>Ga0310810_10000040_pt1 | contig 161947 bp, 140 predicted proteins | sample NCmetagenome_FD_207641 | JGI IMG/M metagenome (GOLD analysis project Ga0310810, IMG submission 207641) | Soil microbial communities from experimental microcosm in Duke University, North Carolina, United States - NC | ecosystem: Engineered > Artificial ecosystem > Soil microcosm > Unclassified... | reverse complement strand
TTCCGACACGTGGTGCAGGTTGGCCTCTCGGATCAAAGGACGCAGTTGCTTCTTATAGAGGTTGATCTCTTCTTTCGCACCAGCATGCTGTTCGGCTGTCCATGAATTTGTGTCAACCATGATGGTGAACCAGCCCATCATGCCGCTGCGAAGCATGTAGCGAAAATTTTCAATACGCGGCGCAGGCCATCGCTCCACATAGCTTTCGAGCATCGCGGGAGGCAAAACCCAACTGGCATCATAGAACGCGCGTCGATTGGAAAGTGGATCATAGGTATCAGTAATCGAGAAGTAGTCGGCGTGGGCAGCGCTGCCGAAGTCGACCATGCGTCCGCCATCATTGCAGACTTCGAACAAGAGACCTGGATGTGATTTACGAAGCTGGGAGTGGATATCGTAATAGGCGCGCACGGCGTGATAACTGACATCTGTTGCGTTCGAGCTTTCGAGGAAATCCGCGCCCATGTCGTGGCGAATGCATGCATTCTTCGCGTCTGGTGGAGCGTGCGGATGATCGGTTCCCATGCATCCTTGCGCGACTAGATAGCCGTCATGCTCCAGCATGTCGAGATGGTAGTCGGTGACGATTCTTTCGAGATCGCGTTGTGCCCAATCTCTCGCAGCAGGAACACCTATATCGATGGTTTGTCCTTTGAACTCCTCAGGCTTCCAGTCCGGTGCAGGTTCGGCCACCAGCCAATCTTTGATTTTGGGATCACGAATGTTCAGGGCACCGGGCTCAGTACCAAGAGCAGCCTGGGTCCAGTCGACCCAGAGTCCGAACTTCAATCCGTGTTGGTGGGCATCATCGGCGATGGGGGCGAGTCCGTGCGGAAATTTCTGCGGATTGGGATACCAGTCGCCTACTCCACGAAACCAGCCCGCGTCGATGTGAAACATTTCCAGGCCGAGTTCGGCAGAGTCGCGGATCATGCGATGCGCGAGGGCTTCGTCCACGATCATGCCACTGCCCCAACTGTTGTTCGTGAGGTAAGGATAGTGAGAGTCCTTCCGGATTAGTGGATTCGCGAGCGTATTCTGTACCCATCTGCGGAGCGTATTGCTGGCGGCATCGACGCCATTCGAGAAGACACCGAGAAAAATAGTAGGCGTCTCGAAACTTTCACCGCGCGCAAGCCGAGTGCGAAATGAACCTGGATCCGGGTTGAGGCCTGCTGCACCGGTTAGTGAGTCCCCGAGTCGGGTGAGTGATAGCCGAGTTCGACCACTGAACTCTATCCCCACGTACCATCCGGAATGAGAACTGTCGCGTTCGACCAAAGAGAATGGAATGATTTCGCGCTGTTCCCCCGGTTTCGGATGTGCATAGGTGCTGGAGAGGCCTGTCCACCGGTAAGACTCTGTAATTGCTAAACGGTGAGTGCCCTCGGCCGAGGGAGTGTCGGCACCCTTCTCAACATAAAAATGTCGTAGCTTTTCCTGCGGGCTAAGCTTCCAGTGAAACTGAAAACTGTCCTGCAGCGGAATCCAGAGTTCCTGGTTGGTGAGATTTTGAATCTGGATTCGGTGCTCGAGGGGACCTGAGGTGGTTCGTGCGAGCCACTCCCAAATGAGCCGCAGATGTGGAGTTGGCGATTCATATGTGAAAGCAATGCGTTGAGGAGTGATTACAGCTTGAGCAGGGTCGAAGTGCCAGTGAAGTTCCTGAGAGTTTCCATTCACGATCGCGTGGTCAATGAGCGAGTCAGGTTCTGTGTTTGACCATGCGGCTTCGCCGGGTGACCGGAGATCGATGATACGAGGCGCCGACTGACCGGCCTCTAGTCTCACAATCGTGTCAGTTGTTTGGAGAGTTGCGGCCCTCTGGGCAGTGGCAACGACACACAATGAGAACAGGAATGCGGTGATTCCGAAGAAATCGCGTATGCAGTTCATCGCGTGTAGCGCAGGCGCCGATGAGGCGACCGCAGGTTAAAGGTACTACATGCAATTCCCGAATTCTTAAATTGGCCCTTGAGAGTGGCGCAAACGGATCGCCGCAACGAGGAAGACGGCGGCGATAACGAAACCGAGCCACAGCGCGGGATTGCCCAGGAAACATGAAGGATGGATGTGGGTCATGGGATCGGTTGGAAATGCGTCGCGCGATGTTGCTGCACCAGTCGCCAGATTGCCGATCAGTCGAGATCCAACCAAGGCGGCAAAATGCCAAGTGCCAAAGACCAGCCGTTCGACCCCGCCGATTGCTATCACTGGCAAAACCGCCCAAATAAAAGTTGCGCGCCGTGCCCACCCCGATACAAGGAGAAGCCAGCAATACACTGGCAGCGGCCAGAGAGCATGAGCGGTGACGAGGTGGTAGAGCAACAGCCACGTCATCCGAAAAAACGACAAATTTCTCCACAACTCCGCCACGCTTTTTCCGCTTACGAAGAGCACTGCGCTGCTCACCAACAACATGAGCCATTGCAAAGCGAAGGCAATTGCGAAGATAAGCAGTGGGAGAACAACGAGTGGGATGCAGCCTTTTGCGAGCACCGTCGTCGTGTCGGAGACCGGCAAAGATTTCCAAAACAATATGCTCCGGTCGCGACGCTCACCATGCAGAGCATCAGCACAATAAAAGATACTTACAACGATGCCCGTTAGCATCATCAGGCCGGCGGCAAGGTTGTACGGTCCATGAGGCTTGGCCGGGTCGAGACTTAGCGGTGTTTCCCAGATTCCGACGATAGAGCTGAGCGAAAAAGCGATCAGGGCCACTGCGGCAATCGTCAGTGGGGCAACATAAAGCGAACGGTTCTCCCACAATTCACGTCGGATCGACCAATAAAAACGCTGGGCGGGCGAAACGGCAGGAGCAACGGCACTGCGCGATTCGCCCTCAAATTCACGCATCGCATTCACCTGGTTATTCATAAGGCCGCCCGCTCCCGGATTTCGTGATTGGTGGACTTCTCTCCCAATAACGCCACGAACAAATCGGCGATGCTTGGCGTTCGGAGCTCGCCGAATGCAGCGAGTTGCTGACGATTAACGCCGTCATAAAGAAAAATGCTGCGACCGAAGGCGTGACGCTCGTGAATTGGCTTGAAGGTACGTGCCTCGGCAGCATGATCAGGATGGGCCAACAACTCCAGATACCGCGATTCAAATTCTTCCATGCTGCAACGGAATACGATTCGGCCATGGTTGATGAACATGAGGTCGGTTAACACGTTCTGTACTTCCTCCACCTGGTGCGTGGTGACGATAATCGTGCGGCTTCGATCGAAGTAGTCGTTCAGCAGGGAATCGTAGAACTGCTTGCGATAGAGAATGTCGAGGCCGAGCGTTGGCTCATCCAAAACGAGTAAGCGCGCGTCAATCGCCATGATGAGGGCCAGATGCAGCTGGGTTACCATGCCCTTCGACAACGCCGAAACTTTGGCATCGAGCTGGATGCTGGTTCTGCTGAGGAAAGTTGTGGCTTTCGTGCGATCAAAACGCGGGTGCACGCCTGCGACATAGTCGAGCAGTTGGTTAATTCGCGCCCAACGAGGCAGCAGCGCTACATCAGCGATGAAACTGACATCACACATCAATTGATCGCGTTCGGTCCACGGGTTGCGGCCCAGTACCTTAAGTTCCCCTTCATACGATGTGAGTCCGAGGATCGCATTAAGAGCGGTTGTCTTGCCGGCGCCATTCGGTCCGATCAATCCGAGAATGCGTCCTTCTTCGACATGTAGATCGATGCCGTCCAGGGCGACTTTCGTTCCGAATGCTTTTCGGAGGCCGCGAGCTTCGATACAAACCATAATTCAGCGCTCCTCCTTCTTGGTCGATTTCGGGGACGCTTTCCGCTTCGCCGCTGCGTTCAGCAGTTCTTCTGTTTCGAGGCCGAGCCGATGAATGGTTTCGCAGATCCGGGGCCAATCGTCGGCAAGAAACTTTTGGCGCTCGCCTTTCAGCAGCAGGGTGCGCGCTCCGTCTTTAACAAAGAACCCGAGCCCGCGCTTCTTCTCAATCAGATCTTCATCCACCAATTCCTGGTACCCCTTGAGGACCGTGAGCGGATTCACGCGATAGTCGGTCGCAACATTGCGCACCGAGGGCAGCGGATCGCCTTCCTTGAGCATGCCATCGAGAATCATCGCCACCACGCGGTCGCGAAGCTGACGGTAAATCGGCTGAGTATCGTTCCACTCACGGTCCATCCTGTTTTCCAGAATCATCCTCGCGAAAAGGTGAAACTACTGTACCCGCTTCAAATCAAAGTGGGCGTGGATCGGCTTGTCCTTCATCATGAAGGTCCAATCTTCGAGATGATGATTGGAGTCGATGATGGTAAAAGTCGAGTGGTGCATATGCTCTTCCATGCTCCCGCTGATGTCCTTGAACTCGAAGTCAACGACCTTGCCGTCCGGCGACATCTTGCCGGTCATGCGCGGCCGATTGCCGGCGTCGCAATAATGAACGAGCATAACCTCTTGCCCATCCACATAGAACATCGACACTGGATGGTCGTATTTCGCGGGATCGAGCGGCGTTCCTGCCTCCTGAAACTCGTGCACGAGCGCATTTCCTCTCGAGGTCACGCGCATCGTCACGCGGAGCGGCTTGCCGTTTGACATCTGGGGCATTTCGGCAACGGTGACCGGCCCTTCCCACTCTCCTGCAAGACTTTTGATGGTCGTAAAAGATTTTTGCGCTTCGGAGGGCGGAGGAGAAGGGGACTTATGCATGTCGGATTGGGCAAACATGACGACAGAAAACATCAGCAAAGCTGTGACACGGCAGAGAAGCTTCATTTCTAATCTCCTTGACTGGATATCGGGGTACTGGATCGAACTGCGCCTTTGCCACAATCAGGGCGTTCGTTGCAGCTGATCGACTGTTATAGTTAACTATAACAGTAGAGAAATTGCAAGGGGCAATTAAAAAATCTGAACATCTGCCGAAGAGAGGGAGAACCACCGGTGCGCATTCCACGCAACCAATCCAGAATTGGACCTCGGGTCTTTGCTCGTGACCTTCAACTTGATCATCACTCTGTGTCCCGCATCGTGTTCACTTAAGTTGCAACTTACTGCAGAACACACCTCCGTATCCTTTTGTTTCCACGCCGCGTAAGCCTCAAGCCTGCTTGCCCGTTTGCCGAAATCGCTTCTCCTCGCGCTTTGGCAGACGTTCTGCAATAAAGGATTCGCCTCCCCAAGTTTCCTTGTCCCCGAAGGTGCCAGCCAGTCCGATCTGTGGCTGGGTTGAAGCGTTCTGCTCAATCTTCCTCCCCGGAGATCCGATGACCGCATTCAAGCGCTTTTTCATGGCGTCATTGCTCGTTGTGTGCTGTGTTTTCGCACTGACTGCTTCCGTTCCGAATGTGCCGTCCGGCACCTGGCAAGCATGGGGGGACATGAGCGTGGCCCGGCAAGGCGCCGCCACGGTTCGGCTACAAGATGGAAGACTGCTAATTGTTGGCGGGTCTGATGCGAATGGTCCGCTCGCGAGCGTAGAAATCTTCGGAAATGATGGCACCTTCAGCAATGCGCAGCCGATGCACGCAGCGCGTACGGGTCATGCCGCGACCATGCTGACGGATGGGCGAGTGCTAGTCAGCGGCGGTGCCAGCAGCGGTGGCAATGTGACGAATGCCACCGAGATTTACGATCCCGCTTCGGATTCATGGACTGTCGTTGGCGGCGGGATGGTTGATGCGCGCGCGGGTCACACGGCGAGCTTGCTGTTGGATGGACGAGTCTTCGTCGCTGGAGGACGCGATTCCTCCGGCAACGCACTTTCCAGCACAGAGATTTTCGATCCGATCATGCAAGGCTTTATCCCCAGCGCGACGATGGGTTCGCCGCGAACGAACCACGCGGCCGCCATGCTGGGCGATGGACGCGTGTTTCTAATTGGAGGTAGTGATGGCGCAAACACATTGAACTCCGTGGACATTTTTGATCCCGTTGCCGGAACGGTTGCCCCTGGACCAGCTCTGTCTACTCCTCGGTCAGCGGCCACTGCCACGACCACATTGGATGGCAAGGTCGTTGTAATCGGCGGCAACAATGAATCCGGAGACCTAGCTTCCATTGAAATCTTCGATCCTTTCGTTGGGACGTTTGCGCTTTCATCTGCGAGCCTCACAGCCCCTCGTTCGGGCCACAGGGCTTTCCTGCTACCGAACAACAACGGTGTGCTGATTGTTGGAGGAACATCTGCAGGAACCGACTTGAGTAGCGCGGACCTTTACCAAACATGGAACGATACCGCGCAAGCGACAGGTGCGATGGCGGGGGCGCGTTCAGGACTGAGCGGAAGTGCGCTGAACACGGATGGATTACTACTAGCGTTTGGCGGAACTAACGCATCGACAGAGCTGTACGGATTCCCGACGGTGAAAACTGACCAGACGGATTACCCTCCGGGAACCCCGGTGACGATCACAGGCAGCGGTTGGCAGCCCGGCGAAACAGTTACCTTGACCTTGGCCGAGTCACCCGATCTGGACACCCATCCGGTGATGACTGCGGTAGCGGATGCGAATGGTCACATTGTTAATGCCGATTTCGCGCCCGATTTGCATGATCTCGATATCCGGTTCTACCTGACAGCGGTCGGGAGTGTTTCCGGCCGACAGGCGCAGAACACATTTACTGACGCGAACCGGCAGATCAACATCACCGGGTTCAGTATCAACTCGCCTTCGGGTGCTACCGACAACACGATGAACGTGTCGCAGCAGTTCAATGTTCATTTGGTTTACAACGTTTCGGGTGGAAGCTGGACCAATGTCGGGCCAGTGTTGACCGTGCCCACCGGGTGGAGCAAGAGTGCGGATCCGGCGACCCAGAGTATCTCCAACACAACCAACCGTACCGCGGATTGGACCGTAACTCCGCCTTCAAGCCCAGGCAGCGGGGCGATTTCGGTTTCTGTGAACGGTACAGTTGCGAATCCCGATAACTGCAACCAATGTCCCGCGACGGGCAGTTTCAATGCGACGGCGGTAAACCCAGCCTCTCTGAGTATCTCCAGCATGACTGCAGCGAAAACTGTCGGTGGTGGAACGACGGCGAAAACCGGCGATGCAATCACCGTGACAATGGTGGTGGCGAATGCTGCAGCGCCGCGCGCGACCGCGAACTCCGTCGCACCCTCATTATTGACGGTGAATGCCTCCGGTGCCACTGGAACGTGCTCTGCGAGTGGAACTGCAGCCGGGACCATCGCAGCGGGCGGGAATCGAACTTACACGTACAGCTGCACAGTCACGGGCGGCAATGGCACATTGAGCTTCACTGGTTCGGCGGCGGGCACCGACGAAAACAGTTTGGCGGCTGTAAGTTCAGGCAGCGCTACAACCAATTCCATCACAATCGACAACGTTGTTCCTGCTCCGCCATCAACGCCCGATCTGGATCCTGCGAGCGACAGCGGGGCGTTGAACAACGATGACATCACGAACGTTCAGAAGCCCAAGTTCAACGGAACAGCGGAACCGGGCGCGACCATCACCCTGCTTGTCGATGGAACAGCGAATGGCACAGCTGTTACGGATGGCTCCGGGAATTGGTCGGTAACAGCAGCCAATAACATTACAGATGGCCAGCATTCGATCACCGCAACGGCGACGGATGCCGCAAACAACGTTTCGTCGCCCTCGGGGGCGTTAAGCGTCAAGATTGACACGGTCGCGAATCCACCGTCGGCGCCAGATCTCGATCCAGCAAGCGACAGCGGCGCACTGAACACGGATAACATCACGAACGTCACGACCCCGAAATTCAACGGCACAGCGGAGCCGAATGCTTCGGTGGAAGTCTTCCGTGGAGGTTCGACATCTCTCGGAACAACAACCGCCGATAACTCAGGAAACTGGAGTTTGACGGTTGCTTCAGCCTTAGCAGACAACATCTACAGCATCACTGCGAAGCAGACCGATGTGGCTGGGAATATTTCGAATGCATCTGGAGCGCTCAGCCTAACTATCGATACAGTGCCGCCGAGTGCCCCATCATCGCCAAACCTCAGTTCGAGTGACGACACTGGGATTCTGAACAACGACAACATCACGAATAAAACCAGCAATCTCAATTTCACGGGTTCAGCCGATCCGAACATAACCGTGTCTCTGTTTGAGGGCGCAACGCAACTAGGCACAACCACTGCGAACAACGGGTCAGGGAATTGGACCATCGTTGCTCCAGGGCCATTTGCGCCTGGGACTCACGTCTTCATTGCGAAAGCGACAGACGTGGCCGGAAATACGAGCACATCAGTTCCGCATACCGTGGTGATTGATACGACCTCCCCAACGGTCACGATCAACCAGGCCGTGGGACAAGCGGATCCGGCGGTAACAGGCCCCATCAACTTCACTGTTGTATTCAGCGAAGCCGTCACTAATTTCGCGACAGGGGATGTCACTCTGAGCGGAACGGCCGGCGCGACGACCGCCGTTGTTACCGGCAGCGGAACAACTTATAACGTCAGTGTGAGCGGTATGACGTCATCCGGCACGGTGATTGCTTCGATCAACGCTGGTGTTGCGACAGACACCGCTGGTAACGGCAACACTGCTTCCACCAGCACTGACAACACTGTGACCTACAACCCCGACAGTAAAGCACCAATCGTTACGATCAGTTTCGGAGCGCCTGATGGACAAAATGGCTGGTTTGTTCATTCCCCTGTTGCGGGAACTGTCACGGCAAATGACACGACAACTGGCAACAGCAATGTCACCGCGATCAGCTGCACGGATGGAGTGAACGCGCTTGCCGTCGGATCTCTTGCCGGAATCGGAACACCGAGCGCGAGCGGCTCGATCTCTGTTTCTGGCGACGCGACGCATAGCATTTCGTGCGCGGCTACTGACAGTGCGGGAAATACGGGGGCATTTACCGGCTCAACCGTGATGCCGGTTGTAGTGAAAATTGATACTCAGGCACCAACTGGCGTAACAGGAAGTGCGGCACGCGCAACTGACCACAACGGTTGGTACAACGCGTCAGTTGGGATCACCTTCAACGGCACCGATTCCACATCTGATATTGCAAGCTGTACGAGCACCACTTACACAGGGCCCGATTCTGCAACTGCATCGGTGCTCGGACATTGCACGGACAATGCTGGCAACACAAGTGCTGATGTAGCTTTCAATTTCAAATTTGATGCGACAGCGCCGACCGGCGTAGCTCTTTCTGTTACAGCTGGAACAATGGGAACGAATGGCTGGTACACGAGCGACGTGACTGTGCACACTTCCGGAACGGAAGCTGTCAGCGGTCCCCCAATTTGCACTGCAGATCAGATTCAGTCGGCGGAGACAATGGGCCAAGTCTTCAATGGGTCTTGCACGAATGATGCGGGATTGTCGGCGAATGCGGCTGCACTGACGGTCAAGCTGGACAAGACGCCGCCCTCTGCAAGTCTGGCTGTTTTTGCAGGAACGCTTGGTAATGCCGGCTGGTACATAAGTGATGTAACGGTTCGCGCGTCTGGCTCCGACTCGATCGCCTCACCTGTAACGTGTACTGCGGATCAATTCCTCACGACAGACAGCACGGGCCATACGTTCGGTGGTTCGTGCACCAACGATGCTGGTCTCACGGCGAATGCCACAGATCTAACTGTCAAGCTCGACAAGACAGCGCCTACAGTCCAGATCACACCTTCGCGATCGGCCGATCACAACGGCTGGTACAACCATGGGCTGTCGTTCACGAATCCTGGAACAGACTCGACATCTGGAATTGCCAGCTGCACGACCCCCGCTGCGTATTCCGCTCCAGACAATGCCAATGCCGTTGTCACTGCGACCTGTACAGATAACGCGGGGAACGTGGGCAATGGCTCGTTTAACCTCCAGTACGATTCGACTCCTCCTACGAACGTCTCGGGAGCGCCGAATCGTGCCGCCGATCACAACGGTTGGTACAACCACGCAGTGGATGTCGTGTTCTCTGGGCTGGATGCGACCTCGGGAATCGAGGCTTGCACAAGCACAAACTACAGTGGACCGGACAGCGTGAGTGCATCAGCCAACGGCCACTGCACTGATAATGCCGGCAACAGTAGCGCTGACGCTGCATCTCCGGCGTTCAAATTTGATTCGACTCCGCCGACGGCGACGTCAGTCGTATCCGCGGGTACAGCCGGGACGAATGGTTGGTACACGAGCAACGTGACCGTTCATACGAGCGGCACAGACAACATCAGCACTCCGGTGGCGTGCGATGCGGACCAGGTGATTAGTACGGAGACCGCGGGCATCCCAGTGAGTGGCAATTGCACGAACGATGCGGGCTTGTCGGCTGTGTCGACCGCGATCACCGTGAAGTTGGATAAGACGCCGCCCACAAATGTCTTGCTGACAGCAACAGGCACTGTTGGACTGAACAGTTGGTACACCAGCGACGTCAGCATCAAGACGACTGGGCAAGAGTCGATCAGCACGCCGCTGGTTTGCACGGCGGATCAAAGTCAAACTACAGATACGATCGGTCAGGCCTTCCACGGTTCTTGTACAAACGATGCCGGATTGGCTGCAAACGCGACGGATCTCACGATCAAGCGCGACGCGACTCCTCCGGTTCTCACAGTAACGTTCACGCCGGATGCCCCAGATGGAAATAATGGCTGGTGGAAGACGCCGGGTGGAGTTCCGTATAACTGGACGTGCAGCGATGTTACGTCTGGAGTTGACGGTTCTTACGCCGGTGGATGTCCGACTCCTGCCAGCGGCACGACAACAGCAAACGGGACCACGCACTTTGGTGGACAAATCCGAGATCAGGCAGGGAACTTGAGTGTCATGGTTTCGCGCGACCTGAAATTGGACAACGTTGCGCCGGTCGTTACGTGGAATTCGGCAGGTGACACGTGCTCATTGCCGGGCAACTCCGGATGGTGCCGTGGAACTGAAACGGCAGCATTCACAGCGAGCGATGCGACGTCTGGCCTCGCCAATCTTGCTCAAGCGTCGTTCACGCAATCGACTGGAACGAATGGTGGGTCCGTTTCGATTGCATCGGGCAGCGTGACCGATCAGGCTGGCAACACCAACTCTGGTGTGAACGCGGGGCCGTACAAGATTGATAGTGTTGCTCCCACAATCACGATTAACAATCCGGCGAATGGGTCGAACTTCCTGCTGAACGCTGCCATTCCGGCGAATTACAGTTGCAATGACTCGACGTCCGGAGTCTCGAACTGTGCCGGCCCGGTGACGAATGGATCGAATTTCAGCACCAGTCCGGTGGGATCACACACGTTCACGGTGAATGCCACTGACGTGGCGGGTAATCCAGCCACGCCGGTTAGCTACAACTACAGCGTGCTTTACGCTTCCGGTGGAATGTGTCTCGGCTCACCAGGGCACGCAATCCTGCAACCGATCAACATGGATGGGACCAGTGTGTTCAAACTGGGCAGCACAGTGCCAACGAAGTTCCGAGTGTGCGATGCCAATGGAGTTTCCATCGGAACCTCGAATGTTGTGGCGCAGTACGGTCTGACCTCGGCTGCGAACACTCCCAATATCACGGTGGCTGAAGACATTTACTCAACCACTCCAGACACTGCGTTCCGTTGGGACCCGACTGATCAGCAGTGGATCTTCAACCAGAGCACCAAGAACAACTCGACGATGAATGCCAAGGGAGTGACATACTTGCTGGCTATCAAATTGAATGATGGCTCATTCATCTACTTCCAGTACGGTTTGAAATAAATAGCGCGGAAAATCAGCCGCGTGAGTTGTGCCCTCCCGTCTCGCGATCCGGAGCCGAGTTCTTCCATGAACCGGCTCCGGGCGCGATGCTCATGATCGGACTCGCTGACAACCAGCTCCGAAGTACTCCAATCGCTCACCTTTATAATCCCAGCTGATAAAACTCACTTCGACGAAGAGGCCGTATGGGATATCCCCTGCTTGATTTGAGCGGAAAAACTGCTGTCGTTATCGGAGGAACCAGCGGTATCGGGCTTGCATTAGCGAAAGGTTTGGCGGAGGCAGGAGCTAATGTTGTTCCGACTGGCCGTCGGGCCGAGCAAGTGCGTGAGGCAGCGGCCGCTGTCGAGAGCGCGGGGAGACGATCGTTGCGGTTAACGTGTGATGTGGGTGATGAGGCTAGTCTGGAGAAATTCCTCAAAGAGACGTGTGCTGCTTTCGGAAGCGCCGAAATTTTGATCAACTGCGCAGGTCGAACAAAGCGGACTCCGTCACTCAATGTACCTGATGCGGAGTGGGATGCGATCGTGGATACGAATCTGAAAGGGACCTGGCGCGCTTGCCGGGTGTTCGGCCGCCACATGATGGAGCGGCGTTATGGACGCATCATCAACATAGCGTCGCTTGCGTCGTTCGTGGGGCTTTATGAAGTGGCAGCTTACTGCGCCAGCAAAGGAGCTGTGGCATCGCTGACGCGTGCGTTAGCGGTGGAGTGGGCCAAGTCCGGGATCTGCGTTAACGCAATTGCTCCGGGAGTTTTCCGAACGGATCTGAATGCATCCTTGTTAGACGGAACTGAACGGGGACGAGAATTTCTTATGCGCACTCCCATGGGACGATTTGGAAAGGTCGAAGAATTAGTGGGTGCGGCAGTTTTTCTAGCATCGGACGCGGCGAGCTTTGTGACCGGCCACGTACTGGCTGTGGATGGAGGATTTCTCGCGAGTGGAGTGAATCAGTAAGTCTCGGGGCGTACGGAGATCTCTGCCGTCCTATTTCTTAGTCAGCTTTTGGCGCGCTTCTTTCACCAGCGAGAGAAACTTGCGTGCATTCTCAACGATCACGCTGGCATTGCCAGTTTTCAATGCATCGGCCTGAACCAATTCTCCGCCTACGCCGAGGGCGGCTGCGCCCGCAAGAATGAAATCGGCGGCAGTGTTTAGATTCACACCACCGGTTGGAACGAGCGGTACTTGCGGGAGAGGTCCTTTGAGAGACTTGATGTAAGCTGCTCCACCGACTTGTCCGCATGGGAAAATCTTCACGAGTTCGGAGCCAGCATTCCACGCAGTGATGACCTCAGTGGGTGTGAGCGCGCCGGCCAGCATCAGCATCCCTTCTTTCTGAGCAAATTCCACTGACGGAACATCAAGGCCGGGGCTGACAAGGAATTGAGCGCCTGCATCGACACAATCCTGCGCCATCTTTTTATTTAGTACCGTGCCCGCTCCGATGAGAACGCTCGAGTCCGATGCTTTCCGCAATTCACGGATGACATCAAGAGCTCCGGGGACGGTCATTGTGATTTCGACAATTGGAATACCGCCATCACGGACAGCTTGGGCTGCCATCAATGCTTGAGCTGAGGAAGAAGCTCGCACAACCGGGATCACGCCTATCTCGATGAGTCGTTCTCGAACGTGCTGTTTATCCATAAAAGGTATTTTCGAAATTATCGCGCGATACGCGCGCCCTTTCCTTCCATTACGCGTAGGACCTCTGAAAGCGTGACCATGCTCGTATCACCGGGCGTGGTCATCGCCAGCGCGCCGTGCGCTGCGCCGCACTCGACGGCCCATTGCGGGTCTTTGCCTGCTAGAAAGCCGTAAATCAATCCGGACGCGAAAGAATCACCTCCACCGACGCGATCGTAGATTTCGAGATCCTTACGTTCGCGAGCTTGGTAAAACTTTCCGTCGGCAAAGCAGATGGCACCCCAATCGTTACGGGAAGCCGTGTGCGCCTTGCGCAGCGTGGTTGCGACAACCTGAAAAGGGTAGTCTTGCACGACCTTCGTGATCATGTTCTTGAAACTGGTGGCTTCGAATTCAGTCAGGTCGGCAGTGGTGCCGGCAATTTCGTAGCCGAGCGCTGCAGAAAAGTCTTCTTCATTGCCGATCATGACATCCACATGAGGAGCGATGCGGCGGTTCACTTTCTGAGATTGCTGCTTGCCCCCAATCGACTTCCAAAGCGAGGGACGATAGTTCAGATCATAGGAAACAATCGTTCCGTGCCGCTTGGCTGCTTGCATGGCTTCGAGCGTCACTTCGGGAGTTGTAGCAGATAAAGACGTGAAGATGCCGCCGGTGTGTAGCCAGCGCGCGCCGTATTCACCGAAGATGTTGTCCCATGGCACATCGCCGGGTTTGAGTTGTGAAACAGCAGTGTGGCCTCGGTCGTATGAGCCAACGGCAGCGCGCACACCGAAGCCTCGCTCGGTGAAATTGAGGCCATTGCGTACGGACCGTCCAACTCCGTCGTGGTCGACCCATCGGATGAGTGACTGATCGACGCCGCCCTGGTAAATGAAATCCTGGATGAGACGGCCGACTGGATCATCAGCGAAAGCAGTGACGACTGCCGTTTCCAACCCGAAGCAGCGCTTCAAACCGCGCGCGACGTTGTATTCGCCTCCACCTTCGCAGACATCGAACGTTCGTGCATTCGCAATCCGGCGATCCCCTGGGTCGAAGCGAAGCATCACCTCGCCGAGGCTGACGAGATCCCACTTGCATGTATTCTTCGGACGAATCGAAAGTCCCATTAGTATTGACTCCCGTAGAGCGCGAGAGCTCGGCGCGCCATACAAAGATTCTGTATTGTTATACACAAAGGGAAAGCCCGAGTGCGGTGCTTACGGCTGATCCCAAAAGATTGTGCATTTGCAGTACGGAGATCAAGAGGAAGTGAATGGCAAGCGTTTTGAAATTGCACCCCGAAGACAATGTTCTGATCGCTCTGCGAGATTTGCGCAAAGGAGAGCACGTCGCGATTGCGGAACACTCGGTGACGCTCGCGTCCGACGTTCCGTCTAAACATAAATTTGCGACCGACTCACTTCAACCGGGCGATGCCGTGATGATGTACGGAGTTCTTGTTGGACGGGCAGCGCAGCCGATATCTCAGGGTTCCGTTTTGACAACGCTGAACACTCGCCATGAAGCCTCCCCATTTCAGGAGAAATCGTCCGAGTACCGTTGGCAGGCTCCTGACGTTGCGCGATGGAAAAACCTCAGTTTCCTCGGATATCAAAGGAGTGATGGGCAGGTAGGAACCAGGAATTACTGGTTAGTTGTGCCTCTCGTTTTTTGTGAGAACCGGAATGTCGAGGTGCTGAAAGAAGCATTCGAAGAAGAGTTAGGATTTGCGCGACCGAAGGTGTATCGGCAACAAGTGTCGCGGCTGGCACAGCTCTATCGCGAAGGCCAATTAGAAAAAGAATCAGCATTTGCTGATGAGCCCCGTCCATCGGCCAAGCAACCTCCTCTCTTTAAGAACGTTGATGGGGTCAAGTTCCTGTTACATCAGGCGGGCTGCGGCGGAACGCGTGACGATTCGCAAACTTTGTGCGGGCTGATCGCAGGCTATTTGCATCATCCGAATGTTGCAGGCGCGACGATCTTGAGCCTCGGTTGTCAGAATGCGCAGGTGAAGATCCTGCGCGAAGAATTGGAACGGCGCGACCGGGACTTCAGGAAACCATTTCTGATTTTCGAGCAGCAAAAGAGTGGAACGGAGCTCGCCATGATGTCGGAAGCGATCCGGTCTACGTTCTTCGGGCTGGTTGAGGCGGAGAAGTGCACCCGCACTCCTAGCCCGCTCTCGAAGTTGTGCATCGGTTTGAAATGTGGCGGATCAGATGGTTTTTCGGGCATCTCTGCGAATCCGGCGGTCGGACAGGTATCGGACCTTGTTGTTTCTCTTGGCGGCCGAACAATCTTGTCAGAGTTTCCTGAATTGTGCGGGGTTGAACAAGCTCTGATCAATCGGGCCGTAAATAAAGAAGTGGGAAATCGGTTCATTCAACTTATGAGCGATTACGCTGCGCGTGCGAAGGCGGTCCGGTCGGGATTCGAGATGAATCCTTCGCCAGGAAATATTAAGGACGGTTTGCTCACCGACGCCATGAAGTCGGCAGGGGCCGCGCGAAAGGGAGGCACCGCACCCGTGGCAGCCGTCATCGATTATCCGGAGTACTCGACCACGCCGGGACTGAATCTGCAATGCACTCCAGGGAATGATGTCGAATGCGTGACAGCGCAGGTGGGCGCGGGCGCAAATATCGTGCTTTTCACAACTGGTCTTGGAACGCCCACTGGGAACCCGATCGCACCTGTGATCAAAGTTGCGACCAACTCTGAACTGACGCAACGGATGGGTGACATCATCGATGTAGACTGCGGCCCGATTGTTTCCGGAGAAAGATCGATCGAGCAGATGGGAGCGGATTTGCTAGAGACGATCGTGCACGTTGCAAGCGGAGAAGTGCGTACTAAAGCGGAATTACTTGGACAGGACGATTTCATTCCATGGAAACGCGGAATTTCTCTATGAGGCCTATCGTGTGGTTCGCAATTCTGGTTCTTCTTATTTCGGCTGCTGCGCCTTCAATATTTGCTGCGGATAACCCGGCACCTCCAGCCGAAGCATTCCAGGTCTTACCTAGTCCCGCCAAAGTGGCACCAATCATCACACCATATCTGCGATACCAAACGGAGATGGCTTGGCGCCAAGACGATCAACGCAAGAAAAAATGGGAAGGGATCAAGACCGAAAATGATTTGCTCCGGGTGCAAAAAGAAATGGAGCGGCAACTTCTAGCGATGCTCGGTGGACTTCCAGAGAAACGAACTCCTCTGAATCCGCAGGTCACCGGCAAGATCCCGATGAATGGATTCCATATCGAAAAGTTGATTTTTGAAAGTTTGCCGGGAATATACGTAACTGCGCTCGTGTACGTCCCCGAGGACGGCAAGGAAAAACATCCTGGCATTCTTGTGCCCGTGGGACATGCCTCGAACGGAAAGGCACATTACCAAGCTCTGTGTCAGCACCTCGTGAAGCGAGGGTACGTGGTGATTTGCTGGGATCCTCCCGGACAAGGTGAAAGGAGCCAGTTCTGGGATGCTAAGGCAGGGAAAAGTCGTTACAACCTCATCTGCGCGGAACACGCGGTGATGGGAAACTTAGCGTATCTCGCCGGCACCAATCTGGCGCGCTGGGAAATCTGGGATGGCATTCGCGCTATCGATTACCTGGTAAGCCGGCCCGATGTGGATTCTGAGCGCATCAATGTCACTGGCACGAGTGGTGGAGGCTTTCAGGCGGCGCACATCGCAGCGCTCGACCGTCGCATCAAAGTAGCGGCTCCTTCCTGTTACATCACCGCACTTCCGATGCGAGTGTATAACCGAATCTTCAAAGACCCGGACAGCGATCCCGAACAGGACTTGTATGGGATCATCTCCAAGGGCATCGATCATCCAGGCCTATTACTGATGATGTATCCGCGGCCGGTTTTTGTGGCTGCCGCGGTTTTAGATTTTTTCCCGATCGAAGGGGCGCACAAGACCGTGCGCGAGATAACGGACATCTACAGCCGCTTTCATCATGCCGACCGAATTGCGATGGCAGAGGGATATCACGAACATCAGTTCTCGCCGGAAAATCAGGAAGCGGCTATGGATTTTTTGGATCACTTTAACGGGCTTCCACAAGTAAAAGGACTTGCCAGCGTCGAGGAACTCGACGAAAGGAAAGTGCAAGTCACGAGATCGGGCCAGGTGGTGATGGACTTTCCCAATGCTCGATCCATCATGGATGAAATCCGTGATTATTCGATTGCACATAAGACGGCTGTCCCGACTTCATTGAAATCTCTTTATTTTTCGGAGGGTTATGCGAACGTGAATCGTTGGGCAGTTGCTGAGGATTTAGGTGCCGTCGTCACGGGAGACGCAGTCACTTGGGAAAAGGTCGGAAGCACGGATCTGCAGTCCGTCCTCATCGATCGATACCTTTTGCGGCATAGTCGCTACATGGAGATGCCTTTGTTGTATGTGCATCATGCAACTCGCTCTTCACGGCTTCTGCTTTGGTTTGGGCCGAGCGGAAAAGCTTCAGCCGAGAACTGGCCGGATGTAATGAAGGCCATCGACGGCGGATATGACGTTCTTTCGATTGATCCGCGGGGACAGGGCGAAACTCGCATGCCCTACAAAGCTGTTTCACCAGACGATCCGAAATTGGCTGAACTGCCTTTCGAACGCGCATACGCTAGTCCACTCTCCGGAGTTCTGGCTGACTATGTGTACAACTCTGTTCTCACGGGGAGACCTTATTTCTTGCAGATGATCGAAGACGCAGAAATCGCGCTGCGCTTCGATGCGTCGCTAGGACCCCGTGAAGAGATAGCTGTTACGGGAACCGGTGAGGGGTACACGGTTGCGACTGCAGTTTCAGAGACGCTGCCGGATGTGAAACTGCTGCCCAGTTCGACGGAACACACGTTCGCGTGGTCGGAAGTAGTCGACCAAAAAGCCGAGACTTGGCCCATCCAATTCTTACTGCCCAGCGGCGCGCACATTCATTGATCGCCGGGCAGTACGCTTCTCTATTGCGATGGCACAACCGGCAAGATCAACGCAGAGGGATGTTCTGCATCGTGATATACGGTGTTCGTGGCATTCAGGAAAGTACGCGCTGAAGCGCTGTCCTGGCCAGTGTTCGGGTTTCGATCAAAACGAGGAAAGTTGCTGCTGCTGATTTCCAGACGCAAGCGGTGTCCTTTTAGAAACACATTGCTGGTCGCCCAAACATCGATGTTGAATTTGTAGACCTGGCCGGGGTTCATGAGCGTGGGCTTTTCTTGCGATTCACGATAGCGTGCCCGAATGATGCCCTCGGTCAGGTTTTGAGCATAGCCGTCAGGCCAGACGTCCACCAGCTTGGCTGTGAAATCGGTATCCGCTGCGGAAGAACTTGCGAAGAGCTCAACAGCCACTGGTCCGGTAACTTCGAAGTCTTGTGCGAAGGCAGGCGTGGAATAGACCAATACATCCGGACGAGCCTCTGCCGCGCGCTGATCCCGTGGTCCTGGCGGCCAATGGTTCGAGTCACAGCAGAGTGGGCCACCGATCGTGGGCACCGGGTTCGTGGGATCGTAGATATAACGATCTGAGTTTTCTGCTTTCGGCGCTGATGTAGAGAGAACGCCATCCCCAGTTACCGAATTGGCTTTGCCTGCTGAGTGCAGAAAATACTTTGTTGTGCGCGCTCTCGGAAGTGGCCAATCATCTTCGCTTCGCCACTGATTAATACCCATCACAAAAATCTTAACGGGCTGTTTCGACGCGAATTCGTTGTTGATGCCTTTGAAGATAGAGTCGTACCAGGCTAGGGATTGCATGTCTTCTTGGTCAGGCTCGGCGGCAGGACCAAAATCGAGGTCTCCGATTTTGCGTCCCGATCCGGCGTGTCCGCCAATGGCCACGAGAAGGCGCTGCCCTTGTCGAGCGGCATCCGTCGCAGCATGCGATTTGATTCCTACGTAATTGCGCAGCGATCCACCCAGAAAGATGTCATACCATGCTGCGACCGTCAGGATGGGAACATTGATCTGCGAATAGCGCTCTTCGATCGAAAGATCTTTCCAATACGAGTCGTAATTCGGATGCGCCAGCCAGTCCAGGAAGTAAGGCGCTAGCGATCGCAGTCGGTCCCCCTCTGAGGCACTCTGGGGTATAGAGAACAACGGATATTCTGTGAGCGGCACCGTCCACATGCCGTTTCTGGTATTCGTGCCATTCTCCACGGCGCGCCGAAATGTATCTTGCGCCAGGCCAGACGTCCACGACTCGTTGAACCATTGCTCGAACGCGCCGCCCTGGTAAGTCCACCCGTCGTGGTAATTGCTCGCGGTCACGACCGGGGCGATTCCGGCGAGATGCGGAGGATGCATGACGGCGGTTAGCATCTGCGTGGCTCCGACATAGGAACCACCAAACATGCCAACCTTGCCATTCGATTGCGGTAGTGCTGCAGCCCACTCGACGGTATCAAAGCCGTCATTGGATTCATTTTTGAATGGATACCACTCGCCATCGGACGAGTAGCGGCCACGAACGTCCTGCACCACCACGATGTAGCCGCGGCTCGCCGCTTTGATTGCAAGACCTGCCGTGCTGTCCTTGTTGTAAGGAGTTCGTTCGAGGAGCACAGGAAATGTGCCCTCGCTTTTGGGACGGTACACGTCAGCGCGCAGCACAGTGCCGTCTCGCATCTTTGCCTCGACACCATATTCGACTGTGATCGGATATGGCTCAGCGCCGTAGGACACGACACAAGTCATCCAACAGATTTGCAAGATCACCAGGAACAGTTTTCTTTGAAGTGGCACGGCGTGGCTCCTTTTCGGTTTTTTCGAAGGGTTCGTGGACTCTTCACGAACGGATTGCTATGAGATCGCAATGCATGCTTCCGTATAATGCAAACTCATTGTGAATCTGGACAAGTCGAATGCGCCTGTGCCCGCGGCCGCTCTCGGTTTCGATATCGGCGCAACCAGCATCAAGGCCGGAATTGTCAGCAGCGACGGGAAGATGCTTGAAAGCTGGCATCAACCATCCCCGCGAAGCCGCGAAACCCTCCGAGATTTCATTCATGCATGCCTTAATAAAACTAAGGCTCCGATAAAAGGAGTTGGCGTCGGTTGTCGTGGGATTATCGACCCGAGGACGTCGCGCATCAACGATATTCCGGGTGTTCTGCAATTTTTGAAAGGTACGCTGCTGACCGAGTTGATCGGAGTTGATGGGCTTCTTGTTCGAGTCGATAACGATGCGCGAACCGCTCTGCTCGCCGAAGTCTTGTGGGGTGCCGCACGCGGTCGACGCAATGTCGTGCTGTTGACGTTGGGGACGGGAGTGGGCGGAGCAGCCATGGTGGATGGCGTGATTTTGCATGGTGCCGCTGGCATTGCGGGGCACTTCGGCCACATGACAGTCGATATCGGAGGCGGACTCTGCATTTGTGGCAACCGCGGTTGCCTCGAAACGCGCTTCTCTTCGCGGGCGATCGAAGCCGACTACTTCGCTCATATGCATCGAGCGGCAAAACACAGGTTGGCACTTGGCAAAGACGGCCAGACTCCGGATACCGAAGCAATCTTTCGTGCAGCGGCCAATGGCGATGAGAGCGCTATCTGTGTGCTCGATCGAGCGATTGAGTCGCTGACCGCCGCTGTCGTGAGTCTTCTTCACATCTTCGATCCCGAAGTGCTCATCGTGGGTGGAAACATCGTTACGGCGGGTGAGCAATTGCTGGTCCCACTGCGCACGGGTGTTACGAAATACTCTCGCAGGATGCTCCGCCGTGAAGTTCCGATTGTTGCCCAAACTCAGATCGGATACGGTGGCGTACTCGGCGCAGCCGGGCTGGTCTTCCTTGAACATGGGCTATTGAAAATCTAAAGCCCCGCCTTGCCTGAGAGGTGAACAAGGCAGGGCATCTTCTCAATGAACTGTGACCGTTACTGTCGCGGTGGTGCGTCCAAACTGGTTTGTTGAATAGAACGTGTAAGTGGTGGTGGCTGTAGGTGTGACCACGATTTGTGTTCCGCGCACTGGTCCAACCTGTGGATCGATGATGTTGTAGGTGCTATTGCTTACACTCCAGCTGAGTGTCACGGGAGATCCGGCCGTCACACTTGTTGGATTCGCGGTGAAACTGCTGATCGTTGGTGACGGTCCAGTTGGAACATTGGCCGGTGTGTAGATAGTCCCCATTTGCACCACTTCGAAATTGCTGGCTGTGATGTTCTTCAGCAGATTGAGATTGGTATTGTTCCAGCGATCGTCCGGCACGCCACTGATGAAGATGGCACTGCCGTTGTCTGCCAGGATCATGCCGTATTTCTTCATGGCGGTAAGGATCACCTGGTCATCCGCGGGGTAACCGGAGATGTTGAAGCTAGCCTTCAGGCGTATCCGTGTGCCCATCGGAGGAGCGTTCGGATCGGTTGTTGTCGAAGCCCAGTGCGTGGCAGGTAGCACGAAGGCTTTTTGCGAAGTTGGTACCGTAAAACGTAACGCATGATTGATGGCACCTGCTGTTACTTCGTCGTATCTCGCGAGTCCCACAAATACGGGAAGGCCCGCCGCATCTGCTGAGGTCCAGGTGTAAGGGCGCTGTTCATTGATGGTCATGTCCCAAATCGCGGTTGAGTCTGCGCTCCATTTGCCGTTCTTCACAGATGCGTTGTAGAGCTCGTACAACCAGCATCCATCTTTTTCAAGAACGAGAACGTGCCGGTCACCGTTGCCAGGTTTTGGATAACCTTCGATGAGTGCATTCGAAGGAATCGGTTCAGGACCAGGATCACTCTCGTCGAAAAAGGCCCCGAGTGTGACTGGAACTTTTGCCTGACTTCCGGCGACAACTTGATAGGGAATACCGAGCGTCTGATTGTGGAATGTGCCGGCGCCGAAATCCGGGTGTAGCGTGACGGTGGACCCAATGAAGTTGATGATGTTCGCCGAGTTGGGGTCGACTGGAAGTGCCGAGACATCCGTATTCCACAAGTTGCTTGTGGGGAAAGGCACGAAGCCATTCAGGCTAGCACCTTGTCCGAGAATCATCCCACTGCACGTACCTGCCTGACCCAGAGCCGTAATCGCGTAAAGCAAGAAAGCAACGAATACAGAGATTGCTGCCAAGTTGCTCGACTTTCGCATACTAACTTCCTTTCTGAACTGCTCACAGCAGTCGTTTGGGTTTTGGATTTGCATGTCCCCAACGATGGTGGCGCTACTTCGGGCCCTGACGATGTGACGCTAACTCTTTGGAAGTGTCTATTTGGATCGATCAATGAACGAGTTTCAACAAGCCAAATCTTTCCGGCGTGTGGAATGTTTTGTTCATTGGTGGCTGCCATGTGACTTCGTGCGCATGTTGGCCTTCGCCTCCGCTTCGGAACAGATTCATACGAAGAGTATTGCCCGGTCCTGCTGGTCGATTGTCGACAGAGCTGTACGGAATTCGCATTGCTGCATACCAAATGTGCTTGTCTTGATCCACTCGGGCCACTACTTCGAAACCCGAGTTCCATGTCCAACCTTCTTCGTGGTGCGGATTGTGCAGATTGATGTCGAGATCCACCCATTCACCTTGTGGCGAGACTTCAAACTCCTTGTAACGCTGGATGTCGGAAAAGTCCGATCCTAAAAAGACCTCGGCTACGTCCCAGTTCCACAGCTCATTGGTTTCTTTATCGGTGACTGGGTTCGATTTGAGGTGCAGCTGTTCGAAAGGACAAGTGAAGAGGAAGTACAGGTTGTCTTTCGTCCAGCGAGCGCGCACCTCGGTTCGATAGGCAGGCACGGCCTTGCCGAACGAGTCACGCTCCAGGAAAGCAGGATGCGCCTTTCGCCAGAAGTCGGACTTCGCGTCTAGGGTGAGGGGTACATTCTTTTCGGCATAGCGAGCCTCGACAACCCCGGGATCAGCGGCGAGAGCGGGGAGAATTCCGAGTAAGACGAAGCAAACTGCTTTAGCGAAGCCATTCATCGAGGTGCTCCTGCACGAAAAGGTCGTCTTGCAAATGCGGATACAGCTTGCATACGCGGTCAATTTCTTCCACCTGATTCGCAGAAAGTTCTTCTTTGGGATCGAGACACCAACGCCCCGCGAGCAAACCTTGCCGCCGTAGAATTTCGTGGATTCCTGGGATACAACCGTGAAAATGGTGGGCCGGATCAAAAATTGCCGCGTTCGCGTCAGTAATCTGAGCCGCCAAGGTCAAGAGTTCGCCAGTGCCTTTGTCCGCGCAATTCTTAGCTAACGCGAGATGTTCGACGGCTTTGCTGGTCCACACAGCCCAGTGTCCGAGCAATCCGCCGACGATTCGGATCTTGTGGCCGCCTAGTTCGAAGGATGTCAGCAGGTCAACGAGGATGTTGTCATCGTTTCCTGTGTAGAGTGCGACTTCATGGGCACGACCGGATTCAGCGAGAGCTCGTACCACATCGATGGTTTGATAGCGATTGAAAGGGGCAATTTTAATCGCGACAACATTTTCAACTTCAAGAAACTTTCGCCAGAACTCGTACGGAAGAATGCGGCCGCCGACGGCAGGCTGTAAGTAAAAACCCATCACTGGGATGATTTCCGCTACTGCACGAGCGTGCGCAACGAGCTCTGCGATCGAAGCATCGCCGAGTGCGGCTAGACTGAGAAGAGCGGCATCATACCCGAGTTTGTTGGCGAGTTGCGCTTCGTTTGCTGCCTGATCGCGTTGACCACAAACGCCGGCAACCTTCAATACATCGCGTCCAGGTGTTTCTTCGATTGCCAGGGAAAGTACTGGCTCGAGCAAGCCGATCTTAGGGTCGCGGATCGTAAACTGCGTCGTGTGGACGCCGACAGCGATCCCCCCCGCGCCGGCAGCAAGATAATAGCGAGTAAGAGCACGTTGCCTGCGCTCATCCAAGCGGCGATTCGCGTCGAGCGCGAGCGGATGGGCAGGAATCACCAGGCCTGAGCGAAGCTTTTCTCGCAAGGTCATCAGAATTTGCCATCCCGTGCTTCGAAATGAGTTGGCTTGTTGAGGGAAGTTCCGCCTTGCTGTATCCAAGCGGCTGTCCAGCGGATGAGTTCCTCTGGTTCTACACTTGGGGGTCCAAACAATTTTTGCGCATGGCTGGAATCGTTGAGCAGGGAGGTGTTGCCTTCCGAACCGGGGGAAAAAACAGGATCCACCCCGAACTCTTTCCCGAATGATGTTGCGATCTCGCGAACCGACAGCGTCTCCGGTCCCGTGATATTCAAAACAAGGGGAGGCGATTGACAGTGAGCAAACGAACGCAAGCACCAGGAGTTCGCATCTCGCTGCCAAATCACATTCACGTAAGGCATCCCAAGCGGCACTGGGCGTCTCTCGAAGACTGCGCGTCCAATGTCGACAAGAACGCCGTAGCGCATCTCGACGGCATAGTTGAGCCGCAAGAGTACAACCGGTGTCCCCCACTGTGCGGATCCGTATTCAAACATACGCTCCCGACCTAAGGCCGATTGCGCATACTCACCGATCGGACCGGGCGGAGTTGATTCCATTGCTCCTCCCTCAGCGAAGGAACGCAGCGGATAAACGTTCCCGGTCGAAAACGCGACGATACGCGACTTCCTGTACCGCTCTGCAACTAAACCGGGCAAGTAGGTATTCATCGCCCAGGTGAGGTGCTCTGCGCCGGTGCTCCCGAACTTCCGAGCCGCCATAAAAATGACATTCGGAATATCCGGCAAAACTCGAAGTGCATCGGGTTCGAGAAGATCGCAACTGATTGTTTCGATGTTCTCGGCAGCGAGCTCCTCACGCACCGCGGAATTCGTAAAACGCGCGACTGCAACGATTCGCTTCGGGACGCCAGCCTTTTCGACGGCTCGACGGGCAAGACGGCACAAACTAGGTCCCATTTTGCCCCCTGCACCAAGAACGAGCAGGTCGCCTTTCAGCGCAGTCATTGCTGCGGCGTCAGCGTCCGTTGGTCTCGAAAGCAGTTCTTCGAGTTCTTCGACAGTTTGGATTTCCAAGCTCATCCCAATTCAAATCCGGCCAGAGCAAAAACGGAAGCTTCGTTTCCACGAAGGTCATTACCTCGTACCATGCGCTTCAGGTGACGTTGTGGTGCAAAGCCAAGTTCGGTCGCCAGAGAGGTCGCATTCTTATTTTCGAGGAACAAGTCCCACAGCCAGCCACCCTCCTGGGCCGCAAGCAGTGTGGAGTGAATCAAACCTTGTGCAATGCCAGACGAGCTGGCAACACAAGGACCGAGGAAATTATTTTCACGGCCAGTTCGTGAGAGAGCAAAAGAATCTTTATCGATGATTGGAGCTCGCCGAAGGGCAAGTCGGTCTAGCAGGAATCGTCGATCCGTGCCGAATGCAGTGGTGTCGAGATTATGCCACCCACGTTGCGACTCTCGCACCGCATCGTTCGATGTAAGCCGTACACCTTTTTCGCCGGGCCGCATCCATCGCTCTACCGGTTGTTCGACCCGAAAGCCAAGTTTCTCGTACAGCGGCTGACCTTGATCGGTTGCGTCGAGCTTCACAGTCTCGATAGCTTTTCGATCGGCTAGTCGCAGTAGTTCGGTAAGGATGCGACGGGCAAATCCGCGACCGCGGAACGCAACTTTAGTCAGAACCATTCCCACCCAAGCCAACCGTTGCCCATAGCAGAAGAGTGTCCCAGTTGAAACAAGATCTCCATCGGCATCGATTCCCAAACAGCCGTCCGGAGATAATTCAATCAGCATGGACCAGTCCTGGATTGTCTGGTTCCATCCGGCTTCGAGAGAGAGCTTATACGCAGAGACCGCATCTCCAGCCTTCAGTACTCGTACCTGTTGTTCTCCCGCATTATTCATTGAGCTGAATTCTCCTGAATCCAGCGCACAAAGTCCGGTAATGCCACGGTCGCATCCGCGATCTCTGGATGCCATTTCTTCTCCCATTCGAACGAGAGAAATCCGTCATATTTCAGATTGCGCAACGCCGAGATCACTTCTCGCAATGGGAAGTTGCCCTTTCCTGTAAGGACGAGTTGCCATGAGTTTCCGCCATCCACTTGCATATCTTTCAGATGAACGTGGCGAATATGGGCTCCCAATCCCGTAGCACCGTCTCTTGGAGTCTCGCCCGATTGAAGAAAACAGTTCGCCGGATCCCAGATAACGCCAACGTTTGGCGCGACAGTCTGGGCAAGAATCGCTTCCGTTTCGCAGGAACTCGCAAAGTCTCCATGCGTCTCGAGCCAGACGGACACTTCTTTAGAAGTGCTTTTCTCAGCGAGTTGCTGAACGCATTGCGCAATCCATGCTTGAGTAGAGGCCCTGTCCGCTCCTTGCTGGATCGCATCGCCGAAAACTCTGATACCTGGTGCGCCGAGTTCGGCAGCGAGGTCCGACATACGTTCACCCTCATCCAGCCAAAACCTGCGTTCCCTCGGATCGGGAAAGTGGAAACGGCAACTTGTGTCGACGCATGAGATCGTTAATCCTTTGTCGGAAAGTTGCTTTTTAGTATTCGTCAGGCCAGAGCCGCCGAAGACTGGCAACTTCCACAGCGCATCTTCATTTTCGACGAAGCGCAACTCGACGCCGTCATATCCAGAGTCGGACGCAATCGCAATGATTTGCGGGAGAGTCCAATCGGGGCAGGCGAGCGTGGAAAAAGAAAGTTTCATAGTTACGTCATTCGATCGAGCATGGCGGCAGTCACCCGATTTCGAACTTGCTTGCCAGAAAAGAAGCGTTCGAGATCGTCTATCGCCACGTCTGCCATCTGCGGCCGAACACTGCGATGACTTCCGGCAATATGAGGCGTCACGATCGCGCCCGGTAATCGTCGCAAAGGATGCCCGATGGCTAGTGGTTCGTGGGGATCGGTCACATCGAGCGCACAGCGAAGTCTTCCTTTGCGTACTTCCGCCGTGAGCGCAGCCAGGTCAATCAGACCACCTCGCGCGATATTGATGACGGAGGCGCCCTCAGGCAACTCTGAAAGCCGGCGACTATTTAGCAAGCCACGAGTTTCCTCTGTGAGCGCAGCGGTGAGCACAAGTAGTTCCGCACGCCTGAGCAATCGAGGCAGGGAAGCGAACTGTACTGGATAATCCTTAGCGGCCGCGGGTTCAACATAGGGGTCATAAACAAGCCAGCGCAAATCGAAACCGCGCAAAAGATCAACCAGTGCACGTCCGATTCTGCCGAAGCCAATCATGCAGACTTCCCGGCCAATCAAAGCCTCAGGAGATCCGTGCAGGTGAAGGTCTTCGTAGATGCGATTCGACCGACTTCGCAGTTTTTCGCGATAGTAATCAACGTTGCGGGCGCAATAGAGCAGAAATGTGGCTCCCATTTCCGCAGTGGCCCGTGCCATGGGTTCGGGAGTATTGGTGATCTTCAGTTCATTAAACAAAGAGCGGGCAAACCGTGACTTCACCTCTCCGCCGCAATGAGCGATGACTCGAAGACGAGGCGCAATCCGTGGCAGATCGTTGGAAAAGCAGGGGCTGTCCCAAGTGGTGATGAAAGCCTCCGCGTCCTGCAACTCCTTCACCTGCGACGTCCCGACTTTTCGAGCCCCGTTTCTTTTCCAGTCGAATAGCAGAGTCAATTGTTTCCTTTGCGCTTGAGGAAAGAACGACTGGAATAGTTGCGGACCAGCCCAGACGATGAGTTTTGGACGCCGCATGCCGGGCTAGTCTAACATCGCTTTGCTATTTTTTCTTTCTTTTAGTATCTATTGGCTTCTCTTTTCACGTCCGACACAGTATAAGAAAGCAAGGCACGGAGCGCGGTCTCCCTCATGAGCACGGTCAATCAAATCGATTACATCGTGATCGGCCTTTATGCCGCTCTCATGGTTCTCGTCGGTCTTTATGTCATGCGCTTCAATCGAAGCGCGGCGGAATACTTTCGAGGAGGCAGTCGTGTCCCGTGGTTAGTGGCAGGGTTGAGTTGCTTCATGTCCGGGTTCAGCGCCTGGACTTTCACAGGGGCCGCCGGAGTTGCTTACGAGGCAGGTTTCGCTGCAACCGCACTCTACGTCGGAAACGCACTCAGCTTTTTACTCGGGTACTTCGTGTTCGCCTCAAGATGGCGAAGAAGTCGGATCACTACCGTGATGGAGTACCTTTCGGGCCGTTACAATCTCGCGACCCATCAGACGTTCTCCTGGACGACAATCCTCTTCCAGTTGTTCACGAGCGCCAGCACTCTCTATGGGCTGAGCTTGTTTGTATCTGCCGCGTGCGGCTTTCCAGTCACTTGGACCATTCTCGGTGCAGGTGCGCTGATCATTTTTTATTGCGTTTTGGGTGGCCTATGGGCAGTGGTAGTCACCGATTTCCTCCAGGCATCGATCCTGATGCCATTTTGTCTCGTCCTCGTCATCACCTCTTTGAGCCGGGTCGGCGGCTTTAGTGGCCTTATTCAATCACTCCCACCAGAGATGAAGACGATGCACGTATCCGGCGAGTTCGGATGGATCTACGTCGTCTCTTGGACGGTCATGGTTTCTTTCGGTTACAACACGAGCGCGATGGCGCAGCGCTATTTCAGCGTGGACAACGAGAAGTCCGCGCGTAAAGTTGCCTTGCTGTGTTGCGGCCTGTTCTTTGTGGGCGCTTTCCTCTGGTTCATCCCGCCGATGGTTGTACGCGTGATCTATCCGGACTTGCGACAGCTGTGGCCCTCGCTCGCGAATCCCAGCGAAGGCGCGTATGCGGTGGCGAGTTTGACTTGGCTACCGCACGGGTTGATCGGTGTGATGCTGGCTGCCATGTTCAGCGCGACCATGGCAACTCTTTCGGCGCAGTTCAATTTGAAATCCGGCATTATCACTAAAGATCTTTACCAGGCATTGTTGCGGCCTGCAGCTGGAAACCGCGAACTGCTGATCGTCGGATGGGCAAGCACTTTCCTGATCGGTGCTGCCACGACGGTGATTGCAGTCCTAATGGCTGCGAGCGGCCAAAGCGTGTTCCACGTGATGTTGACTTTCAACACGCTCATCTCTCTTGCATACGGACCGCCTGCTTTGCTCGGATTAGCAATTCGGCGCACGCCGTCGTGGTCAGGCTTAGCATCGTTTTCGATTGGGTTAGTGCTCGGAATCCTGGGCGCATTTGTTTATCACTGGACTTTGATTCAGCAGGTGGCGTACATCATTCCGGCCTCTTTCGGCGTTTTCTTCCTGAGCATGTTGTTCGATAAGGGCGACACACCGGGTCGGGCTTTACTGTTCAAGAATTTGAATACGCCCGTGAACGTTGCGACTGAATTGAAGGATTCGCCCGACTTCACGGTGCCCGTGTTTCGTTTTCTCAGCCTGACCATTCTCTGCATCGGAGTTCTCAGCTTGACTCTGGTCCTGGCTGCGCCTCCCGAGCAGCGCTCAACCGTCCTCTTATTCGCGGTGCTTACTCTTACCGTTGGAACTTCTCTGTACTTCGTGAGAGGAAAGCCGACAGTGGAAGGTAGTGCATTTATCGGTGAAGGCCAACTGCCGGTGGTCACGCGAAATGAGTGAGGAGTTTGAATGATCCGCTTAGGACTGATCGGATGCGGAGAACATTCCGAGAGTGGACACGCAATCCCACTGGCGCGTTACAAGAACGAACACTCAGATGCGCTCGAGCTGAGTGCTGTCTGCGACATCCGGCTCGACCGGGCGGAGTTGTTTCGCGAAAAGTATGGCTTCCTTAGAAGTTATGCGCGAATCGATCACATGTTGGCTGAGGAGAAGCTGGATGGTTGCGTTGCTGTAGTGCCGGTCGACAAGATTCCGCAAGTTGGATCGCAGCTGCTAAACGCGCATATCGCATGTGTGCTGGAGAAGCCGCTGGGTAGCTCACTTGAAGATGTAACGGAGTTGCTTGATTCGGCGCGCATAACATTAACGCCGAACATGGTTTCCGTGAATCGCCGCTTTATGCCCCTGTTGAATCGAGCGATCACGTGGGCTCGAGATAACGGGAATCTCCGCTACGTGCGCTGCACATTTACTCGCAACCGACGCACGGAACCAGAATTTCTTTGGGGGACCGCCGTTCATGCCGTCGATGCATTGCGCCACATCGCAGGGGATATTGAAAAGGCAACGATTCACGCACTGAAGCGCGTGGAGGCCACCGCAGATTGGTACGCGATCGACGTAAGCTTCCGTAGTGGTGTCAATGGTCGCATCGATGTGCTGCCGACCGCTGGTGTGCTCGACGAAACTTATGAACTCATCGGGGAAGGGTATCGGGTTCTGGTTACATGTCCGTTCGGACCGCAGCGTGGCGTCCGCTGTTTCCGAGAAGACAGGCTAGTTGTAGAGGAGTCAGCCGAGGGGATGCCTGAAGATGTTTTGAATGGATGTTACGACGAAGCGTCCGCTTTTATCTCGGCCGTGACAACCAAACAACCATTGCATCCGTCCGTGGAAGAGGTTTTCCCGTCAGTCGAACTCTGCTGGTTGTTGGCAAGGCAGTTGATGTCCGAAACGCAAAGTCCAGTCTCGATCAAATCTTGATTGCGAGGAGTTGTTCCAGTGGTGATCCGGGTCTGCAAAGAAAAGCGCGAAATGGCCGAAGCAGCAGCAAACCATGCATCCACCATTCTTCGCCAATCCATTCAACAGAACGGGAAGGCTCGGCTGATCGCAGCTACTGGAGCCGCCCAGTTCGATTTCCTGGAAGTTCTCACGCAGTTGCCCGATATTCAATGGGACTGCGTCGAAATGTTTCACTTGGACGAATACATTGGCTTGCCGGAATCGCATCCGGCAAGTTTTTGCCGGTTCCTGAGGGAACGCCTGATAAACAAGACTGGTATTCGGCACTACCACCTGCTCAGCGGAGAGCGTGATCCGAACGAAGTAATCCGCGTTGTCGGGCGAGAGATATGCAGTGCACCCGTTGACATCGCTTTCGTTGGTGTGGGCGAAAACGGCCACCTTGCCTTCAACGATCCTCCCGCGGACTTCAAGACAGAAGACCCTTACATCATCGTCGAACTTGATGACGCATGCCGCCGTCAGCAACTTGGCGAAGGGTGGTTCGCCAGCCTAGATGATGTTCCGCGTCGGGCAATGTCAATGGGTGTTCGTCAGATTTTGAAAACGAAAGAGATTATTTGCTTTGTGCCCGACAAGCGAAAGGCCAACGCAGTGAAGGCCTGTTTCGATGGTGATATTACCCCCATGGCGCCGGCATCGATTCTTCGCGGTCACCCGAAAACAACCGTTTACCTTGACACTGATTCAGCTTCACTTTTACGAGCAGAAACCGTGGCTGCGTTGAAATAGATCGCGGGAAGACCATCGGAAGGAACTACACTCTCACTTTGTTTGTTGTGGGCTGACGACGACTCTTAGCCACTCCTTGGCCATCAATCGATGGTAGGGCTCTGTCATGTGGATATGATCCAGGCATAGAAAACGTTTGCGGTCCGGTGATGCGGCGAGGATCGGACTTACGCGCACAACTTCAATTCCTGCCTCACGTGCAATGTCTGATTCTCTCTCACGTATCTTAGGATCGCTCGAGTCAGGATCGTGAACGTCGTCGAACATCACGACACGTGCGCCTTGTGCTTTGAACCCCTTCGCCATCGCTCGCAGATCTTCAAGATCTTCGTCTGTACGATTGATGACAACCAAAAGTACCGTATCTGGTTTCCAGGCGAGCGCATCCTTATAAAAATTCTTCATGGCGCGAGAAGAAGTTAGCCCGCCCGCCTGGAATTGCCGAAACTCCACCGCAGGATTTTCGCGACGAAACATCGCCGTCACAATTGGCACGAATGCGGATGGTGAGGCCCAATGCAAATCCATTGTGAATGAATGCCCGATGATAGCAATGCGCTGGGCGGGCAATGCCTTCATTCGCGGTTCCAAGGTCTGGACATCCGGTTCGGCAAGCAGCTCATCCGCCAACACCTTCGCATCACGAATATGCAGATTCTTCTCGCCCCAGTTCCAGATCTTGCGTCCCGCGATTTGCCACTCTGCGGCGCTTAGGCCGACAGGCGAAGCACACGATTGACCTTCGAGCAATTGGCCAACCACTAGGAAATCATCATCAGTCCCAGTCAAACCTAACTGACCGACGTAAACTGGCAGCCCGAGCTGTATGTAAAACGAGTACAGGTCTTGAAGTCGATCGCCGTCGCGCTCCACTTCCAGAACCGTTTGGTAAAGATTCGCGATGGAGCGAATTTCTTCCTTCCGAGAACCAACAGCATTCTTTTGTAGGTAAGAGCTATAGACGTTCACCGGAAGGTTAGGCGGCATGGACAATTTCGCGGCGAGCAGAGGCTCGAGATCTTTTGTTGGATCGAAAGTGGATGGAGCGCCAAGCGCCCATCTTCGTGCGTCCGCTGGAAAAGTCAGGAGCGAAGTCTGATGAGCAACTAGCGCTTCCAGATCGCGGTCCGGCGGATTGGCAACGGGCCAGCACGTTGCGTCCATGTGAGGTTGTTTCCGGGAAAGCAGAAGCTGATAGGCATGCACTGCGACTACATTTGCTTCGACAAGCTGCTCAAGGCGTCGAGGTCCAAGCGATGAGATCGGGTTCTGTTGCCCAAAACTCGCAACGCCGGCACACGTCAGCCCGAGTGTGCAAAGCACGATTGCTCGCTTCAGCGGCAGGCCAAAGAATTCTCGAGCCAGGTTACACTCCCTTCCGCCAGCCGCGATCGTTCGCGTCCTTCAATTCGATCGCGATCGATCCATCTGAATTCACTGGTTGCTCGCAGGCCCATGCTATCGGCTTCTTCACTCCCGGCCGGATTTCCAATTCGGCGGAGAGCTGAAGTTTGCCCACATAGCCTTGGGGCAACAGGAATGAAGCTTCGCGCAAGCCTCCACCGTACGGATGTCCAGCGTCGAGCGCCCCCTGCATGCTGATCTTCTTGTCAGGGCTCTCGACTCGGAGCCACAGAACTCCCGGGACGCCGGCAACTCCACGATTCGCGACACATACAATAAGTTCGAACGTTCCATATCGCTTGCGCTGCCAGATCCATGCCGGCCTGATGCGATACCCCAGGTTCGTCCGGAGCCGGTCGAAGCCTCTCGGATATTTTTCGTAATAGGCAGCTAGATTGTCAGATTCCGTCCACAAGCCCCAGTAGTTCGCGCGAATGTCGAGCGTGTGCAGCAGATAGTTCTCGTTCAGATTGATGCCACCCGCGTCAAACTTCAGCTTCGCGAGTTCGTGGTGACGGTGCGTACCATCCTCCAGAATTGTCGCAAGCCATGGCGGACGGTTCGCGAGCTCCTCGATTTGGATCGGCTCCTCCACGATGATGCTGTCCGAGCGAAGCCATGCGCCGGCCCGTACTGCCATATCGATCACAGTTCGGTTACCAACATTGCTGATATCCGGCTGCGTGTTGACCGCTAGCGGGGTACGCTTCCAGCTATCAAGCTGATGCTGTGTCATCGCGACAAATGTGCGTTCCGCCGTCAGGTAGTCGGGGAAAGGGCTTGGATAGTCGCTCGTATGTCCTTCGCCCCAGAAGCCGTATTGCATCAGGTCCATCCACTCGAGAAGGGGATTCCCTTCAAACCGGGCGGCCAAGAGATCGTTCAACTCGAAAAATGCCTTTTGAAATTCGGGATGATCATAACGAGGTTCGCGGAACTCACCGGTTTCCTGTCCACGGATGCGCCCGATCTTCACGATGGGGACACGATCCAGAAGGAATTCCGGCATCGCCAGTTTTTCCGGTTGGAAAGAATAATTTGATAACTGGATTCGAAACGCTACGCGCAAACCCTTACGTTTGGCCGCGTCAAACGCAAGCTCAAAAACAGGATTCAGATCGAGCTTTCCGGGCGTCTTTTGAACGTCGCGCCAATCGCAGCGGATGTAGAGCACATCTACAAACGGAAGGCTCGACATTTTCTCGACATGTTGCGCCAGCGTCTCGCGTCCCTCTCGCGCAGCAATGGACGGACCGCTCTCTTCCCAGGCATAACCGACGAGGCCAGTTCCCGGATTGCGCACCGGCTTTTCGGAAGGTGTGGTGAACAGGATCGTTTGCCACCCTTGGTCCTGGTCGATTTCGAAAGGACCTTGGTTCAGGCGGTCGCGTACAGGCGGGCCAGACCCGAAGTCGAAACCTTGCCATAGGTGAGGGGGAACGTCAGCGGCGGCGAGTGCGGCCGGTAGCACAATTGCGCCTTTCAGGAGATCGCGGCGGCGCATGAAAACCTCCGTAGAATTTCGACCGAAGTATACCCATTTGACAGTGTTTTGTATTTTTTATTTTCTTTTGCTTTTTATAATTTTCTGTTATTTTCCGAGTTGGCACGCAGGGCAAGATTTCCGCGAGAATATGTCATCGATAACCCTTGTCGAGCCGGATTGGTTGCGTTCCCTTTCCGAGCGTCAGCCTGTATTAGCTGACCTTCTTAGCAGGACTACGGACGAACAGCGCCGGCTAGGCTATTTCCATACGATCCGCGAAATTTGCCAGCAACCATTCACGTGGCTGCAGACAAGCACGGTCATGCGCAGCCATACGGACAAGCTCATGTCCGTGCTATCGGGTGTTCAGAGCATCACGCTAACTGGGTCGGGCAGTTCGGAATATGCTGCCCATTGTGTGCGTCTTCCTTTGCAGAATGATTTTGGCGTAGCCACCCAAGCTGTCAGCGGTGGAGCCTTTCTAACGCATGGCAAAAATGCGTTGCCGCTTGGCAGACCCGGACTTATGGTCTCAATCGCGCGTTCGGGGGACAGTCCAGAGAGTGCCGGTGCTTTAGCCCTGGTTTTAAAAGCGGATCCGGGTGTTCGCCAACTTGTGATCACGTGCAATGAGCAAGGTTTGCTTGCTCAGGAATACAGCGATGATCCCAAGGTGCTGGTTATTACTCTGCCTCCTGAAACAAATGACCGTGGCTTGGTCATGACAAGCAGTTTCACAAATCTGGTTCTTGCTGCCCGGTACCTCGGGATGACATCGGATTTCCGTTCCTATCAGAAAATTTGTGAGGCGCTCAGTCGTCTCGCATCCACTTTCTTCTCCGCCCATTTTGGCAAGTTGGCAGACGTCGGCAAGGGAAAATTTCATCGTGCAGTTTTTCTGGGTAGTGGCAGTCGCTTCGCCGCCGCACGCGAGGCCGCGCTCAAGATGCTTGAGATGACCGCGGGCCGCGTGGCCACTCTCCCGGAGACATTTCTGGGACTTCGCCACGGCCCCATGAGCTATGTCGATAATCAAACGCTGATCGTCTGCTTCCTGTCTTCCAATCCACTGCTACGGGCCTATGAGGCAGATCTCATGCGCGAGCTCGACCAAAAAGAATTGGGCGTTCAGAAGGTGGTCGTGGGCGAGTCCATACCTGTGGAACTCCTCCGGGAAAAAGATGTCGCTCTTGAATGTAACGGACTTAACCAACTGGGGGATGACAACGCCTGCGTAATCGACGTGATTGCCTCTCAGTTATTGGCATTTTTCCGCTGCATGGCGGAAGAATTAAAGCCCGACTCGCCTTCAGAAAGCGGCGTAATCAGCCGAGTCGTACAGAAGTTCACCTTGCACTCGACCGAAAATTAATGGCGAGAAGTTTGAATTCGGCGCGTATCCGCAAAACGGAATACTTACGTTTGATTTCTCATATTGTTGTCATTTCCTATTCTTTCTTTGCTTTTGGTTGCTGGTTATGTTAAAAGCTCAGCTTTAGAAGCATCTTCATAGGAGCCTCGGTATGAAATTGGCGACGTGGTTCGCGAAGTGGTCCGTCCTTCTTCTGGTGATCGGCACGGCACAGTTTCTGATCGCCCAAGGGACTGACTTAGGCACCATCACCGGAACAGTGACGGACTCGAGCGGCGCGCTTGTTCCCAATGCCAGCGTCACCATCATCGATCTCGCGACAAACACGCCCCGAGAGACGAAAAGTAACGCCGAGGGTGTATATCGCGTGTTCGGGTTGCGTCCCGGAGCTTACAAGGTCAAGGTGACGGCCGCGAACATGGGGACAACCGAAGTCTCCGGCATTCAACTCAACGGCAGCGACGTGATCAATGCCAACGCTGTTTTGAAGATCGCATCGACGACGCAGACTCTCGAGGTCTCCGCTGAAGCGCCCTTGGTCAACACTGACGACCAAACCATCAGCGACACAATCAACAGCCGCGCCGTTATTGATCTGCCACGCGACAGTCGCGACGTGTACAGCTTTCTCTACCTGAACCCTAACATCACCCAAGGGTCGGATGACGGGGAATTTAAGTTCCTGGGCGCGCAAAGCTACGGTGGAAATTTCACGCTGGATGGTCAGCGGTCCAACGGCGGTGTTTTCGGTTCGCCGACAAACAGCAAGCCGTCTCTTGAAGCTGTTGCCGATATCAACGTATTGTCCAATGATTTCAGTGCAGAGTACGCCGGCATATCGAATATCCGTGTTACGACAAAGCGCGGAGGCTCTGGGTACCATGGTTCGGCTTTCTATAACAATAAAAACTCTGCATTGGCAGCTTTCACGCTACAGGACGAGATTGGTAGAAGGGACTTCGCTCCTTACCCCGGTCAGAGTCATTATCCCAATCCCTATTTCAATTTAACGGACATCGGTGGATCCTTCGGCGGCCCTGTGCCGAAATTGAATAAAACCTGGTTTTTCGCTTCTTACGAAAGAAATTGGAACCGTTCGCCGGTACAGTTCATAACGAACAACCTGCCGCACCCCACATTCTGGACCGGCGATTTTTCGCTGTTGCCGGATACAAGTGATTCGTCATCAGTAGCCAGGAAACCCGATGTCCCTAGCTCGGTGGTTTTGACTCCAGCGGAGATAGCTTCAGACACGGTTTTCGCATGTGATGATCCAGCTGATCCGGATACCTGTTCCACCCGCTTTATCCAGATTCCCTCTCGACTGCTGAACCCCACTACGCAAGCTTTGATAAATACTTATTTCCCTAAGATTGGTACTAGCATACCAATCAACAGCCGTGGGCGTGCATCCGGATTTCACACGATTCTGCCGGGCAACAGTGTTACCGATACCGGCACCTTGCGAGTAGATCATGATTTTACCGACAAGGATCGAGTCTATGTTGTATATACCGCGTCAGGAGCAAGCGTAGCGAATCAACCCGTGATAGGCGGCTACACTGGCCTGGGCCTTAAACAGAACGAACGTCGTAACGACACGATCTCGATTTCATACAATCGAGCATTCAATAACAACGTGATCAATGAAGCTCGTGGTGGCTTTAACCGCGAACACCTGTATCGTCACAGCAACACGACTCTCGAAGGGTTTCTTTCCAGCATTGGATTTGATCAATCAGACATCGATGCGTACGGGGCAGTCGTCGGCACTGGAGAACTCGCAACGTTCGGTCATCCGGCAGTCAGTTTCGGCAACCAGTACCTCACTTTTGCAAACGGCAATCGCGATACCGATCGGTCGTTGAACCAAAATCTGGCAACCTTTGGAGATACTCTCACGTGGGTCGTCCGGAAACACAGCTTCAAGATGGGTGCCGATTTTGTACGTAATAGCGCACAGGATGGTTTTGCCAAAAACCGGCAGAATGTGCGCGGCTTAATTACCTATGGTGGAAGCGGAGCAAATTCGTTCGTGCCATTCCTTCTGGGATTAGCGCCAACTAGCGTCAGCTACGTCGCTGAGCCGCGGCCGTTCCCAATGGACGTTTACAACTGGGAGCATGGGTATTTCTTTCAGGACGATTGGAAAGTCACGCCAAGGCTCACGTTAAACCTCGGAATACGATACGAACTGGTAACGCCGTTTATTGATAGAAACGATTTGCTAGTGAATTTTGATCCGAACTTTGTGGATCAGAGTACGGGTTTGAAAGGGCGCTTCATCGTGCCTTCAGACAAGACTCTCCCGTTCTTGGACTCGAGAATCGCAGACACACGCCCGGTCGTGACCGCTGCGCAATCAGGTTTGAACATCGGCCGTGGTCTGGTTCGTACCGACAAAAACAACATCGCTCCACGCGTGGGTTTTGCTCTTCGCCTCGGCGATAAATCCGTCGTTCGTGCAGGCTATGGATTCTATTACTACACTTCCGCTGCGCAGGGCATCCGCGACCCAATCGCCACGAACGGATTCAACCAGAGCTTAACTAAAAGAGGTTTTGACTCAGACGGCAATCCGACTCCCTTGAGTCCTTGGCCGGGATTTGCACACGGGTTCAGTCCATTGAATGGAGGCACGATCAGAACGGGTTTGGGTGGTCTACCTTCCATCAATGCAGTTCCCGTCGATTTGGAGCAGCCTCGGATTCAGCAATACAACGTTACATTCGAGCGCGAGATCTTGAGAGACACGTCCATTCGGCTCTCCTATCTTGGTAGTGCGTTGAGCGGGCTCATCGGGGGTGTGGATCTCAATGAAATCCCTGCCAGTGATGTGCCTTTTGCCACCACCATAGGCGACGGTGTTACGCCGTGCGATCCGGTTAATAATGGAGATTGCGACTATTCTCCTGCCGATCTCGCACGTCAACCTCTACCCGGCCTCGGCGATTTCCTGGCAAGCTACGGGAATTTTGGCCATGGCCGCTCGAATGCCTTCCAAGCCCAGTTGGAGCGTCGCTATTCTCATGGTCTGATGTTCAGCATGTCCTACACATATTTGGACCAGAAAACAACGTCGCTGGATTTGGGCAACTCCAGCCTCGGAGGTCTTGCATGGAACCCATTCGACCCTAATCTTGACTACACACAAGACTCATGGCTGGCAAAAAACCGGTTCGTTGCCTACGGAGTATGGGATTTGCCAGTCGGCAAAGGCCGCAAGTTTGGGTCAGGTTTCTCTGGTTGGGAAAACGCCATCATTGGCGGATGGCAAACCACTTTCAACATGTTTGCCAAAACGGGAACTGCTTTCACTCCATTCTGGACCTGCAACGACTGCTTCCCAACCGGCCCCGGCAACCTCGGCGTGGGCTCAGTTGATGCAGTCGGAGACTTCAATGGTCCGTCCTTCCGTCCTGTGGTGATCGGTAATGTGAATCATCGCGTCGGAGATCAGATGTGGGATCCGGCCGCATTTGATTTGCCGCCGCTTGGCGCGGATGTGCTTAGCAATCCCAGCCTGGCCAAGCGCAACTCACTAACTGGACCCGGTACTTGGGGCCTCAATCTGGGAGTACATAAAGACTTCCACCTTGGCGACCGCTTTGTCGCGACGTTCGGTGCCGACGTGCAAAACCTCTTTAACCATCGTTTGTTCTCGCCAAACGCTGACGACGGAGGAGGCGGCGGTTCCTTCGCGCAGGTGGGAGACTTTGACGTTGGCGTAGATCCCACAACACTGAAGCCGACTATTGCTGATTTCGAAACAAACCCTGACTTTGGGCGTTTGATCAATACCTACACCCAGGAAGGTGTCGACAGCCGGCGTACGATTCGGCTCAGACTGAGGATTACTTTCTAACTCACCCCATGCAAGGAGAGACGGCCGCGACGTCCAGTACCTCACCCGACGCGCGGCCGTTTTAATTTCGACCGTTTCACAGATGGAACAACAGACCCGCTGGCTTATAGCCCGAAATCAACCCATGCGGGTTTCTCAGGCAGGTCTCGATGAAGCTTCGTAATTCCTACATCATCCTGGTTGCAGCATTCCTCTTCCTTGCTTCTTTCAGCGCCTTCGCACAGCGGCCAGGTGGCTTTCGCGTTCTCGGACCGGGCGGCGGCGGCGCGATGTTCCATCCACTCATCAGTCCGCACGACACGAACACCGTTCTGATTGCGTGCGACATGACAGGTTCTTACATTACGCACGATGCGGGTAAGACCTGGCGCATGTTCAATCTTCGTGGAGTTCCGGACTTCTTCGTCTTTGATCCGAAGGATCCCAAGACAATGTACGTGCACGCAACCGGGCTTTGGCGCAGCAAGGACGCCGGTGAACACTGGAATCTGGTCTATCCAAGTCCGGCCAACGTGAAGGGCGTGAAAATGAACTCCGACCACTCGGATGAAATCATTCTTGCCGACCCGGATCCTCTCGGCACCATAGCCACGCTAGCGATTGACCCTGCCGATTCGAAAGTCCTATATGCAGCTGCCGGCTCAAAAGAAAAAACAGAGCTGTTCGTGTCAAGGGATTCGGGCGCGACATGGAAGAAACAGGTAGACCTGCCATCCACGCCAAAGCGCATGTGGATTGATCCGAAGTCTCCGGCGGAATCGCGTGCCCTTTATTTTTCGTCCCCGCAAGCTATCGTCGTCGTCAGTTCAGGGAAGGTCAGCAGTCTGCCGCTTCCATCTGGCGTCACCGACGTATCGCTCGGTTTCGGCCCGGCCGATAAACCAACAATTTATGCGAACTCGGAGCACGATGTATTCGTTTCGAAAGATGGCGGGATCACATTCCAGAAGTCCGCAATGCCCGGCGAGTCTTCCAACGTGCGTGCGATCGCAACCAGTCTGCATCATCCAGAAGTCGCTTACGTTTCCTACGACCACCTCAATCTCGACGGAAAAACCTGGATGGGTGTCGCCAAAACCACAAACTCTGGTGGCGACTGGCAACTAGTGTGGAAGGAGTCTGATGCTGCCTCGAGCAACGTTCGAGATGCGTGGATCACGGAGCGCTTTGGTCCCGGCTGGGGTGAGAATCCTCTGAACATGACAGTTGCAGACCAGGATCCGAATCTTGCATATGGTACGGACCTTGGCCGCACGATGCGAACAACCGATGGTGGCGCAACCTGGGCCGCGCTCTACTCGCGCAAAGTGAATGACGCAGGCTGGACCACCACTGGCCTTGATGTCACGAACAGCTACGGCATCCACTTCGATCCTTTCGACAACAAACGCCAATTCATTACGTATACCGATATTGGACTCTTCCGCAGTGAGGACGGTGGAGTGTCTTGGACGAGCGCGACGATGGGAGTTCCCAGCGAATGGGTGAACACCACGTACTGGATCGTTTTCGATCCCAAAGTAAAAGGTCGTATGTGGAGTGTGAATAGCGGCACACACGACCTGCCTCGTCCGAAGATGTGGCGGCACAACTCGCCGATGAATTTTAAGGGTGGCGTCTGTCGCAGTGAGGATGGTGGTAAAACTTGGGCTCAATCCAACAAGGGAATGGACGAAACTGGAGCGACACATATCGTGCTCGATCCCAACAGTCCTGTAGATGCACGAGTTCTCTACGTCGCTGGTTACGGCCGAGGTGTGTACAAGAGTTCCGATGGCGGTAAGACGTGGGCCTTGAAGAATGAAGGCATAACTCAAAAAGAGCCCTTCGCATGGCGCATGGCGCTCGCATCGGACGGCACTCTCTACGTCGTAATCGCTCGTCGCTCAGAAGACGGCAGCATCGGTACCCCGTTGGATGGAGCGCTCTACGTGTCGAAAGACGGAGCCGAGCACTGGCAACCTGTCACCCTGCCGGAAGGCACAAATGGACCTAACGGACTTGCCATTGATCCTAAGTCTCCCAACCGACTTTATTTGGCAGCTTGGGCGAAAGCTACCGGGCAGCACGGCGATGGTGGTGGGATTTTTCTTTCCGAAAATGCCGGCAAGACCTGGAAGCGAGTTTTGGAAAAAGACCGTCATGTCTACGATGTGACCATCGACTCTCGTGATCCGAATATCCTCTACGCTGCAGGGTTCGAGTCTTCGGCGTGGCGCTCGACGGATCGCGGCGAGCACTGGACGCGTATTCCCGGCTTCAACTTCAAATGGGGACAGCGAGTTGTTCCTGATCCGCTCGATCGCGATAAGGTCTACATCACGACTTTTGGTGGCAGTGTCTGGCATGGCTCCGTAACTGGCAAGCCCGGGCCTGTCGATATTGCGACGCCGGTTCTTGAACCCGGCCGATAATTCAATGGAGAACAATCTATGAATCGCCGTGAGTGGCTGTTAGGTGTAGGAGCCGTAGCAGGCGCTGCACGCTCTGTCAGTTGGGCCGATGAAACCGAACAGCGGAAGCACAAGTCAGTGCCTTTGGATCTTTCCCAGTACGAACCGAAGAGCATGTTGCAGGTGCACGAATCTAAAGTGGAAAAATCGAAATTTCCTCTCATCGATTTCCATACTCATATTTCCGTCGCGGCGAAGTCCGAAAAAGGTGTCGAGCTCACTCCCGATCGCCAATATCTGGGAACTCCGCAGGAGCTTCTCGCCGTCATGGACAGAAAAAACATCCAGACCATGGTGAATCTGACTGGCGGATACGAGAAGGGTTTGGCCGACGCGGTCCAAAAGTACGATCGCGCATATCCGGGACGCTTCCTGACGTTTACCGAGCCTTCTTACACGCGTTTCAAGGAGCCGAACTATCCTAAGCTGCAAGGCCAAGCCATCGAAGAAGCGCATCGCCGTGGCGCTCGTGGTTTGAAAATTCTCAAAACATTGGGACTCTACCTGCGCGAGAACATCACATCCGGTTCCCTCGTAAAGATTGATGATCCCCGCTTTGACCCGATGTGGGATGCTTGCGGGCAATTGAACATGCCCGTGGCGATTCACGTGTCCGACCCTGTTGCGTTTTTCACGCCGACCGATCGGTTCAATGAACGGTACGAAGAGTTGAACAATCATCCCGATTGGTCGTTCTATGGCGCCGATTTCCCGAGCAATGCCGAATTGCTCGAAGCTCGCAATCGTGTGATGGCGAAGCATCCGAAGACACAATTCGTAACATTGCATTTCGGCAACTTCTCAGAGAATCTGCAGAACGTGGGTGAGAACCTGGACCGCTATCCGAACATGTTCGTGGACATGGCTGCACGGATCGGTGAGCTCGGACGTCAACCGTTCACTTCAAAGAAGTTCTTCGACAAGTATCAGGACAGGATTCTGTTCGGCACGGATGCGACGCCTCACGGCGACGAATTTCCGCAACAAGTGTTCAATGATCAGCTGTACGAGATTTACTATCGCTTCCTTGAGACGGAAGACGAATATTTCGACTACGCGCCTGCGAAGATTCCTCCGCAGGGACGTTGGCGCATTTATGGAATCAATCAGCCGGAAGGTGTCCTGCGCAAGGTCTATCACGACAATGCGGCTCGACTTCTGGGAGTGTAGCGTTCTTCGGTAACTCACAAACCGATGATCAGACGAACCCTTGCCATCGCATTCTTCCTATGTTCCTTGGGCATGCATGCACAGGTGCGTGTGTGGCAAGGTACGCTTACGCTACCCACCTACGAAGAGGGACTGCCGGACCCGAATCCGCCGTTTGATCAGTTCACAACGAACCGTTTCAATTATCCCTATACGTTGCGCAACAATCTCACCAGCCGCCGTGTCGATCACGACTGGCGCGCCGTTTATCTCGAAAACGAATACCTGAAGTGCTCAATTTTGCCGGACATCGGCGGTCATCTTTATACGTGCACGGACAAGATTTCCGGCAAACCGATGTTCTATGCCAATCCCTCTATCAAGAAAGCGGCGATTGCCTATCGTGGTGCCTGGGCAGCCTTCGGCATTGAATTCAATTTTCCTGTTTCGCATAACTGGATGACGATGTCGCCCGTGAGTTTCTCTTTCGGACAACGCGATGACGGGAGTGCCTCCATGACCGTGGGCAATATCGATCGTGTCTATGGAATGGAGTGGTCCGTTGAGCTGGTTCTTCGGCCTAAATCGACGGTTCTTGAGGAGCGCGTCACGTTAAGCAATCGAAGCGACGCTCGGCATCGCTTCTACTGGTGGAATAACGCCGGTATCGAGGCATGGGACGATTCACGAATCGTCTATCCGATGCGCTTTGCTGCGACCCACGGCTTTACGGAAGTACACACTTGGCCTGTCGATGAGGATGGAGTCGACTATAGCATTCTGAAAAATCACACCAAGGGCCCGGTTTCCATGTTCGTCCATGGGAGCCGCGAAGGTTTCATGGGAGTGTGGAATCCGCACACCAATACCGGCACAGTTCACTACGCTGAGTACGATCAGCTTCCGGCGAAGAAGATCTGGTCTTGGGGTGCCGATGCGGACGGCCTCGACTGGCGTAAAGCTCTCTCCGATAACAACAGCGCATACCTTGAAGTGCAAGCAGGTTTGTTCCGCAATCAGGAGACATACGCTTTTCTTGAGCCGCGGCAAAGCATTCGCTTCTCCGAATACTGGATGCCGGTCCGCGAGATCGGGGGCTTTGCGCGTGCCAATCTGGCGGGAGTCGCAAATCTCACTCGCTCGGGCAACGAACTCGTTGTCGGACTCAATGTCAATGCGCTTGTGCCGGGCGCACTGGTTTCCGTTCTCAATGGCAAACAATCGTTAATTCACGAGACCATGGACTTGACGCCTGAAAAGGCTTGGGTCCGGCGAGTTCCTAACGCCGCGGCTGATGCCAAGTACACCATTGAAGTGGCGAATCGTAAGGGTGAAGTCATTCTTCGGCAAACCGAGGGCGAATACGATTGGACCCCTACTTCGGAGATTCACGTCGGATCTCAACCAGCCCATCGTATCCCCGAGCCCGAAAAACGCACTTACGATGACTGGGTTCAATTCGCGAAAGAAGAAGAGCTGAATGGCCGCAATTTGAGCGCGCTTCACACCTATAAAGAGGTATTGGCCAAATTCCCAGAAAGCTACGAAGCCGCGAAGGCCGCAGGCCGCTTGAACGCGGCTTTGTTGCGATTTGAAGAAGCCCGGGATCTACTGGAGCCTCTGCACGCGCGAGACACCACCGATACGGAGATCTCCTACTACTTAGGGCTTGCCTACGATGGAATAGGAGACGCGGGAAACGCGCGTACCTCCTACGAGCAAGCCGAACGGCTACCGTCATTCTATCCAGCGGCTTCGCTCCGCCTGAGCGAATTACTTGCTCAGCAAAAGAACTGGGGTGAAGCAGAGCGTCATCTATCGGGTGCTCTCAGCGTTTCGCCAGGGGACCTTCGCATCCGTGAGGAACTGGTCGCAGTACTCAATGCGAGCGGACAAACTCAGCGCGCGCGCTCACTAGCTGGAGAGACGCTCGCGCATTCTTCCCTTAGTTATTTCTTGCAAGAAGAACTGGGAAAAGCTGACGCAGCCCAGCTCGCAAATGATCCAACCCGCATTCTGAATGTCGCAGCTCAATACATAAGGCTCGGACTCTATCAAAAAGCTCTTGGTGTTCTGACGCGCACTTATCCTCAACCTGCCAGTGATCAGAGCGAGCCGGGGACCATCGCCCCGCAGCAGAATGTGATGATTACGTATTTCCGCGCCTACTGCTCGGAAAAACTCGGTCAAGATTCGAGTCAGGCGTATGCCGCAGCATCGAAACTTCCCACGTCATTTATTTTCCCGAGCAGTGCAGAGGAATTGATCGTTCTTCGAGCTGCGACGAAGGCCAACGCTTCCGACGCGACTGCACACTACCTCCTCGGCACTCTGTATTTCTCAAAAGGTCTGACCGATCCTGCTTTGAGCGAGTGGTCGCTCGCGAAGAAATTCGGCCCTCGTCTAACAGTATTGGACGCGAGTACAGGTCTGGCCTACCTCCAGGTGAAGAACGATCCCGAGCGTGCGCTGTCATCTTTTCAGAGTGGACTGGAGAGCGATCCGAACAACATCGCAATCTACATGGGAATGGATCAGGCATTGAGCCTTCTCAAGCGTCCTTCGCGCGAGCGCGTGCAGGCACTCGAGCGTTACCCCAAAATGGAGAGCGCACCCCCTGGCTTGATCTTCGAACTCGTCCTGAATCTTGCCGAAGCTGGCGATTTCGACCGAGCCACGAGCTTGTTTCACAACCGTTTCTTTCCTCGCGAAGAAGGGGGAACGAATGTTCGACAAGTCTGGATAGAAGTTCAATTGCAGCGCATATTGTCCTTGGGACAGTCTGGTCATTGTGACAATGCGCTCGCCGGTGCCCAATCTTTGGGAGTACCTGTGGCCGGCCTTGAGTTCACGCGCGATGGTGTTGAGCCGATACTCCAGTCTGCGAGGACCAATTATCTTCTCGGCATTCTTTATGAATCCTGTCGCCAACCCGATAAAGCAAAGACCGCATTTAACACGGCGAGCAAGGCTTCTGCTCCCGACCAGGTACGTTGGGCTTGGCTCGCAGCGCAGAAATTGTCGGGCTTCGACTCGAAGATATGGCAAGACCGATTGAAAACGGCTCTCGATCAGGCCGCAACGAGAAGTGACACGAGCGGCTATCCCAGTTGGTGGATGTATACGACAGGGCGTTTAGCCCTCGACTTGGGTGACAAGCAAGAAGCTGATCTTCGTTTCCGAAAAGCTCTTCTGCTCCCTGACCGGATGCTGGCATACCATTTCACGCGCATCGCCTTGTCGGAGATCAAGCCGCAATGACTGTGATCGTGCTTTTATTTAAGCGAGTCGGCGACGATTGAGCCGAGACTGAAACGATGAAACGACGTGACTTTATTGCCGCTCTGGCAGCATCCGCTCTAACCGCGGGTTGGCGATCCGCCAATCAAATCGCTCCGCAACGACCCCGGCTCCTGATTACAGACTCAGACCCTTTTACCGGACTACCTATTCTTAAAACGCGGTACAGCGAAGGTCGCCGGCCTTCTGATGACCTGAACGGCTGGGCCCTTGCCTGGCAACTTACGGGGCAGGATCAATTCGCCGAACGTGCGCTGGCCCAAATGCGCTCCGGCCATATCTCTGCGACTGGAAAACCTTCGCGTTCCTGGGTCGATTACGTTCGCTGGTCGCTCGCATTCGACTGGCTATTTTCTTACCGGGGTTTCGACGACGCACTCAAACGGAGAATTGCTGGCGAGTTGAAAGACGGCGCCGCCGCGATGCTTAGCACCCCTGACTTCGCCGATCCGGGACAATTCTCTTACCACAACTACGCAGTTCGATATCTCTCGCTCGCTGCATTTGCGTCTGCGGCTGTGGAGGGCTATCCGGATTGCGATGCCCGCTGCCGCTCATGGCACGACACCGTTTCTAAGACGCTCGCCAACGTACTTGAGACCACCGATATTGTCAGCCCGGCGGGGAGCTATCACGAATCGCTCGACTACATGCGTATCACATGGGCCTCGCTGGTGCTCATTGCCGAGATGCAGCGGACCACGACCGGCGTGGATCCTGCCCAGCATTTCCCCGTATTTCGCAACATGGGCGACACCTATCTCTATAAGCTTTTACCGGACGGCACACCGTCACGCGAAGGCGACAACGAATATCCGGTACTCGACAATCGCGATACCGCCGTTCTTGGTTATGCGATCAACCGCTTCAAAGATCCGTACAGCGCGTGGTTACTGCGCAAAAGCGGTTTCTTAGGGAAAGATTGGGTTCTGCCGGTGCTCGAGTTCCTTTGGGACGATCCCGCTGTGTCGCCTCGAGATCCCGCGCAGGCGGACGAACAAAAATTGCCCCACCAACGTTTTTTCCCCGGCGTCGGTCATCTTGTCATGCGGGACGGATGGAAACCCGACTCTACGTGGATTGAGTTCGATTGCGGTCCCTATTTCGCAAAGCACCAGCACCTCGACCAGAATCAATTCACGATCTACCGCCGGGGATATCTCGCCATCGATAGCGGGGCGGACTACACCGATACCGAAAGCCCTCACTACCTGAACTACTATCGGCGGTCGATCGCGCATAACACAGTTCTCATCTACGATCCGAAGGAGAAGTTTTTCTGGTCCGATAATCTTGTTGCGGCTGCAAACGATGGCGGGCAGCGCATGGACTCCGCGCGTTACTGGAACTCGATCCGCAGTCGAGAGGACTGGAATCGCACCCGAGACCTGTGGGATCTCGGCTCGATGAAGATTATCGATTACGTTCCCGGCCAATATCAATACGCTATCGGCGATGCCAGCAAAGCGTATTCATCCAAAAAATTGCGTACTTTCACCCGGGAGCTTCTCTACTTGCCTTCATCGAGTATGTTGTTCGTGTATGACCGCGTCGTGAGTACGGATCCCTCATTTCGCAAGAGTTGGCTTCTTCATGGCGTGAATGAGCCGACCGTCGATCGAGATGAGAAGGGAAATGCCAGTGCTCAGGAATTCCGGAATGCGAACACATTCCGTTTCCGTGAGGGTTCGGGAGAACTCCTGGTCTACTCCTTGCTGCCAAAAGAGCGGCTGATCACGAGACGAGGCGGCGCAGGCAACGAGTTCTATGCGCCCGGTAACGATAACGGCGGCGCTTGGGGAACCGGAGAGAATTGGCCACTCGAACCGCCCGAGGGAGCTCCTCTTCCGCAAGATCCAAAGCTGCGACACATGTGGAAAATGTTCTGGGGCGATGATTTCGACAAAATCCTTAGTTCCAATCGCAAGAACGTCGTCCCCGGAGCTTGGCGCATCGAAGTCTCTCCCTCGATCTCAGCCGTAGAAGATCATTTCCTCCATGTGCTCGAAATTGGTGACGAAGGCAAGACCGGCAAAAAGGCCCCAGTTCTCATCGATGGCGCCAATTTTCAGGGAGCGGTCTTTGAGGGCGGCGCCCTCGTGTTGTTCAGTTCTGCCGGACCGGGTGTCATCAATGGAGAAGCTTCGTTGCCCGATATGGCCTTCGATTCGATCATCCTGACAGGACTCGAGCCAAATGCGGTTTATGAAATCGACTATGGCGGCTTGAATGTTGCAGCGTCTCCTGATGCAGTCCTACCGGGAGTGCAAGTCGCGACCGAACGGTTTCGTGCGAACACAAAAGGCATTTTGAAGATGTCAGGTGAAAAGCGTCGCAATCTTCGCATGCGTGTCGCGAAAATCTAAGTATCTCGTAACAGCATTAGCTAGTTGAAAATCAGCGTTGCTGCGAAACTCAAACGGATTGGGGTCAGCTATCGCGGAACGATCATCCATGCAGTTGAAAGGCGGCCGAGGTTCTGCGCGTCCGCCGATCTCCCACCTCCGCTGGTGGATCGGCGCTGCGCTCTTCGCTTCGACAATCATCAACTACATCGATCGGCAGACACTTTCTCTTCTCGCTCCCTATCTGAAAATCGAGTATCACTGGACCAACGCCGATTATGCCAACATCGTGATTGCTTTCCGCGTTGCGTACTCCATCGGCCAGACTGTTTTCGGCCGCTTCATGGATCGCATCGGCACCCGTCGCGGCTTGTCCTTCACTGTTTTCTTCTATTCCATCGTTTCTATCCTGACGTCGACCGCTCGCGGGTTCGGAAGCTTTATTGGCTTCCGCTTTCTGCTGGGTGCTGGAGAGTCAGGAAACTGGCCGGCCGCAACCAAGGCAGTTTCAGAATGGTTTCCGAAGCGTGAGCGCGGATTAGCAACGGCACTCTTCGACAGCGGTTCTTCGGTAGGCGGAGCAGTTGCCGCATGGCTGATTCTCTGGATTTATTTCCGCTGGGGCTGGCGTCCCGCGTTCGCGATCCCTGGCACGCTCGGTTTTTTCTGGCTCATCTTGTGGAGGTGGTTGTACTACCCGCCAGAGTCTCATCCAAGGATCACTGAGGCTGAGAAACAGATGATTCTTGCGGACAAGCGGGAATCAACTCCGCATGAAACAGGCGGGAAGCCGCTGGACTGGCAAACCTTGCTACGTCTGCCGCAAACCTGGGGCGCAATCATTGCCAAAGCTCTGACGGACCCGGTGTGGTTTTTCGTGACCGATTGGTTCCCAATTTATCTCGTCGCAAAGGGTATAGAACTTCGTACCGGTCTTATTGCGATCTGGATCCCATTCCTTGCGGCCGATCTCGGAAATTTTTTCGGCGGGTGGTATTCAGGCTATCTGATTCAACGCGGTTGGCCGCTGGGAAGAGCCAGGAAAGCGCTGGTCATCTTCGGCGGACTCGGCGTCACATTTCTGATTCCAACTATATTCACAAGCCGACTCTCGCTGATCGCGCTTCTGTTCGCGATTGCGACATTCTCCTACGCTGCCTTCTCGACGATGGCCAACGTATTCCCGTCCGATCTTTTCTACAGCGAATCAGTCGCGACCGTCAGTGGTATGAGCGGTACTGCCGCGGGCCTCGGCACCATCGTCGCATTCAAACTGATCGGACATTTCTCCGATACGCGGAGCGCAATGGCTGGACATTCTTTCGACCCAATCATGGTGGTGGCCGGACTGGTTCCATTCGTTGCCATGATTCTGGTATTGCTGCTCGTGCGTAATTCCGATGCGACCCGAGAAGGCTTGGTTCGGCCGATATGACTTTTCCTCGAATTGTCCGACTCGGTGGTCTACATAGCATCGATCAGTTCAAGCAGAGACTCGCGGAACTTGACTTATCTCTACCCTGTGACGATCACGTCGTGAGCGGGAGCCGATCTCCGTTGAGCGCGCCACTTATTCGCGGTTCTCTAAAAATTGGTAATCGCATCGCCGTTCAGCCGATGGAAGGGTGGGATGGAACGCTTGACGGACATCCCACAGAGAATACGTTTCGGCGCTGGCAACGATTCGGCCGCAGTGCCGGAAAGCTCGTTTGGGGCGGAGAGGCTGTGGCGGTATGCGAGGACGGACGGGCCAATCCGAATCAGCTCCTGGCTACAACAAAAACCTACGACGATCTTGTGCGGCTTCGTTCGGTTTTGCTTGAGGAGCATCGCCGCACCACCGGTTCCGCTGATGATTTGATGATCGGGCTGCAACTGACGCACTCCGGACGTTTCAGCCGCCCGACCGCCCAGCAGGGCCAACCGCGACTTATTTATCGCCATCCACTTCTGGATGCACGCATGAAATTGCCGGACGATTATCCGGTGCTTTCTGACGGCGACGTTCGCTCGATCATCGAAGCTTTCCATCGCGCTGCCCAGATTGCGTCAAGAGCCGGCTTCGATTTTGTCGATATCAAACATTGCCACGGATATCTCGGGCACGAATTGCTCAGCGCCCACACTCGCGATGGGGACTACGGTGGCTCATTTGAAAATCGAACACGCTTTCTTCGCGAAGTTGTTCAGGGCGTTCGTTCGCTCGCTCCCGGCCTCGAAATCGGTATTCGGCTCTCTGTTTTCGACACTGTCCCGTTCGAACCCGATCCTGTGCCGTCCGCAGCGGGCCGTGCCGGACACGGTGTGCCCGTGCGTTTCGACAATCTGTTGCCGTATCGTTGCGGCTTCGGCGTGAACGAGCTTGATCCCACTTCAATTGATCTGACTGAGCCGATCCGATTCTTGGAGTTACTCGAGAATCTCCAGATTCAATTGGTTAATGTGACAGCGGGCAGTCCTTATTACAATCCGCACATTCAGCGGCCTGCTCTCTTCCCGCCCTCTGACGGATACTTGCCGCCCGAAGATCCTCTGGTCGGTGTTGCCCGACAGATGAGTGTCACCCGCGAACTGAAACAACGGTTCCCAAGTTTGATTTTCATTGGGTCCGCATACACGTACCTTCAGAATTTTCTCCCTAACGTAGCTCAAGCTGCGGTTCGAGAGGAATGGGTTGATTGCGTGGGAATAGGCCGCATGCTATTGACGTATCCCGAGATGCTTTGGGATGCGATCTCCGGCCGTAATATTCAGCACAAGCGCATCTGTCGAACATTCAGCGATTGCACAACGGCGCCGCGCAACGGTCTGCCCTCCGGTTGCTATCCTTTGGACAGCCATTACAAGGATTCGACAGAAGGTGCGCAGCTGAATCAGATCAAGCGAACCCGGCAAGAGCAATTCAGCAAAGCGAAGGTCGACGGAGCGCATCGTGAGTGAACTCAGCCTCGAGCTTTCTGGGATTGCTGCTCGCAAGCGATTTCGTCGAAAAATTCATGGCATCGCCGCAGCTCTTTTGCCCTTCGAACCGGATGGTCGCCTCGCAGTAGAAGCTTTTCAAAAGCACCTGATGGCTACTCATGCCGCCGGTTTAACCAATGCCGTCAACATGGACACCGGCTACGTGAATTGCCTCAGCACATCGGAGAGGGAAGGTGTGCTGAAGTGGACTCGGGAGGCGTTAGGAAAAGGTGTCCCATTCGTTGCCGGTGCCTACATCGAAGGCTTGGATGGCGACGTCGTGGAACTTTACCGCCAGCAGATCGATGCCGTCCTACGTTATGGCGGCACACCGATCCTGTTTCAAACCGCTCGATTAGCCGGCAAGCCACAGGAAGAACTTGCCGTAACCTATAAAAAGATTGTTAGTGGTTACAAAGAGGTGCTCGCGTTTGAGCTTTCTCCCGTCTTCGCGTCGAATGGTGAGATTCTCTCGGAAGAATCTTTCCGGCGGCTTCTGGACATTCCCGAGATTACTGGCATGAAGCACTCTTCGCTTGATCGACTTATCGAACTCCGTCGGCTGGCATTGCGAGACAAGCACAGGCCCGAGTTCCGCATCTACACGGGAAATGATCTTGGCATCGACATGATCGAGTACGGGTCTGACTATTTGTTGGGCCTGGCCACCTTCGCGCCTGAAAAATTTGCGGAACGAGACCGATTGTGGAACGCCGGGGATCCGGCTTATTCTTTGCTGTCCGATGCGTTGCAATATCTTGGCAACGTGGCGTTCCGCGAGCCAATTCCCGCGTATAAACATTCCGCCGCAGTTTTCCTGCATCTGCACGGACGCATCCCGACCGACCGTACCCACCCTCAAAGTCCCGCAAGACCGGCCTGGGAGGCTGACATTCTGGCTGACTGTGCCCGTCGGCTCGGTCTAACAATGGATTCAACAGCTCAACGACCTCCAATGGCTGCAGAAAGAACTCGAACCTAAGCGCTTTTTGGGATACGGAGTGGGTTCCGAGGCGGATCATTAGAGAAGAAGAGTCGTCTACTATCTATGGCGGAGGGAGAGGGATTCGAACCCCCGGTACGGTTTCCCGTACAGCGGTTTTCAAGACCGCCTGTTTCAACCACTCACACATCCCTCCGCGGGACTTCTCCTATCTTAAAGGCTGGTGGAATGCTTGTCATGACGCGGCGGTAATCGTTCTTGCTTTCTTACCAGCGTCGATCGAGCGCTCCTACCTTCTTAGCACCCCAAGCAGATTGCTGTAGTCATCGGTCCAAGGCGGATTTCGAGGCACTCCAGCCTTGCTCGATGAAACCTCCTCTGGCTTAATCAGAGAATCGATAAACGATGCATTTGTCGACAGCAACACCCAATCACTGAACATCGTCGTGACGTTATCGCCCGATGTGTGCAGAAGTGCATACTTCAAGTGGTAGCGCGATGCGATCGGAGTAAGCGCCCGAGTCAGATCAAGGTATGTATTCGTTATGTGCACAGCCAAGACTCCATCCGGTTTGAGCTCCTTCAAATAAATCGCGAAGGCTTCTTCTGTCAGAAGGTGAACCGGAACCGCGTCTCCGCTGAACGCATCGATAGCGAGCAAATCAAAATGTTGTGGTTGCTGGCTCTCAATCTCGTGTTCCATCGAGATCCGTGCATCTCCGGGAATCACTTCCCATCGCGCACGACAATCTTTTAAAAAAGTGAAATAACGGTCATCATTGGCGATCCCGATGACTTGCGGGTTGATTTCGTAAAAGCGCATGTAGTCACCTTCTCGCCCGTACGCTGCCAGGGTACCGGCGCCGAGTCCTACCACGCCGATGGAGAGCTTGGCGGGGATTTGTTGGGCCTCTGCCGGATGAAGTCCCAACAAGGCACGTCCAACCCCGCTGGTTTTTCCGAAATATGCCGTCGGAATGTCGCGTCTGGCGGCAGCTCGGTATTGAAACCCATGCGCGATTCGACCATGATGCAATGAATATGCGTGAGAATCAGTGCCGCTTAAACCAAGTTCTCGCACGGTGAGAACGCCGTAGAAGTTGCGCGCAGACCACGTCGTACCACGTTGCTTCGACGCGACCAGGAACATCAGCAAAGCTCCCAGCACAACGATGGAAGCTGCGCCAAATATTGGCACTGCCCGCTGCCGTGCATTGCTGTGACCTCGTTCACCCCAGCGCAGCATCACGTAAACGCCAATCAGGAGCGGTATAACTGGAAAAAGATTTGCTAATCCGGATGTGCCGTCCGTGGCGAGCATCGTCACGCCCGGCAACATAGCTGTGACAAGGGCTACTGCGAGCAGTCCCATCCGCTCCGAATAAATCCAGGAACTTCGATCCCTGATCAGCACAACGATCAGGAGTAATGCAGACGCCCACAACGCCAGCGGATATTCCCAAAATCCAGTGAAGACCACGGGGGCGATCGCTGCAACGAAGATCCCGCCTGCACATCCGCCTAGCGCAACCATCAAGTAAAAAGATGTCAGATATTTTGAAGGTGGTTTGCTCCGCGCCAATTCGCCGTGGCAAACCATGCAACACACGAACAACGTCAGCAGGTACACGGTGACTTGCAGTGCCAAACTCTTCAGTCCCCACCCGTTCAAAACCAGGCATATTAAGAAAAGGGAGAGGGCAAATGCCGGATGAAAAACTGCTCGCGAATACCATTTCGCCTGATCGAAGCTGATGATGAACGACAGGAGATATAAGCTCAGTGGAAGAATCCACAAAAAAGGAACAACCGCTACGTCCTGGCAGATCTGATTCGTCGTCGCCAAAAACATTACCGATGCACACAATGCCAACGCTAACCAAAGTAGATGATCGGCAATACTGGGCGGACGTTGAACTTGTACTTCAGCTCCATCGAGTCGTGTTTCCAGACCTGGAGCGTTGATTGATCCTCCGCTTTGTTTGAGGTTCCAAGCTCGTCCGGAACAGAGAATGACGAAAGCCAAGAACCCTATACTCCAGAGCCAAGCCTGAGTTCGTAGCGTCAAATGAGGCTCGATTAAGAATGGATACGCTACCAGCGATAAGAGTGAGCCGAAATTGGAGAGCGCATAGAGGCGGTACGGCGTCTCGCCGGGATTCGTTCTCGTAAACCAGCTCTGAAGAAGCGGTCCCGTGGATGAGAGCACCAGATAAGGCAGCGCCACCGCTACCGAGAGCAAAACAACCAGATGTCCCGCCGGGCTGCTGCTTCCCTGGGGGCGCCAACTTAGGTCTGGCAGTAGAGGAACTCGGAAAGCGATAGCGGTCGCACAAAGACTAAACAGGGACATAAGCAAGAGAACAGAATGGAATATGGCCTGCTTACGTGGGCTGGTGCTCGTCAGGAGGTGTGCGTAGGTATACCCCGCAAGCAATAGGGTCTGAAAAAAACACATGCACGTTGTCCATGTGGCCGGCGTTCCCCCGAACCATGGCAAGAAAAATTTCCCGAGGATCAGCTGAATTTCGAAAAGCAGAAACGCGCTCAGAAAAATGACAACACCGTATGCCAATGATCCGCGATTGCGATCAGACTCCGAAGAATTAGCCATCTGGAAAGTTCAGATTGTTTGTTCGCGATTATAGCGAAGGGATGCTGTTCGAATTTTTCTGGAGGTAATGAGGAGGTTAGATATCGGGAACCTGGTGGAGGATTCTTAGGTTTCGCGCCGGCAGCGCGACTGCACTACCGGCGCACCGTATCTACGACGAAGCGTCGGAACCGTGCTGCTTGACCATCTTGTTGTAAACACCCATCAGGAGAAATGGTGCCGGCCATTGACCGACCCACAATGCCCATTTGTCATTGCCTGTGGTTTTCAAGATCGCCGATGCTGCCATTGATCCCAAGGCGAGTGCTAGGTAGAAGCTCGAAGGCAGACGTGATGTCTGACGTTCGATTGCTCCTGTCACTCGATCTTCCTCCACCTGCCCTGAATAAACTTTGGTATCTGCCATTGCCATATGCAAGAAGCTCCTCGAATAGAAGTCGAAATGTAAGATGACGTGCAAGCAGTGGAGGTGGGATGAAGCGCAGCCGAAATCGCGAGTTGCTGCTCAAAAGAAGGCCGTCTTTTTGGGACGGCCTAAAAGCGACATGTTCGACTTGCTTCAGGGTAAAAAATATCGGCTTCGTTTCACTTACTATCAACCAACCTAGCTGGCGCGTCGCTTGCGATCGAATTCGGATTCGTCTCGACGGTCCTCTTCTTTGGCACGTTCAATGGATGCATCCAGCCCTTGTTTACGACGGTCCCGAAGCCGAGCTTCAAAGTTTAACCAACGTGCGCCGATACCAGTGGCAGTGTTATCGATCTCGACTACGTCAGCTCCCGGAGGAACGATGCGGGTCGAAAGGTCGCGTGCGCTTTCGTTGATCCTCTCTGTCTCGCGCACAGCTCCGGTGCCCTGCTCAGCTTGGGATCTGTCCCAGTTCAGGCGACCGGTTGACCCGGTTTCCGTGGTCATCTGCTGTGTGGTTGGGGTTATGTTGTGATCGGTTTCCTTCCGGTGCATTACCGGTCCCGTTTCCCACTGCGACCGGTAACGGTTTTCGTAATCGTTCCACCGATCATCAGATTCGACATCCCTACTGTCATATGCCGGGAAAGACTCGATCTGCTGCTTCGTGAGGTCGACACGATACTCATCAGGGTCCTCCGTCGATGGACGTATTTCCCTGGCTGGAACAACGAATTTCTTGCTGGATAACCATCCTCCTGTATCAACAACCGCGTAAGCGACCGAGCCGGATCTCTCGTCATAAATCACATCATCGATTTTTCCGAGCTTCTCATGATCTTTGCCGTACACATGAGAGCCGCGGATATCATGGGCAGCATCGCCCTGGTCCGTGAAGCTGTACGTTCCCAGTGTGGTGTACTTCGCCATGCTTGCTCCTTCGGAAGTGAAATTGAGAACAAGGCTAGGATGCGAAATTTGAAGCGAGTGTTTTTTGCTCTACCCTCAAAGCCTTTGCTTGTTCAGGGAGAGGTTTGCTGACTTTCTTCAGATCTGACTACCGATCGCCTCGACCAGGGGTGCTAACAACGCGAGTCATACAGGAATTGCTGTATTTAGCAGTTCATCGTGAACAGCCTATTCTGTCTCAAGCACATGCGGGCTTCCTGACTCGGCTGCCGCGAGTACCTCTCACCCCCCGTAAGGTGAAGTGCCTGACCGATGGAAACATTGCAGATTCTGATTGTGGATGACCATGAAGCTGTGAGACGCGGAGTTCGCTTCATCGTGTCCTCCCGTCCTGAGTACTCGGTCTGCGCGGAAGCAGCTGATGGTCTGGAAGCTGTCGACAAGGCCAAAGGTCTGCGTCCAGACGTGATTTTGATGGATATTTCCATGCCTCGCATGGATGGTGTGGAAGCGACTCGCATCATTCGCCAACAAGTGCCCGAATCCAACATCATTCTTGTAAGTCAGAACGATCCAACCCTCTTGCGAGCTCACGCTGCCGAAGTCGGAGCGCACGGATTTGTATCCAAGAGCAATCTCGGCAAAGACCTGCTTGCGACAATTGGAAACGTTGTGAAGGCCCGGAACGAAGCTAACGGAGAAACGGGCCGCGATGCCCGGAAGCAGAATGGCTGGATTTTTGGCGGAGGAACCCTCAGCCGACTGATCGCTCAAGCGGATTGGAGCAAGACTCCGCTGGGACCGATCCAACATTGGCCTCAAAACCTAAAAACGGCTGTCAATCTGATGCTTAACTCGCAGCACCCCATGTGGATTGGATGGGGCCCTGAAATGACGTTCCTCTATAACGATGCCTACATCTCGGTATTGAGCTTGGCAAAGCATCCGCAAGCGCTGGGACGTCCCGCCCGCGAAGTGTGGGCAGAGATTTGGGATGTATGCGGTCCACTCGCGGATAAAGTTTTTCAGAAAGGTGAACCGACTTTCCTCGACGATGTTCGTTTGTTTATGAGCCGCGGCGATTACGTTGAGGAGACATATTATTCCTTTTCGTACAGCCCGATCTACGATGACCGCGGAAACGTCGCAGGTCTTTTTTGTCCGAGCGCGGAAACGACGGCGAAATTGCTCCATGCACGCCGCCTCCATACGCTTTCGGAGTTGTCTAGTAAGGCGCTGATGGAGCGGACAATCGACGCTGCTTGTCAGACTTGCGCACAAACAATTTCACAAAATCCGGACGACATTCCCTTCGCGCTGCTCTATCTGCTAAGTGCCGACAGGAGCATCGCTACCCTTGAAGGGTCGAGCCAAATCGCAAGTGGACTTGTGGGAGTCAGCCCAAGGGAGATTCCTTTGGGCCCGGGAACTTATCCCTACCAGCCATGGCCGATTCGTGAAGTTCTCAACACCTCCCAGTCTCAGGTCGTTTCGATCCGCGATATCGACTCACTCCCGCTTGGACCTGCGGGTCAGCGTATTTCCAGGGCGCTCGTACTGCCGGTTACGTCTTTACGCCAAGATCGTCCCGTTGGAATCCTGGTAGTAGGCATCAATCCGACTCGAAAATTGGATCCCGAATATCGGACGTTTTTCTCCCTAGTTGCCGACCAGGTCGCAACCGCGGTTCAAAACGCACGAGCAGTGGAAGAGGAAAAGCAACGCGCCGATGCACTCGCCAAACTCGATCGCGCGAAAACAGTTTTCTTCAGCAATGTAAGTCACGAATTTCGGACTCCCCTGACGCTGATGCTAGGGCCCATCGAAGACATGCTCCGTGTTTCGAGCCTTTCTCCGGATGTTCGTGATCGCTTGGACGTCGCTCACCGCAATTCGTTACGGCTTCTGAAACTCGTGAACACGTTGCTCGATTTCACGCGTCTGGAAGCGGGTCGCATGCAGGCCAGCTATGAACTCACGGACTTGTCTCGCTTGACAGCCGAATTGGCAAGCATGTTTCAGTCTGTCATAGAACGCTCCGGTTTACGGCTGGTTGTTGACTGCCCGCCTCTGAAAAGTCCGCTCTACGTTGACCGGATGATGTGGGACAAGATCGTCCAAAACCTGTTATCGAACGCGTTTAAGTTCACCTTCGACGGTGAAATTCACGTTTCATTGCGAGAGGTTGGTGATCTAGTTGAGTTCACAGTGCGCGATACAGGTACGGGGATACCTGCGGAGGAAATTCCGCACCTGTTCGAGAGATTTCATCGAGTTGAGGGAGCTAAAGGGCGCACGTTTGAGGGAAGCGGAATCGGTTTAGCACTGGTTCAGGAGTTGACGTGGCTTCATGGCGGCACGGTTCGAGCGGAGAGCGAACTCGGAAAGGGTAGTACCTTCACCGTTTCGTTCCCAGTCGGTAAAGATCATCTGCCGCTCAATCTCATCGGATCATCAAAGCCTTCCGGTATCAGCGCGCCTGCGACTACCTATTTAGAAGAAGCTCTCCATTGGCTACCTGGCAGTGACAAAGAAGCGGAACATCAATCAGTACTCCAAGCATCATCGACATCCTCAGTGCGTAACCGCATTCTATTGGCGGACGACAATTCGGACATGCGCGAATACGTGCGTAAGCTCTTGGCCAGCACGTATGACGTTGAGGAGGTCAGCGACGGCGCTGCTGCTTTGGAACTTGCGCGCCAGCATCCTCCAGACTTGATCTTGACCGATGTCATGATGCCGAAGCTTGATGGCTTCGGGCTTTTGCGCGAGCTTCGCTCCGATCCGGTTCTGGAAAATGTCCCTGTCATCATGTTGTCCGGCCGTGCCGGTGAGGAATCGAGAGTCGAGGGATTGGAATTAGGTGCTGACGACTACCTCGTCAAGCCGTTCTCGGCGCGTGAGCTGTTGGCGCGCGTTGGAACTCATCTTGCAATGGCGCAAGCGAGGAGTGATGCCGCTTCGAATGAGCGGAACTTGCGTGCGGAAGCAGATGTGGAGCGTGGACGCTTTCGAGAACTTCTCATGCAAGCGCCAGCCGCGATTTGTCTGATGACCGGGCCTGAACTCCGATACAGCTTCGTCAATCAGGGCTATCTGCGGATGACCGGCCGTGAGCATCCCGGAGATTTCATCGGCAAGACCCTCAACGAAGCACTGCCCGAACTGGCCACGCAAGGATTCAGTGACATCCTCGAAGAAGTTTTTCGAACCGGTGTTCCGTACGAAGGATTGGAGAGGAAAGTCACTCTCACCAACAACACTGAAGGTGGGCCGATCGATCGCTACGTCAATTTCGTTTATCAGCCGATGCGCGGACCAAACCATCAGGTAGATGGCATCCTTGTCCATGCCGTCGATGTTTCCGAGCAGGTTTCGGCTCGCAAGCACGTGGAATATCGCGAACAGCACTTCCGAGACATGATCGATGCTCTCCCGGCCGCTATTTACACAACCGATGCCGACGGTCACATCACCCACTTCAATCATGCTGCTGTAGAGTTTGCCGGATGCATGCCTGATCTGATCAGAGATCGCTGGTGCATTACGCCGAGATTGTTTTCCGCGGAAGGCACGCCGGTAGCGCGTGATGAATGTCCAATGGCGCTCACTTTACGAACGGGTGTGCCACCCCCACGTCTCGAGTTCATTGCCGAGCGACCCGACGGCTCGCGTGCATGGTTTGTTCCATACCCAACACCTTTCCGCGATGAGCATGGCCGCATTGTGGGTGGCATCAACATGCTCGTTGACGTTACTGACCGTAAACGTTCAGAGGAGATCTTGAGTCAAAGCGAAGAACGATTTCGAAAGCTTTCTGAATCACTGGACGGGGAAGTACGCGCGAGGACTGCCGAACTGGAAGAACGAAACATCGATGTCATTCGGCAATCAGAACAACTCCGAGATCTTTCCCGCCGACTCCTCCGAGCTCAGGATGAAGAGCGCCGCCGGATTGCGCGCGAATTGCACGACAGCGCAGGCCAGACGCTATCTGTGCTTGCCATGAACTTGACACAGTTTGTTCAGGCTACCGATGACGGGGCTCCAAAACTGAACGAATTGGCAGGTTTGATTCAAAAGCAGGTCCAACAGCTTAACCAGGAAATTCGCACTGCTTCCTATCTGCTGCATCCACCCTTGCTGGACGAAGCAGGGATCACCGCGGCTCTCGGTTGGTACATCGACGGTCTGCGGCTCCGCAGCGGTCTCGACATAGACCTGATGATTCAGCCTGATTTCGGCAGGGTGGAGCGCGACCTGGAACTTGTTATATTCCGCATTGTCCAGGAATGTTTAACGAACATTCACCGTCATTCAGGAAGCAAGACTGCCTCCATTCAGATCACTCGCGATGCTGAAGCCGTGTACGTCGAAGTAGAGGATTCCGGCAAAGGCATCTCATCGGAAAGGATGTCCGAGATCCAAACTCGTGGTGCGGGTGTCGGATTGCGAGGCCTTCATGAACGCGTACGTCAGTTTCAAGGCGATCTGAAGATTGAATCAGCCGGTGAAGGCACGAAAGTGACTGCTAGAGTGCCGGTTGCCTCTGAATCCGCGACGGATACGGATCCCGAGCCATTGAAAGCGGCCGTCTGAAATCTTTCTCCTTGAAACAAACGCCGCCCGGCAAATTAATAGGTGAATGCCGGTTCAATGAGGAGCATGGCCAACATTCTCCGATCGGAGTGCCTTGCAACGCTTGGTTCCCTTGTACTTACGGAACCTAATCCCGATTCCACTTCACGATATACTTCGTAAAACTCTGGCCAATTTGACTAGGAGAGACGAATCCATGTTTTCGTTGCTGCGGCAGTGCATTCGAGTGTCGACCGCCTGTGTGCTGATCACGGTCTTCGGCGTGCCCATGAACCTTATGGCACAAGCGCACGTGGTTTCCCCGAGGGATTTACAACAGGCCACCGTGGCTGCCACGCAAGCCCGGCAGCAAAATCTTGAGGCGGTGACAAACTTCTTGTCATCCGCGCCCGCAGAGAAGGCAATGCGTTCGGCTCACATGCAGCCCGAACAGGTGCGGCAAGGAGTCGCCAGCTTAAGCGATGCAGAGCTTGCGCAGCTCGCCGCGCGCGCTCAGACCGCACAAGCGAATCTTGCAGCAGGAACTTTGAGTGATCGGGACCTGCTGCTTATCGTGCTCGGCATCGCCGCGCTGGTTCTTATTATCGTAGCCGTCCGCTAGGACTACACCGTGCGCTGTTCTACAGTAAAGAGCGTTTTCGGGATTCTTGTCTTCAGCCTGTTGGTTCACGCATCGGGAATGCCAGGTGTGTGGCTTGATGTTCCTTTTGTTAAACAGGAGAAAAACGGATGTGGCGCTGCCAGCATTGCGATGGTGATGCAGTACTGGCAGCGTCAACAATCAGGCGCGCCCGTCATTCCGGACGCGTCGGAGATCCAGAAGACGCTTTACTCGGCCGAAGCAAAAGGGATCCTTGCATCCGAGATGGAACATTACCTCAAGGAGCACGGCTTCCGCGTCTTCGTCTTCACTGGCCGATTGGACGATCTTCAGCAACACATCGCAAAGGGTCGGCCGCTGATTGTTGCGCTCAAACCGAGTACGGGCTCCCGTGCCCTCCACTACGTTGTTATCGCGGGCTTCGATTCTGGAGCAGGTATTGTTCTCAAGAACGATCCCGCGGAACGCAAGCTACTCCGGCAATCGTTCAAGGATTTCGAACACGAATGGCAGGCGACCGGGAACTGGACACTGCTCGCCGTTCCCCTCGAAACTCCGACAGTCGCAACATATCCTGCCGCGTCGCATTAATCTTCTATCTTCTTCTTCCCGTGTTCTGTCTGTCACAGACGCGAACTCCGCCAGATTTCGATAAGCTCAAATCCCTCTTCGCCGAACAAAAATGGCGTGAAGTAGCCTCGCTCGCCACGCAAAATCCTGGGCGAAATCCGGAGCTGTACTTTTATGCGGGTGTTGCTTTTGCTCAGCTGGCCGAATTCGAACAAGCACGATCACAATTGCTGCAGGGCAGGAATGCGCTTCCAGGCGATCCGCGCTTTCCGACGGAGCTTGCGGGAGTTGAATTTAAGCAGAAAAAATATTCCGCGGCGGCCGCCTGGCTGCGACGCGCTGCGCGTTTGAATCCTCATGATGAATACGTGAACAATTTTCTTGCGACCGTCTATTTTGTTGGTGGCAACCTGGAGGCTGCTCTCAAGTATTGGAATCGCGTGAACCGCCCCCTTGTGGCTTCTGTTGACATACCGAAAGCTCTCCACACGAATCCTGTTCTTCTCGATCGTGCTTTGGCATTTTCGCCCGCCGTTCGGCTTACCCTGGCGGATTTCCTCACGAGCGAGGCTCGCTTGGAAGGGTTCGGGGTATTTGCGCGTGAACGCTTGCGATTGGCCGCCGCTCAAAACGAAACGTTCGATATTTCGCTAGACGCTCAAGAGCGTAATGGTTTCGGCGCCGACAAATGGCAGGCGCTTCTCTCAACATTTCGGGGTGTCTTCTACCAGACTGCGTACCCTGAGTACTTCAATTTTCACCGTGCAGCAGTGAACTTCACGTCACTACTTCGCTGGGACTCAGAAAAAAGAAGAGCTTCTGCATCAATTTCGGGGCCACTCCGAGGCAATCCCAAGCGCCGTTTTAATTTCAATCTGGATCTTCGTAACGAGAACTGGGATATCCGCCGTTCTTTTAGCGGCCCAGCTCCAGTACTTGCCTCATTGAACTTACGCAAAATTGCCGCTGGGGCGAATCTCACGTCCTTCAGCAGTGGTCGTCTCACATGGTCAACCGGGTTGGAAGGTTCCTATCGTGATTACCGCAATGTGTTAGCCGGCTCGGCTCTGACGTCGGATCTTCTTCTCGAAGGCGCACAGATCAAAGCAACGGCCAATTTTCGATACGATCTTCTGCGCATACCGGAACGAAGATGGACATCGACAGTCTTGGGTAACTCCCAGGTTTCCCGGATCTGGTCGGATCCGACTGCGCTGTTCGGCAAGTTCGACGCGGCAATCGACAATAGCTGGTTTCCGCAATTCGAAGAAGACGATTACGAATTCCGGGAAAAGCTCTCTGCTGGGACGATCACCGGCAGCTTTCCTTTTGATGAACTTTATTCCCTGGGACTTGAGCGGGACAACGATCTTTGGCTTCGCGCGCACATCGGTACTCGCGATGGTCGAAAGGGAAGTGCTCCCTTGGGACGCACATACTTCCTCTCGAACGCTGAGATCAACAAAACCCTGTACAGCAACGGTATCCTCTCATTACGTCTGGCGCCATTCCTCGATTCCGGTAAGATTACGGGTCCCGCCAGCCTTGGCTCGAACAAGTGGCTATGGGACACAGGTGCGCAAGTGAAGCTGCGGGTTCTTTCTGTGGGTTTCACTTTCATTTATGGCAAGGACCTGCGCACCGGCAACAATGCTTTCTACTTAACGGCCACACGATAGACGTGAGTGGCAGGGACCCTGGATCACATGTGGAAGCAGAAACTCATTGCATTTTTTCCCGAGGCGGCCTACGGCCCCGCCCTTAATTCCGTCGGGATCGCGCAAGCCTGCGAACGCCTTGGACACAAAGCTGTCTTCCTCACGGCAGCGGATATGGCTGGCGTCTATTCCGGGTATGGTTTTCAGGAGTTCATCGTCAAGATGGCTCCGCCCATGGCCGCCGACGAGGCGGCTCAATATTGGCAGAACTTCATCAACGGACATATCCCTAATTTCAACAAATCCCCTTATGACCAGATTGACAACTACGTCCGTGATTGTTGGGATGCGATTGTGGATACGGCAATATGGGCGCAGAAGGACCTGCCCAGCGTTCTGAATGAAGTTCAGCCCGATCTGGTTTGCGTTGATAACGTCATTCTCTTTCCGGCAATAAAACAGTTCGGGAAACCATGGGTGCGGATCATTTCATGCAGTGAGAACGAAATTCCTGATCCGGATATTCCGCCGCATCTCTCGGGGTGCGGTCAAAGCGATAAAGCCTGTTTCGAAAAGTTCGAAAGCAAATTCTGCGAAGTGATCCGGCCGATTCACGAGCGCTTCAATGCTTTTCTTGCTGAGAATCATGAAAGCGCTTATCCGCTCGGGCAGTTTTTCGAAGCGTCCCCTTATCTCAATCTCCTGCTATATCCGGAGTCGGTCAAATTTCGGCGTCGCTCCCCGCTGGACCTCAAGCGGTTTCAGTATCTGGAGGGGTGTGTACGTCGCGAGCAGCCTTACGACATCCCGACGTTTCAGAAGAACTCCATTGCTCCTCTTCTTTATGTAAGCTTTGGATCACTGGGCTCCGGCGATACGGCAACGATAGAACGTCTGATCAACGCTCTTGGCCAGATGCCGGTCCGAGCTCTCGTCAATGTTGGCGGATACCGTGACGCTTACCGGAATGTGCCAACAAACATCATTCTGGATAAGTGGTTCCCACAACCTTCCGTCATTCCGCAAGTGGATGCCGTCATTCATCATGGAGGAAACAACAGCTTCACCGAATGTCTCTATTTCGGAAAGCCGTCGATCATCATGCCTTATGTATGGGACGGCCACGACAATGCAACCCGGGTTGATGAAACGGGTCACGGTATCAAGATGCATCGTGCCGAATGGACGAATAAAGAGCTCGCACAGAATGTGCACTTTATCTTGCACGATCAGGCAATGCAGCAACGCCTGCATACCACCTCGGCACACATGCGCCGACAGCCAGGCCCCGAGAAAGCTGCGAAACTTTTAGATGACTTGCTTCGTTAAAGATATTTTCTGACTACTAGCTACTGACTACGGACTACTATGCTCTTCAACCTGACTTCCTCCGCCCCTCATATCTGGCCGGTTTCGCAATGGGATCATCAAGCTTCGCAAAGTGGAGGTCCGCACGCTTCTTCGGCACTAACGCAGGATCTTGTTCTTTACATTCAATCCAGCCCGATGTTCCAGATCGGTATACAAAAATGGAAGCCCGGCAGCTTTCAACAGTATTTTCCATTTGATCAGCTTCGTTATTTTTTTGCTGGTCGCGGAACATTTCGTTCAAACACAGGTGAATTGATCGAAGTGGGACCTGGAACTGCCGTCCACTTCAAAACAGGATGGAGTGGAACTCTCGACGTCGCACACCCACTGCACGCAACTTACGTCAGTTGCGAAGGTGGAGTATCGGATACAACTCCAGTGCTCCGCGATGTATTGAAGGCCGGGCCCCTCAAAGAATGGGGACCAGTGTCCAAACCTTTGGAAGGTGTCTCGCAAACGGCTGGAATTCTTTTGAGCCGTGAGCCCGATCGGCGCGCCGAAAGCGGCATTTGGACCTGCACGCCCGGGCTGTGGCGATGCGAGCTCAAAAGCGACGAGTTCTGTCACTTTCTCGCCGGTTCTTCGACCTATACGCATGACAATGGCGAAATTATCGAGGTCCGTCCCGACACCCTGGCGTGTTTCCCTAAAGGCTGGAAGGGACAATGCCGTGTGCACGAGACGGTGCGCAAGGTCTACATCATCCGCTGACCACTAGTGATCCATTCGCGAGCCTGAAGACGCTTGCGTAATTTCGCCGCATGCGATCCGGTCCCCCGCATTTCCCGCCGGATCTGTCTTCATGTCGTCCGCTTTCGCATGAATCACTAACGCTGTGCCGCCATTTGTAAACAGCGAGTGGGGACCTTCGGTCAATGTGACGTCTTTACTCATCAAAGAGACCTTCGCCTTGCCCTCAGGCTTAACTGTGAAGTTCGGCAAGTCTCCGGCATGGTGTCCCTCTGGATTCTGCAGTCCGTGCTTCTTGCTTTCGGGGTTAAAGTGCGGCCCTGCCGATTTGAAATCCGGAGCCTCGCATTTTGCGTTCTGATGAAAATGCGCCACATGTTCTCCAGGCGGCAATCCGGTCAAGTCTAGCTTGATCGCGACTCCATCCTTTTTGCTCGATAAAGTTGCGGTGCCGACGCTTTGCCCCTTTGCGTCTTTCAGTTCAACCACCTTCTTTTCAGCGGCGAATGCCATTACGGCAAATGCCAGAACGAACCCGAGTGTGAGGATCTGTTTCATAGGACGAAGATTATAGCCCTCGAAACAGATCTGCGGCCCGTCCTCAGTTTTGGGGATTCAGAGTTGAGCGACTGCTCGTTGCAGCGCAGCAGCGACTTCCTCTGGCGTACTTTCGGTAGAAAATTCGATGGGTGATCCGATCCTTACTTGAATCTGGCCGGGCCGCGCGAACTTTCGTCCTGCTTTTTTAACTTCGTATAAACCATCGATTCGCATTGGGACGACAGGTATTCCGAGATTGTTGGTCAACAGCCCAATACCACTTCGAAATGGATTCAGCTTGCCATCCGTCGTGTGGCGGCCTTCCGGGAAAATAAGAATGCTGTAACCCTTGTCGACTGCTTCCCCGGCATACGCAAAACTCCGACGGTATCCAGCCTCACGGGGAAGTGGGAAAAGGTTTAGCAAGCTAACGCCCAGGAACCATTCGACTCGGCTGAACAATCTGCGCCACCATGCTGCGTTCGCTTCTGGTGTGCGGAGAAGTTCGAGTGCTTCTCCGCCAGTAGCTGTAGCAAGTTGATGCCGCAGTCGAGCTGGCAGGGCAGCCTGGATAAAACCAACATCCACGTCATCAATGTGATTGGAAACCACCAGCACCGGTCCGCGAACATTTTTAAGATTGTTCCGCCCAAGAATCTTCGGCCAACCCAGGAGCACGATGGCAGGCCGCACCAGTACGTAAAAGGCCACGGCGCGGATCCAGGCTACCGGCCACGCGAGGGTCCACCCTGGATAGTGATATCGGCGGCCTTGCGTTGGCTGTCCCTGCAACAGGTCTGCGATTTCTCCGGCAGAGTCTGCCTGCGCAAATCGAGCTTCGCTTAAATCAACCTGGTAGCGTTCTTCAAGCGCGCTGAGCAACTCAACCCGTTCCAGAGAACTGAGTTTTAAGTCTTCATCCAATTTCACATTCCGGGCCAACTCAGCAGGTGTGCGACCCGCAATTTTCCCAATCAGTTGTGCAATCGCTTCTGTGCTCCGGTCGCCGTTCGCTCGGGACTGAATTTTTGCTTCGCTGATCTCGCGGATCAACTGTCGCTTCGGCTTTTGCGTTGATGTTCTGGGAAAATCCGGCTCTGGCCAGACCTGCCATACTCGAATGCGTTGGTACTCCGCCAGCTTGCTATTCGCCCGATCAATCGCCGCGCTCAGTTGATCTCTGTCCGCTCTTGAAATCAGCACAGCGCAAGGTTCTTCATTGCCGTTCGTCGTCACTGGCACAACTACGCAATCTTTCACTTCAGGCTGCGTGCGCAAGGCTGCTTCCAAATCTTCCGGATAGATATTCATTCCGGCCGATGTGACGATCGTCTCTTTCTTCCGCCCTTTGAAGTAAAGATTCCCCTCGGGATCCAGGGCGCCCATGTCTCCCGTTCGATACCAGCCTTGTTCTCCTTCAATTGGCTGGAGCGAACCCTCAGCCCAGCGTGCGTTGGCAACCCCTCCGCCGCGCACGAGAATCTCGCCGTCGTCGGCAAGCTTCACCTCGCGTCCAGGCAGAATCTTGCCGATAGAACCCTTTCCCACGCGAAAGGGGTGATTGACGCTCACGAGCGAAGTTGTCTCCGTCAAGCCGTAGCCTTGGATCACAGCGAAGCCAAGTCTTCGCCAGAACTCTTCCGTCTCTCGGTCCAGTGCCGCTCCGCCGCAGATGCAGGCCCAAAACTTCAGCCCGAATCTCCAATGCACTCTCCGGAACATCCACCAGCGACGGAAATAATGTTTGTCGGCAGCTTGAATCAGCTTTTCCTCAAATCCCGCCTGCTGGTCCCATTCTGCTTTGATTTTGTCCCGCAAGGACTGCAGCATCCTCGGAACCGCGACGAGAACGGAAACGCGCTCCCGCCGGATCGTTTCGATCACTTCGGCCGGGCTGAGGACGTTCTGAAAAATCACGGTCCCGGACATGATGGGTGGCAGATACAGCGCCAGGAACTGCCCGAACACGTGGCTCAGTGGTAGCAGGTTCAGAAAACGGATCGGATGCACCCACCGTTCGTATTTCAGGTACTTGCGGATCTCTTCTTCCAACGGTCCGATATTAGCGAGCACATTGCCATGGGTGATCACTACACCCTTCGGTTCGGCAGTGGTGCCGGACGTGAAAACAATTTGCAGAATGTCGGAATGGTTGAGTTCGGGACTGCGAAATGATGATGCCGCTTTCAGCCCCTTCCCGAGCTCTCCAACAATGAATGGAGATTGCTCACGTAGATCTCCTGCATGTTGCCGCGAACAGAACACAGCTTTTGCCTGGACCTGAGCCGCAACTCGACGCGCAAAATCTGAGGACGCAGCATCGTCCATGGGCACCACAACCACTCCCGCCAAGACGCATGCGATAAAGGCCACCACCCACTCCGCGCTGTTCTCCGCCCACAAAAGAGCGCGATCGCCCTTGCTCAGGCCTCGCTGCTCTAATTCATGGCCGAGCCCTGACGCACGCTCGTAGACCTCGGCATAACTCCAACGCTCGGCCCGATAGCCGCGCCGATTCACGAAGGCACACTCCGAGCCGTTTTGCCCGAAGTTTTCGAAGAAAGAGGCCAGTGACCTGTGTTCCATGCAGCTAGGGCAAAACCTCGATAAAAGCTGTGGGTTGCCCTCTATGGAAGTTTAGTAGCAAAATGCTTCACTCGCGAGGACGAGCGTTTTCTTCCGGTATGCATCGTTTGTGGTTTCAAATCTTACCGCTGGTGTTGTTGCTGTCCGGTTGCCATACGGCTCCGCCCAGCGAGTCGCAAAAAGCCACGCTTGCTGTAAGCGGCTCTGCCGCATCTTCTCAAGCCAAGCGAAATCTCGATCTGGATGAAGCGGCGGGCGGGCACGTTCTCCGCAAGCACGTTGGACGTTCTGACGACGAATTGAGAGAACGACTCCGCCATGATCGTTACATCAGCGCAGCTTCCAGCTACACCGATCGGGACACCGCGGAGCGCGCGATTGCAGCCGCTATTTCACAGCAGCAAACGAAAATCGAGCGGTGGCTGGCCCGTTCTGGAGGGCATGCAAACCTGGTTCTGGATTACGACTCCGATCAGCCGATTGGGCGCTCTCTGGACCGCGGCGATGATCGTCCGAGACCCTGTTCTCATGCCGTCGTTGTCTTGAAATGGATTGCTCCTTCTGATTATTACGTTCTCACTTCTTACCCGGAGTGCCGCAAATGAGCCAGAAAGATCCGGCGAAAATCTCTGCCGCGAATTTCCAAAATCTCCACAGATTTCTGCGCGGCTACTTCCACCAGGATTTAACCGACGAATACGGTACGCCACAAGAAGCTGCGGAAACATTTTGCGAGGACGCGGACACGGAGGAGCGTCTCGCTGTGGCCCGAGAGTGGGCACATTTCATGGAATCAACGCATGGCCGATCCGTCACGGAGGTCAATCATCTTCTAGCCGACAAGTTGGGGGCTGGCGTCCGACTCTCGGAGGAGGACCTGGAACAGGTCAATGAAACCTTCTTACGCTACCTCAAGCCCAAGACACGCAATCACCACGAAGACGAACAAGATGATTGATATAGGAGTGCTATGCAGGCACTTAACATTCAGATCAGGCCTTGTTTCACCCGCCTGAGAAAATCCTCACCCTCTTTTTTTGCTTCTTCAATCATTTTGCTGTTGGATCGGTACTCCAGTTCGATCTCCTGAAGTGTCACTTCCACGGCATCCTTTGGTTTGAAGCCGCGCATTACGAGCTTGCGGGCGCGTTCGGTCACGTTCGGTCCGTCGTATCTCTTGATCCGCGCGGCGAAACCATTGCAATCATGTTTCTGAAAATTGTGGGAGGCCAACCGATCGTAAGCATCCTTGGCTTCAGGATCGTTCAATAACTCTGGAACTGCGAAAAGCCACTCGCATTCCGAACAGCCCCAGCCACGGGTTTGATCGTTTGCGATCCAGGTGAGCCAGCGGGCCATGTCAAAGTGACCACATATGACAGTTGAAACGTAGTGGAAGGAGTACCACTCTGGAGGCTACCATTTCCCAGGCCGCCTGCAATGTGCCTTTCGCGTTTCTCCTTCAGGAAGGACGCAAGCCCGGATCGCCGTAGTTCAGCCAGTTCCTACGGTAACCCTGAAGTACACTCACTTTTGGTAACCCTTAGTAACCATCCAACTTCAGGTAACCGGATTACAATTGCGCTTACCGTAACCAATTCCCCCGAAGTTCGGTTGCGGCCTATGTGCCGGACGATTCTGGTCCGATCGACCCGACGGCATTCGCTCCCAGGAGAGTGGTTGCTGCGGGAACAAAAGCTGGAGTCCGCAATTCTATGGCGTTCGGTTTCGGGTTCAACAAGCAAAAAGTTCTCAGCGCCGCGGAGAAGTTCGTCCAGCAGGGCAAGCTGCAGAACGCCATCGCCGAGTACGAAAAGATCCTTAAGAACGATTCCAAGGACCTGACCGTCACGAATACGGTTGGCGATCTGTACGCCCGTCTGGGCGATACCGATAAGGCTGTTGGTTGCTTCAAAAATGTGGGCGATGCCTATGCCGCGCAGGGTTTCACGGTGAAAGGCATCGCGATGTACAAAAAGATTACCAAGCTCAAGCCCAGCTTGGATGGTGTGTTGAAGCTTGCTGAGCTTTACACCCAGCAGGGCCTCTTTAACGACGCCCGCGCCCAATATCTGCAAGTTGCCGAAGAATTCATGCGCGCCGGCGAACTTGAGCAAGCCGTGCGTATTTTTCAGAAGATCCTCGAGATGGATCCGGAAAACGTGCCCATGCGGGTTCGTTTAGCCGAGGTTTATATACGACTTGGAAAAAAGAACGAAGCGTGGGAAATCTTCTCCGCTGCCGCAGAAAGTTTGCGCGCACGCGGTTCTCTCGCGGCGGCCGAGGACATTCTTCAACGGATGCTTGCGCTTGATCCAGGCAACAGTTATGTCCTCCTCCTTCGAGCCCGTACTGCGCTCGAAGCGGACGATGCCAAGTCAGCCATCCAGTATTTCGAAAAAGTCGGCGACCTGGACACGCATCCCGATGGAATGCGGGATCTATTGAAGGCCTATTTGAGCGTTGGCAAGCTCAATGACGCGGCCCCATTGGCAGATAAGCTTCTTACCGTGCATAACGAGATGGACGGCATCCTCGCGATGGCAGATGCCTACATGCACAACGGTGGCTACCAGCAGGCCTTGAACATGATCCAGGAGCATGCGGATCGCATGCTGGCCACCGATTCGAATAAGGTTCTCACGCATCTTCACACCCTGATCAGCCACGTTCGCGAAAATACGGCGGCGCTTGAGACGCTCATCGAGTTGTTCAACAAGGCTGGCGATACGTCGCACATCAGCGAAGTGAAAGAGCTGCTGGCCCACGCCTCGGTGCAGTCGGGGGATTTATCAAAAGCGGCGGAACTCTATCAATCCTTAGCCGTACTAGAGCCGCAGAATCCCATGCACATGAAGAATTACGAGCAAGTGCTCGAGCGCATGGGAGGAACGACGGGTGCTCGCCTGATCACGGCGGAAGAAGGCGCCGTAATGGTCGATGAGCTCGAGGCCACCGCCCCGCTCGTCGAACAGCATTATGGGGATGCTGACTCGGTCGCAATCCGAGCCGCGCTCACTGATGCCGACCTGTTCCTGTCATACAACATGCCGGCGAAAGCAGTCGTTCCGTTGCTCTCAGTGCTGTCGCGCGCGCCGCATGATGTTCGACTTAATCAGCGGCTTGCGGCTTTGCACACGCGTGCGGAACGTTTCCAGGATGCCGCTGCCTGTTGCAGAGTGTTAGAGAGCGTTTATTCGGAAGCGGGCCACCCGGACGAAGCCATCCGCTACGGAGAGCTTGCGACTCGTTACGAGGAACGCGCCTCCGCGGTTCCTCACACAGAGCTGGAAGAAGCCGAGATGGCTCAGGCCGCTCCTTGGCCCATGCGATCGGAAGCTGCGATTGCGGAACCGGAGTTCGCCGTTGCCAACGAGGTTCCCGAGACTCACGAAATTGATATTCATTCAACGGAAGCGGTAGCCGAACAGGATCTCTCTTCGCAATGGGAAGAAGAGTTGAGTGTCGAAAGCGGTTCGGCGGAACTCATCGGAACCTCCTCCAAGGAAATCGAGGCAAATGCGGTCGACCATGCCGCCCTCGCACAAGCACTGGCCGGAGCTGTGGAGGAAACACGGTTTTATGTCGAGCACGCGATGCTCGATCAGGCTCGAGCTGCCTTGAAGAAGGTCGAAGCTCTGACCAGTGACTCAACCATTATTGACGGTTTGCGGAGCCAGATCGAAGCCGCCGCCGTTGCACCAGCGGCCGTAGAAGATGAAGTGGAAGTTTCCTCCGATTCCGTTGACGCCGAAGAGATCCCGACATTCGAGATTTCCGATAGTTCATCCCCGGAGAACGAGACCATTGGAGGCCTGGTTGCCGACCTGGAATCTTCTCTGGGTAGCGGTTTCCTCCCAGAAATGAGCCCTGTCGAAGCAGAGCCTGAGCCAGTCATGCAGGCTTTGGAAACATCGCACCAGGATCATGGGGACGCAACCGAGTTAGGTTCAATGGTGTCCGATCTTGAAGCGGCACTCGGCGACGGTTTCATGGAGGAAAGCCTCGAGCCACCAGTCACGTCCGCACCTTCGCCCGAGACTCGCGCGTGGCCAGCTGCGAAATCGATTCCTGTTCCAAATCACGGACTGGAACCCACGTTCCAGGCGCCAATCACTGCAGCACCTGTAATCGCTGCTGCGGCGGCGGTTGCTCCTGTATCTGCCGGTGCCGCAGCGGCCGCCCAGCCCGCCCTTGCTCCTGGTAGTGGTCTTAGCTATCGTCCGTCGAAAATCCGTCCCCTCGCGTCCGACCCTGCCCCGGCGCAGGCTGTCGCCAGTGTCGATCTCGGGGAGATGTTCGGCGAACTGAAGCAGGAACTCGAGGAAGACGTCGCCAGCACTGACGAAGATCCAGAAACTCACTACAACCTTGGCGTTGCCTTCAGGGAGATGGGCTTGCTCGACGAGGCCATCGGAGAGTTGCAGAAGGTTTGCCAGGCGATCGAACGCGGACTGCCAGTTCCGCACATTATGCAGACTTACACCTGGCTGGCGCAGTGCTTCCTGGACAAAGGTGTTCCGGAGGCTGCCATCCGATGGTACGAAAGCGCCCTGAAATTGAAGGATCTCGATCAGGAAACGCGCACGGCCCTGCACTACGAATTAGCGTCGGCTTTCGAACTGGCAAACGATAAACCTGCTGCCCTCAAGCACTTCATGGAGGTTTACGGCAGCAACATCGATTATCGGGACGTTGCTGAGCGCATCAAAGCCCTGAAGTCGTAGAATGCAGGGATGGGTTTTATAACTGCACCAGGGGCGTGCCTTCGAGATCATCGGCCGCCTAGGCTTGCCAAGCATGGGAGCGCGGCTTGATCTCGGAACCGAAACTGCCTGTTGAACAATTCGCCGGCCCGGAACGGTTGGAGATTCACCCAAACCCTCCCATCTCGCCCGACACCGCGGGCTCCCCGAATGGCCATATGCAACTGTGGTTGCGGCGGATCTGGGTGCTCCTTTTTGTGTTTGTGTGTGCTACAACGGGCGTTCTGCTCTTAATTCTCCCTTGGCGCCCTGAGTGGACTGACAACTCTCTGCTCTTCACTTTTCCAGCGCTTCGGGCCGTGATGGCCAGCGGCTTCGTTCGCGGCGTCTGCACAGGTCTGGGCGTTCTCGACATTTGGATCGGGTTTTCCGAAGCAATCCATTACCACGAAGACAAGCATGAGTAAGGCCTCCGACGCGCCAGGCATATCTTGGCCCGCCGTCAAGGACAACATCGCATCATGACTGATGGAAAAATCAAGCCAGCCCCCCTCGCTTATCAAAATGAGCCGTTTCTAAACAGCCCGGATGGCCGCATCTTGCGCCTCCTGGCCGAGTATGCGGAGCCGCTCTCCCGTTTCCGCCGCGAGCAGATTCAGGACACCGTCGTTTTCTTCGGCTCGGCCCGTTTTCATAGCCGCTCCGCCGCTGAAAAAAATCTGCTGGCCGTCGAGCACAGCGGCGCGAGCATGCCTCCAGAAGAACGGGAACTTGCGCTCAAGCGGGCCCGCGCTGGTCTTGATATGTCCCGCTACTACGAGGATGCACGTCGCCTGGCATATCTCCTTACCGAATGGTCAGCCCAGATACCCGCTCGTCGTCGCCGATTCGTTGTGACGACTGGGGGAGGCCCCGGCATCATGGAAGCTGCCAATCTCGGGGCGAAGGAAGCGGGTGGCAAGACGATCGGGTTGAACATCAATCTGCCTTTCGAGCAGTTTCCGAATCCCTACATTACCCCTGCGCTGAACTTTGAATTTCATTACTTCTTCATGCGCAAGTTCTGGTTTGCTTACCTGGCGAAGGCTTTGGTGATTTTTCCGGGCGGGTTCGGCACGATGGATGAACTCTTTGAAATCCTCACGCTTGCGCAAACCGAGAAGCTAGCTAAAAAAATTCTGGTCGTCATCTATGGCAGCGAGTACTGGAAGAAAATCGTGAACTTCCAGGCCATGGCAGATATGGGTGTGATTTCCTCGCCGGATCTAGATCTGGTCAAAACTGCCGATTCTCCTGAGGAAGGGTTCGAGTACCTGCGCGATGGCTTGACCAAATTCCACCTCGGGCCCCAACCCAAACCCGTCGGTGAAGTTGTCCCAGAGATCGCGAAAACTCGTCCTTAGCGAAGACTTCCAGGCGACCCCTGCAGGATGCTTCTCTACTACATTACCGACCGGCTGCAGCTGTCCTCCCATACCTCGGATGTACGAAGCGCCCTATTGGAGAAGATTAAGGAAGCGGCAAATGCCGAGGTCGATTACATCCAGCTGCGTGAAAAAGATCTTTCGACCCGAGAACTCGAACGACTTGCTTCCGACGCTGTTCGAATCATTAGAGACGCGAACGCTCGTTCCACCCGCAGATCCTCGACTCGTTTGATCATAAACTCCCGCGTAGACGTCGCGCTCTCGACTTCAGCCGATGGCGCTCACCTGCGCTCTGATGACATCTCCATTGCCAATGCGCGCTCGATCGCTTCCGCGGCTGGTTCGCCTTCGTTTTTGATTGCGCGCTCTTGTCACACGCTGAACGACGTTCGCGACGCGCAACAAAATAACGCTGATTTCATTGTCTTCGGCCCTATCTTCGAAAAAAACGCCGCCCCACGGAGTGCTCCACTTGGTCTGAATGCTTTGGCGGCAGCCGCCCGCTTTCGAACGCCCCTTCTTGCCCTGGGTGGGATCACTCTGCAGAACGCGTACGACTGTGTACGCGCCGGAGCCGCCGGGATCGCTGCAATCCGCCTGTTCCAGGAGAACCCGATATCCGAAGTCGTATCCTCTTTACGCGGCTAAATCGTACAAATTTACGCCGCTAAAATCGTACAACCTCTGCTTGTCACATACAGGGCTTGCGCCGTGCTGTATTCTTGATGTCTTACTCCCCTATGGCTTTGCACGCCAGTTTCGCCTCTCTCTCGCAGCCTCTGCTCGTGCGGATTCCCGATGGATGGTTCCTCATGGGTTGTGACACTGGCCTCGATAATGAAGGTCCAGTGCGTCGCGTCTGGGTCGACAGTTTTCTGCTCGCTGCAACGCAGGTTACGAACGCTGAATACGCTCTATTTTTGAAAGATCTTGATCGCGAGCCGCCGTCTACCTGGACAGAAGACTCGTTTTCCCACCCATCTCAGCCGGTCGTTTCCGTTTCGTGGTTCGATGCGACTGCGTACTGCAGTTGGCTGAGCGACCTGACAGGTCGCAGGTATCGCTTACCAAGCGAAGCCGAATGGGAGCGTGCTGCGCGTGGCGGTCTGGATTCAAAGCTCTATCCTTGGGGGAATGAGCCGCCGCTTTCGCGGCCGGACTATGCCCAGCGCTGGATCAACGGTCCACAACCTGTCGCTCAGCAAAGTCCGAACGGATTTGGGCTTTACGACATTTGCGAGAACGTGCACGAGTGGTGTAGCGACTGGTATTCGCCGTCTTACTTCGCCAGTGCGCCAGAGAGAAATCCCCGCGGTCCTGAAACTGGTGAGCGTCGATCCTCCCGTGGTGGTTCCTGGCGGCACCACATCAAAATTTCCCGCTGCGCTGCCCGCTCCAGCATCCCTCCTGATTTTCGCTACGCCGATTACGGATTCCGCATCGCCTGCGATCTCTAGGAGCATCCATGTTTCAGCCCGGCCTTCTTGCGAAGAAGCGCATTCTTATCACTGGCGGAGGCACCGGCCTCGGCAAAGGTATGGCCCGCCGGTTCCTCGAACTTGGAGCCTCGATTTACATCTGCGGTCGCCGAGTGGAGGTCTTAGCTGCCACCGAGTCCGAGCTCAAAGCGTTAGGCCAGATCCGTGCTCTCCCTTGCGATGTTCGCAATCCCGAATCCGTCGAGACGCTAATCAACTCCATTTGGAAAGATGGGCCGCTCGACGCGCTAGTCAATAATGCAGCGGGCAACTTCCTGGCTCGCACCGAAGACTTATCTCTTCGCGCTTTCGAGGCTGTTCTCGGCATTGTGCTCATGGGCACCATCCACTGCACGCTGTCGTGCGGACGTCGCTGGCTTGCAGCAAAACATGCGGGTACGGTTTTGAACATTTCCGCCACCTATGCCCCGACCGGCTCCGCCTACGTCGTACCCTCGGCCACCGCGAAAGCTGGCATGGAAGCCTTCCTTCGCAGCCTTGCCGTCGAGTGGGGGAATCGCGGTATCCGGATGAACGCCATCGCGCCGGGCCCAGTACCGACTGAGGGTGCTTTCTCTCGCTTGCTCCCACGTCCTGAACTCGAAGATATCGCTAAACAACGCATTCCTTCTGGACGTTTCGGAACGGTCGAGGAACTTGCGAATCTTGCGGCGTTCCTCATGTCGGATTACTCCGGCTACATCAACGGAGAAGTAATCCGCATGGATGGCGGCGAACTCATCCAGGGTGCTGGAGAATTCACTGCCCTTGGCCGTCTCCTGCGAAACGAAGAGTGGGCCGCCTTCAAGCCGAAGAAGTCTTCCTGAGTTTGCACCTATGATTGCGTGAGCCGTTAGCCATCAGCGGTGTTTGGTTTAAAATTTCCTTGCTACCTGCACTTGAGTTTAAAGGTCTTTGAACCCATGAAACTGCTGCGCCCTGTCCTCCTCGCCCTCGTCATTGCCGGAGGCTTCTTCTACTTCACCACCTATCGAACGCCTCACGGATTCAAAACTGCCAACTGGATCGCCCATCCTGCCAAGGTCGAGATCACCGAAGCCGCATCGAACGATCTGCTTGATGCCGAAGAGCAGAACAACATTACGGTCTACCAAAGGAACCTGCCCGCCGTCGTCAACATCACCTCGCGGGCCGTCACCTTCGATTTCTTCTACGGACTCGTTCCCCAGGAAGGCCAAGGCACCGGATTCATCATCGATAAAGACGGACACATCCTCACCAACTACCACGTGGTTGCTGAGGCACGACAGGTCGAAGTGACGCTTTCGAATCGCAAGAAGTATCGAGCCACCATCGTGGGCACCGATCGCCCTCACGACCTCGCCATCATCCAGATCAAGGCGCCGAACCTCACTCCTGTCACGTTAGGCGACTCGCGCAATCTTCGCGTCGGACAGAAGGTCTATGCCATCGGCAATCCCTTTGGACTTTCCGGAACCATGACACGCGGCATCGTCAGCTCCATTCGTCCTGTTCAGGAACCTGACGGAATGCGCATTGACGAAGCCATCCAAACCGACGCAGCAATCAATCCCGGGAACTCGGGTGGCCCGCTCTTGAACTGGCACGGGGAAGTCATCGGTATCAACACGATGATCGCGTCGAGTGTCGGTCAGAGTGCCGGAATCGGTTTCGCCATCCCGATCAACACCGCCAAAGCTGTTTTGAATGACCTTGTCACACTAGGACGCGTCCGCCGTCCCGCCCTCGGTGTGAAAACGATTCCCATAGGTCCGGAATACGCTGAACAGATGGGAGTCGCCGTCGATTACGGTTTGCTGATCATCCAGGCTGTTCCTGGTGGGGCCGCCGACCGCGCGGGCCTGCGTGGAGGAAGTGAGCGTGCCTATCTCGGAAATATGCCGATCACACTCGGAGGCGATGTCATCGTCGCTGTCGATGGCGAGAAGGTCGAGTCCCAGCAGGATCTCGCGCAAATGATGAATAATCACCGCGCCGGAGATTCGGTCCGCGTCACCGTCTATCGTGGCAAAAAGAAGATGGATGTCCAGGTCACCCTGGGTGAGCTCCGCGAGCAGGTGTGAAGGGCGACTGCCAATTGTTCACGATCGCGATGCTGTATCCTGACTGCGGACCACTGACTACTGACCGCTGCCGACAGGCTACCGACTACTAATGCGCAAGCTCTTGATTTCGTGGGTCTTGATCGCCGTTTGTGCGGCTGCACCGCTCAGCCCTACGCACGCCCCACATGGCATGGTGGTAAGCGTCCACGAACTTGCCTCTCGCGCCGGAGTTGATGCCATGCAGTCGGGTGGCAACGCAATCGATGCTGCCGTAGCTACCGCCTTTGTGCTAGCCGTCGTTCATCCGCAAGCCGGCAACCTCGGTGGGGGCGGTTTCATGCTGATTCGGTCCGCCGATGGCACTGCGCACTTCGTCGACTTCCGCGAAAAAGCTCCTGCGGCTGCTACTAAGAACATGTACCTCGACAAGCAGGGCAACGTGATCGAGAACATGAGCCTCGTCGGATACAAAGCAGCCGGCGTGCCCGGGTCCGTGGCAGGCCTTACCTATGCGCAGAAAAGATACGGCAAGCTTCCCCTTGCCCGCGTGATGGCGCCAGCTATCAAACTGGCTCAGGAGGGCTTCACTCTCGCATGGGAAGACGCGGATGATCTCAAAGACGCGGACCTGACGCGTTTCCCTGAATCGCGCCGCATTTTTCAAAATAACGGAAAGCTCTTCAAGTCCGGTGATGTGCTCAAGCAGCCTGAACTGGCGCGCACCCTGGAACGAATTGCTAAAAATCCGGACGACTTTTACCATGGCGATCTCGCCCGTGAAATTGCTGCTGCCGTTCAGAAGGGCGGCGGACTGATCACTGCCGAGGACCTCGCCAAGTACGAAGTTAAGGAACGCGAGCCTATCCGGGGCACCTATCGCGGATATGAAATCATCAGCGCTCCGCCTCCATCCTCCGGCGGAATCGTGTTGGTCGAAACGCTCAATATGCTGGAAGGATTCGACCTTAAAAAGACCGGAAACCGCTCGGCCGAATCGATTCACCTGATTTCCGAGGCCTATCGTCGCTCATTCTTTGACCGCGCCGAGTTCCTGGGTGATCCGGATTTCGCCAAGTTGCCTGTCGCTACCCTCATCGACAAGCGCTACGCAAACGCTTGGAGTGAGTCGATAACTGAAACCCGCGCGAGCTCGAGCAAAGATCTCAAGAGGCCGGAATTCAACAATCTTGACCGCGATGCTGCTCTGCGTGTTTCTCACGCCTACGCCGAACCGCAGAACACCACTCATTATTCTGTCGTCGATCCCGACGGCACAGCGGTGGCAGTAACTACCACACTCAACGACTCCTTCGGGTCAAAAGTGACTCTCGACGGTCTCGGTTTCTTGCTCAACGATGAAATGGACGATTTCGCTTCCAAGCAGGGTGTGCCGAATACCTACGGGTTGATCCAAGGTCCCGCCAACGCCATTGCGGCGGGTAAGCGGCCATTGTCCGCCATGACGCCCACGATCGTTCTTAAAGACGGTAAGTTGTATCTGGTGGTCGGTGCTGAGGGCGGTCCGACGATCATCACAAACGTTGCCGCCACAATTATTTCTGTCATTGATAATGGCTTGAATATTCAGGAGGCGGTGAATGCTCCCCGTTTCCATCATCAATGGATGCCGGATCAGATCGATCTGGAAGATCGCATCTCACCGGATACCGTGCGTCTGCTTCGTTCCAAGGGACACGAGATTCGGCTACTTCATTTTTGGGGCGATGCCGAGTGCATCATGATCGATCCGCAAACCGGAGAACGCCTGGGTGCCAGCGATGGCCGCGGTAATGGGAAGGCAGTAGGATTTTGATTGCGATTTGCCCAATTCGAAACGATTCTCACCCCAGCGTCATCCCGGATCGTCGTGTTTCTCATGCTAGAGGTGGCGCCAACGTTGCGAAGTTGAGACGAACTTTGAGAGTTTCGGCCCTATTACCAGCGTCATCCCGAAGACTCGCGTTTTTGCCAGCGAGTCGAGGGATCTAGCGCGCAGCTCTCAAGAACTCGTTAAGATAAAAGAACCTATGACTGCACCTGTAAGGAGCCATTCGCGTTCATGCTAAGAGCCGTCTCCACTCTCCTCTATGTGAAAGAACGCCTTCACCCTGGTCTGCTCGACGGCTTTGCGCGTGCTGGAGCCCAGGCAGTCGAAATCTTCGCCGCTCGGCAACATCTTGATTACGCAAATCGCAAACAGCATGTCCGCGAGACAGCTGAGTGGTTCCGTTCAACCGGTATCCCCTTGAACTCCGTCCACGCCCCCATGTATGCCGATTATGATTTCGGACGCACAGGAGCCGAGCCGATCAACATCGCCTCCACGGACCGCTCTACACGCATCGAAGCGATGGATGAAATCAAGCGCGCCCTCGAGATCGCCGAGCAGATTCCTTTTCGTTTTCTGGTACAACACATCGGGCTGAGCGGCGAGTCTTTCGACGACCGCAAATTTGATGCCGCCATGACTTCTGTCGAACACTTGCGTGCTTTCGCGAAGCCTCTCGGAGTTCGAATCTTGCTTGAAAATATTCCGAACGAACTCTCGTCTCCTGACAAGCTCGTCGAAATGATCAAAGGCGCTCATTTTGATGATGTAGGTGTTTGCTTCGACATCGGACATGCTCACTTGATGAGCAGCGTCTGGGAAGCCTTCGAAATCTTGCGCCCACATATCCAATCGACACATTTGCACGACAACAATAAAGACCGGGATTCGCATCTTTGGCCGGGCGCGGGCAACATCAATTGGAACGAAGCGATGGAACTTCTTCGCTCGGCCCCGCAAACACCGCCGATTTTGCTGGAAATCGAGGCTGACGATAAGATCAATCCGCTTGACAAGCTCGGGCCGAGCTTCGATAAGTTGGACGCTTCGTGAGTTACGCTGGCGTGGGGCTTCGGATCCAAATCCAAAATCGGCGATTGGAAATCGCCAATCAAAAAAAATCAAGAATCCCAATCAAGAAATGAACCCAGTCACTATCTCTGAAATCGGTAAATTTGACGGCCAATCAGTCACCATTCGCGGCTGGCTGTACAACCTTCGCGAGAGCGGCAAACTGCTCTTTCCCATATTTCGCGATGGCAGCGGACAGATACAAGGAGTCGTGCCTAAAAACGCCGTTTCCCCTGAGACATTCGACGCGCTGAAGAATTTGACACAGGAATCCAGCGTCATCGTCGAAGGCAAGGTCCGCGCCGACAAGCGCGCTCCAGGCGGATACGAACTTGACGTCTCGAATGTCCAGGTTGTCCAGCGGGTTTCCGAGTCTGAGCCATATCCGATCACGCCCAAAGAGCATGGCACGGATTTCCTGATGGACCACCGCCATCTCTGGATCCGTTCTCCCCGTCAGGCTTCAATTCTTCGTATCCGGGCTGAAATCATTAAAGCGGCCCGCGATTTTTTCGACGATCGCGGATTCACTCTCACCGATCCGCCCATCATCACTCCTGCCGCATGCGAGGGCACAACCACACTTTTCCCCGTCGATTATTTCGAAGATCAGGCGTATCTGACGCAATCGGGCCAGCTCTACATCGAAGCGACGGCCATGGCGCTCGGCAAGGTCTATTCCTTCGGCCCAACGTTCCGCGCAGAGAAATCAAAAACGCGACGGCATCTCACCGAATTCTGGATGGTCGAGCCTGAGGTTGCTTACGCAACGCTCGACGATGTCATGGAACTCGCGGAAGGTCTGCTGTCTTTCCTTGTCAAACGTTGTCTCGAGAAGCGCCGTACAGATCTCCAAACCATCGGACGCGACATCGCCAAGCTCGAACAGATCGCCCCGCCGTTTCCCCGTATCACCTACGACGAAGCCGTGCAGAAGCTTCAGGATGGCTTTGCTGAGGGGAAACTGGAAAACAAATTCGAGTGGGGAGGGGATCTCGGATCCCCCGATGAAACCTACTTGTCAGCTCTCTACGACAAGCCGCTCATGGTGCATCGATATCCCGCCAAAGTGAAGGCCTTCTACATGGAGCCTGATCCTCAGCGCCCTGATCTTGCTCTTTGCGTTGATGTCCTAGCGCCTGAGGGTTATGGCGAGATCATCGGCGGCTCGCAGCGCATGGCTTCGGGAGAACTACTGCTCCAACGCATCCATGAGCATGGATTGCCGGAATCCGCATTCAAGTGGTATCTGGATCTGCGTAAATATGGCAGCGTGCCCCACGGCGGATTTGGTATGGGTATCGAACGTGCGGTAGCCTGGATTTGCGGCCTCGAACACGTTCGTGAAACCATCCCGTTCCCCCGAATGTTGTATCGTCTGTACCCGTGATATTGCCGGTTGGAGAATGCCACGTCTCTAATTGCTAACGGCTAATTGCTAATTACTAACTTTTAACTATGGCCCAAACATCTGGTTTCAGCAGCATCACGCCGCGCAAGATTCGTGTCATCGGAGTTCCACTGGACCTCGGTCAGTCGCGCCGTGGCGTTGACATGGGCCCTTCCGCTGTTCGCGTCGCCGGGCTCGAAGCACGCCTTGAGGCCATCGGACATCAAGTCGAAGATGGTGGCAACGTCGCCGTAGCCATGCCCGAGCAGAAAAAGGAAGGCGCCGCAAACGCGAAATATTTGAAAGAGATTACCGCCACCTGCACCAAGAGCGCGGAACTTGTCTTTAAAACTCTCGAAGCCGGTAAAGTTCCTGTTGTTCTCGGCGGAGATCACTCGGTTGCCGCCGGGACCGTCGCCGGGGTCGCCGAATTTTATAGACGTCAAAATCAAAAGATCGGTCTCATCTGGATCGACGCTCACAGCGATATCAACACTCCGGAAACTTCGCCTAGCGGCAACGTCCACGGCATGCCACTCGCCGCCATCATGGGTCTTGGCCCTTCGGAACTCGGCCACATCTACGAATTCTCACCAAAAGTTCAACCTGAAAATTGCGTACTCGTCGGTATTCGTGACGTCGATTCCCACGAAAAAGAAAACATCCGGAAATCCGGAGTCGAAGTCTTCACCATGCGCGACATCGACGAGCGAGGCATGCGTGCAGTCATGGAAGAAGCTTTGCGTATGGCCGGACGTGGAACGGCCGGTTACCACGTTTCTCTCGACATGGATTGGATCGACCCAGAAGATGCTCCCGGCGTTGGAACGCCAGTTTGGGGCGGTGCGACTTATCGCGAAGGGCATCTCGCCATGGAAATCATTTCCGATCACGGTCGCATGCTGAGCTTCGAGATCGTCGAAGTGAATCCAGTTATCGACGAACGCAACCAAACCGCAGACCTCGCGGTGGAGCTGACACTCTCGGCCTTCGGCAAGAAGATCCTATAGACGTTCGAGCTATGCGCCAGCAGCGTCTCGCACGACGCCACACCCAAAGTCTCTTGGACCCTTCCAGATGCCCTTTTTCGTATCGTCATTCCGAACCGTCCGGAGCTGTAAGCGAGGACGAGTGAGGAATCTGAAATTGTCTTTCGTTTCAAAGAACTTGAGCAAAGTACAGTACATTGTCCTTCCGGAACCATGCCTGAGATTGACGCGCTCTCCTCGAACCGTCCACACTGAAAGGTCATGAAGAAACTCCGTGTGGGCGTGCTCTTTGGCGGACGAAGCGGCGAACATGAAGTCTCGCTGCTCTCGGCCGCTTCCGTTGTTAAGGCTATTAATAAAGATAAGTTCGATGTCGTCCCGATCGGCATCACGAAGGACGGGAAATGGTTGACCGCGGATCACGCGGAACGTCTGCTTTCCGGTCAACCTGTGGAAGAACGCCATCTGCGCGCGGGCGATCCCGAAGCTACTCCCGGTGCCGCTGTGCTCGCCAAAGGCGAAGCTGTTGTCGTTCCGCCTGAGCCTGTTCATCAACAGGGCGGCGCACTCGCGCCGTTTGAAACCGAGAGCCATTCATTGCGGCGCGCAGCTGATCGCGCCATCAACGTCGATGTCATTTTCCCCGTTCTGCACGGAACCTTCGGCGAAGATGGCACGATTCAAGGTCTGTTCGAACTCGCGGATCTTCCTTACGTGGGTGCTGGCGTCCTCGGCTCTTCTGCGGGAATGGACAAGGACGTCATGAAGTCATTGTTCCGCGCAGCAGGACTACCGATTGTGAAGCACGTAACGATCCTGCGAGGCGACTGGGAAGCGAATCCCAAGAAAGCGGAAAAGCTCGTCGCGAGCAAACTAAAATTTCCAGTGTTTGTGAAACCAGCCAACCTCGGTTCTTCCGTCGGAATTTCCAAGGCGCGTAACCCGAAAGAGCTCGGTCCAGCGATTTACGAAGCCGCAAAGTTCGATCGCAAGATCGTCATCGAGCAGGGAGTTGGTGGAAGCAAACACAAGGCTCGCGAGATTGAGTGCTCTGTGCTTGGCAACGATCACCCTTCGGCATCGGTTCCCGGTGAAATCGTTCCGGGCAAAGAGTTTTACGATTATTCGGCGAAGTATCTCGACGAAGGTTCTCAACTCATCATTCCGGCCAAACTCACGAAAACCGAGACGAAGAAGATTCAAGAGCTCGCCATCAAAGCCTTTCAAGCAGTGGACTGCGCGGGCCTTGCTCGTGTCGATTTTCTGATGGATCCGAAAACGCGCAAAATTTACTTGAACGAAATTAATACAATGCCTGGTTTCACATCGATCAGCATGTATCCGAAGTTGTGGGCTGCAACAGGTCTCCAATATTCCGATCTGATCGATCGTCTTATTCAACTCGGGCTTGAACGTCACGCCGAGAAAAAGAAAAACCAATACAGCCGCTAAGCAAACGGGAAATCTACGTCTTGCTCACTGGCTTGCTGCGCATCAGTCCGACTGTTTCTAGTTGTGCTGGCTTACACACAACCGGAGGAAGCCCGCGCGCGATCAGTTCGGTGTCTGCAACGACAAGTTTCCCGATCTGGCGAATCGCCGACTCGAGTGCTCCAGCCTGGTGAGCGCACAGAATAATGTTGTCGGTGCTGCGCGCGCGATGCTTCGCGCCAAGCGGTTCTTCCGGGAATACATCGGTTGCGACGCGAATGTGTCCTTTCGCTGAAAAGTCAAGCATCGCATCGAAGTCAACCACGGCAGCACGACTTACGAGAACGAGAGCAGTTCCTGGCTGCATTGCGGCGAACTGTGCAGATCCGAGAAAGCCCTGGTTCTCGGAAGTAACTCCGGCAACGACGAAGATCACGCGCGAACTCCGAAGGACTTCATCGAGTGATGCAGACTCGCAGCCGAGCGACTGAATGTATTCGCCTGGAAGCCAAGGATCGTAAGCGCGTATTCGGCAGCCAAATGGCCGAAGTAATGGCAGCAGCGCGCGTCCTAAATCACCCATTCCGATGAATCCGACATCCTGTCGATAGAGGGCGAATGCATCGCGGTTCGCTTCAAGCCCGTAAACTTCGGTTCCGTTGCGGAAGCGTCGATCGGATCTGGTAATGCCTCGTCCAAGATCGATTGCCATTCCAAGCGCGGCTTCTGCGACTGGTTCGGCGAACACTGGACTGATGGTCAGTACGCGAATGCTGTGCGCGAAACAATATCCATAATCAACATTCGGGAGGAAGTTTCCTTCAACATTGATGATTGCGCGCAAAGAGGAAGCGCGTCGCAATCGCGATTCGGGGAGATCGATCTGTCCAATGATGATGTGCGCGGATGCAGCTTGTGCGTCGAACTCAGCATCGCTGAGTTGTGCTTTTTCGTAAATGATCAAATCGCCAAGCGCGCGCAAACGCGCAAGATCGGAGGAATCAAAAATGTCGTGAACCAGGCGAGGCGCGGGCGCAAGAAAAATGCGGACTGACATAGGTCAGCATTGTAACTGCGTCGTTGCTAGTCCGCTGTGATGGCTTACGCAGATTTCCGTGACGCCAACAAGTTTTCGCAATTGTCGGAGCGGTGGTCGTCGTCCACGCCGCAGTCGAATCCATGAGCACGCAAAAGCGTCAGCAAATCCTTGGTGGAGTATCCAAAACGTTGGAAGTGATTCTCCCAGGACTCGAAGTAAACAGCATCCGTCCGCTCGAGAACTCGATCCGCTCCGCGCAGCGCGAACAACTCGAAACCTTCCACGTCAATCTTGAGCAGGCGAATGCGTGAAGCTGGAGGCAGCAGTCCAATAATCATCGAATCGAGTGTCGCGAGCGGTACCTCGATCCCTGATGAAGCGATGCTGTTCTGGTCATCGCTGCGGCGGTTGCTGAACTTCACGGTGCCGACATGATCTCCGACGGCAGCGTGAAGAACGGTCACATTACTTGCGCTATTCAGACGAACGTTCCCCCGCAAATATCGCACTGTTCGCGGATGCGCTTCAATCGCGAACACTCGGCCTGATGGGCCTACCAAACGGGAAGCGGCCAACGTCAGGGTGCCGATATTGGCGCCCACGTCAACGAACGTGTCGCCGGTTCCAAGCTGCTCTCCAAGAAGTTGCTCATCCTTCGCGTAGAACTGCGGGTTGCACCACATGGTGGCGGAGACGGCTGTGGGGTAGAACCGCAGCTTATATCCGCAGGCCGTTTGCATGGTGAAAAGGGAAGAGAGGCGCGTTGCCCAAAGCGCACGCGACGCTAAAAAACGAAGTGTGGGCACGTTAACAGCCATGCGAGAGTTGGATGTCGAGGGGCAAGAGAGAGTTGGGTAACAGAACTTCGGTTCCTAGTTCCCAGTCCGTAGGGCCTGCCGCGAAGAAAAAACCATTCTTACCGAGAGTCGCTCCGCTCGTGCAACAAGTAGAGAACGACCGCGACGGTGCTCCCGACAAGAATTGCGCCAGCAAGAAAATACTTCGCAATGGGAATGCTGATCACACCGAGTACAACGATCCCAATGGCGACGATGAATCCAGCGACCTCCGAATCCACCCTCATGAAGCGGAACGGTCCGGGATGTCTCGCGCTTTCATGACTCTTCATAGATTCATTGTCCTCCCTTTCAAATCGTCTTGCCAGCCTCAAACAAACCGCGAATTACGGCGTTCCGCCTATTGACATAATGTCTATCGGATTACTAGACTATCCCCTGTGACCCGAGACCGCGGAGAGTTTCTCAGCTTCATGATCCGGACCAATGGCGAGATTGTTCCGACGATGCCCGACGACGAGGAATTCTCCGCGCAGCAGATTCGCGACTACGTGGCCGGTACGCCAGAAGTGGTCGGCGAAACACAGGACGGCTTCATCGTGTTTCAAAGCGCAGAAGCCAAAGAGCGCGGCCTGCCCGTCAATGAATTTGCAAGCGGCATGTGTTCAAATTTTCCCGAGCCAACCCAAGTCCTGCTGGGAAGAGTGCTGCTCGCTCATCCTGATCACGTGGCCACATACTGGCGGCCGCGATAAAGCCGACGCACCATGTCACCACGATCCATTCTCAAGCGTTGGCCTGAAGCTCTCGTGGCAATTTCCATCATCGGGTTGCTGGTTGAGTGGTGGTACGCACACAAGTAGCCGTTCAACACTCAGCGCTGTCGGTTGCTTCTCCTCAATCAATTCGCCTCACACTGGTTGAGGTTCGTCGAAAGGAACCTCGGGCAGACCCAGGCGTTCGAGGAGGACCTTAGCGAGCGATTCGCCGCTGTTGTCCACTTCTTCCTCCGTCGATTCTTCTCGCCTTTTCTGTTCGCGCAGCACTTTCTCAACGTCTTCGTATGGAGAGTCCTCCTTTGAAGACCATGCGGTTCCACCGATAGGGACGTTGGGGCCTTCGGTATCAATGATCACGGTGGTCGGCAACTTGGGTTCGAAGGCCGCTCGCTTGAGGTTGGCGGAGGCGGTCTGCAATGCGTAGAGAACGAGTCCAGCAGTGCGGCTGTCGATTTTCCCGTTCAGCAGCCAGTACGTGACACGTTGCAAAGCGACCTGGATGGATTCCGCATCCTCGAGGAGGGGGAGGGTGAGAGGCGCATGGTTCTCGTAAGCTCCGAACTGATAAGTGGGTAAGGCGGTCGCCTGCAGATGGAAGTAGCATTGAGTCTGACCCTTAAGAGCGGGCGAACCACATTGAACGCCGTTGGTTTTGATATGAACGCATCGCTTGATATGAGGCGGATATAGCATAAGTGAAACTCCTGTATGAAAGTGGTGCTTGCCGGAATCGTTCCTGTTTCCGGATATGTACTCAATGTTTACGGGGATTACCCTCCCCCCTATATGCGATCTTTGGGAATCAATGACTTACAGAAAATTTCCCGCCAGATCTTTGGATTAAAAGGAGTTATACGGAAAATATTCCGGAATAAGGAGTTAGTGCGCTGCGAGCTTCGCGCTATGAAAGAAATCAGCTACGCGCCACGCGCTGCGAGCTTCGCGCTAGAGCTACGCTTCGAGCTGCGCGCAACGAGCGAGATCAGCTTCGCGAACTTCGCTCTCCCAGGTGAGCGTCAAAAGACGAAGCAAGCCTGGGGCACCGCGCAGTGCTCGAGCGTTAGTGCCAATAGACGCGCTTACCTGAGACACTGTCGCGCGGTGAGAACCCTTCCCGTCGTACAACCCCAATTAGTAAGGCTGTTGCGAAGTACCCACTTTCTTTTGACGAGCGGTGGACTCGTCGAGTACGCAGACGAGAACCGCCCCCTGACCTAGTCAAATTGTTTCATGGATGGTGAATGGTGTCAGTGACAGGTTGTGAGTCATGTGTGTGACGGTTGAACGAATTTTCTTACTCGGAAGTGCCGGTTGTTGAAGCGGCTTGTTGTCGCGGTGGCGAAATGGAAGTCGATTTACGCGAGGTTCGGCCACCCTCAGCAGAGGTCCATGAGTGTAATTGCCTGATTACATCAACCACCTAGACCTGCGTCGCCTCAGTCCGCTAAGCTTGCTGTCATTCCTTTGAAGTTGGTGTAAGTAGCCGTATGATCGGGTTCAACGCCAGTGTGCATACAGCGTAAGCGCATTAGATGGAAGTCGGTTCAGGCGACGCACAGGAGGCTAAACCGGATGTACAGCCTTCGCCGCTTTCGAAGTCGAAAAGGAAATTCCGGTCTGAACCTGTGGCACCACGGGATCCTGCTTTGCGCTTTTCCATTATTTATATTGGCCCAGACGCAACCCAAACCTGCTGCTTCCACCCCGGACTACTCGCAGGAAGCGTTCATCATTGAGCAAATCACCCGTAAAGTAGCCTTCGAAAACGACGGGACTGCGACTACGGAAGCTACGTCGCGGGTCCGGATCCAGTCCGACGCCGGCGTGCAGCGATGGGGATTGCTGAGCTTCTCCTACTGCAGCTCCGTAGAGGAAGTCAGCATCGACTACGTCCGCGCACGGAAGCCTGATGGCACGACAATCCCAACACCGCTGGAAGATACTCAAGATATACCTTCACAGGTAACTCGCGAGGCGCCTTTCTACAGCGATCTGCGTGAAAAACAGGTGGCCGTCAAAGGCCTCAGTGTTGGCGACATGCTTGAGTACCAGGTTCACTGGCAGCTCACAAAGCCGTTGGCGCCAAGCCAATTCTGGACTGCCTATTCATTCACCCATGACAGCATTGTTCGCGAGGAGCGCCTCGAGATCAGCGTACCGCGGGAGCGCCCGGCTAAGTTTAGAAGTCCCACCATTAAGCCCGCCATCAGCGAGGAGGGCACGCGGCGCGTGTACCTATGGGCCACGTCCAACCTCCAACTTGAGCTCGAAGAGAATAAGGGCAAGAATAACGCTCGCAAGACAATTTTAGGCCAGTTCCCCCCGCCCGACGTGATCCTAAGCAGCTTCCAAAGCTGGGACGAAGTTGGGCAGTGGTATGACGGTCTGCAGAAGGATCGCCTAAGGCCGACTCCCGAGATTGTCGCCAAGGCCGCAGAACTCACAAAGGATGCCCGCGACGAAGAAGCGAAGATACGTGCCCTTTACAACTACGTCAGCACGCAGTTTCGTTACATCGGGATCGCCTTCGGCATCGGCCGGTACCAGCCCCGTTCCGCGGCCGAGGTCCTGGCAAACAAGTACGGAGATTGCAAAGACAAACACACTCTGCTGGCTTCGTTGCTCCAGGCCGCAGGAATTAGTGCATACCCAGCACTGATCAACACCACACGCGCCATGGACCAGGACGTGCCCTCACCGGCGCAGTTCGATCATCTAATCAGTGTCGTGCCACACGGAAAGGGATTTTTTTGGCTCGACACCACCACTGAGGTGGCTCCCCTTGGCTACTTGATGACGCCACTGCGCGACAAGCAGGCGTTGGTGATTCCTTCTGATCGGCAGGCAGTGTTCGCCACCACACCACGAGACCCGCCGTTCGATTCCGTCACAACCTTCAAGATTGAGGCAAAGCTCAGCGATTCAGGCACGTTGGATGGAAGGGTCGATCGCAGTGATCGCGGCGATGTGGAGGTACTCTTGCGCTCAAAGTTTCGTCGTACAGCGCGCTCCCAGTGGAAAAACCTAGTTCAAGGGGTTTCGTACTCTTCTGGTTTCGGCGGCACAGTCACCGATGTTGACGTCAGCGTACCTGAAGCCACTGATGCGCCATTTCGCCTATCGTATTCTTACAACCGCGCCGCTTACGGTGGCGATTGGGAAAACCGCCGCATCACTGTTCCGTTGCCAAGCATCCTCCTGCCTACAATTGAAAACGACGGAGATAAATCCTCTGATCCAATCTGGCTGGGCTCGCCGCAGGAAATGGAGTTTGAATCCAGACTCGAGTTACCCGATGGATACAAACCTGAGCTGCCCCAAAATATCGACATCACGCGGGACTTTGCGGAATATCACGCATCGTACGACTTTGACCAGGGTCTAATGATCGCCCGACGGCGGCTGCTGCTAAAAGCACGAGAGATACCCGTTGGCAGGTATGAAGAATACAAATTGTTTCAGAAAGCAGTAGAAGACGATCGTAACCGCTATTTCGGATTGACGTCTGGGTCGCCATCAGCCCGAACAAATGCTCCCACAACGGACAGAGGAGTGTCGTTTTGGGAGGCGGTTTCCAACCTACCCGACAGCCGCAACCCAGAAGCAGTACAGGCCGAAGCAGACGCGGGCGAAGCATACCATAAGAATAGTGTTCAGGCGGCCATCTATGCAGCGAGGAGTGCTGTAGCTACTGACCCCAAGTTCGTCCGCGCCTGGATTTTTCTGGCGGGTGTTCTAGTTGACTCGGGGCAAATTGAACGGGCGATTGAGGCCTATCACAAGGCGATTGAAGCCGATCTTCACCAGCCACTCTCTTATGAGGGATTGGCGATTTTGCTGATGTCCGAAGGCCGCTACGAGGAAGCAGTTGAAGTGTGCGAGGACTTACTCAAGATCGAACCTGAGAGCGCTACTGCACTGCTCAACTTAGGCTCAGCTGAAATGAAGTTGGGACGCGCTGCAGAAGCCGCTTCAAACCTCGAGTCAGCGTTGAGGGTTCTTCCCGCGAGCGTCTCCCTCCAGATTCAATTGGGCGAAGCATATTCGCGCTCAGGAAAGTCTGATAAGGCATTTGCCGCTTTCTCGAAGGCGTTGGAAATTCAGCCCGGAGCACGCACAGAGAGTTCCATCGCATACACGCTGGCAGAGGCGCACACTGATCTCAAGGATGCATTGCAGTGGGCCGAAAGTGCCGTGCGTCGCGAATGCCAAGCCTCCACCCAGGTAACGCTATCTCATCTCATACCAGAGGATCTAGTACCCACCCAGAACCTTGCAGCCTATTGGGACACTCTCGGGTGGGTTCACTTTCAGCTTGGCAACCTTGATCAGGCAGAAAGGTACCTCGGCGCAGCTTGGACATTGTCCCAGCATGCAATCGTCGGCAATCACCTTGGCCAAGTCTACGAGAGGAAACAAAAGAAGCAGGAAGCAATTAAGAGCTATGCCACGGCTGTCGCCGCGAATGATCGCATGAAAGAGCCGCGCGAGCGGCTGATCGCGTTGCTCGGTAATAGCGCCGCGGTAACAACTGCCGTCAACAATGCTCGCTCCGAACTCAGCCAAATGCGGAGTACGCATCTTACCCAGATCGTGTCCGGAAGCGCCAGCTCAGACTTTTTCGTGCTCTTCTCCCAAAGGGCAAAAGTCGAAGAGGTCAAGTTTGTCAGCGGTTCCGAGGAACTTAGATCGGCGGGGCAAGTCCTGCGCTCAGCCAAGTTCAATGTGCTTTTTCCCGACGACGAACCCACCCGACTTGTACGTCGTGGTGTACTGGCATGTTCCGCTATCAGCGGGTGTGAGTTTGTCCTGATGACGCCTAACACGGTTCGCTCCGTGGACTGACTCGTAGTCAGGCAGAGAGGCACGAGAGCATCAGCAATCTGCTGAGTAGACACAATCTTTCCGCCAGACCATCTTCTTGCAGCGACCGTCTTAGCTGAGAACAGCCCAAGCTCCCGAGGATTGTCATGAGCAGAATGAATATTAAGCGGACATCAATGGGCTTTTCGCTCAGGAGAACGGCTTTGCGGATTTTTCCTGCGTGCTTCTTCACTGGTTGTCGATAGAAATCGCCATTACGCTCAGAACCCATACCCGCAAGGGTCAATGAGTGCTAATGCTTGCTCTCGCCAACTCTGGAAGGCAGTCGCCGTTCGGCGTACAGTCGCTACATGAAAACCGCATACCACACAATAGCGCGATGCATCCTGCTAATTGCAGCCCTTTGTTTCTTTGTGCCCGCAGGTGCTCAGAGCGTGAAAGTTCAGGGACAAGTGGTGGACGTAACGGGAGCACCTGTGCCGAACGCTCGTGTTCTGCTGATTGACTTGACGACGCTTGAAATTCAGCGCACTTCATCCGACGGTAAAGGCGCGTTCGAGTTTAACGGCCTGACCCGACGACCGTATGAAGTCAAAGCCGCTTCTACGGGTTTTGTGACCGGGTCGGCGGAAATTCTTGCATTGGTAGACAGTGCCGGATTTAGGGACCCGAATCCCCCATCATCGTTTACCTTGACCGTCAAAATCACCTTAAAAGTAGGGTCGCGAAGTTAATCGTGCCAAAGCGGCTTCGCCTCCATTGGACGCTTTCTCTGATGATTGGCGATAAATCGCCATTACGCTCATTGAGAGCGATTTTGGTGAACCACGGCGCAAGCTCGTGAGAAAACCTAGCAACACTTGATACAGTTCACCCGCTAAAATACCGATCGTCAAGGTGATTGCGGTTGACGTTCCGATGAATCGCAAAGAATTTTCGACCTTTGTTTCGTCAGCGCTGGAAGAAGCCATCGAGTTTGCTGAAGAGAAGGCCGGCCAGAAACTGCCTCGAATGCTCGCATTCCAGTGGCTGTTTCACTCAAATCAACTAATCACCGATAACATTGTTGAAGAGATCGTCACACATGTTTTCATCGACGAAGAGCATATTCACCCTTCTGTTCATCTAGGGGTCGCCGATCTTCTTGAGGACGGTTCGCTACTCATCGTCGGAAAGGTGGATGGCTCTTCTCCGCGTCCTTTCGGGCCAAACCAGACCGGGCGTCAAGGACCGTTCACTCCAATGGTTGGAATATCTTTTCTGAACAAGATGGTTGGGGTAAAAGACGGGTTCTCACCCGAGAAGCCATTCTCATACATAACTCCAGACATGAACAAGGCCCGATCGCCTTGGCACGTGAAACCGCCCATTCCAAAGTTTCCAGACAGACTCCGGGAGGACCTCAAGGCGATCACCCCGAGCGAGGATGGAGATCTCACTTACTGGCCCTGTGCAGCACGCATGAAGGATGGAACCGCTCTCGTCTGCGTTTATGTCGTACCCGAGGGGCCGTATCTTAAGCACTGGGGTATCTGCCCCCAGCAAGATCGTGGAAAAAGTCACATTTCAATTGCAGATGTAGATGCTCTGGCCGACAGTCCGAGACGTTTGCCTGCGCTGTTTGCGAATAAGTTGTACGAGAGCGGTGAATCTGGAATGGGATACACGATCTTCACAGTTGTATTTGCAGATGGTTCCCGCCAAGCCTATGGGGGTGGCAGCGCGGTCGATTTCATACGCTATCCAGAGGGCAAAGGTCCTAGTGACGTGGCGGGTGTCTTACCCCATGAGGGCCGAAACGCTGAGCTGATAACTCGTCCTGATTATTACTGGTGTCTCTTCTCCGAATAATGGCTTCGTGACTGTTGCAAAATCGCCCTACACTCAAACTCACGGAGCGGATGAGTGATAACGCCTGATTACGACAGTTGACATTCCGCATTGCAAGATCGGCAATCGATATACATCGCCTAGTGATCAAGGTCACTGACCTTTTTGATCCTTGTGTGCTGGCATTAACCCATTCGCCTCACGAAGAGCAGACCAAACCTGACGCAACACCCTGGGGCCCAAGACCAACCTTCAGAGGAGGGTTGTCATGCGTTCCAATTTTTCGAAGCGCTCTTTTTTCATCCTTTTGTGCTGCTTGCTAACATCAACTTCACTTGTAGCTAGCGGTTTTCCAAACCTCCGTCGATTCCCCATCGGTAAGTCGAACGGTCCAACGGCGACTGGAGACTTCAATGGAGATGGCAAGCTCGATCTCGTCCGGTTAACCCCGTGCAGTCCCCCGCCTTGCCCGACTTCGATAATTGCGGTGACTCTTGGTATGGGAGATGGAGGTTTCCGGGCCCCCACCATCTCCATCGCCGATGCCTTTTTTGCGGACGTGCCGGTAGTCGGAGACTTTAATGGTGATAAGAAATCCGACCTCGCATTCATAAGTTGGGATCCGCATGCCCTGGCGGTTTTGCCTGGGAACGGAGATGGAACTTTCGGTGAAGCCGCGCTTTATCCGCTATCGATTGATACACATGCTTTGCTAAGCGGTGATGTCAATGGAGATGGCAAATTAGACATGCTTGTCTCGAACGAAATACCCGGTGTTTTCTTGGGCAATGGTGACGGTACTTTTAGCACACTCCCGAATGCCGCCGGAGTTGGTGGTTGTGCACTCGCGGACGTGAATCACGACGGTAAGTTGGATGTGATCGGGTCTACCATTCAGCTCGGCAATGGTGACGGCACATTCCAAGCGGCGCAACCTATAAACGGCTGGCGCGGTTCGGCTTGCCCTGTGGTCGCAGACCTGAACGGAGATGGACATCTCGACATCGCAGCGATCGCACAAACTTACTACACCCGACGTGGTGTTGATTTCTATTTCGGTAACGGTGATGGAAGTTTTCAGCCTCGAGTTTTCAAGTGGCTACTTGCGGAGCCGTTGGAGCTTATGACGGGAGATTTCAACGGGGATGGTAAATCGGACTTGCTGGCAACCAGGAGATCTGAAATTAACATTTTTTTGAATGTGCGAAATGCCAACTTCCACCCTGCCGTGGGATATTTGTCGGCTGGCGAGGTTACTCTCGGCGACTTCAATGGAGATGGCAGAACGGATATCGTCTTTTTGCGTTCCAGTCGATTCAACGACAACGATGGTATCGCGATTCCGGTAATGGCGGGATCCGGAGGCACTCTTCCTCTTCCTCGCAGCTATTGGATGCCCCGCGGCGCACAATCCATCAGGACAGGTGATGTGAATGGAGATGGCAAGCTCGATTTGATAATGCTGAGTGCAGCAGGTGGGCCATTTGGACAACTACATCGCCTCTTAGGAAATGGCGATGGAACATTCAAGCTGCAGCCGATCGTGGTTTCAGCCAGGTGGAACCACTGTATGGCAGTTGCGGATCTCAATGGCGATAGAAAACTTGATGTTGTATTGACCGGCGGCGCGAACCTGAAAGTTCGGCTTGGCTTCGGCGATGGGACATTCCAAACACCTTTCAGATATGCATTGGATGGGGCTTCGTGCCCCGTGATTGCAGACTTCAATGGGGACCTTGTACCCGATGTCGCTATCGGGTCGTATTCCGCCTGGTTCCAACCTGGTGTCATTCTTCTCGGTAATGGCGACGGTACGTTGCGTACCGGTGCGGCAATTGCTGGACTCGATGAGCTGGTTGCGGGTGATTTCAACAATGATGGAAAGCAGGATTTAGCAGCAGCCGCGAGAGGTGCGGTGGGCATTATGTTGGGCAACGGTGATGGGACCTTCCAGCCAATTTCCGCGATGAGAGATGGACAGGTCGGGCACCTGCTGGCGGGCGACTTCAACTCCGATGGAAAGCTCGATCTTATTGGCATTGGCATGACGGCATCCGGAGCGACGATAGCCAGCATGTATTTGGGTTCTGGCGTAGGAACCCTCTCAGCGGCCAAGAACATCTGGGTTATCGGCGGAGGTGGGACCGATACTTCTCTCTCCATTGCCGGCATGGTAACTGCCGATTTCAATCGCGATGGCAAACTGGATCTCGCTGTAAGCTGGCAATCTTTTCCAAGCTGCTGTGATAACGACATCGCAATTCTGTTCGGGGATGGTGCTGGGGGATTTCATTCGCGGACGCTCTCTTTAGCAAGCTGGGGATCGCTCGCGGCCGGCGATTTTGATGGTAATGGCACTGAGGACATCGCTAGTGGAAACCCAACCCTCGCAATTTTGTTGAACAAGCCATAATCTTTCGGATCCTCTTATTAGGGAGTTCCAGGATGTCTGAAGAGCCGATCTCGCGTTACGCACTCACCACATTGGCCAAAACCCAGTAACCTAATATTGCTTTTAAGTTCACTGAGTTGTCCAACCTAACTCCCCATCGGGTCAAAGAGTGCTAACGCCTGTTTTCGTCAATTATGATGGCGGGTGGTATGGCTATCTCCATAAGCATCTCTGGCCTAGTCTTGGGCGGCACGGCATGGAAACCGGTGGCTGGCCAATTGGTGGCTTCGGGAGTACTCCTGCTGAGCGGTCATCAAGACGTGGGGTTGCTTGCTCGTATCGCCGCGACCTTCTCGTGCTTTATGGCTTTGGCCTTCGCCATCTCAGCTCTGATTACGGCTCTCGTTGCGAACTTGCGGGATGGCGTTGTGATCTGCACTGCGGCTCTTTGCCTTGAAACTTGGTTGATTCTGCGCTGGTGGACTCGAAGGACTTCGGCGCAGCACAGAATATGAACGGACGCTGAGGCGGTGGATTCCAAGGTCAGCGAGTGTAATCGCCTGTTAAGATCAACTCCCCAATCGGGTGCTTGGGAAAGCAAATTCGGAACTGGGGGTGCGCAATGAAGACGCCTGGGTTGTTTGATTTAACGGGTCGGGTTGCTGTCGTAACCGGCGGTAATGGCGGAATTGGGCGTGGCATCGCTCTCGGGCTGGCCGAAGCCGGCGCTGCCGTCGCAGTGCTTGGACGTAACGCCGAAAAAAACCAGCGCGTGCTTTCTGAGTTGAGAAGGATCGGCGACAAAGCGATGTCTGTGACTGTTGATGTGACCGACCGCGACGGGCTGGAACCTGCGTTTAACAGGATCGAGAGCGAACTCGGCAGCGTGGGTATCCTGGTCAACAATGCCGGCAATGTCTCGCTGAGCGGCGGTGTGTTGCAGGAAAAACCTGAGGACTGGGACAACGTTATCGAGACTCAACTCAATGCGGTTTTCCTTCTTTCGAAGCTGGCGGCCAAATCGATGGTCAAGAACAAAAGCGGGAAGATTATCAATATCGGCAGTATGTACTCGTTCTTCGGATCTGGACTTGTTCCCTCTTACAGCGCAGCAAAGGGGGCGATCGTTCAACTGACCAAGTCAATGGCCATTGAACTCGCTCCGCACAATATCCAGGTCAATGCGATTGCGCCCGGGTGGATTGAGACGGACATGACTGCGCCTGTGCGGTCCATGCCCATGAACGAGGAAATTATTGGACGGACTCCTGCCGGTCGGTGGGGTCAACCGGAAGAAGTGGCTGGAACGGCTGTGTACCTGGCATCGCGGGCTTCGGACTTCGTTACCGGTACGACGATTCGGGTCGATGGCGGTTATGCGATCCGATGACACTGCCAGGCTTTAGCCAAGCCCGGGCTGCGCTCTGGGGGTTGAGCTAAATGGCAAATCTTATGGAGTGTCCGGCGAGAAGATTGTCGTTGCACTCATGGACCGGCCGAACCCGACACCCTGGGATCAATGAGTGATAACGCCTGTTTTCGTCAGTTGACGAACTGCTTCGGTCTGGGCCGACCAGCGAACTGCGAGGGACACGATCGCGCTTCAACCGCACGATTGTGCTGCCCAACTGCAATGGAACTATTGGACAGTGATGACTGCCGTTCCATTCTTAATAATAATCGGATCAAATGTAGTGGACCACTGAGCAACAACGTGGAAGGTCCCTGAGGCACTGGGAGCATGGTACGTCACTGGCGTGTGTGGAGAAGCATCTGCTCCCTGAATCGTACCGTCTGGGCATGGTCCAGCAGGAGGCGTGGTGCCCAACCAGTTGCACTGCGCGCCGCTGGCACCATTTGTCTGTAGCTCGGTGATAGTCCAAGTCAGCGGCTGAGTGCCGGAAACACCTGTAACCGTAGCTTGCAATGTCACTTGGCCACTTATAGGAACTGAGGCTGTCGCAGGTGAAACGGTTACCGTTACGTTGTTGAAATTGGTCCCGCTGCCACCACCACAGCCAGCGACAATCAGCAATAGGAGTGGCGCGACGAGCAACGGAGCGCGGCAATTCATACAGAGCCTCAAAAACTGCGTGGATGCTATACCCATCTCTCTGCGTATACAAGGCAGAAAGGGCGGGATCCCTTGACGAAGCACCGTCCGTCTTCGGCCCCTCCCTAGATCATGACCAGCGGCGAGAAATGGCGGTCCGTGTTGTGATTGGCGATAAATCGGCATTACGCTCATTGGCATGGATGTGGCGAAAACTCGGACTAAAGGATCTGACGCATATCGGTGCTCGAATCGTCCAAATCAGCTATCCTTAATGGTATGGATCACCTCGACGTTCTTCAGGAAAAGGTCACACGTCTCAGAGCGGAAATCGCTCATATTGTAGAGTTGAATCAAGCGTACCGACAGCGCCGCCTGAATGAACAACAGGCGCAGGTCGCTCACGGCCAGAGGCACGAACGGCTGCAAGCAATCCAGCAGGAACTTGCCCAACTCGCTCTCCTTGGCCGGAAGGTTCAATCAATTGAAGAGAGGAAGGAGAAGCATTTTTCTCGAATGCATCTCGTCAAGAAGGTTTCCTAGCCAAATCGAACCTTTTGCTCGCAAGGTCACTCTGACGTTCTTCTTTGGTGCGAGTCCCCTATTCCTCGTGCGCCGGTCGCATTCAAAAGAGCCAACGAGTGAAATTTCCTGTTAACGTCCATCGAGATTTTCTAAGCGCGTGCGACGTCCTGCATTGATCGTTGCCACCCAGAAGATCATCCACGCTGCGGCAAATAGCTCAACTCGGTGCTTGGCCCAAAACAATCGATCAGCGCGGTAACTCATGTGGTTATTGCCGATTCGGTGGCCTTCCACGAACCAGTTCCATAGCTCTCCGACCATCGTGCTTCCCGCCGCGAGCGCTAGGGACACGAAGAGTGCCATTGTTATTCCGGGCGTGAAACCATCCCGGGGTGGGTAGCGGCCCCAAATCAGACGGGCAACCATCATGGTGGCTAAGCTGTATAGCAGTGCGAAGGGAAGAACCTCGATCAAATCGATGTACGCACGGTTCCGGCCGAGCGAACCAGAAACTTGCTCGACCGAAACACCATGTTGCTTTCCGATTGACTCAAACAATGTCTCGATGCAGCGATCCCGTTCCGCTTCGTAGTTCTGGCTCGGGTTCGGGCTTCGCGGACCAAAGTGAACATCTGCATAGCGGATCGCAAGGTCTTCTGCAAACTCCGCGTCTGCACTGAGATGGCGAGCGCTAACAGGTTTATTGGGGATTTCTCCCGGCCATCTACAGTCAGAATTACGTCCATTGCGCCGGACACATCCCCCGGCGCTCAGAACGAATATCACCACAACCGCAAGGCGGTGGGCAGTTCTCATCCCCGAACCTTACCACGGTAACAGTTGTAACATCGCCATTACACCAACTACGAACGACTACTCGGTACTCAAGGAAATGCGTTCTTGCTTTGGCCCCGGCTTTCCGTACCTCTTTATGACATACGATCCCGCCGCAGCGTGAAACTTCCTAGAAACGGGCAGTGTCACAGTGAGGAGTCGGTCTGCGCTCGGGCCATACATATAAATTGTGCAAGCGCCATCGCCAAAAGCGTTAGCACTCGTTTTGGTTGCAATTGTCTGCACACTTGCGAAGCTCTATCCGAAGGAGACGGGAGCCGCATAAAACTCGTTAGAGTGTCGTTTGAATACGTCCACCAAACGTCAATGAGTGAAATCGCCTGATTTCGAGAGTTGACTTGTTCTACTCCATAGGTCTCCCTATGATCTGGTGTCGTGTCAACTCCCACCTTAAGGACGGAGCGAGTCGTACCCTCGGCAGCAAGGAGATTCGTTCTTGTCATTGTTGCCGCCGTCATTGCTGTGTCTGGGTATTTCGCAGTCAGAACAATAAGGGGATTGATGATGCTCGGATATGTGGATTCTGCGATTGGTCGCGTGAGAGAGGTGTATGCAGCGGAGAGCCAGTTTGCCAAGACGCATCCCGATCTTGGGTATACGTGCGAACTTTCGGGGTTATCTCGTAGCGAGCAAATGTCAAGGCTCTTGGCACAAGGTCAAATTGACAATGGCTACGCGTTCGAGATTGTCGGCTGCCAAGCGGCCGCACCTAAAAAGCCAAATTCGACGTACTCAGTAACGGCACGTTCTCTACACGCGGGGCAACCAGCTTTCTGCTCCGATCAGTCTGGAATCCTGTGGTCTGACGAAGGCGGTTCCGTCGCAAGATGTCTTGCGAAGCACAGTCCTCTCGGTAGTTGACGTAACACCGCCATTACACTCAAAACCCTATTCTTGGAAGAGCCTGCGTGTTGGCCTTAGGTAAACAAGGTACGAACGAGCCGCGCAACTCGCAGGAGCGCGTACGCAAGCGCCGTGTACAGCAAGCAGTTGATTACGACTGACGATGCTGTGATCATGATGCCCGGAATCGTATTGCGCCATCCCACGACGAGCATCACGGATGACGGCCAGATGATGTACATCAGGTCGGTTTTGCCAATGGCCAGAACTCCACCCGCTCCCAACCAGATGAGCGCAAGCACGGCACTCGATACGAACAGCCCAACTATGCCACCGACAATCAGCACTTGCCGAGTAGTCATGGATTGATTGTGCCGCCACTCGTCGCGGAATGCGATGCCACCGCTGGTAACTGTTGTAACATCGCGATTACAGTCATTGACCTTTTGAAACCTACCCCCCACCTAGGGTCAATGAGTGAAACGCCTGTTAACGCCAACCAAAAAGGCGAAACCCTCCCTCCTCAAGATCGGGGCAGAATACAGTGAAAATGGCAAGCAGCCCAAGCACTCGAAAGGTATGCTTTCATTGGAGAGGAACCCGCAATGCAAAATCGCAAACTAGGCAAATCTGGCCCTGAAGTATCTGCCATCGGATTAGGATGCATGGGCCTGAGCTTCGGTTATGGCCCCGCCGTGGAAAAGCAGCAAGGCATTTCAGTGATCCGTGCAGCTGCGGAACGCGGCGTCACCTTTTTCGACACCGCCGAAGTCTATGGCCCATTCGCAAACGAAGAACTTGTGGGTGAAGCGCTTGCGCCATTTCGAGGTAAGGTGGCAATCGCGACGAAGTTTGGCTTCAAGTTGGAGAATGGCAAACAGGCTGGCCTCGACAGCCGCCCTGAGCACATCAAGGAGGTCGCTGACGCTTCGCTCAACCGTCTTAAGGTTGAAAGTATTGATCTTTTTTATCAGCATCGCGTCGATCCTAATGTTCCAATCGAAGATGTTGCCGGAGCTGTAAAGGATCTTATCCAGCAAGGAAAAGTGAAACACTTCGGTCTTTCCGAAGCGGGAGTGCAAGTGATTCGACAGGCGCATAACGTGCAGCCAGTCACCGCCCTTCAAAGCGAATATTCACTCTGGTGGCGAGAGCCGGAAGCGGAAATCCTGCCGACCCTCGAAGAACTCGGTATCGGATTTGTCCTTTCAGTCCACTGGGAAAAGGATTTCTCACTGGCGCAATCAGCCACGACACCCAATTCGATGCTGGCGATTTCCGCAATGTAGTGCCACGTTTCTCGGCCGAGAATCGAAAGGCAAATCAAACCCTAGTCGATGTAGTCAGCCGCTTCGCCCAAAAGAAGCAAGTGACACCTGCTCAGATTTCGCTCGCGTGGGTGCTTGCGCAAAAACCCTGGATTGTTCCCATTCCGGGCACGACCAAAATTCACCGGCTTGAAGAGAACCTCGGCGCAATGGACGTAGAACTTACCCCCGAGGACATCCGCGAAATTGATGTTGTCGCTTCAAAGATTAGTGTGCAAGGGGAACGTTATCCAGAAAGTGCGCAGCGCATGATCAACCGCTAAGATTGCTTTGCGGCAAGATGGCGTAACATCGGCATTACCCTCATTGACTCTCAAAGAAGCGAACAGACGGCCCAAGCTGTGCAAACGCCTGTTAACGACAGTTATCAGGAAAGCGAGATTATTTTTCGAGTTGTGTGGTTTGCGATTCCCAAAAGGTTCCGAAGGTGGCATAGAACAAAGCCAATAAGAGCGCAATGATGGATATCGCAACCCAGCCCGCACCCCAGGTCGGAAAGTGAAGTTGGTCCACTCGCGTGTGGGGCGCATTGATTTTGCCCGCAAGCGAAGCTTGGACGGGGCACGCGGCGAAAACAATCGAATGACGAGGATCTCGGATGAGAGGCAGATCTAAATTGTGCTTTCGCCGGTTTTACCTCGATGGAAAACGGGAGTTGTGTGGCCATTCGAGGCAGCGCTCGTTTGTCCACGCTTGAAGTATGGCGTCAGTTGCTCACGAAGCTGCAGCCGCGCTCGCCTTGATCTCGCTTTCACCGCCGTCAAACTTAGGTCCAAGAGTTCCGCTGTCTCCTCTAACGAAAATCCTTCCATGTCCTGTAATACGAAGACAGCACTGAGGGCTGGGCTCAGCTCTTGCAAGCTCTTTCGCAGAATTTCTCGCAACTCGGTTGCCTTGTATAAGTCTTCTGGATTGGGCGCCCAATCCGCCACGTCCATGGGAAAGTCGTCGACTTCGCCATCGACGCTGTTGTCCGCGAATATCGCTGATGTCAGGCGCTGCTTGCGAAGCTTTAAGAAGGACTCGTTCAAGGCAATCCGAATCAACCATGTAGAGAATTTTGAGTTTTCCCGGAATTGCTCGATGTGTTGAAAGGCTTTCAGAAATGCCTCTTGTACCGCGTCTTCCGCGTCTTCTCGGTTGTGGGTAAGATTTTGAGAGATTCGAAGCAATCTCCGGTCATATCGCTTTACTAATTCCTCGAAAGCATCGGTGTCCCCATTTTTGGTGGCATGCACCAAAGCCAAGTCATCGCACTCTGGCATGCTCACCGCAGCTTGTGTTGTATCTCGACTCACCTGCGTCATCCTTCCCACACTGATCTCTGTCGTAATCAGAAATTGCGCCTGACAAGCCATAATTGTGTCCTCAAACAATTGCATTTTTTCTCATGGAAGAAACTTGTAACCGACTCCATGGACAGTCTGAAAATGGAGTGGATGGGCCGGGTCCAACTCAAGTTTCCGACGTAGCCTCAGGACGTGATTGTCGACTGTGCGGGTCGTAGGATAGTTGGTGTATCCCCAGGCTTCATTCAGCAATTCCTGCCGTGACAAAACTCGCCCAGGATTCGCGACGAAACAGGCAAGCGTTTTGAATTCTTGCCTGGTGAAAGCGACGAGCCCACCCGACGATCGACTCACTTCCATTTTCGTGAAGTTGATGTGCACATCTCCAAAGCTGGCAATCTTGGAGTCGGCCACGCGGCCTGGACCATCAAGCGACTCACGAACACCTAAAACGAGTTCCTTCCAGCTGAAAGGCAATAGGACAGCATTGGTTGGGATCAAAAATGGTGCACTGTCTTGTTGAGAACGATAGAAATCCCGGCTTCCGGCGACAAGCGCTACTCGATAGTCGTCCGCTTCCAACATCTCGCGTAGAGCCGAAGCTGAGGAGTCGGGGAGATGTTCGCCGTGCTCCGCTGGACTTTCAGTCTGTACGGTTTGGATGCCGATGTCGGGGTACTGCTCGTGGTCGACATGCTCGATTGTGTTTGTAGAGGGAAGGCTGAAGGTGCGAAGTTTCGAAGGGCGCTTGTGAGGCATTGTCGTAATCCTTGGCCAGCTGTTCAGGAGCTCAGCATCTTGTGCTTCGCCTCTGGTTTCGGCTTGTGCCATCTCATACGCCAACCCCGCTCGCGTCAATTCACTGCACCTTATTCATTCCTTAAGGATTTATTTCCTGCTAAGTAGCTGATGGGGCGGCAGTTAATGTCATACATGTCCACTCGCGCCGTCCTACTCTGAACATGCTAGACTGCGTCGACCTCCTGCGCGTCCTATGGAGCCGTCGCGGCAAACTCCCGTCGTTCGGTTCGGGACCTACGAACTTGGTCTCCAGTCGGGAGAACTTCGCAAAGCAGGTGTGCGGATCAGGGTGCAGCAGCAACCCCTGAAGTTGCTAGAGATATTGTTAGAGCGCCCGGGCGAAGTTGTTACTCGCGACGAACTGCGCAACCGAATCTGGGCGGATGAAAGCTATGGCGACTTTGATCAAGCCGTCAATGTAGCCATCGCAAAGCTGCGAGCCGCACTCGGTGACTCCGCCGACAATCCCAGGTACGTCGAGACTCTTCCCAAACGCGGGTATCGTTTCATTGCTGAAGTTGCGACGGCCAGCCCCACGCCGGAGCAAACCGATGACTCGCTTCCAAGTGACGAACAGCCGCCTGCCGCGCTGACTGTTGCCAGCGCTGCCGAACCTGCAAGAAGCATGCGCCATGTGTGGAGTTTGCTTGGTCTGGCGTTAGCGGTCGGGATATTAGGGTGGGGTCTTTGGACCTTCCTTCGTAACGGGAAAGCGGCCGAGATCCCGTCCTCTCTCCCGATTCATTCTCTAGCCGTGCTGCCGCTAGAAAATCTGTCCAGCGATTCCCAGGACTACTTCGCTGACGGCATGACGGATGAACTCATCACGGACCTCGCACAACTTAGCGCGCTGCGTGTGATCTCTCGTACCTCAGTAATGCCGTATAAAGGCATCCGCAAACCTTTGTCCCAGATTGCGCGCGAACTGAATGTAAACGCCGTCGTGGAAGGAACCGTTCTGCGCTCCGGCCAACAAGTTCGCATCACGGCGCAGCTGATCCGAGCTTCCGACGACAACCACATATGGGCTCACAGCTATGAAGGGGATGTTCGCGATACATTGGCGCTACAAAAGCGAGTAGCGCGCAACATCGCCGAACAGATTCGGATAAAGATCACTCCGCGGGAGGCGGCCGCGTTGGAGCACGACCCGGACGTGAATCCGGAAGCCTACGACAATTACATCAAGGGCCGATATTTCTGGAATAAGCGCACTGCAAGTGACGAGAAAAAGGCAATCTCTTATTTCAACCAAGCCATTGCGATCGATCCAAATTATTCACTACCTCACTCGGGCTTGGCAGAGATCTATCAAATTACCGATCGCCCGGAGTTAGCCCGGCAAGAAGTTCAGAAGGCACTGTCTCTCGATGACCAATCGGCTGAGGCACACAACTCCCTCGCGAATATGCTCTATCTTTTCGATCGGGATTGGGAAAGCGCGAGCCGCGAGTTTAAGCGGGCGCTGGAACTCGATCAGAATTACGCTCCCGCTCATCATTGGTATTCCATGTTTCTCGTTGTCGAAGGCCGCAAAACTGAAGCTCTCGCGGAAGCCGAAAAGGCATATGAGTTAGATCCCCTGTCTCCGGTGGTGGGCGCGAACCTCGCGAAGATTCTCGAGGAGTCGGGCCAGAACGATAAAGCGATCGATCAGGCCAAGAAAACTCTCGACCTTGAGCCCGATTCTGCAGTTACTCACGCGGTGCTCGGACTTGCATACGAAAACAAGCGTATGTATGAGCAAGCCATTTCCGAATACAAAACGGCCGTGCAGCTCGGGGACTTGCCTTCAGAAACGCGCGGGCTTTTAGGTCACGCTTATGCCGTTTCTGGAAATCGAGCTGAGGCAGACAAGGTGATCGCCGAGCTCAAAAGTTTGTTGGCAACTAATCCTCGCGCGGCCCTCGACATAGCCGTCGTTTTTTCTGGATTGGGCGACAAAGACTCCGCCTTGTCCTGGTTGCAAAAAGCGCGTGGAGACAATGTGCGTGACCTTGCCGGCCTTGGCACAGACTCGCATTTTTCTACGCTTCGTTCCGACCGGCGCTTTCAGGACCTCGTGCGTCAGGTGGGAGCACCTCAGCAATAACCGCGCTGTCTGAAAACGTATTTCCTGCACCGACAGTTCCGAGTTGTAAATCTCTTTTGACAAACATATGACGCAGCCCAAGCGTCTATTTCTTTCACTCTCGATCCAACTTTGCAGACGAAACGAAAACAGGGCTCGAACACGAGAGAGTTTTCGAATCATCATGCCAAGAGGAGAGAAGAGAAATGAAATGCAACGTACTTGCAGTAGTCATGATTCTTGCTATCGGCATCGCCTGTCTTTCGCCACTCGCGAGCGCCGCCGCAAACGATTCCACCAACTTCAACATGGTCCCATCCGCTGGGGCGACAGCATGTCTCAAAAGCGGCGCCCGGGGAAGAGTCTCGATCAGTGACCTCGGGCCGGTCCAGAACATGCACGTTGAAGTCTTCTCGCTGCCCGCGAATACCGAGTTCACGCTGTTCGTGATCAATACTCCGAATGCTCCCTTCACGCCTGCGTGGTATCAAGGAGACCTCACTACCGATGCCCGCGGAAACGGCGCCATTGATGTAACTGGAATTTTCAGCGACGAAACTTTTGTCTTGAACCCCGGTGTACCAGCTGTTCCAGTCGAACTGCATCATCTCGGAATTTGGTTTGCCGATCCGACCGATGCGGGCAATGCCGGATGCCCTAACAACCCGACTCCTTTTGACGGTGACCATGTTGCCGGTATCCAAGTTCTGAACACGAGCAACTTCGCAGACGCAAATGGACCCTTGGGCCGCATCAAGTAACCATCGAACATGAGCTGCACGAGTAGGGGTGCCCGTCGTTTGTCTGGGTACCCCGAGTCTCAACGCATCAGAGACCGCAATCAAGGCAGCCGGAAATCTGCTTCCCCAGTTCAAATGATTACTGGGCGTTTCGGTTATCTCGTATCATGATGCCGAGTCGGTAATTTCAGAGGCTGTCCGCCTCTTAATGGCTCGTGCCCACATAAGCAACCCCAGAGGAGGCATTGCCGTGGTGCTACGGTTCAGTTCCAGCCAAGCCGCGATCGCTGAGCCGTTCTGCATGGAACTCGTGAAGTTTATAAGTGGCGAACTTGGGATTTCCTGCCAGTTCGTGAACGACCTCTCCTGGCAGGAGCGAGAACGGTTGCTGCTGCTAGGCGAGATCCATGTTTGTTGGATTTGTGGCCTTGCTTACGTCCGAGCGAGTGACCGCCAAGACAAGTTGATCGAGCTTTTGGTCGCGCCTGTGAGGCGGGATCCCCGCTATGATGCCAAACCTGTCTACTATTCAGATTTTATCGTGCGTAGCGAGACGAACTTCCACTCTTTTGAGGATCTGCGCGGCCGCACATGGGGCTACAACGAGCGCGGCTCGCATTCAGGGTTCAACATAGTGCGCTATCAACTTGCGATGCGCGGATTAGATCAGAACTACTTCCGCCGTATTGTGGAATCCGGTTCCCATCGCAACTCGCTTCAAATGGTTCTGGAGCGCTCGATTGACACAGCCGCGATCGACAGCTCTGTCCTTGAATTAGAGTTGGCGAAGGATCCCGCAATCATCAGAGAAATCCGAATATTAGAAAGCCTGGGGCCCAGTCCTTCTCCTCCATGGGTTGTTCATAGATCCGTTTCGCCGGATATGCGGAAGACCTTGAGGGACATCCTTCTTGCAATGAACGAACACCCGAAGGGCCGGAAAATTTTGGAGGCGGGTAGAATGCTCCGTTTCGCACCCGTGTCTGATCACGATTACGATCAGATTCGCGAAATGAACCGAATCGCTAACGCTGTACATCTCACAGACCCGAAAATCAGCTCGCCGATGCCCGTGTCCATTACCAAGGCGCTTTGAGTTTGCGTGGTTACGACACCGCTCGATAACGCGACCCAGGGGACGAGAGCAATGAGCGAGCACTAGGTCGAACACACAGACCTGCGCATTGTGTTCAGGCGTTCTTCTTTTTCTTCGAGAAGCTTATTGATTTCCGCGACTAATTCAAGAAGTCGCCGAGGATCTTGCTCATGAACAGCTTGTTCACACAATGTTCTCCAAAGTTCTTCTTTTTCGCCCTGCATTGCATCAAGACCCTCCTCTCCTCGTGCCAGAGGTATTTGGCGGTAGATTGTGGCGCGTTCTCTTGCTTCGATCAAGCGATTTTCGTCCTTCTCAGAAGCGAAAACTGCAATTGCCGTGCCAGAGAGGCCGCTCCCGCAACTACTCAGATTTTCAATGGAATAGCGGAATCGCGGAGATTCAGGTAGGAAGTTTTTTCATCGTCAACTTCAAATCTAGGTCTGTTTGCGATTCATTTTCTCAGCATCATGACGCCAGTTAACGCTTGCCACAAAGCTGTTCGCCCCGTTGATTTAAGGCGTATATCCTAGACCTCTACAACGCATCTCGCCGCTTTAGCGGCTTCCTGCGCTGGCTCGAAAGGAGCACCTGTGCAGGAACGCGCGAAGCGCTTTGATAGTCTTTTTACTCGTTCTTCAGAACTTAACAACGCCTCGGTTTGACTCTCACTGGTATCAGAGGAACTGGCGAAGCGTTCAAGAGCTCTGTGCGTACGCCTGGGCGAGCTTCAACGCCTAAACAAGATCGCCGGAGCAGCAGTGAAGAAGTCATCGCTTTTGCTCAAAAGCTTCTAGCGCACACGTAGTTCCCGGGGGTGTAGTCGTGTTCGAATGTTTTGCCGCGTAATTGGAGAGCTCAGGCTGGATGTGGACGTTTACTGCTAGCATCCTTGCTGCGAGTCGTCTAGGTTTACTTCGTTGTTTATTCCATAGGTGGAATTTTCTTAAGAGCGACTTGAACTTCTACGATCTTCGCTTAGATGAAGTTGCGATCATCCGTGGGCAGGATCCGACAAACGGGAAGCTGCAGGGTTTGGTGCCACCGCTGTACCGTGCGGATGCTCCTTCCCATGTAGCCCCGCGATCTCTTTCCAGGAATCCAGCCTAGGAGCCTGATCCCTCATAGAGAGGGATTGTATCGAAGCTTTTGGAACGATTGTGGTCAGACTGGCGCAACATCCGGTCTTGTTCGCTAGACCGACGACAACTTCCGCTCAATTGCCGGATGTGGTCCCACCTTCAGGGAAGATAAGGCTGCTTTCTAAAGCAAACGCGAATTGGCATAACATCGCCATCGTCGGTAAATTCCCAAAATGCGAAAGATGAGAGGCGGTCACTTCAATTGAAACGCTCCCGGCGGTAAAATCACTACAAATAGACGATAAGAAACAGAGGTTCTATGAAGAATACTGAGCCGAGAAGCAAATCCGTGCTTCCCGTTTTGATAGCCTAAGGCTCACTCCACTCAACCTCCATTGGCGTAGGAAGGAGGTCCATATGAAAAAGCTGGTTACACTGGCTGGAATACTGTTTGTAGTCTTCTGCATTGAGCCTGCCTTCGGGCAGTATTGGCAGACAGTTGCTAAGGTGAAAGTGCCGTTTGAATTTGTCGTGGGCAGCACAACAATGCCTGCTGGAACGTATGCGGTGCAACTCGATTCGGAGGCACAGGCGCTTTGCCTGTTCAATCCGGACAATGGATCGTCAGCGATTGCACTGTTACACAATATCTATCTTTCTACCGACGCCCCGATCGAAACGAAGCTAATGTTTGCTTTCGATGGACAGCGGCATGTGCTCCATCAAGTGGTGGTAGACCGAGACAACCACATCCACGATTTAATTCATGGCACTGAAGTCGCGGAGCTGGCTGCATTCCCGTCCACTTAGATCGTTCTGAATCCTTCAAAAGGCCCTTACTCGATAAGGAATAAGGGCCTCGTTGTCAGGGTGATCGAGGTGACATCGCGATCATAGTCGTCGAACTCGTCAATGGGCGTCTTTGAGATGCCTCATGGTAGGAACGGCTTCTACCCGCGGGTCGGTTTGCGAGATAGTTAGTATTAGGTTTCACGATGAGCGCGAACGCCTCTTGCAACAGTTGCGTTGTTGTATGGGGCGACGTTCGGTTAACATCGCGGAGTACCCGAATGGCCGAGACACGGAACCCTCGAAGTTTGATAAGTCGACTCACGTTTGGGATTATCCCAATTTGCTTAGTTCTGCTCCTCATTGTTGCAGCGGGGGAGATTGGCGCAAACACTGCGACGTTCGTAGCTGTATTTACGGTCTGCGCTGTTGTGCTCTGGTTCGGTCGCGGCTGGATCGGTCAAACTCTCGTAACGAAGTGGACGGGGATTGTCTTCGCAGTTGGTGTTGCGTCTTTGCTGCTGCTGTATGCGCTCGGAGTGGCCGTACCGCTCCTATTGGTCGGCTTCCGCGTCGCGGAGTGGATTTCCGTTCCATTCATGCTTCTATTGTTTGTTGCTGGTCCGTATCTTTTGTACGACCTTTTTTTTCGACAGCCACATCGAGGCCGTTTCGCCCGCGCACGTGAAGACCGATCCTTGAGGAGGAAGCCGTAAGGTCGCCCGAGGAGCGACGCGCCGCCTATGACGGTTGCGAATCATCATTACACTCAATTGAGTGATGTTTGATGTGCCTATTTCCTCTTCAGCAGGCTCTTTCCTAATCGGATTAGCAAGTTCTCAAACTCCTTACATCCGCCGACGATCAAGGTGCAATTGAGTGCCGGTCGCTCTTATTGTGGGTCGTTGTGAGTCGTTGGGGTGCAATTCCGAAATGTCCAAGTCGAAATCGAGGGGCAGAACGGCTCTGAGCGCTTCCGCGATTTTTGTGCCTAGACACGGTGCGTTCTCGTCGAGAACAACGACAAGTACCTGTGCGGGCGGATCGATGTACCCCTTGACATAGACCATGGGCAGATAAGCCTCATTGATCTCAACAATTTTGCTGAGGGCGGCGGCGATGGACTCAGATATCTGTGTCGGAACCGGGTGGGCGGGAGGTCCGATGTAAGCAGCTTGTACCTGCGGGATCTTCATTCTGCCATTTCTCGATGCGGATGTAATTGCGCCCGCCATTGTAATGAATGACTCAGAACCTGCCTTAGAGCGCTACTACAGAAGGTGCTCACACCAACCGTGGATGAACACGCAAGTACATTACCGAAGTCAACGAACTGAAGTACCGGCAGTAAAACGGCGGACGTGATGTTACGCTGCTGGTAAGTCGGGGTTGAGGAAAGACCAGCGACACCCAATGGAGTTGGAGGGTTCATGAAGAAGCAGTTTGCACTGATCGCCTTATTTGCGGCTATGGTGTTGCCGCTGGCTGCCCAAGCGCAGCAAATTCGTCTGTCGTTGAGCGACCAACAGCGCTTCGATAGCTATTACTCTCGCTGGAAGAATTACAAGGCGACCAACAATCAGGGAGAAGTCCGCAGCATGGAAGGCCGGATGCAGGATGTTTATCAGCACTACGGTATACCTGCTGGCACTCCTTACGGCCGCGTGGCGTCCGGAGGGGGCGGGTGGCGTACTCCAACTTCGAGCGGCCCGAGGCAAACGGTTGATATGAGCGGGGCGCGTGATCCCTATCGGCCGCATCCTCGTGAATGGGAAAGAGACCACGCTCGATATGAGCATCGCGAATGGGAACGCGAGCACGAACGAGAGCGGGAGCGAGAAGAAGCTCGCCACGACCAGGGACTGCATCGCGGATGGTCCAAAGATCATGATCATGATCGCGACCACGACCATGACCGCGACCGGCACGAACATCACGAGGGCAAAGACAACAAAGGCCCAGACAACAAACACGCGGACCACGACAATCACGACCACAAGCGATAAAGCTCAATAGCGAGTGAGTGAGAAAGTTTGTTAAGAACAGTTCAATCAGAAAAAAGCCGCCCAAAGTTTGGGCGGCTTGCTGCTGTTTGGGTATACGAGTTCGGTAAGTACCGTGACTCACATCGGTCGGGTCAACGCAAGACAAGTGATCAGCACGGCTAGGTTTTGTAACTTCCCCTCGCTGCCGTAACATGGAAACGAAATGCATTTGAGCAATTACCAGGTACTGTTCTGGTTGCCGATTGGGTTAGCGGTTGTGGTGGTGATCGCACTTGGGTTTCGTATTTATCGTGCGTCGCTGACCTGGCCGACGGCGGACGGAACAATTACCCGTCTTGATATTGAACGGAAGATGGGTGGCACAATCAGGGGCGGCCACTATTTCTGTGCAACCTTCACTTATGAGTTTCTCGACACGAACGGCGATCATCTTTCGGGAACCTGGTACAAGAATTTCTCCACGGAGTCAGAAGCTCGGGACTTCGCTGCGCGCGAATTGCCCCTTGGCAAACCAGTCGTAGTACGTTTCAATCCGAAAAATCCCAAGTTCAACGATCTGGAACTCGACTCCTGGACGTATACCAATGACCGCCCCACCTCGCTGAACATTTAGGTTTTTAAGCTTACGCTGCCGGCTGAAATCGATAAGTTAGGCGAGCGCGAAATCCAACTTGGAAGTAGTGCGCGAGGAGCGGGGCTCTCCCAAGATGTCCAATCTGGATTAAACTTTCCGCTGCTGAGGGGGACACCATGCAGAACGAAGTCAAGCGCAACTTCATTCTTCAGCAAGGATTCGAAGAACCGGGGGCGGAGCAGTGTCCGCGACAGTATTCGGCACTTCAATTTCAGCCTCGAACCGTTTTCGTGTGGATTGTTGTGGGGGTTTTGCTGCAGTCTCCGACGGTCTTCTATTTGCTCTGTGCCGTTTTGTGGTGGAGCGCGCTGCTTCCAAAGTTCAATCCGTTCGACGTTCTCTACAATCTGATTTTTGGGGACCATCAAGGCGGCGCTTCTCACCTAACACCGGCTCCCGCACCTCGTCGCACGGCACAGGCTATGGCTGGCCTGTTCGCTCTGAGTTCTGGGCTTTTTATTGAATTCGGTCACTCGACGTCTGCGTATGTGGTGGAAGGAATTTTTTTGGCTGCCGTGCTGGCACTCATATTGGGAGGCTTCTGCCTAGGATCTTTTGTATTTCACTTGTTGAGCGGTAAAGGATCCTTTGCCTGCCAGACATTGCCTTGGGCGACGCGAGGGCGTTGATGAATGACTCAATCCGAGTTCTACAATGCGGCTGACGATTTACTCCAGCGAAACATCGATGCAGGGAGGGGAGACAAAGTCACCATCGTTGACGACGATGGAGGACACACGCACAATGAACTTGTCGATCGGGTTCATCGTTGCGCAAATGCGCTGCGCGAGTTCGGACTAGGGCCTGGGCAGCGCATTCTGTTGTGCCTTTTCGATTCGATCGATTTCCATACCAGCTTCCTGGGCGCCATCAAGGCGGGAGTTGTTCCCGTACCGCTTAATACTTTGTGGACCTCATCCGACTATGCGCATGTGCTTGTTGATAGTGGCGCGGCTGCAGTAATTGTCTCCGAGGCTCGGTTGCCAGTTCTGCTGGATGCCGCACAGAGTGTCGGGTGGAACGGTCGCGTCATTTTGTCGGCGAGCAGGCGCCAAAACAACCACGCTCTGCTAACTCAATTACTAGGTTCCGCGGCTCCACGAGCGGAAACGTTTCAGTCGCATCCTGACGATGTATGTTTTTGGCTGTATTCATCGGGGTCGACCGGTAAACCGAAGGCGGCCGTGCACCGGCAGACGAGCATGGCGATGACCGCCCGGCTATTTGGACAAGGTGTACTGAGCTTAAATGAGAACGATGTAACTTATTCCGCGGCGAAGCTGTTTTTTGCTTACGGGCTAGGAAATAGTTTGTCGTTTCCGCTATACACAGGCGCTACCGTAGTCTTGCATGGCGGACGCACCTTGCCTCCGGTCGTCAATGCGATTCTCCGCGAAAAACGGCCGACGCTCTTCTGCGGCGTTCCGACTTTGTATTCATCCTTGCTCGCAACAGCCGACCTGCCGAAGGCGGGCGAGCACAATCTCAGGTTGTGCATCTCCGCAGGAGAACCACTGCCGGAACATGTCGGGCAGGCGTGGCAGGAGCGGACAGGAGTAGAGATTGTTGACGCTCCCGGCTCAACAGAAATGCTGCACTGTTTTGTTTCGAATCGGCCGGGCGCTGTACGGTACGGCACGAGCGGACAGCCGGTGCCGGGATACAAGGTGAAGTTGGTGGATGATGGTGGATCCGAAGTTCATGCCGGCGAGATTGGGGAGCTTTGGGTTTCAGGTCCAACATCGTGTGCGTATTACTGGAATCATCCGGAGAAGTCGCAGAGTACGTTCGTGGGAGAGTGGACCCGGACTGGCGATAAGTATCGGCAAGACTCCTTGGGCGATCTCGTGTTTTGCGGCCGAGGCGATGACATGCTGAAGGTTGGAGGAATCTGGGTTTCTCCTTTGGAAGTGGAATCGGTGCTAGTCTCGCACGAAGCCGTACTGGAAGCGGTGGTGGTGGGATCATCGGACGAGAATGGTCTGGTAAAACCCCGCGCGTTCGTTGTTGTTAAAGCAGGAATTCTTCCGAACGACGAGCTCAAGCAGAAGCTGAAAGACTTCGTCAAAGACAAGCTGGCTCCTTATAAATATCCGCGATGGGTGCAGTTCGTACCGGAGTTGCCCAAAACAGCAACCGGGAAGGTACAGCGCTTCCGGCTGCGCCAGCTGGCACGAGACGATTCTTCGGAGAGAGCATGAGCTTTCAAAACCGGTCCGCAAGAACGTTGGTTTTTTGTGGTGTTGCGGCCGGTGCCAATAGCCCTCTGCCAAGGTCAATGAGTGTTAACGCCTGATTACTACAATCACAGGACTCAAGTCCTAAAGCCGACGGCACGCGATGTACAATCGCTCGTTGATTCTCGGCATGAACCCCCCCGGCAGAAATTGGCGAACTGGCTAGGTTTTGTGAGCCTTGTTCTCTCAGTTTTGCCCGTGCTGTACGTGTTTTATGCGGACTCTTTTCCACACAACGCCCTAACCGACGTGATCGTCTACGCGGATTCGGCGGGTCGCTATTTGCAGCGTTGCTTGCCGGGCTAGTCGGTTCTCGCTGGTGGTTGTTGGCTCTTCTCGGTGGCGTATTGGACGTGATCGTTGCTCTAGGGTTTAGTCCCTCACAGGATCGGCCCACAAGATGAGTGTAAGCGCCTGATTTCTAGGCACCTTCCGCGAGTAATGCGGTGTCTATTCGTAACAGAGGACTAGACTTTTTGTATGCGCCGTGCTTGGGCGGTTGAGGCTGCGGTCTTTGCGTCCTTCATTCTGATCATTGCAGTTGTGAATTATCGCAGTACCCATCCGCAAGTGCCCCCAGCACTGGAAGCAAAGAATTGCGCATCGACTGCTGCGCTAGACGAGCTACCCAATGCTCGATTTGTTAGAAAAGGCGGCCGTACTACTAGGTATGTCAGAGTGTGGCGAGAAGGGACGGCGCTGACTGTCGACAAGGTGGCGCAAGGCCGCGACCTCCGTCGCTACGACAGGCTCGAACTAGCCGATCCCGAGCCTCGGGCAGTGGCCGATAGACGCGGCGACTGGATAATCGCCAAGGCACGCAAGTTCCTCTGGGAACATTGGCGGGATCGTAAGCGGGCATACTTGCTTCTAACTCTGAGCAGCGTCGATGCGACGAGCACATCGCATATTTTTGTGGAGAAAGACGAGATCGGCCGTTGGCGCGTTTATTGGAGGATCGTTCGGGATCACAGTGAGATCGACGACTTGCCCACCACTTACGCGGTGCAATGGGTCACTCCTGTTCACGACTGGGATACCCCCGGCACACCGTTAGCTCAAGGCGTGGAGCCTGATCCCTTGCGACACAGACTAGAGTTTCGTGACGTTTGTGGCGATGTGGAAGGTCTGTTCTGGTGAGACGAAAACAGGCTCTCTCATAGCAGATTGATGCCTCGCCTCGCACACTTGGCGAAAAATCGCCATTACACTCATTGACCGCCGCTCAAATGAGTGCTAACGCCTGATTTCGTCAAACGTCTTCGAGTATGCTTTCCATGATGGTGAAAATCGTCCTACCAGAGAAGATTGTTCTACGACTTGTAGATCGACAGGGCCATCCGATTCACGTGAGAAATGTTCTATGCATGGTTCATGTGCAGGCGACCCGCAAGAACAATTTCACGCTTGGGCCTTTCGCAAGCAATGAGCAAGGTCTTGTGACTATCAGCCGATTTGGAAGGTGAAGCAGCAGCCCACTACGGCTCGGGCTTGATGGACTATGACCGAATCGAAAATTGTCTGCCCATCGTAAAGATCTTGATGATGTCTTCGGAGGAAATCGAGAGGGCATTGGAATCGCGCATTAAGGTCTGGACCATGCTTTTGGGCGGAGAACCCCAGCGGTGGGGATCAATTGAGGCAATTCGCACGGCATATCGCACAGCCACCAACGGTTGCATTTCAGTAGAGCCGCTCACTGCTCGATGGGATGGCACCTCCTCCGAGTACGAGTACGCAGCAGTCGCCACGCCGCGATAGCTGGCGAAACACCTGATTTTTACTCGAAACTCGACTCCGGACCAAAATCGTAGTGAGTGTAAACGCCTGATTACGACAGCTATGGGATATCAACGCCGTCTGCGCCGATTTCGGAGTAGTATCCGCGCATAAGGTTCGGAGGTACTCAGATGGGAAGTGCGGCGCAGAATGCAGTGTTCGAGTTGTCTCTGTCCGACGTAACGACGTGGGAAGGCCGTCCTGCCTTAACCCAAGGACGCATTTATGGGGTTTTCCGAAACAAGCAAGCGGAATTTGAGAAGTGCTATGAGCAAATCATCCGCTATATTCGACGGCATTGGCGCAAGAACCCAGCCACGTGGATGGGCGGTTATGTAGGTCCAGCCGCAAGCGAATGGTTTGACCGTGGCGGGTTGCTACTCCCCAACTATATTCCGCCCATCCGCAAGGATTGGATTCAACGTCTGGGCGAACAGCATCCACGTTGATTGCCGAAACATCAACATCACACTCGTTGAGCTGGCGAATCGGCTTCGGTCGGGACAATTGGCGGGATGATCCACAATTCTGGGACTACTTCAGCAGCGCCACAGCGAGTGCAATGAGCGCGAATAGCAGTGCGGCGCTGGAAAGGATATAGGGCCCGAGTCTCGAAGCTAAGGACGAGGGTACTTCCACAACGGCGTTGTTGTCGGGCAGCTTGAGTGTGTCATTTGTGAACAGCGACTGTCGCATCACCTGCCTGGCAGCGAGCACTTCGCGGATGCCGGCCTCGAAGTGATGCTGATGAATCCGTTTCATGGAATCGGGAATGTTTTCAGCTGCGGCCGCAAGTGCGGCCTTGAGCACCGCATTCCGTATATCGCCGCCGCTCACCTCGAAGCGTCGCGCCAGTGCCTGAAAGTCGACGTCCTCGGCGAGCGGCGTGGAATGGTGCAATTGCACGCGCCATATCTGCTCTCGTTCCACCTCTCCGGGCATTTCGAACATGACGTGCGTCCGGATGCGCCGCTCAAATGCGGGGTCGAAGTTTGCCGCAAGATTGGTGGCAAAAATGACGACGCCGCCATACCACTCGAGTTCCTGAAGCAGCACGCTTACGGTCGTGTTCGATTCGCGTTGGGAAACATGATCGATGGATGTCGATCGCCGCATGGCGATGGCGTCGGCTTCATCGAACAGCAGCACCGCTTTTTGATCACGCGCCGCGCGAAAGATGGAAGCAACATTCTTCGGGGTCTCACCCATCCACATCGATTCGAGTTCCGCATATCGGACGAGTAGGAGTCGATGGCCGAGAAAGTGGGCGATCGCTTCAGCGCAGATCGTCTTACCCGTGCCAGGCGGCCCGGCAAAATTGAAGGCGAGAGCGAGCCCTGTGGGATGTCGCTCGCCAAGACCCCATCGATTGAAGATAAGATCGTGCTGTGTAACTTGCGCCAGTGCGAGGTCTAGCGCCTTCCGAGTAGCTGGCGGCAGAATGACGTCATCAAACGTCCGCCGCGGAACGATTGACTCGACCGCGCGGCGGCCGCTCATACCGAAAAGTCTGGCAAACGGGATCGGTGCCACGCTAAACCGTACCGCTCATCGCGCTCCGAAAGCAACAGGTACCGGGGCTTTGATCGGAAAAAGTCAAAGGGTACGATTGCGAGGGGCGAAAGTCGCGAGAAAACACATTAAGATGCCCAACCGGGCTCCTCGTCCGGAGTCAATGAGCGACAACGGCTGTTAACATCAACGTGCGCGCTTACCCCCTATACTTGCTGAGGAGCTATGGCGGAATCACCCGCATATCGTAAGAATAAAGCACGCCGGGCAAAGGGACTGTGTACCGGTTGCGGAAAATCACCTTGTATTTGCAAGGGTACCCGAGAAGTTCGTGCGGCTAACGATCTTGCCCGTGTGGAAGCCGCTATCCAACAAAAGGTCAAATCGGAACTCAAATGGGCAGACGAATACTGCCGAATGCGTGCTCGGGCTTCGTGGAATCCTAAACGCCAAGAGCGATCTGAATACTGGGTTCGGTTAAGAGCACGAGTGGCTGATGCTCTACTCAAAGCACCTCGTTCATAGCATGGTTTTGAGTGAAATCGCCTGATTACAACAATCATAGGTTACGCCTCGGACCGAATGAGGCATTAGACTACCTGTTGTGATTCCTGCTGGATATATGGCAAAAAAGGTGGCGAACAAGCCTGATTGGTTAAAGGCACCGCTAGTTACTGACGTGTATTCCGTTAGCGGGTGCATTTCGGAAGATTTTGCCGACTACATTGAATATTGTAAGCACAATGGCTACCGGCTGTTCGATTCGCCCGAGATTATTTGCGGAGTCGCGCGCAAGAACACGCGATTCCATTAGAGGGAACATCGCTTTTTTATTACGAAGTGCACCGAATGGAGTTCGATGGCAACAACTGGCATCCTTTTCAGCCCGACCCTACGGTCCCCGTGAATGTGATGCCTCCTATAGAAAAAACACTCGAAGGCTTCGATGTAGTCGCGTTCCAGAACTGCTCACCATTATCGTGCAACGGACTGGCACAGGAAGTTCGGACAAACGAACACTGTCTTCTCAGCAGTTTTGATGAGGCTCAAGAGAAGCTCACGCATGGAGCTTTTCACCGAGCAGAGCCGGGACCCTACCGCATCTTTGCAGTCTATTCTGCCCCTTGGGCTTGCGAATCTTAGTTGTCGTATATCGCCATTTCACCCATTGACCGCTAATCATACAATTGTCATAGCGGCGACGCCTGTTTTAGCCAGCATGCCCCGGGTATCCTGAATTGCTTCATCAGCTGCTCCTTTTGCCCGAAAGAACTGCTCTGCCTCTTTCCAATCGATGAAACGCAGTGCTGGCACCATTTGCGAGTTTCCGGTTCGAGGATTGATCTCGATGTTCATTCCGAACTGGCTGATATCGACAACGAGGATGGTATGGTTCAAAGAGTGGAGCAGAAATCTATGTTTCACGTTTCGCACCTTGTTCCCCGAACATCATAGCGGCTGGGCTGCTCAATTGGCGCAACATCGCCAGTACACATTGGCAGGACTGCCGGGGCAGTCTGAGGATAGGTCAATGAATGTCGACGCCTGATTAGGCGCCTTCAATCCGCTTGCGATAGTTGATGTGCGGCACGGAGCCGGAAATGAGAAATGTAATCTTCGCAATCAACATTACCCTCGATGGCTGCTGCGACCACACCAAAGGAATTGCCGATGACGAACTGCTTGAGCACTACACGCAGCTCCTGCGAGAGGCTGACCTGCAGGTCTTTGGACGTAAAACTTATCAATTGATGGTTCCGTATTGGCCGGAAGTTGCAAAAAATCCGAACGAGACAAAAGCATCGATCGAATTCGCCCGGGCGTTTGACGCCATCAACAAAATTGTTTTTTCACGATCATTAAAGAGCGCTGACGATGGAAATACGCGAATCGTTCGTGAGAACCTCCGCGGCGAAATACTCAAACTAAAACAAGAAGGAGGCAAAGATATTTTGGTCGGCGGCGTGGATGTCCCTTCGCAACTGATCGAGCTTGGCCTAGTGGATGAATATCGTTTTGTCGTTCAGCCCATCATTGCGGGAGAAGGAAGACGCTTGTTGGACCGTGTGAGCCTGCGGGAGAAATTGCAATTGAAACTTGTAGAGTCGAAGATCCTGAAATCCGGATGCGTTGCCCTTCGATACTTGAAACAGTGACAGCAAAGGATTTTCCGGACACCTCGTCGATTGTTGTCGAATCGCCACTCATTGAGCAGGGGTACAGCTAACGCGCTCGGCGATTCTTCGCGATTTCCACTAAAAGGCTTATACCTGTGCCTAAGAAAATGACAGCGCAGACTATCGCGGCATACCTAAAGATTAGTGAGTTTCGCTCAGCCTCTGTAATTCCATATCCCGTAGAAAAGCCCACCAGATAGCAAGCTCTGACAAACACTAGACTGCCAAGGAGCGACGTCAAGAGAGCAACAATCTTGAGATGCTTCATATTGCGTTTAGACACCAACATCCTACTCATCCCCTTGGATAATCGGCAAAAAATGGTCGTTACACTCATTTACCCATTGCGACCCGCATCCACCTCTTCTTATGAAGAGAGAGCGGTGCAATAACCAGTTTCTGATTCTGGCTGCTATATTCCGCGATGTAAGAATTCGTCCACCTTTCAACTTCGCTGGCGCTTTGGCTTTCAATTTCGGACTTGTACAACGCTAACGTTGGTTGTGTGAAGATGCTGACATTCCAGTGGTTGTCCCAACCTGGCTGGCAAGTTAAGACGTACTTCGCGAAGGGTTTTAAGAAGGTGCGAGCCTTGTTTGGAGTCGCGATTTCATCCTCAGTAGCGATAACGAATAAGCGCTTGTTCTCGGAGTCCACGCGAACGACGTTGCTGCGGTGCTCACAAGTCGACTGAGCAAACACTGGACAAGTGGCGAAAAGCATCATCACAACTATGCTCTTTACGACGCTGTTGGTCTTCATCATCACTCGTCAAAGTGCAGAACGAGAATTCGGCGCAGTTGCCCTGTACTCATTTTGAGTAGTGGTCTCTTAGCGAAACGTCGCCGATAAGTCATGACACAGAGTACGATCCCTCCAACGAAAGCGGTGCCGTAGGATGCCGCTCCGCCATAAAACGGTAACGTAATGCTGGTGAAGTAGTGAACGTTAGCCAATCGGTTGCCAGGACTCCACTTCGAGCAAGTGTGTACCCAATCGTCCCGAAGAGCACAGCGCTAGCAGCCATGATGGCAAGCAAAGATACAACAGAAGGCAATAGTTCTGAGGCTTGTAATGGTGGGGCTGAACCGGAACGCGCAGCCAAGATCAGCGGCACAGCGAAAAACACCCCCACCCACCAGGTTGCAAGGACTCCCCATCCGATGCCGAGCAGAGTAGGAGATTGGGTATGAAAAATTGGTGGATGGAAGATGGTGAAGTATTCGATACAGATGCGCGCGGTGAACTGGTCGTGAACAATCCCGTAGAGGACGGCTGCGATGACGCAAATGGCAGCTATTTTGAGGGCTTCCATCGAGTGATTGGTATCAATCAGATCTTAACTGTTGTGACATCGCCACGTCACTCAAGCCACCCCAGCTCAACTCGATGAGTGTGATCGCGTGTTAGTAAAAGTCATGCGATAGAATTCCGGCCGTGAGCTTACTCATTGTTGTGGAAGACATTTTTGATCTTCCAGACGGAGCGCTTCATCTAGCTCCGGGGGTGCCGTTTCAGGCGGCTGATAGGGCACACTTGAAACCAGGTGACCAACTTGAACTCCGGAGACCAGATGGAACCGTGATCGCTGCGAAGTTCCACGGCTTCGATTTCCTTGTTCCCAACCAAGGCAAGGTTGGCTTGAGTCTGGGCAAGCCGCTGACCAAGGCCGACGTTCCGATCGGCACTGAGGTCTGGAAGGTCACATAAGAGGGCGTAGTTGGTGTAACGGCCTGCTAACCTCAACGGTCCCATACGCTGAGTTTTCTGATACGTAAAATGGAAAACCCGATGATGGAATAGAGGCCAGCGTTCATCAAGCCAATCAGCAAAAATAGGAATGTTCCTGATAAACCTTCTACATCGCAGTCGATGCACAGAATCAACAAGAGCAAAGGTGGGCAAAGGACGAACGACACCGGTACGATAACTTCATCGAGAGCGGTTCGAGGTTTTGAATAGTCGAACAAGCTGACATAGACATACAACGCCATTCCTATCAGAAATCCACATAAAGCAGATCGAATCGTGATTTTGCTTGTTTCCTGCATGAATCAGTTCGCCGCAATGATAACCGACGCAGAATTAGGCGTTAGAACAAGTTTGCGCCTTTATTCGCCGAAATTGTGGTCAACGAATGTAATTGCCTGGTTACGACAGCGAGTCGCGCTAGAATGCCGGGCAGAGGTATTTCTAGTGGGACTCTTCCATCTCATCGTAGTGTTCTCACTTAACGAGGAAGAGAAGCAGGCCTTCGTGGACGCCGGGATCGAATTTAAGCGGACCACGAAAGTTCCGGGCGGCGAAACCATCACTTTTGAAATCGGAGAGCATGACCCACGCTGGAACAAAATTGAGGCATTATTAAGGTCGCTAGGTGATCACCGCTTCCGAGATGATTCTATGACCGTCGCCACGCTGGAGGAGTATGTAACTAAGTTCGTACTTCCTGGCGCGGAGAAGATGGCGGAGGTACGGGGTAAATGGGAACCGGGTCGAGAGGCAACTTCAAAGTGTTGCCAGCTTGCTCGGGTGGGCAAAACGCTGGAGGCTCTGAGCGTCCTGGACATGGCGATAGGACAGGCTGTCACAGAAAGACGCGGTATGTGGGTAACGTTTCTATGCGACCAAGGTCGTGCATTTGCTCATCATCTTGGAGATCATGGGCGAGAAATTGGATATGCGGAGCAATCCCTGCCGTTTGCTACAGAATATCGCTTCGCTGCGTACAATCTGGCGCAACTTCTCCTCAAGCACGGCCACGGTGGCCGCGCCATGCATCACGCCACGGAAGCTTATCGGTTGAGCATGACTCATGAAACAGAGTCTGACCACGATTTGAGAGCAGCAATATTAAGACAGTGGCCGGACATCTCGAAACCTGCCAAGCTGACGTAACATTTCCATCACACTCATTGATTTGATCAGAAATCACGAATCGAGTCCCGCGGCGCCAGTTAGCTGGGGCATGGACTTGGGAACTTTCGACGCCGCCTTATAATCGTGCGGCTATGAAACCATCTCTTTCGCTGAAGAGGATCGGAATCTGGACGGGGGCTTTCGAACCACAGCCTGCGCGCAAGATCCAAGAGGCCGTCGCGGAACTCGAAGAACTTGGTTACGGCGCAGTGTGGTTCAGCGAAGCATTCGGCCGCGAGACGTTCACACAGTCGGCGGTGTTGCTGGCGGGGAGTAAGCAAATCGTGGTGGCCAGCGGGATCGCTAACATCTATGGACGCGATCCGTTCACGATGGTTTCCGCACAAAAGACGTTGAGTGAAGCCTATCCCGGGCGTTACTTGTTGGGTCTCGGTGTTAGTCATGTCCCACTGGTGGAACAGCTGCGCGGGCACAAGTATGCGAAGCCGATCGAAAACATGCGCGGATACCTTGATGCCATGGACGCGGCTTCTTATGCCAGCGTTGCGCCTGCAGCAACCTGGCGCGTGTTAGCGGCGCTAGGTCCCAAGATGCTGGAGTTGGCTGCGAAACGCAGCGATGGAGCACATTCGTACAACGTCCCGCCCGAACACACTGCCAAGGCCAGAGAGTTGATGGGCGCAGGCAAATTGCTGTGCGTTGAGCAAGCGGCCGTGCTGGAAACCGATGCGTCCAAAGCACGGCAAATCGCGCGCAAGTTTCTCGATGTTTATCTTGGCCTGCCGAATTACACCAACAATTTTCTCCGGCTTGGTTTTACGGAAGAAGATATCAAGGGTGGCGGGAGCGACCGTCTGATTGATGCGATCGTTGCATGGGGCGATCTGAAGTCCGTTCAAAGCCGAGTGCAAGCCCATCTAGATGCGGGCGCGGACCATGTCTGCATCCAGGCGCTGTCCGGGGAGGCGAACGCACTACCGCTGCGGGAGTGGCGCGAATTTGCTGCGTTGATTCGTTAAGTTGGCGAGTAGCGCTGGGCAGAAGATCTGTGGAGGCCGGTGGCAGTGCATGAGTGCATGGGGTCCTTCGACTGCGCTCGGCTTACCCTCGCTTCGCTCAGGAGGACAGTGAGGAGGAAGTTTTAGTTCGCTCAGGATGACAGGTGTGGAGAAAGTTTTAATTTGCTCAGGAGGACAGTGAGAATTTTTTTTAGTTCGCTCAGAGGGTGTGCGGAAAACAGTGCTCACCGGGGATAGCGGCGGAAGGCGTTTACGGACAAGACCTCGCTGGTGTGGCTGGGATGTTCTTTCTGAAGCCGCTCCTGGAGAGTCGTTATGTCGCGGTCGCGAGTCGAGGCTTGGGAACCGAACATCTCATAATTGCATGCGCAGCCTGCGACTGGACATTGCACGCGCTCTGATTTGAGAGGGGTCCTCGACTTCCCGAGTTCTCCTTGAAACTTCTGATGGCCGACGACGTCGGTTCGGTAGGCTTTCGGCATCCATCTACATTGCCACATTCGCCGGGAATCGGGAATGGTTCTTCTGTGCGGGGGGTTTATAAGGCGCAACGTCAGTACGCGTGCTGAGAGGCCAATAAAAAAAGCGATCCGCAATGCAGATCGCCTATTCCCAAAACTTGGGGCCTAGAGGGGTCGAACGTTTTCCGCTTGCCAGCCTTTGGGGCCCTTGGTCACGTCGAACTGGACGGCCTGGCCTTCCTGCAGGCTTTTGAACCCACCGGACTGAATGGCTGAGAAATGAACGAAAACGTCTTCGCCCGACTGGCGGCTGATAAAGCCGTAGCCTTTGGCGTCATTGAACCACTTTACTGTTCCTTGTTCCATGTTGTTTGTACTCTTGTTCCTTGATTGTGTATTTACGCTGAAGGGATCGGAGGAAACTGTGCAGATTACAGGCTGTTGAGGCGAGGGCTGCTCACGACCGATTCGGTCTAACGTACAAATAAATACTATCTTGAAAGCACTGCAATAGCAAACGAACGGTGCGGGCCCCATTTTTGCGTGAAGAATCTGAGAACTATGTATTCCATAAGTCGGTGAATATCCGCACGAAGTTCCCACCGACAACTTTCTCTACCGCACGTGGAGAATAGCCACGTTTCAGTAGCTGATCAGCGATGACCTCGATGCGGCGTGGTGTGTTGAGCCCGACCACGTACGTCGGTCGGTCCTCCTCGGGAGCAGCCAGGCCCGACTTCTGCCGCTCTTCTTCAGCTTTGTTGAATTCCGCGAGGCCCTTAGGGCTGGTGTCGAATGGTTGAAGTCCCACATCACTTCCTATGCCTATATGGTCTTCACCAGCTACCTTCAATGCGTGCTCCATGTGAGCCATGTAATCATCCACCGTTGGTTGCTTGGGTGAGGCTGCCAGATAAGGAAGATCGTAGATTCCGACAACGCCTCCCTTGTCGGCGAGCGCGCGCAGTTGCTCGTCAGTTTTGTTCCGCGGATGAGCATGAATGGCAGTGCAGCCTGCGTGCGTCATGATCACGGGCTTCGATGACGTCGCGATCGCGTCGATCGTGCTCTGTGGGTTGGCATGGCTGACGTCAATTGCAATTCCGAGCGCGTTCATCTTGTGCGCTGCTTCCCGGCCAAGCGGTGTCAGACCGCCGCCGTTCGGTTCCATGACGCCTGCAGCAAATGGCGACCGACGGTTGTAAGAGAACTGCATGACGCGGACACCGAGGTTGCGAAAGAGCTCAAAGTTCTCGAGCTTGCCTTCCAGCATGTCCACGCTTTCGAAAGAAAGAATGATGCCTAACTTGCCTTCACGCTTGGCGCGTTCCAGGTCACCGGACACGCGTACTTGCATGAAGCTGGATGGGTGAACCTCAATCATCTGCTGGATGTAGGCAATTTCAGTGATGGAGTCGGTAAGGCCTGAGTTGATACCGCCGAGCGATAGCTTGACGACGTTCACGCCCGAGTTCCGCACCAGGTCAAGATCGGTTTGTGGCAGAGGTAGCCGGCCATCTTCGTAGGGCGGTCCTGAATTGCAGTCCAGAATGAGTGCGCGGGCATAGAGTTGTGCGGCGTCGGGGGAAATCCCATTTGTTGCTTCAGCAAAGAGTGGAGAAGGCATTAGCGTCGAAACAGCCGCGCCTGCCAAAAGACCTGAGAATTGTCGGCGATTCATTGAGTTCTGGGAAGATCGCAGCCATGGTAGCTGAGGTTCACAACCGTGTCACCGAGTTTGCCGTGGCCTAGCAGCTCTGACCATCTTTGATCGGCGACTCTAGGAAGCTGAGCTGGCGTTTTTGTTTTTGGGATATCCGGCGCGTTGGAGTGTCTCGCCGATAACGGACAGACTGCTGGCGTCGTCGATGGTGGCGGGCATTTTGTAGTCGTGGCCATCGGCGATCTTTTGCATCGTGCCGCGGAGTACTTTCCCGGAACGAGTCTTGGGGAGGCCGGGCACAACCAATGCGGTCTTAAAGGCGGCGACCGGTCCGATGCGATCGCGAACCATACTTACGATTTCGCCTACGATTTCATGATGCTCGCGGTCCACGCCTCGTTTGAGAACGAGGAAACCGACTGGGACCTGACCCTTCAGTTCGTCGTAGACGCCGATCACCGCACATTCAGCGACATCCGCATGGGAAGCGAGGACTTCCTCCATCGCGCCGGTCGAGAGGCGGTGCCCGGCGACGTTGATGATGTCGTCGGTGCGCGCCATGACGAAGACGTAACCGTCCTCGTCGATGAAGCCCGCGTCTGCCGTTGAGTAATAACCGGGGAACTGGGAAAGATAAGAAGATACAAAACGGTCGTCAGCGTTCCAGAGGGTCAAGAAGGTTCCGGGAGGCAATGGAAGCTTGATGACCAACGAGCCGATCTCGCGACGTTTCGTTTCGCGGCTCTCGAGATCAAGGACGCGGACATCCATGCCGGGAACCGGCCGGCTGGGTGAACCCGGCTTAACCTCGAGAGGTTCGATGCCAAGGCAATTCGCACAGATGGGCCATCCGGTTTCGGTTTGCCACCAGTTGTCGATGACGGGAACATGCAGATGGTTTTCGGCCCAGAGCAATGTGTCCGGGTCGCATCGTTCGCCAGCCAAAAACAGTGCGCGAAATTGAGACAGGTCGTAGTTCGCAATCAATGCGCCAGTGGGATCCTCTCTCTTGATCGCACGGAAGGCAGTTGGCGCGGTGAACATGGTTTTCACCCGGTGCTGCGAAATGACGCGCCAGAATGCTCCCGCATCAGGTGTGCCGACGGGCTTGCCTTCATAAAGGATGGTCGTGTTGCCATTGAATAGTGGGCCGTAAACGATGTAAGAGTGACCCACAACCCACCCGACATCAGAAGCGGCCCAGTAAACATCGCCGGGATCGACGTTGAAGATGTGCTTCATTGACCACTTGAGGGCGACGAGGTGGCCTCCGTTGTCGCGGACGACACCTTTCGGCTGACCAGTCGTACCGGACGTATAGAGGATGTAGAGGGGATCGGTCGCTGCCACGGGAACGCACTCATGCGGCGTGGCGGAAGTAACGAGTTCGTCCCAATCGTGATCGCGGTTGGGTACGAGGTCTGCTTGCGCCATGGGGCGCTGGAAAATAACACAGGCGTGGGGCTTGTGCCGCGCAAGGCGGAGAGCTTCGTCGAGCAGTGGGTTGTAGGGGATTATTTTTTTGACTTCTACTCCGCAGGATGCGGAGACGACAACTTTCGGCTGGGCATCGTCGATGCGGGTTGCCAGCTCCCTTGCGGCAAATCCTCCGAAGACCACGGAGTGAACGGCGCCGAGGCGGGCACATGCGAGCATGGCGACGGCCGCTTCCGGAATCATCGGCATATAAATGATGACCCGGTCGCCTTTTACAACACCCAAGCGAGCGAGCGCTCCCGCGAAAAGAGCTACCTTGTCGCGCAATTCGCGATAGGTGAATTTCTTGATGGAGTCGGTCACGGGGCTGTCGTAGATGAGGGCTGCCTGGTCGCCGCGGCCCTGGTCGATGTTCAGGTCGAGCGCGTTATAGCAGGTGTTTACCTCGCCGCCGACGAACCAGCGATAAAAGGGTTGACGGCTGGAGTCGAGTACCTTGTCCCAACGTTTGTGCCAGTGAACCGCTTCCGCGACTTCACCCCAAAAACCGGCCGGATCCGAGAGGGACCGATCAAAAGCAGCTTGCAGAGAACCTTTCGACATACCATCCGCCCCGCAGGATTATAGCGCCGAAAATTCAGGGAATGGCAAGAGGAGGAAGTTAAGATGCCTTGGTGGATCAGCGCGAGAGACCGGGCCAGGAATTCGTATCATCCCGTAATGGATTGTTTCTGCAGGACTTGTATTTGCGCGCGGAAAGTGGCTGCTCACCAATCTCTATAACAACACGTCCAACGGAAGTGAACCAAAACGTTGGCGCATTCGTATATTCCAGGAGCGCCAATGTTCGGGCATTGGTGTCTATAAACACTAACGGGGCACCGGCACGTCAACAAACGGGGCGATAGCAAGGTCCACTGAGGGCAAGCTCATGAAAGATGATTCGCGCAACTTGCAGCCGGGCGAGAACTATCTACGCCGCCAGATCCACTTCGGACCGTATCAGGTCGACTTTCATACGCAGGAATTGCGAAAACATGGATTGAAGCTGAAAGTTTCCGGGCAGCCGTTGCAGGTGCTGGACATGTTGCTAGCGCGTCCGGGGGAACTGGTGACGCGAGAGGAATTGCAGAAGCGATTGTGGCCCGGCGACACGTTTGCGGACTTCAATCATGGCCTGAATGCGGCTGTGAATAAGCTGCGGGAGACGCTCAGCGATTCGGCGAGCGATCCGCAGTACATCGAGACTTTGCCGCGGCGAGGGTACAGGTTTATTGGGCAGGTGGAAGAAGCAGCGATCCCGGTGCAGCCTGAGAGATCGGCGGCGGAATCGGGTAAGGTTCGGGCGTTTGAGTCGGGGCGCGTGCCAGTTGCAGTCGAGGTAACGCCACCGATTGCCGAGACGGATGTGGCGCTCGTGAGCGCCGCGCCTCGAAGAGGAAGCTGGGTATTCCGGCTGGGATTGCCTGCGGTCGCGATTTTTGTGGTCTGCGTGGGCGTTTTGTTCGTGCAGTTCGCGAATCGTGGACAGAGGCTCGAGAAACTCGAACACGAACGGATGGAAGCTGAGAATCGAGCGCGTCCGATCGTTGACGCTGGTGGACCGGATGAGCCTGGAAATCCACCTGTCGCACCTGAAATGAGACATCGGGGGCAGAAGCAGATCGCGGATGGCGTGGTGGTGGCTCCCGCCATTTACCGCGAGGCCGGAACGGTAAGCGCGGAACCGACGATGAAAACGATCATTTCTGGAGAAGGCGGGAGTGCAGCGCCGCAGTTTTCTCCGGACGGTAAGCGCATTGCATTCATGTCGAACCGCACTGGTCCGTGGCAGATCTGGGTGAGCGACGTGGATGGAGCGAATGCGCGGCAGGTGAGCTTTACGGATAGCGCGGGAACTCCGCGATGGTCGCCGGACGGGAAAAGCATCGTGTTCGATGCTCCCTCGGATGAAGGCACGAGCATTTATGTGGTGAGCGCGGACGGAAGTGGGCGCGAGAGGAAGTTGACCCAAGGGGCGGTGCCGAGTTTTTCGCGGGATGGAAAGTGGATCTACTTTGGATCGGAACGCAACGATGGCTGGCAAGTATGGAAGATGCCTTCGGAAGGTGGCGATCCCGTGCAATTGACGCAGGGCGGAGGGTTCGCGGCCTTCGAGGGAGTGGATGGGTATCTTTATTATGCGAAGTCGCGGTATCCGAACCCGGAGATTTGTCGCAAGTCTCTGAGTGGCGGGGATGAGTCGTGCTCGTTGCCCCATTTGAGGCCGCGCACGTGGTCGAGCTGGGCGGTGACTCGAGAAGGGATTTTGTTTGTCGAGGACGCGCCTGGTGGAAAGCCGACACTGAGTTTGTACGAGCCGAAGAAGCGCGAGGTGCGCGATCTGTATTCATTGCGGAGTGCGCCATTCTGGATGGGCGCCAGCGCCGACGGAAAGCGGGCCGTGGTGAATGACGCGGCGGAACGCGAGATCTCGATGGTGGATGGCTTGCGGTAGGGATTACCGACCAATGATGGTAGGGCGGGAAAGTTGCGCCTCTTGTGTAGTTTCCTTTCTGTTTGTTGCACCTGAGCAGTTGTTTTGCAGAACGTCTCCTGATTCAAACGAAAATTGAAGTTGGCAAGCTGCACGTGAATCCGTCGCTGCTTAGCGGGAGATAACACGCGAGTGTTGTCACCATAGATTGGTGATTGCAATCACTGACGATTGCGGTTTTCGCGACCACGATACAAGGCGCCGCTTCGCGACGACTGAAGCTTCAGGATTCCATTTCCAGACCAACCCGCTCGACCGACGTAAGTGACGAAGAAAGATTTCCGCCTTATCTCGCTCTCTCGTTTTGGTGATGCGGTTCGTCTCTGGGACTTGGACCGGCCGCGCGCATCGTGTGATCGATGCGGATGCATGGAGGTGCACCACAATGTTGAAACGTTCCCGCAGAATTCGTGCGTTCCTACTCACCATCGTGAGTGTCATGGCTGTGCCGCGAATGTCGCAAGGCCAGCACGATCCGCTGTTCCTGCCAGCTGTGCTTTACGACACGGATGGGGGCAAACCCAGTTCCGTTGTACTAGAAGACGTGAACGGAGACGGCAAATTGGATGCCATCGTAGCCAATCGGTGCACGCTGGAGAGTTACGGCTGTGCGATTAGTTCAAACGATGTGAACAGCAAGATTGGCATCATGCTGGGCAACGGCGACGGTACTTTTCAGCCGGTCGCGGCTTACGATTCCGGTGGATGCAATGAAATCAGGATGGCGGTGGGAGATTTGAATGGCGATCACCACCCCGATCTGGTAGTCGCAAACAATGGCTGCACGAGTTTCCGCTTCAGTGTGATGCTTGGGAATGGAGACGGAACGTTCCAACCGGCCCGTGGAGCAAGCGGAGATGGAGGTTTCGAACTTTGGGCCGTGGAGTTGGTGGACGTAAATAACGATGATGTCCTGGACGTATTGACCGCGGACGCTTGTTCTGCGGGCTGCGAAGCGGGTGAGCCGAGTCGCAGTGCGATCGGGGTCTCGCTGGGGAGGGGTGATGGAACATTCCGCGCGGTCGTGAACTATGCATACCCGGGAAGTGGACCATTTTCGCTCAAAGCAGCGGACGTAAACGGCGATGGCACGTTGGACCTTCTAGCTACGATATGTCGGACGACGAACTCCGATCCTTGCTCCGATTCGAATGGCGAAATCCTTGTGCGACTAGGAAAAGGAGACGGCACCTTCAAGGCTGCGCAGACCTACGAATTGGCCGGCAAAGTCGGCTATTCGATTGCCGTTGCTGACTTAAATCGCGACGGCAAGCAGGACGTTGTGGTAGGCAACGGATCGATCGATTACGTAGCTGGTTCTGGCAGCGGAATTGTGGGAGTTCTATTAGGGAATGGGGACGGCACTTTCCAAGCCGCCGTCAACTTTGCCTCAGGTGGGGACATCAGCCAATTTGCGACGGTTGATGATATCAATCAGGATGGCGCGCCGGACATTGTGATTGCAAATTATCTTCCGCCGGGTGCGCCGGTGGGGTTACTGCTCGGGCAAGGAGACGGCAGCTTCGCTCCCGTTGTGAGTTACTACCTTCCGAATCCGGTCGAAAAGTCAGAGTCGGTTGCGCTGGGAGACCTAAATGGTGATGGGCTACTCGATATCGTGATTGCAGCGACAAGCGTAACGAGTGCGGGGAAAATGGGAGTGATGCTGAATAACACTGGCCCGCATCATGTTTCATCCACTTCGTTGCTTTCGGATCTGAATCCCGTCCAGCCAAATCAGTTAGTGACGTACTCTGCTGGAGTCTCGAGCGAGAGTGGCGAAGTGATTTCGGGAACGTTCATATTCCGCGATGGAGGCACCAAGGTTGCAGAGGTACCGTTGTTAGCTGGCAGTGCGAAATACACCACGGGCTACAAGTGGGGAGAACCGGTACGTGCCCATACGATCTCGGCCTCCTATTCGGGCGACCTGTATCACGCGGGAAGCACGTCTTCCACACTGACGGAGTATGTTGGGGTCTTCCCGGTTGGAAGCAAGATGGCACTGAGCAGTGACGGGTCCCCGGCGTTCGTGGGACAACCCATCACATTTATTGCGCGGGTGCAGGCGACCGAGTCAAAGTATGGCTCGATCCCTGATGGAGGCAGGGTGTCGTTCTTCGATGGCACTGTGGCACTCGGTTCGGTGGTCCTGACAAATCAGCAAGCTTCATTAACTACGTCATCACTGGCGTCAAAGACGCATACGATTCGTGCGACGTACGAAGGAAGCACACTATTCAAGACGAGCACCACAACAGCGTTCCAAGTCGTCCAGAAGTACGCAACAAGTACGGCACGCTGGTCTAATGTGAATCCGGCGAAACAAGGACAACCGGTGACTTTCACTGCGCGGGTAACGGGCAGCGGGTCAAGTCAGCCGAGCGGAGCAGTGGTTTTCATGGATGGAGCCACTCGCATCGGTTCGGCCGTTCTCAGCACAGGAACAGCCAGACTCACCAAATCTACCCTTGCCATTGGTACTCATGTGATCACAGCGCACTATTCAGGGGATGCAATGTACTCAGCGAGCGCGTCGATCCCGCTGACTCAAATTGTGGAGTGAGCCTGGCGTTGTTTGCCGAAGTGAGGTCTTGACAGACCGTTCGGTCGGTCTTATTCTCGTTGGATCAGTTTGCTCTTCGGAGCAGACCTGAATTTCATGCAGAGTGGCTGAGGGACGAGCCCGAGGACGCCACGGCAACCGGATCCGATGATCGCAGGTGCCAACTCTCGCCCGTAACGGGGAACATGAGATTCGGAGTGCACGACGTTTTGCACACCGTTCCTCTTTCCTAGTCCGGAAAGGGGATTTTGCTTTTCAGGGGATTTTTTCCCGGGCTCGTCCTTCAGCTACCGCAAGCAAGTGAGATAGCTGATGAACTACGAATTGCGATGCCGGGAATGCGGTAAGACATGGGGTAACCAGCCTCGGTCGATTTGCGATGACTGTTTCTCTCCTCTAGAAGTTCAATACGATTACGCGGCCATCCAGATTACGCGCGAGCAAATCGCGCAGCGCGCGCCCAACATGTGGCGCTATGCGGAACTGCTGCCGCTTCCTGCGGATTTCCATGCGAAGCTTCCGGTAGGTTTCACGCCGTTGCTGAGCGCCACACAGCTTGGCGAGCGGATTGGCGCGGGACGGCTGTGCATCAAGAATGATGCGGTGTGTCTGCCGACATTGAGCTTCAAGGATCGCGTGGTTGCAGTCGCGCTGGCGCAGGCGCGCAGCTTCGGGTTGGATACGGTCGCGTGTTCGTCGACGGGAAACCTCGCGAACGCAGTTGCGGCGCAAGCGGCGCGTGAAGGGTTCAAGTCATGGATTTTTATTCCAGCCGATCTGGAGCCGGCAAAAGTTTTGGGCACGCAGGTGTTCGGCGCGCAACTGGTGAGAATCGCCGGGAGCTACGACCAGGTGAACCGTCTGTGTTCGCAGATCGCCGATGAGCGGCAATGGGGATTTGTGAATGTGAACCTGCGTCCGTATTACGCGGAGGGATCGAAGACGGTCGGTTATGAAATCGCCGAGCAGTTGGGGTGGAGATTGCCGGACAACATTGTTTGTCCGATGGCGGGCGGATCGCTGATCACGAAGATCAAAAAGGCGTTTGATGAACTGGTGAAGCTTGGCCTAGTTGAAGAGAAGAAGGTGCGCTTCTTCGGTGCGCAAGCGACGGGATGTTCGCCGATTTCTACTGCGGTGAAAACGGGAGCGGCCGAGATTACGCCGCAGAAGCCGTCGACGATTGCGCGGTCGCTGGCGATTGGGAATCCGGCAGACGGACATTACGCAATCAAGGCGATCACGGCTACGGGTGGCTGGTCGGAAGATGTGTCGGATGGCGAGATCGTGGATGCAATCCAGTTGCTTGCGGAAACGGAGGGCATTTTTACCGAGACTGCAGGAGGAGTGACGATTGGTGTGACACGCAAGCTGTATGAACAGGGGCGCATCTCGCCGAATGAAGTGACAGTGGCTTGCATCACGGGTAATGGATTGAAGACGACCGATGCGCTGAGGGGTGCGTATGAAACGCCAGAGCCGATTCCCGCGAAGATCGTGGAGTTCGAAAATTTCTGGCAGAGAACGTTATCGGAGCATCCGGAAATTCAGGAACCGGTGGAGGCATAGTCATGACAATCAGAGTGGATATTCCAACGGCGTTGCGGAGACATACCGGTGGAACCGGGCGCTTCGAGTGCGCGGCTGCAAATTTGAACGAACTGTTTTCGGCGTTGGACGAGAAGTTTCCGGAGTTGAAGCCGCATCTGCGAGATGAAAAAGGAGAGGTGCGACGATTTTTGAACGTGTACGTGAACGAAGAAGATATTCGTTTTCTCGGCGGACAGGGATATGCGTTTCAGGATGGAGATGAGGTGCTGCTTGTGCCGTCGATCGCGGGCGGGGCGGCCTGAGCAGTTTCAGCCGTCCTTACTGGTGGGTGACGATTGCCGCCGCAGACCCGGCGCTGAAGCGCCGGGCTATTTTCGGGTCGTCCGCTGGGACTGTTTGGCGGGAACAAATGTGGTCGGTCTTTGTGCCAGTGCGCGCGAGATCCCCTTCGGCTTCGCTCAGGGCAGGCTCTCGACTCGCTGGAGAGAGCGCGAGTCTTCGAGATGACGCCGGAAGAGGGGCGGACCACTTACAAAGATTTTCAGTCGACCCGCTGGGATCCGCCGCTATGCGGCTTTCGCTACGACGCGCGGACGGATCGTGAGCACCGGGCACTCAGCGAGACGGACAACTTTTTCAGCAACAGAGCCGAACACCAAACGATGCCATCCTCGCGAACCGTGCGTGGCGATGACGATCAAGTCTGCGTTTTCCGTCTTTGCCACTGCGACGATTTCTTCCGCGATGGGACCGTGAGCAATGAGCGGACGCACGTTGACTTTCATCGCTGAGAGCCGGCCGGTGAGAGCGTTCAGTTGACGTTCAGCATCCGAGTGGAGATATTGTTCGTACTCGGGAACCTTGAAAACGTAATTGGGATCAGGCGGGAGCGTCGGGAGAACGGGGATCACGTTCAGGAGCACGAGCTCGGCACCGAACTGCTTGGCCATTTCCGCTGCAGTCTGAACGCTTTCCTCGGCGGGAGCACTGAAATCCGTAGGACAAAGAATTCTTTTGGCGAGCAGCATAAGGCCTCCTCTTAAATAATTGTAGGCCTGTTGAGGCTGCGACGTCAGTGACCTCAAGGAATGGGAACTTTCTGGGAACGAGTTCCATCCATTATGCTAGGAGGAGCGATGACACTCCTGGATGCTCAACCTTTTGATGAGGCGCGTGCGCGCCGACGCCGGATTCTCATTTCGACCTTGGTTGTTGTTGTGCTGGTGCTCGGGTGGGTGGCGTGGATGTTCCGCTACTGGCCAGAAGAACGGATTGTGACGCATTTCTTTGACGCGGTGCAGGACAAACAATACGAGAAGGCGTACGGGATCTGGTTCAACGACGCCGACTGGCAACAACATAAAGACAGGTACGCGGGAAAGTATCCGTATAACGAGTTTTATCGGGACTGGGGGCCGGGCGGCGATTGGGGTTTGATCAAGACGTTCAAAATTTATGCAGCGGGTACGCCTCCCGGTGGAAGCAGCAGCGGCGTGATTGTGGAGGTCGTCGTGAACGATCGCGCGGAGCACGCTCGCATCTGGGTACAGAAGAGCGATAAGACGTTATCGTTTTCGCCGTATTAGTGCGAAGTACTTAGCCGTTAGCACTTAGCCGTTAGCCAAAGGCAAAAAACTAAAGCTAAAAACCCACGCTAAAAGCCAAAGGCAAAAGCCAAAGGCAAGAGCCAAAGGCCAAAAGGTAACGGCCAAGAGCTAAAGGCTAAGGCTAATGGCATCAGCCACCCAGGGCAGCGAGGGCTTCCAAAGTTTTCGTTAGGGATGCTGCATCGCCGGCGGTGAGGCATTTTTTGCTGCGATCGATCTGGCGCATGAGGCCGAAAAGAACTTTTCCGGGTCCGACCTCAATAAAGGTTTCCACTCCCTGAGCAATCAATAAGCGTACCGATTCATCCCATCGAACCGAGCCTGTGACCTGTCGGACGAGTGCGTTCCGGCTCGCGTCAGCAGACGTGACAAGTTTCGCGTCGACATTGCACGCTACAGGAACGTGCGGGGCCTGGAATGCGAGAGCGTTCAGGTCAGCGGAGAGACGGTCCTGGGCGGGCTGCATCAGTGAGCAATGGAAAGGAGCACTCACGGGCAGAGTGACCGCCTTTTTGGCACCGCGTTCGCTGGCGAGTTGGACGGCGCGTTCGACTGCAGTGGCGTGTCCGGAGATGACAATTTGTTCCGGGGAGTTGATGTTGGCGGCCTGACAGACTTCGCCGTGCGCGGCGTCGTGACAAATCTGCTGCACCTTGGCGAGATCCATGCCGAGGATGGCAGCCATGCCGCCAACCCCGACGGGAACTGCTTCCTGCATATACTTTCCGCGATTCCGTACGGTGCGGACGGCGTCGATGAAGCTCAGAGTGCCGGCGGCGACGTGAGCGGAGTATTCGCCGAGGCTATGTCCGGCAACGAAGGCGGGTGCGAGTCCTTTTTCGGCGACAACGCGCCAAGCAGCGATTGAGGCTGTAAGGATCGCGGGCTGCGTGATTTCGGTGAGGCGAAGTTTCTCTTCAGGACCTTCAAAGCAGAGTTGAGAGAGTTTGTAGCCGAGTGCGTCGTCGGCTTCGTCGAAGGTGGAGCGCGCGGCGGGGAAGTTGTCGGCGAGTTCTTTGCCCATGCCGACGGATTGAGAGCCTTGTCCGGGGAAGAGGAATGCGAGTTTGGTGGTCATCGGAAATCAGGATGTACCGTGAAATGTGACAGTGTAGAAGAAAACACCTTCCTCTGTCTTTGGGCGCTTGGGATAAGGCTTGCCATGACCGAAAAGTTATGACACTATCCCCGCCGTATTTTGGCTTGGGCTAAGTTTCCAATGCAAGACATTTGCAGATACGGAGTGCGGCCGAACACGTGTATTAACGTGATGCAGGGCATTTCGCGATCCCATCGTCTTGCCAGGTGTTGCCACAGTTGTGGCAGGTCCAATTGAATCTCTGGACGGAGCTTGCCGATGTTTCTCCGTGAGCCAGGTTTTTGAAGATCACATCCTGTGATCGGCACACAGGGCAGCATACGGCGGTATCAGGAATCTCTACTTGTTCGCTAGCGGGTTCGTCTTTCGGAAAATAGTCACGCATGGCTTCGTTCGCCCAAAAAAAGCCGATGCGCATGATCTGAACACTGACACCTTTTGAGAAGTCTGACGTAACTTCATCCACGCCAGTAGCCTTTTCAGGACCCATGAAAAACGGGATCCCGGCCCGATCGAGTAACCATTGCAACTTGAGTGCATCAGACACGCTCCACACCGAACAAATTTGGACGAGTTCGCGATCTTCGGCGTAGGGGGAATCAGGCGAAGGCTCGGGTCTTGGTGGAGGAGGCGGTGGTTCTTCTTCTTCCGGAGGTATCAGTAATCGCCGCTGAGAGACTTCCGACGCGAGTACCTGCTGAGCGATTTCAGTTAACTTAGAGCTCTGCCTCGCGATGGAGATGAGCTCGCCATCAGTCATTGCGCGATAGTGCGCAGAAAGTCTCAACCACTCAAGGGATGACTCCGGGGCCATGGCGACGGCATGATATACCGCCTGGGAACAAGCCAATAAGTTGACTTAGAAACCTCTGACGCCAGTTAGTCAGGCTATTCGGCAGCAGAGGCCACCCTTGCCGGGTGGATTGCAGCTACGCCCTTTTCAATTGCTTCGTTGATACGCCGGTCGGAGAATTCGGAGGCGACGCGGACGGCGTTTTTGATGGCGTTGGTATTGGAAGATCCGTGAGTGATGAAGCAGACTCCCTTGACGCCGAGTAAAGGCGCGCCACCATATTCGGTGTGATCGAGGCGCTTTTTGAAGTCGGAGAAAGCGTTGCGGGAGAGCATGGCACCGACCTGGCGCGTGATGGTGGCTTTCAAAGTTTCACGCAACACGGAACGCACTAAGTTGGCAACGCCCTCAGAAGTTTTTAGAGCAACGTTGCCGACGAATCCGTCAGCCACGATGACGTCGGTCTTGCCGCTGTAAATGTCGCGCCCTTCGACATTGCCGATGAAGTTGATAGGCAATTGTTTCAGCAGTTCGAACGCAGCGAGCGTCAGGTCGTTGCCTTTGTTTTCTTCCTCACCAATCGAGAGCAGTCCGATGCGGGGACGACGCGTTCCGAACATGCTTCGGAAATAGGTTTCGCCCATCACAGCGAATTGTTCAAGGTTGTGCGGTTTGCAATCGACGTTTGCGCCGACATCGAGGAGAGCAGCGGCAGTTCCAAGAGCCGTGGGAAATACGGCGGCGAGAGCAGGACGATCAACACCAGGGAGCATTCCGAGGATGATGCGTGCGATCACCATGGCGGCACCGGTGTTTCCGGCAGTGACGAAGGCTTGGGCGTGTCCATCGCGGACGAGACGAAGACCGACGCGGATGGAAGAATCGCGCTTGGCACGCATAGCCTGCGCGGCCTTGTCGTCCATGGTGATGACTTCGCTGGCGTGAACGACTTCGATGGGAAGGCGGCGAGATCCCGGATAGCGTTCGAGATCAGCCTTGAGACGGTCCTGTGGACCGACGAGAAGTACGCGAATGCCGAAGTGACGTGCGGCTTGAAGGGCGCCTTCGATTTCCGGCTTGGGCGCCCGATCCGAACCCATCGCGTCCAGGGCTATGGTGCTGGGCATCGAGGGAAGAGTTTAAGCTTTCTCTTCGACAGTGACGACTTCGCGGCCCTTGTAGTAGCCGCACTTGGCGCAGGCGCGATGCGGCATTTTCTTCTCGTGGCAATTCGGGCACTCGGAGAGTGAGTGTTTGGATAAAGCATCGTGAGCGCGGCGCGTCGATGTACGTTTCTTCGAGTGCCGCCGTTTTGGATTAGGCATGATTCCTCGCAAGGCGCGGACTCTTTAGCCGGAGGCAGCGCCGAAAAGATTTTACAATGCAGCTTAGAGCTTCCGATTCCAGTTGCGGGTTTCGAGTTTCAGGTTTCGAGTGTTCGGGAAGAGCACCCAATGGTTTGCTCGAAACGGGAAAATCGCAACTGTCGTCGGTCGTCCCTACGGGACTCGGTTCATTTATTGGTTCAAGTCCCCAGGACTTCCGTCCTGGGCTAACCTGTTTCGCCCTTGCGGGCTTTATTTGTGCTACGAGAACTATCTGGAGCAATGCCGCCTACTCATGTTCTGCAGCAATGCCGCCTACTGAAAGATGAGCTTCGAGAGCTGTCCATCACGCCAGTCCTTACTCTCAAAGCTTCCGGTGCTACTGATCCAGCTTGGTACGAAGATCTTTCAAAGCTTCCCAGCGCGGGTCTGCTACTTCTTGCGCGCAGGAGCACTGCTCATGGTTCAGATTCTTCCCACACACAGCGCACAGTCCCTTGCAATCTTCGCGGCAGAGAGTGCGCAGCGGCACACTTAAGAGGACCTGCTCGCGCAAAACATCTTCAAGCAACAAACCTTCGCCCTGATAGTAGCCGATTTCGGCATCGGTGCCTGAGACGGACTGTTCTTCGTCGCCGCCGTCAGTCCCCTGAGGACGATAGAGCAGGTCGAACTTACGATCGACCGGCTGAACGACCGGTTCGAGACAGCGCGCGCAGACGAGCTCGAGCGTAGTGGCTAAAGCTCCTTGCAAGCGGATGTCTTTGAGAACCTTGTGCTTGCTGTGATGTTCTTCGACCAGGTCGGCGCGGCCATCGCTTTTTAACGGCGTGCGCTGTTGGACGTCCTCGCCGAAGTCAATTATGCCGGGAGTGAACTCCTCGTCAAAGTTGACGGGACGGCGTTCCAACTCGTGGATTTCGATGAACATCGGTACCTCCGCGCCCCTCTAACCGATACCGCGAAGGCCCGCGGAAGTACGCACAGAGGCGTAAATCTCGAGGGAGCAATATTTAAGAATAAAGGGGCTGGGAAGGGGTGTCAAGAAAAGGGGCGGGCAGGGTCCCGCGGCGCGAAGTTGGGCTTAGCCCTTCAAACAGCAGCGATTCTGAAGATCGCACGTGGTTCGTCGCATCTGATACAAGAACTCCCATGCTTACAAACCAACGCCACCTTTTCGACATTCCTGACGATGTTGCGTATCTGAATTGCGCCTATATGTCTCCGCTGATGAAGCCGGCGGTTGAGGCAGGAAGGGCCGGGCTAGAGAGGAAGACGCGTCCGTGGCAGATCAAAGCGGAAGATTTCTTTTCGGAAGCGGATTTGTTGCGCACTTCTGGCGCGAAGTTATTTGGCTGCGAGACGCAGGACCTAGCGATTGTTCCGTCGGCGAGTTATGGCGTGGCGACGGCGGCATTGAATTTGCCCGTTAAGAAGGGGCAGGAAATCCTGGTTCTGGCCGAGCAGTTTCCTTCGAACTATTACCCATGGGATCGAGTGGCGCGGGAAGCTGGAGCGGAGTTGAAGTTTGTCGAGTGGCCAGAGGACGGAAATTGGACGGCGGCGGTGCTTCGAGAACTGCGCGATGGGGTTGCGATCGCGGCATTGCCGAACGTGCAGTGGACGAGCGGCGGACTGCTTGATCTGGCAAAAATTGGAAGTGAATGCCGCAAGGTCGGAGCGGCGCTGGCGCTCGATCTGACGCAGTCGCTTGGGGTGTATCCGTTCGACGTGAAGACGGTGCAGCCCGATTTTGCGGTGGCGGCGACTTATAAATGGTTACTGGGGCCGTATTCGCTGGGATTGTTGTATGTGTCTCCGAAGTGGCAGGGAGGGAAGCCCCTTGAAGAGAATTGGATCCAGCGGTCCAATGCGCGTGATTTTTCGTCGCTAATTGTTTACACCGACGGATATGACGAGGGGGCGCGGCGATTTGATATGGGAGAACGGGCGAATTTTGCGCTGCTTCCGGCGGCGAAACGCGCGATCGAGCAAATATTGGAATGGGGTGTGGCGGAGATATCGGCGGCGTCCGGTGCGCATAATCAATGGTTGGCGGAGCGTGCGCGGGAGTTGGGATTCAGTTGTCTCGAAGAACCGTTGCGTGCGCCGCATTATTTGTGTCTGCGGGCGGAGGGAAGATCGTTGTCCGGGTTGGTGGAAGCGTTCGCCAAGGTGAACGTGTTCGTAAGTGTGCGAGGAAGTTCGATTCGCATTACGCCGCACGTGTACAACACGGCGCGAGACCTCGAGCGATTGGTCGGTGTTTTGAAAGGGCAGGTTCAGCCGTCCCTACGGTACTGAGTGGGGGTGACTGGAGAACCGGCGCTAAAGCGCCGGGCTATTTTCGTGCCGTCCCTGACGGGACTGGTTGTGTTTTGACTGGCTAACCCAGGACTTCCGTCCTGGGCTTTCCTGTTTCGCCCTAACGGGCTGGGGCGATTTGAGGATTGCGGATTCCCTCCTTGCTCCGCTTCGCTCGCGTGTCGGAATGACAAGGGAAACTTAAGAGCTTAGGATAGGCAGCTTCCTCACGCGTTTTTTAGTGGCGGCGAATATTGCGTTGCAAATCGCCGGGGCGAGTGGCGGAATCGATGGCTCGCCGATTCCTGTTGGTGATTCGGTGCTCTGCACGAAATAAGCCTCGACTTTCGGACATTCGTTCATGCGAATCGGCGAGTACTCATCGAAGTTGGCTTGCACGGTCCGGCCTTTGTCGATGGTGATTTGGGCGCGCAGAGCATTCGCCAATCCGTAGACGATCCCGCCCTGGATTTGTTGCTCGAGGATCGCGGGGTTCACAACCTGGCCGCAATCCGTGACTGCGACGACGCGGTGAACTTTCGGTTTGTTGCCTTCCATTGAGATTTCGACGACTTCCGCCATGTAGGTAGAGAAGCATCCGAAGCAGGCGACGCCGCGATGGTGTCCAGCGGGAAGCGGCTGCCCCCATCCAGATTTATGGCGAACCATCTCGAGGACGGCTTTCATCCGAGCTGGATGCCAAGTGGCATCGAAGTATTTGATCTCGGTGTCTTTCGAAAGAATGTGCAGTCGATACTCGAGAGGATCTTTTCCCGCAGCGGCGGCGAGTTCGTCGATGAAACTTTCGCTCGCGAAACCGACTTGAAGAGCGTAGACCGCACGCATCCAGGCAAGCGGAATGGCAGACTCTGTCTGCACATACTCCAGAGAAGCGTTCGCGAATGGATAGACGAGCGGCGCTTCATCTTTCAAGTCAGGATCGACACCACCTTCGATGGGATATCCTTTTTGCGCGCTGATCGATGGTGCGATGATGCGATGCGTGAAGGCGGCGGGATAGCCTTCGCTGTCCAGTGAAGCGGTGAGTTTATGGAAGCTCGATGGACGATAGGGAGAGTTCTTCATATCGTCTTCGCGGGTCCACATGACCTTCACGGGACCATTGATTGCTTTGGAAACGAGCGCTGCTTCGACGGCGTAGTCGTGCTCGAGACGTCGGCCGAATCCTCCACCCATGAGAGTGACGTTCACAATGACTTTCTCGGGCGGGAGGCTGAGCAATTGGGCTACGGTGTCACGACAATCTTGCGGGACCTGTGTAGGCGCCCACATCTCGAGCTTCGAACCCTGAAAGTGAGCGGTGCAGTTCCCGGGCTCCATGGGAGCATGGCACATGAAGGGAAGCTCGTATTCGGCCGTGTGGCGGCGTCCGGCCGCGGAAGTGACATTGCCGGCAGAATAAAGAGACACGCTCTTTCCGTCGGTGGCTTTTTTCAGTCCATCCATTACAGCGGCAGAAGTGAGGTCCTTGTGTGGGCCTTCATCCCAAGTGACTTTCAGAGCGCGGCGACCTTCCATTGCTGCCCAGATGCTATCGGCAACGACGGCGACGGATGAATCGCCGATCTTGCCGACGTAAGTGACACCGGAAACCTGCTTCGCGGCACCGTCATCGAAATTGGCTACCTTGCCCCCGAACACGGGGCAACGTTCGAGAAACGCATACTTCATGCCAGGGAGGCGGAAGTCGATTCCGAATTCCGCGGTGCCATTCGTTTTGGAAGGTGTATCGATACGAGGCAAGCGGGTACCGACAATCTTGTAATCGGCAGGCTTTTTCAGAGGTGCGTCCGTTGGAACTGCAAGCGTAGCTGCCTTTGACGCCAGTTCGCCGTAAGTGGCTTTGCGATTGGTTGGCGTATGGATCACCGCGCCGTTCTCGGCTTTGCACGTATCGCGTCCAACACTCCATTGCAGAGCAGCGGCGGAGATGAGCATCTCCCGGGCGGTTGCTCCAGCCTTGCGCATCGGGTCCCAAGTTGTGCGGACGCTAGCGCTGCCACCGGTGCTCTGGTCTCCGAACAGCGTACTTGCGCCAGCCTGCTCGATGCGAATCGTCTTCCAGTCCGCGTCGAGTTCTTCGGCGAGGATCATGGGGAGGGCGGTGCGGACACCTTGGCCCATTTCCGATCGCGCGACGACGACTGTAATTTTGTTGTCGGGCGTGATTTTCAGATATGCATTCGGGGAGAACGCTTCGCCTACGCCGCTTCTGCGAGCATTCGAGTTGTGCTTCAAATAGAATCCAATCACAAGGCCAGTTCCGCCAACGACACCGGCTGTCAGAAAACCTCTGCGGGAGAGATCGCTCATTGCGCACCTCCTGCATTGGAGGCGCGGACAATTGCTTTCCGAATGCGCTCGTAAGTGCCGCAGCGGCAGAGATTGCCGGACATCATTCCGGTGATTTGGTCTTCTGTAGGCTTAGGAGTCTTCGCGAGCAAGGCAGCGGCCGCCATGATCTGTCCGCTCTGGCAATAGCCGCATTGAGGAACTTCTTCGGCGATCCACGCCTGTTGCAGCGGATGAGGACCGTTTGTTGAAAGGCCTTCAATCGTCGTGATCTGCTTTCCTGCAACTTGCGAGACGGAGGTGATGCAGGAGCGGGTCGCGGCTCCATCGACATGCACCATGCAAGCGCCGCACAATCCGGCACCGCATCCGTACTTAGTGCCGGTTAACTGTAGTGAATCGCGCAAAACCCAAAGCAGCGGTGTGTCCGGTGACACGTTCACTTTCTTATCGCTGCCATTCACACGAAGTGAGAGTTCAGCCATGGCATCCCCGATTGAGGTTTTTGTAGGGAGCAATGGTAATAGAAAAGCGCAGAAAAGCCGAATTGTGTGGAGTGGTGGCTGGCTTCGCTACTTGATCTGCGCGGCCTTCGATTGAGCGAGTGCGGCGGACTCGGTTGCGGGGTTCTCTTTCTGGATCTGCTCGTAAATCCGCTTGGCTTCGAGCGGCTGCTGCTTTTGCATGTATAGATCAGCTAATTCGAATTGGACGGTCACCTTGCTGACTGTGTTGGTGGGCTTGTCGCTGAGTTGCTTATAGATGTCGATGGCCTGCGCTTCTTTTTTGTCTTTGCGGTAGACGGAAGCGAGAGTGAACTTGGCCATAGAAGAGAGATCTTTGTTAAAAACCGAGCTTACTGTTTGGAGGTCTTTTTCAGCTGCGGAGTAGTCACCCAAGTTTGCGGAGGAGACTCCCAGAAGGTAGCGAGCGACATCCGCACTGCGCGTGTGGGAGAACTTATTGACGATTTCCTGATACTGCTTGCGGGCATCTGTATCGCGCTCGGTCGCAGACGCAAAGCTCGGAAAACCGGGTTGCGGAGGCATGTTCGCCGGACGAATGGGCGTTTCTGAAGTACGGATGGCCTGGCTAAGGGCCAAGCTGGCTTTTTCTTCCTGGCCGCTCAGATAGAAGTAGGTTCCGATCACGATAGCGGCGACGACGATAATCGCGATCGCGGCGGTGGTCAAAATGGAGCGGTGCTGAACAGTCCAGTCAGCTTTATCGATGATCGTACGACTGAACTTGTCTTGTTTCAGGGAATGTCGTGTTTCTGCGCGCACGGAATCCTTCTAAGGAAGAACGGTGGGTTGGTGATTCATCAGTTTAGCAGGGTAAAAAAGAGAGCGTCAAAGCGGCGGTAGAAGAAAACCGCCACGGGTGAGTGGCGGTTTGGATTGTTGTCCGTCGAAATCGATTAGCGCGTAGCCGTCTCGAGCTCTCCTTTTTCCAGTTTCTCCTGGCATTCGATGCAGTGGCGGGTCCAAGGAACGGCTTCCAATCGCTTGGTGTTGATCTCTTTACCGCACGACACGCATTCCCCGAATGTACCTTCACGGATGCGGCTTAGAGCGGCTTCCACCATCTGGAGAAGCTGGCGGTCATTATTGCTCTGTGAAAAGAGGAATTCTTTGGTGTAGGAACTGGCTGCGCGATCGGCGATATCCTGCGCGGAATCTTCATCGGCGGTCCTACCATCCTGTTCGTTCCGCACAACTGTTCTGCGGAGCTCCTGTTGGCGCGTTTCGAGTCGTTTTTTGAAAGCTTCCAGTTTCTTCTTATCCATGTAAGTCTGACCTGGTTGAGGCGAAGCCTCCCAGAACCTCTCCTATACTATTAGGCAAACAAAAATGATATGCGCTCAATTTGAGACGCGTCAACTGCTCCTCGGGTTGCGCTTTCCGGATGCAAAGCTATCTTGGTAGGACGTCCGGCATGTTGGCGAGACCGTAAGCGAGCACGGCCATGGCAGCGGCATTTTCACGAAGCTCGCGAGGGTCCACTTTGTCGAGCGTGTCCGCGGCGCTGTGATGATAGTTGAAGTAGGTTAGACCCTCCTGCATGACGCCGAATGCAGGGACGCCAGCCTTGGACATTTCGGTGATGTCAGCACCGGGACTGTACGGTGTTGGATGGATCAAGTTTGCGCCGAAACTGCGCAAGACTTCCTGAATGGGTTCAAGCATCGGCAAAGCGGCTTCGCTCACTCGCGAGTTGAATCCAAGAGGGTGCTCTGCACCAAGGTCGCTCTCGATGGCACCGACAAAATTCGGAAATTCGGACTGATGAGCCTGGCCGTAAGCAGTGTGTCCGCGACCGCCATTCTCCTCGTCCATCCAAGCAATAACACGTAGCGTGCGCTTCGGAGCGAGGTTGAGCTTCTTAAGCAACTCAGCAGCTTCCATCGCGACGACAACGCCAGCAGCGTCATCGATTGCTCCGGTGCCGGGATCCCATGAATCGAGATGGCCGGAGACGACTACGATTTGTTCTGGATGTTCTGAGCCTCTGAAATCCGCGATGACGTTGTGACTGAGGACATCCGGGAGGCGTTCGGAAACTAGGGTGAGGTGCATGCGCACGCGGCCTTGCACGGCAAGATGGGCGATGAGAGAAGCGTCCTCGGCAGTGACGGCACCGGCCGGAATGCCAGCATCTTCGCTGTATCCGGTGTGAGGGAGACGGAAGTCTGCGCCACCGACCGAACGAATTAAGGAAGCGACGGCGCCGAGACGTGCAGCGTTTTTAGCGCCATCAACTCGGTAGATGACGGCCTCTCCATAAGCTTCCAGAGAGTTGCCAGCTGCAGCTTTCCGTTTATCGAAAGGGACGTCAAACAAAACAATTTTCCCGGAGACCTGCTGGCGGCTAAATTTGAAGAGAGCGTCGAAACTATTCACGACCAGGACGTCGGCGGTGATGCCACTGGCGCCTGTTGAAGTGCTTCCCCCGAGCGCAGTCAGAACAATCTTGTGCTTTGTGCCTGGAGCGCCTCCCGGGAATTCAACGAGTTCTGCTGTTTCCAGGCCACGCTCCCAGTGAGGAACGGCAACGTCTTCGAGGTGAACGTCCAAATCTAGTTTTCGTAGTTCATCCGCCACATAGTTGACAGCCGCTTCTGCCTGCAGAGATCCGGTGGGGCGGGCTCCGATGTTTTCGGTCAGGTGAGCAAGTCGCTGATATGCGTAGTCATCAGAGAGGGCGGCATCACGGACACTGATTAATTCCTGTGTTAGTTGTGGTGGAAAGGGGCGTGTGACGGGTTGTTTTTTGTTGAACTGCGCGTTCGAGGATGCGGAAAAAATCAGGAGAGCGAATATCCAGGTGGGCAGCAAACGGCCCTTCAGGCACGGTTTCATCGGATGCCAGTGTATCTGAGGCAGCGAGTTCACGTGTCCGTGAGAGTTTTCAGAACAAAAAAGTGGCCCCATTTCGGGGCCACGATTTTCAAAGAGGCTGAATGGAAGGATGTCAGGGAAGACGCTTGATGGCACCGTCCCGGCAACGGAAACGGTAAGTCGAGAGAAGTCTAGATTTTTGGAAGAGAGTGAAGCTCATCACTGTGGCTGCGGCCTCTTTACTGACGAGTGAAAGTGCATTTGCGGAGCCAAAGGGCGTTGTCACAAACGAGTGTGATCAAGCGCACACTGAACCTCTTGCACTTACGGCGTTTAGGTGCCATTCCAGCGGAAGGCGGCGTAGAAATCACAGGCTGCCAATCAAGGGGGTTAACTGCAGAATCGTGCACATTCGGTGCATGTGGCTACTTTTCAGAGGGGAATAAGTAGGCCTCCCTAATCAGGAGGCCCAACGGGAAGAGTAGTTACTAACTATTACCGGCGACGGTGCGTAGTTTACCGGGCATGAAATGATAAGGAGGCCACGGTCCGCTAATCACCAGTTCACAATTTTTTAGCTGCTTTGCAGCGGTGGTGTAGCGGTTTTGATACTTCTCGATGGACTTGGAATCAATGAGATGGGCAATATCGAGAAGCATGCCGTCAGCGTCAACCTTTTTGCAGCTCACTTCTTCTTCGAGCGGATTAAAAAGTTTATGGACCTGAACCGAGAGAGCTCGGGCCTTAGTTTGCCGCTCCCGCTCGCGGGAAGCTTTGACGCGCAGCTTGGCGAGGTATTCGCCGCCAACGGTGTTGGGTAACTCAATATCCGTCATGGCTTCGCGGAGGGAGCCGTCACGAACGACGAGTTTAAGTCGCATTTCGGCTTTTCCGCGGAGTTTTGCCACGCTCTCACCAAAAGTGCGGCGGTTGGAGCGGACGGCCTGACGTAGGGCTTCTTCAGTATCAAAAATGGTGCCGAATCGGAAAGGAAGAACGGTGGAGAGGCGGAAGCAAGCGCTGACAACTCGCGCGTGCTCAAGGACAGTTTTCTCATCAAGTTTGTCGGTCGCGCGATCGAACTCGCTGACTACGACGGCGAACTCTCCGCTGGGATAGCTAACAACGGGAGCTCCGTTGACGCCCTGGACGCCCTCCAGCAAGGAAGGACGACGAGTGCGAGTTCCATTGGCAAGGGTCTGGTGTTCCGTGAGGCAGTATGCGTACCACGCCATGCATTCTCTCCGAACCTGGGTAGGAGCCGAGACTCTTCCCCGTTTTTATCCGCAACAGCGCGATTTCTGTCGAATCTTTGGAAGAAAGGGCGGTACAGCGACGAGATGAACGTTAACTGCAACGTTCATTGCACATCTTACTTCGGTAACCAATAAGTTTGCAACCATTTCGTGATGAGGTGCATCGGCGTTTCGCTAAAGTTTCGCTCTTAAATCGGTTTAATAGGAGAGGCCTGACTTAGAGTCACAGGATCAACTGTTCACAGGTGATCGTGCAACAGTTGACTTCGACGTTATAAGTGAGAACGTAACGAACTACTTTGCTTTCAATGTGTTCTTCGCGGCTCGCTCCTGGAGGGCGATGGTGACGACGCGCAGCATTTCGTCGGAGGGAGCGGGCTTGCCGGTCCAAATTTCGAACTGTCGAGCGGCTTGGTGAACAAACATTTCGATGCCAGGAATTATTTGCGCGCCGCGTGCTTGGGCAAGCTTCAAAAAGCGAGTTTCGAATGGGTCGTAAACCATGTCGAAGACATAATGAGCGCGGATTTCGTCTTCCTTGAGGGGAGTTTCCCGGCTATTGCCCATGCCGACCGGTGTTGCGTTGATGATGACGTCAAAGGCCAGCTTTTTCAAGTCCGCGCGCTTGATGGTACGGGCTTTAGCCTGGCGGGCGAGCTTCTGGGCGGCAGGCAGGCTTCGGTTGAGGATCGAGACCTCGGCGCCGCGCTCTTTCAAGCCAAAGACGGCAGCTCGTGCCGCCCCGCCGGCGCCTAGCACCAAGACCTTCAGATTTTCGATAGCCATGCGCTGTTCGAGTGGGCGAACGACTCCAGCAGTATCTGTGTTGAACCCGTAAAGTTTTCCATCCTGTCCACGGACAACGGTGTTGCAGGCGCCAACCTTGGCGGTGTGAGAATCGGTGTTGTCGAGGTGTTCGAGGATAGCTTCCTTGTACGGCATCGTGATGCTGAGGCCATGCAGGGGAATCTCACGAACGCAGTAGAGAAGGTCTTTGAGCGTCTTCGCGTGGAGAGGTAGATACACTCCGTTTACATTCTCGCGGCGAAGTGCGGTATTCATGATTACGGGCGAAAGTGAGTGCGCGATCGGATCGCCAGCTACGCCATACACACGGGTTGCAGCGTCGACCTGCTCGATACGATAGATACTGCGTAATTCCTGAGTAGAAATTTGGCCCGGGGCTGTTTCTTCACCTGCACTGAAAGAAGCGAAAGTGAAGAGGCTGCCGGCGCGAACGCTCAGAACCCTGCTAATAAGTCCCTGCTCGCCCATGCAAAGGCCAACCAAGGAGTGACGGTCGCCATTGGTTTCGAGAAACTTCATCATTGCGACATTGTCAGAGAGCGTGGTGGCAGTGGTGACGATCTTGTAGAAGTCGGCCGGGATTGCCCGCATGTGCTCCAAAGTGTCTTCCAGTTTTTTTGTCGCCTTGAAATCGTGGAAAGAAAGGACGATGCCGGAGCGCGACCGAAGCTTTTTCAGAGCGTCGGGCTTCAGTTTCAAGGCGCTTTGGAGCTCGACGTCGACCAGTTGACAGCCCGCGGCTGCGGCTTTGCCAAGAATGTCGAGTTGAGAGGCCAAGGAGCCCTTAAATTTTCCACCGTTCTCAGCGCGGCGACAGGTGGCGACGACCACCAAATGCTGGTGCATTTCGAGAAATTTTTTGAGTTTAGGGATCGCGGCGGCTGGCTGCGAAATGTAGTCTAAACGGAACTCAATGAAGGAGTTATCGCGCGCGAGCGTTTCCGCCTTTTCGATCATGTCATTGGCGTCGCTGCCGATGATAGCAATACAGATGCGGGGCATCCGAAGGGGGAGAAAACGGGGGACGTAGCTGACCGGAGCAGAGATCATGGAATGAACGATTCGGCGCGAATATTACAGGCGCGTAATTCCAGATGCAACAAAGGATTATCCCGAAGCACAGGAAAAACTTTCGGCGAAAATGTGGGTACACCCTCGTAACCTTGACCCACCCCCCCTCGCTTGTTACTTTCCGACTGAACTCCTTGTGAAATTGGCGGTTAGCCGGGCTGCGGCTCCATGCGGGCTGCGGTCGGAGGTAACATGAAGAAAACAGGACTTTTGTTGTTGCTCTTAGCCTCGATGGCTGGGGCACAAACGACGGAATCCGCAGCATCGGTTCCGCTCCAAGCACCGGAGGGCACGAGCCCGACGAATGCGACGTTTCCTTTTGAGAGAGTGCAGACGCCCACGGCAGCTGATCTCTATTGCGCCGGTTTCATCGCGAAGCAATCCGTGCCAGACGCGAGCTTTGTGTTGGGCGGATTGAACTCGCCGAGCAGCACGAAATTTCAGAATGGCGATTTGGTGTACATGAAGGGTTCCGGATACCAGGTTGGGCAGCAATACACCATCGTGCGGGAGTTGAAGGATCCGAACGAAGGCGAAACGTTTCCTGGACAGCATAAGTTAGTAGCGGCTACGGGACAACCTTATGCCGAAGTGGGGCGGGTTCGCATTGTGGATACGCGCACGAAGACTGCCGCAATCGCTCAGGTGGAATTTAGCTGCGATCCGATAAACCCTGGCGACGTCGCCGTACCATTCGCAGAAAAACAGGCGATTCAGTTCCATGCGCCGGTCCGCTTCGATCGTTTCCTGCCGGCGAGCAACAAGACGTCAGGACGCATTGTGATGGCGAAGGACTTCGATTCGGAACTGGGCACCGGTATGAAGGTGTACATGAATGTGGGCTCCAACCAGGGCGTGAAGGTTGGAGACTACTTCCGAGCGGTTCGCACCTACACGCAAGACATGAGCGATCCGGTCGATTCGCTCTCGTTCAAAGCGCAGGTGATGGAGGACACGCAGAAGCGTCCACCATCCGTCGAACCGAAAATGTTCGCACCGACAAAGGGTCCACGGATTCACGTGGCAGAGTTCCCGCGTCGGGCAGTAGGCGAGATCGTAGTTCTTACGGTGACGCCGACCACATCGACTGGAATGATTGTCTATGCGCCGGAAGATGTGCACACCGGGGACAATGTCGAGTTGGACGAACAATAGGTTCGCGACACAAACAGTTCAGAAATGAACGGCTGGTTCTGGGGATCAGCTGGTAAGGCACAAACCACACGGGGAGGAGAAAATCCTCCCCGATTTGTTTGTCCTGAATGTTTGAGAAGATCCGTCAGAAGTTAAGAATTTTCAGTTCCCGGTTCGCCGAATACTTCAGCGGTGAAGCCCTGCAAATCTGCGCCGTGCCGCCACGCGTTCGCGGGGAGTCCTGCTTTCCGGCAAGTTTCATTAAGAAAAGTTTCCCGATTCCAGCCGTGGTCCACAGGTACCTGCGGTAGGAGTAATCCGCGATGGATGCCATGTGAGACGAGGAGTCCGTGGCGTCCGACGATCACATCCTGTGGCTGAATGGGAGTCAGGAGCGAAAGGATGCTCAATGAGATTCGCAATAACGGAGCTTCGTCAGAGCGCACGGAATGAAAGCGGCGATCCTCAAAAGCCGCCGCACGAGCCGTTTCGGCTACGGTTCGATACAACGAAGCGATTGGGAAAACATAGCCCACGCACCCGCGAAGTTCTCCGTGGAGGTAGAGGGTCGTGAAGGCACCTCGTTGCTCTGACAGGTGCGGTGAAGGAGGGTCAAAGGAGGGGGTGCGGCCCTCGAACGCGGACTCAATGGATTGGTGAGCCAAACGGAGGAGCAAAGCTCGCTCCTCAGCGTTGTATTCCGCATGGGAAGCAGGCGTCAGCAGGTTAGAAGCTTGCGTCGAATTGTCAGATGGCGGGGACATCGCGTTTCCTTCGCCGGGTGAGCACGAAGGCACGGCGGCGCCGCTTCACAACCTGCCGGTCGATCTTGGACCAGAAGGCGGCGAAGTAATCGCCAGCCGAATAAAGCGAGAGTGCGACCATGATCCATATTGCGACGATGGCGATCATGTGCACGGGGAAAAAATAGCCGTTGTAGATCGTCCACTGTTTCCAACGATGGTCGAGAATGACGGCCACAACGGAAACGATCTGCACAACCATTTTGAGCTTACCGAGGTCACTGGCCTCGATGGTGAAACCTTCGGAGGCTGCAATCGACCGGAGGCCGCTGACAAGGAATTCGCGTCCGATGATGACGACGGCGATCCATGCAGGAACGAGAGCGGGATTGAACTGGACGAGTGTTACGAATGCAGCTGCGATGAGGAGCTTGTCAGCTAACGGATCGAGCAGCATCCCCATGGTCGTGATTTGGCCACGCTTACGCGCGAGATATCCATCGATACCGTCGGTTATGGAAGCAGCGATGAACAGGGCAGAAGCAAGAATTTCCTGTTCTCCGTCGACGGAGTTAAACCGAGAAGTGCAGAGTAACCAGATGAGCAGCGGAACACTGGCGATACGACTTAACGTGATGTAATTCGGCAGATTCACTACGGTCGGCCGCGCAGGTGATTCGATAAAAGCTGGGTTGATTATCCTCCACGTAATGAGCGGAAAGCAATCGAGTAGAAACCGGAGTTGGCGGGAATACGCTGATTGTGGCGTGGGGCTGAACTGGGCGAGTTCCCACCCTATCCAAGAACGCGGACACGGGTGGGGCACCCCATTGATGTCTAGAGCTGCTCTCGATCAGTGCTCGACGAACGTTTTCAAACGTGAGAGGGCTTCGTCCCATTGGGCGGAAACGAAATCAAGATAACCTTTTGCCTGTTCGAGCGGAGCGGGATCCAAGGCAAAATGATTTTCTCTGCCTCGGCGAATCGAGTGAACCAGGCCCGCTCGCTCGAGCACGTGCAGGTGCTTGGTGATCGCCTGCCTGGTGAGCCGGGATCCCGCGGCGAGGCGGGAGATAGAAAACGGCTCACCACCGGCTAAGGTTTTCACGAGAGTGAGCCGCGTATCGTCGCCAAGCGCCGCAAAGACTGGGGCGTGTGTTCGAGAATGACGACTACGAGTTCTGGTCGACATAATTTTTGATGTTCTTCATCTGCTCACTCCATCCCCCTTCATTGCGACGGAAGGCTTCCAGGCGAAGGTCTCCGGGCAGATTGTCGAAGCCAGATTCGGTGACGACGAGGAGAGTGCCATTCGCTGTCTTCTGTAAGCGAAACTCGACGAGGGTTGTTGGGTCGTTCTCGGACGCTTGATAATCCGCTTTCTCGAAGTTCTTGGGATGAGGCCAGATGAAGGAGAAAAGCCGCTCGGGGTCCATCTTTTGAACGACGGCATGCCATTTGACGTGTTCATAACCTGGATAGGTCATCCGGCCAGTTGAGACCTGGCCTTCAACAAACGGTCCATCCAAGTTCACGCGAAACCACTCACCGAACTGGCGATAGTCCGTGAGGGCTTGCCATACTCGGGCAACCGGAGCATTCAATTCGATACGCTTTTCGATGCGATCGGACATTACGCAACCTCCAGGTTGCATAATACCGATCGTTGAGCAAAAGCGCAACTGTTTGGTTGCATGTCCAATTCGGAGGCATTCCCGGGATGTAGGAAGTTCAGCCGTCCCTAGGGGACTGGGGCGCGCCTGGACAGTTTCCCAACGCTGAAGCGCTGGGCTATTTTCGGGCGCCCCTCCGGGGCGATTTGTCAGGCCAGCCCGCCCGGCTCAAACGAAACGCGGAATTCTCGCACCCTGTCCGCAAAGGTCGCGGACAAGGGTGGGGCACCCCTTTGAGGAACAGAGTTGTCACAGGCAAGTCAGTTCTCGACGAAGGTTTTGAAAGTGAGAGTAGCTTTTGTCCCATTGAGTTGAGACATGTCTGAATAGTCGAGGCGAAAAAAGGAGGCACATTACCGGTTCTGAACCTAGAACTAAGAGCGAGAATTCCCCACCCTGTCCGCAAAGGTCGCGGACAAGGGTGGGGCACCCTTTTCGTTTTATCCAGAAGTGCCGGTGCGAAGGGAATTCAGCATGCTCATGCCTTGCTCGAGCAGACTGGATTGGTGAGGCACTTGTCCATTCGGCGTGAGCTTATCAATGAGCACAGGGAGGAGAGCCGCGAGCGAGGAACTGGCGGCCGCAGGACTGACGCCGGCGTTCGCTGCCATCTGGTTTACCTGATCATGTCCGAGAGCCTGAGTGACCTGGTCGGGCGAGATTGGAAGGTTGTGGCCGGTGGAAACCCAGGAATTGACGATGTCGCCCAAGCCCTTATTTTGGAAACCCTGCACAAGGGAGCTCAGACCGCCGGGATGATTCTGGATCATCTGCAGAACGACAGGGAGCAGGGAATTGGATCCTTGCGCGCCTGAGTTGCCCAGAACATTTCCGAGTCCCATGTTTTGCAATTCGTCCATTAGACCCATACAAACTCTCCTTCGATTAGATAAAACCGTTACGACGAGCGCGGAATGAACTGGCGCGGGGGGATCGCGCCAGCCCCACTATTTCTGTTTGGCGATGATTTTGTCTTTAATCTTCTTGTAGGTTGCGGCGGGGATCACTTTCTTTTGTACAAGCTCCGTCTTTTTTGAGTACGGGCGTCCATCGATGATCTTCTGGGAGTAGACGTCACCGATGCCGGGTAGTGCAGCGAGCTGTTCCTTGGTGGCCGAGTTAATATCGAGCAAGTCGCCCGCGGGAGCTGCTTCCGCCTTGGCCGGCTTGGTTGATTTCTTGGCGGTATCTTGAGCGGCAGCCGTGCCGACCATGAGAGTTAAAGCAAACAATGCAACGAGCAGACGTGCGATAAGGTTCCTGCGATTCATGAAGTCTCCTTAGTCCTTTTTTAGTCTTTCTCTGAAGATTTATAGCCCGCAGCTTTCGCTTCGGCTTCGGTCATGAACTTTCCTTGCTTGGTTTTGCCGTACCACCGCCCACCCTTGTGATAGACGCCGCTGTCGGTGTTCACCCAAACCATGCCGCTGTTTTTGGCGGCGGCTATCTGGGAATCCGAGGCCGCCGGTGCACTAGCAGAGGCGGTCGTGTGTTTCGGCGCGCTCGCTGGTGCGGCAGGCTTTGGTGCAGCGGCGGAGGCTGCCGGAGTAACTGGAGGAGCAGAAGCTGCTGGTGTCGATGAAGCAGGAGTTGCTGCGCCCGTATCGCCAGCAGCAGCCGATTCGGCTTTTTTACTGCGACGAGCTTTCTTGGGAGCGGCATCCGTAGTGGCAGGAGTTGCGGAGGCTGCTTCTCCACTCGCGTCGGCTGATTTCTTCTTGCGGCTCTTTTTGCCGGTGTCGGCGGAGGTGTCCGATGCAGTGGCGGTCGTGTCTGTCGAGGCTTCGCTCTTTTTCTTGTGCTTGCTCTTTTTCGAGGTTTCGGCAGAGGGATCAGTCGAAGCTGTCGTGTTCTCGGCTGCGGCGTCACTCTTCTTCTTGTGCGATTTCTTGGCAGTGCTGTCGGATGCGGTGTCGGCGGCCGCTGGGTCTGAATCGGCTTTCTTGCTCTTCTTGGCCGACTTCGTTCCTGAGTCGCTGGCCGCTGTGGAGTCGTCGGCGGCAGCCTTGTCCTTCTTCGATTTCTTCTTGGACTTTTTCGTCGTCGCTGTCGAATCGTCGGTGGACGATTGTGGTTTTGCCAATGCCGGAGAGACTGTGAGGGTCATTAGCAGACACACCAATGCGGCCCACAGGCTCAATCTGAGAGTCTTCGTAATCATGGATGTTGTCCTCAAGGGGCGTTTTAGGACCAAGTATCGAGACGAGTGGCGAATGGCTCCAGCTTGGCCGGTCCTTAGGCTCTCGCTAGGAGGTCGCCATGATGCCAGTCTTGCGACCGGAGGTCAACTTGGTTGATCCAGATCAAATGCCATGTGATTGAGCCATCAAAAGATTTTCAGGAAAAGAAAAGGGCCTTTCCGAAGAAAGGCCTAAAGTTCCGTTAGATTGCTTATGCGTAAATGCCGCGCTGACGAATGGTGTAGCCGACGCGGTCGATGGCCAGCATGTATGCGGCGATCCGATTATTTACGCCGTGTGTTTCCGAATAGCGGACTACATCCTCGAATGCGGTGCGCATGATGTGCTCGAGTTGCTCATTTACGACAGATTCCTTCCAGAAGTAGCCCTGGCGATCCTGCACCCATTCGAAATAGGAGGTGGTTACGCCGCCGGCATTGGCAAGAATGTCGGGGATGACGAAAACTTTTTTATCCGCGAGAATCTCGTCAGCAGCAGCAGTGGTGGGTCCGTTCGCGCCTTCTGCGAGGATCTTGCACTTCACACGGTCGGCGTTGCGGCTCGTGATCTGGTTTTCAGTCGCGGCGGGAACAAGGATGTCGCAATCTGTTACGAGAAGCTCGGCAGGATCGGCGGGCTCAGCGCCTGGAAATCCATGGACGGTGCCATTGCGCTGACGGAATTCCCAAAGCGCGTTCACGTCCATGCCGTTCTTATTGAACAGGCCGCCACCAACTTCGAGTAATCCGATGATTTTGTATCCGGCCTCTGACATCAGGCGTGCGGCGTTGGAACCTACGTTGCCGAATCCCTGCACAATGACGCGAGCCGATTCTCGTGGAATACTGAGCTTTTTGATTGCTTCGTCGCACACGATGAGAACCCCGCGCCCGGTCGCTTCGCGGCGACCACGGGAGCCGCCGATGTTGAGAGGCTTGCCGGTGACAACGGCAGTCACAGTCTGGCGCATGTGCATGGAATAGGTATCCATCATCCACGCCATGATTTGTTCATTGGTGTTGACGTCGGGGGCGGGAACATCTTTTTCAGGGCCGATGAATTCGATGAGCTCGGCAGTGTAGCGGCGGGTCATGCGTTCCAGTTCGCCCATCGACATCTTGTGGGGATCACAGATGACTCCACCTTTGGCTCCGCCGAATGGAATGTTGACGACGGCACATTTCCAGGTCATCCAACTGGCGAGGGCGCGAACTTCATCGAGCGTCACGTCTGGAGCGTAGCGGATACCGCCTTTTGCTGGTCCGCGGGCGATGGAATGCTGGACGCGGAAACCGGTAAAAACCTCGAGGTGGCCATCATCCATCTGGACCGGGATGTGAACGATCAATTCACGATTGGGATAGCGGAGTACTTTCCACAATCCTTCGTCCAGATTAAGTTTTTGGGCAGCGAGGTCAAACCGGGCGGCTTGCGCCTCCCATGGATTTGTTTCCTGCTCCAAGGAAACCGTCTTCATAGTTGTCTCCAGCATGATTGCGCTTCAGATATGGCCTGACGAGGTCCTTCCCCGTTAGATGCAGGCAAATGCTGGAGTATATGCCGCCCCAAGCAGTTGGGCAAGGCGAGGGGGTGAGCGGGAAGGTTCGAGGGTGAGCATCGAATCGAGCCCCTTGGTACGAGCGACTCCGGGCTGGAATGCGAGTTCATTGTGCTAGAAAATCAAACCATGTCATCGGTGCGACTGGACAAATGGCTGTGGGCCGCGAGGTTTTACAAGACGCGTGCATTGGCTGCGCGGTCTTGCGAACTGGGACGTGTGCTGTTTTCGGGACAGCCCGCCAAGCCGGCGCGCGAAGTCCACGTCGGGAGCAAGTTGCGCATCATGAACGATAGCGGAGAGTTCGAGATTGAGGTGCTGCAAGTGAGCGAGGTGCGAGGGCCAGCAGCAGTCGCTCAGACGATGTATCGCGAATCGGAGGAGAGTAGAGAACTTCGCATGAAAGCGGCGGCAGAGCGAAAAGCGTCAAGGGAATTCGAGCAGCTACCGGCTGGGCGTCCTTCGAAGCGTGATCGCAGGAGGATCATTCAGTTTCGAGGACGCGGATGAGATTGTTCCGTTCGTCACACGCGGATGGTACGAGCACCAGCTGCTTTGTCTCGTAGCCATTGTTTCCAGCTCTCGGGCAAAGCTTCGACCTGCAAAGCGCGCTGCAGCAAGGCTGAGTCTGCCCCATGATCGAGGTAGAGTCGCTGGATGTCTAAGACGTTGACCTGGTGCGGATCGCGGCTCAGGATTTCGATGTTGTCTCCTGCCGCGACATCCCCTTCTTCTTCCACCAGAAAATAAATTCCGCTGCGCCAGCTCGCTAAAAAGAGCTTAGTCATGTCATCGCGCTGAAAGCGGATGCCGAGTTTGTAGCAGGGCAATCTGGGCTGAGTGACTTGCAGCAACGCGGATCCGACCCGCAGACGATCTCCCACAAATAGGGTGTCTTCGCTCAGCCCTTCAACAGTCAAGTTCTCGCCGAAGGCGCCGTATGGAAATTCGAGCGAAGGCAACTCGCTCTTCCATTTGGGGTAGTGCTCGATGGGATAGGCGTAGACCGCCTTGTGAGTGCCACCATGGACGCTCAGATCGGCCTGGCGATCGCCATCAAAATTCAGTCTTCGTAATGGAATGCGACCCTCGACCGGATCTTTGAAGATTCCAGTGCTAACGCGCTGCCCGTGCCAAATGACAGTGCGAGGAAGACCCACATTGACGGAAATGACTTTCATGTTTCGACCTTTCGAGATGAGGGCTGCTGCGTAGATTTAGAAGATGCGTCTTTCTTCTTTCTCGATCGAGATATCGTTGATACTGGCATAGCGCTTGCGCATGAGGCCGTCGTCGGCGAACTCCCACATTTCGTTGCCATAGGAGCGGTACCACTGGCCTTTTTCATCATGCCATTCGTACTCGAAGCGGACGGCGATACGCTTTTCGTGGAACGCCCATAGTTCTTTCTTCAGGCGATACTCGAGTTCTCTCGCCCATTTGCGTTTTAGAAACTGCTTGATCTCCGCGCGTCCTTTGAGAAACTCGCTTCGATTTCGCCACTCCGAATCTTCGGTATAAGCGAGCGCAACCCGCTCGGGGTCGCGCGTGTTCCAGGCGTCTTCAGCCGCTTGCACTTTCGCAGTCGCGGTCTCGATCGTAAATGGCGGCACAATGACACTCATGCGGCTCCTCTCTGCTTTTCACGAAATGTTCGAAGGAAGCGGGCCATGTGTTCGGCGATTTCGTCGCCGTCCTCTTCAAGTGCGAAGTGTCCAGTATTGAGCAGATGCAATTCAGCGTTCGGAGTGTCGCGAGTGTATGCCTTCGCACCTTCTTCCGTGAAGAAGGGATCATTTTTTCCCCAGACCACAAGCATCTTTGGCTGGTGCTTACGGAAGTATGTCTGCCACTCAGGGTACAGCTTCACGTTGTTCTGGTAGTCGAAGAAGAGATCGAGCTGGATGTCCTGATTCCCTGGCGCATCCAACCTAACTTGGTCGAGAGTGTAGGAATCGGGACTGATTGATGCGGGATCGCGAGTGCCCGTGACATATTGAAAGCGGGTTGTCTCAAGGTTCAAAAACCCGCGCATGACCGCTTCCGATTCTGGCGTGCGCTTATTCCAAAACGAGCGAATTGGATCGAAAGCTGATCCGAGGCCTTCGAGATAAGCGTTGCCATTCTGCACAACAACTCCTTGGATCGCCTCCGGGTGACGCGATGCCAAGCGAAATCCTATCGGCGCTCCGTAGTCCTGAACGTAGATGCTGAACTTCTGCAACTTGAGGTGATCAAACAGGAGCTTTTCGATGACGCTTGCAAGATTGTCGAAGGTGTATGTGAACCGCGAGCGATCCGGTTGGTCGCTATAGCCGAAAGCGGGAAAGTCCGGCGCAATCACGCGTGCCTCTCCCGCCAGTTTGGGGATCAGGTCCCGAAACATGTGAGAAGAAGAAGGAAAGCCGTGCAACAACACGATGGTCGGCGCATCGAGCAGCCCTGCTTCGCGATAGAAAATTTTGAGGCCGTCAATGGAAGCGTATTTGTACTTGGTCATTGGAATAACTCCTTGGGCAATCAACATTGGAACTGGCTGCGCGGCGAGCTGGCTTACGCGGCTGAGTGAACGGGTTGCACAGCCGGAAAATCAACTATGGTTCCAGCCAGATGATTGAAGTAGTTCGTGAAAATGTTCAGCGCGATATTGCCAATGATCTCCGTGATTTCGGCGTCGTTGAAACCGGCGGAGCGCAGAGCGTCGATCTCTGAAGCCGGCAGCTGCCCACGATTCTCAATGACCTTGAAGGCGAACTGCAGCGCAGCCTGCGACTTGGGATCGGTCGAGTCGGCCTGCTGGGCGGCAAGCATCTGCTGTGGATTGAGTCCTGCTATAGAACCAAGTGCGGTGTGGGCTGAGAGACAGTAATCGCAGTTGTTGGCATTCGCAACGGCGAGGGCAAGCTGTTCTCGTAACTGAGGCGAAAGCATTCCTTGCGACAGGGCGGCGTTGAAGCTGGTATAGCCAGCGAGTGCGGCTGGCGAATTGGCCAGCGTTCTCATCAGATTTGGTACAAGGCCGAGGGCTTTCTGGAACCCGTCGAGAAGTTGCTTGGTCTTGTTGGTAGCGGTTGCTGGATCGAGTGCTTTCAAAATGGGCATCGAATCCCCCCTTTCTCAACATCAGATGTACTAACCGTCAAAACGATACATTAATGGTGTTATAATTTAAAACGTGGGAGGATGTAAGGAGAATCTGGATTCATGCGTCTTAGAGAAGAGGAAGGGGACTGGAAGGGCGGATTTCTGTTCGTTGGAAATCAGTTAGCTCTAGACCTGCTCAATACGCGTCCGGTGATCGAGGGTGAGCCTACCGAACTCTTATCTGATTTAGACGCAGTAGTGGCCTGGTTCCAGGCGGCTGGTCTGGTCGGTACCGCGCAAGGTGTGGCGTTGCGCCGCGATTGGAAGCATATGCC
>Ga0310810_10000039_pt1 | contig 162037 bp, 143 predicted proteins | sample NCmetagenome_FD_207641 | JGI IMG/M metagenome (GOLD analysis project Ga0310810, IMG submission 207641) | Soil microbial communities from experimental microcosm in Duke University, North Carolina, United States - NC | ecosystem: Engineered > Artificial ecosystem > Soil microcosm > Unclassified... | reverse complement strand
AACGTCTACGTTTTCTTCGGTGATTTCGGACTGGTGTCCTATGGAGCGGATGGCAACGAGCGCTGGCGCGTGCCGCTTGGCCCCTTCCACAATGTGTATGGCATGGGCGCGTCGCCCATCGTCGCCGGGGATCAGGTCATCCTGGTATGCGATCAATCCTGGGACTCGTTCGCCATGGCGGTGGGCAAAGACGATGGACGCGTGCGCTGGAAGCGGCCACGACCAGAAGCGCTCAGCGGCCACGCGACGCCCATCGTTTATCAATCGCCAGACGGTCCCGCGGAAATCATCGCTCCGGGCTCGTTTCGCGTGGACGCTTATTCGGTCGAGACCGGCGAGACGCTCTGGTGGTCGGGTGGACTGCCTTCGGAAATGAAATCGGGGGCGATCGAGGGCGATGGAACGATTTACATCAGCGGGTTCAATAGCCCCGAAAACGATCCGGGGCGGCAGATTCACCTTCCGGCGTTCGAGGACGTGCTCGCCGCCCACGACAAAGATAAAGACGGCCGCATCTCGCTCGCAGAAGTCCCTGACGAACGCACTAAATCGTATTTTCCCTTCATCGATCTGGATCAGGATGGCTTCATCACGGGGACCGAATGGAAAAAGTACATCGCCGTGATGGCAGCCGAAAACGGGCTGCTGTCGCTCAAGCCGGGCGGCCGCGGCGACATCACCACGAGCGCTCTGCGCTGGAAATTTCAGCGCGCGGTCCCACAATTGCCCACCTGTGTGCTCTACCAGAACGTGCTCTACATGATCAATGACGCGGGCGTGCTGACCACGCTCGACCCGGCCACCGGCGCTGCGCTTAAGCAGGCCCGGTTGCGCGGCGTGGCGGACCGTTACTTTGCGTCGCCCGTGGCCGCCGATGGCAAGATCTTCATCGCCAGCCAGGCCGGGATCGTCACAGTGTTGAAGGCAGGCGGGGAGCAGGAGATTCTGGCAGCGAATGAGCTGGACGATGAGTGCTTCGCCACGCCCGCCATCGCCGACGGGCGCATCTACATCCGCACGCGCAGCGCGCTCTACTGCTTCGGCAAGCGCGATTGACGGATTGCGCGCGCGACCTTCAACGCCGCTTCCTTTTTGCCCCTGATCCCACCACTTGCAGCACCATAGCCGCGCGGTCGCCTTTGGTCCAGCTGTCCTGGATCTGCTGCTCGCTCAACCCGCCAACACGGCCGAGCAAAATATACGCCGGCAGCGCGTAGCGCAGGCTCTTCCACTGCGCCATTTCGACAAGCGAGGGCAGAGCGCGCTCGCGCAGCAGATCGAGCGTGGCAGCGGGCCGTGAGTCTGTGAGATTGATCAGCGCCAAGGTGGCGCGCGTGCGGTCGCTCAACACGACGGAATTCATCATCTCGACAAACCATGTGGCGGAGATATGGAGCGCGAGTTGGGGCTGTTTGATGCCCAGTACGGCGATAGCGCTCAAGGCGCGCATGGCGCTCGAACGCACATCCTCATCCGGATCCTGCATGGCAAACTCCAGATCACTGACCACGGCCTTTTTGTCGGTGGCATAGCCAAGGAGGGTGGCGGCCATGGCGCGCTGCTCACCGTCGGCGGAGTTTCGTAGGACGTCGCGCACCTGCGGCAGATGTGTGGCGGTGAAATCGGCAAAGCCTTCCTGAATGGCGCGCGAGTCCGGATCGGCCATGAGCGGGTGGCCATGCGTGAGGTCCTCGGCGGTACTGCCGCGCCGGGCCGCGTCTTCCGTGGTGCGCACGAGTTGGGTGAATTGCGCGACGATCTCCGGAGGGAGAGCCGCATCTCCAGCCGGCGCCGACCGCAATGCGAAGTGAGCGGCACCCCTTTCTTCGATACCTACGAACAGCATGCCTTCGCGGCCATCGCAGCACACGGCTTCCACGCGAGCGGTCACCACGCCGGGAATTTTCTCCAGACGCTCCTCAAGTTCGCCCTTGGATGGCGGTATGGGATCGCCTGCGCTCACGCCGACTGCTTTATAGACGCGGCTTTGAGAGACTTTACGCAGCCCGTAATAATCCACCGAGCTCACGCGCGGCACAGCATCCGCCGCCAGCATCGCCGGCAGCAATAGAAACCAAATGACTTTCACCGTATTATTGTGACGCGGGAAGCTCAGGACTGGGTACCGGGTTGGTGTCAAGCCTGCTTTTGGGCCATTTGGCCGATCACCGGCAGCACCAGCCGCTGGTTTTGCCACGCCGCCCAGATCAGCACCAGCCAGAGCACCAGGCAAGCCAGCAGAAACAGGGGGCTGATGAGCAGGGCGAGGCCTTTCCCCACAAAGGAGATTCCCACCCAGAAGATGATGATCACCAGGTTCAGAAAGATTGCCTGAAAGGCATGGAAGCGCACGCGCGGGTTGGAGTTGTACGGCTCGAGGTACAGCAGCAGAACACCCGTCACGCCCAACAAAAGATAGCAGAGCGCACTGGCGATGTTGTCGTCGATGGTCGGAGGCACTGGCCGTTGCGCCTGGGCCGCTGCGCACCGCGCACACGCCGCGCCTTCCAGCGTGTCACCGCAATTAGGACAAACCGCCATACATGCAACCCGTTCCAGCGCGGACCGCTATCACTAGCTTCCGGCCTGCTGCTGCGCCAGGGGACCGATGATGGGCAATACCAGTTTCTGGTTCTGATACGCCTTGATGATCAGCACCAGCCACAATACAAAAAGTCCGAGTCCGAGTAGCATAAACACGGGATACAGGAAGAGCCATCCGCCCGACACAAGGGCTATCATCCAGAACACCATTCGCAGCGCGATCGCAGCGACGGAATAGAAAATCGACTGAAACGCGTGAAAACGGATCTTAGGGTTCTGATTGTAGGGCGCGAGCACCAGAAACAGAATTCCGGTGATGAAACCTACGGAGTAGCACAGAGCACTGGCGACATTATCGGTCAAACCCACCGGCGCGGCAGCCGCGTAAGGCGCCCCACCAGGATTAGGGGCCCCCGCTGGCGTCGCCGCCGGTCCTGCTCCACCCGCTATCGCAGCCCCGCACTTCGGGCAAAAACGCCCGTCTACCTGGCTGCCGCAATTTGCACAAAATGGCATAATGTGCAACTTTACTTCCGGCAAGCGCGGTTTGCAAGTAGGTATTGTCCTGAATTTGTGGGTTACGGCGACCGTAGTCCGTCGATAAACTGTTAAACGCCGAGATGCTGAGACGCCGAGGAAGCCAAGAAAATGGGTCCGCCGACTCGGAGCGCGATCCGGAAGGGGTGCCGACGCCGCAGAGGGATGGGAGACGGCGTGATTGAGACTTCGCACCCGCTGGTGTGCCTGATGACCACCGAGAGCCGTGGAAGATTGATTTGCTCGGCGCCTCAGCGTCTCGGCGGTGAACGTCTTTGCCGTGTTAGCGACGCATGAGGGCCTAAGCCGAGCTTCGGGCACGAAATTCCCCGGTGCGGTATTTTAGACGATCGGACCAAAACCGACGAAAGGCACTTTGATGACGCGAATTCTCCTGATGGCATCCATGCTCTTGGCGATCCTGACCGCGCCGGTCTCCGCTCAGCCGCAAACCCGGCTGGAAGAACTGCACGGTAAGACGATCTTGCTCTTCACGCCGCATCCCGATGACGACACTTTCTGCTGCGCGGGCACCCTGGCGTTGCTGGCGGCGAACGGCAACAATATCCGGATCGTCATCTACACCAACGACGACAAAGGCTCGTACGATCCCGAGATGACCAGCGAGCGCCTGGCACGCATCCGTATGCACGAGGAAGAAGAGGCGTGCCGCATCCTCGACATCCCCAAGGATCACATTTCGTGGCTGGAGTATCACGATGGCATGCTCGAATATGCGAACACGCGCGACTTAGTCGAAGAGGTGACGAAAATTATCCGGCAGGTACGGCCGGAAGTCGTGCTGTCGATCGATCCAGGCACCGAATACGTCCGGTGGCACAAAACCGACCACCGCATGGCCGCCAACAACACCATCGACGCCATTCGCGCGGCCGAGTGGCATCTTTATTTTCCCAACCAGCAGCTGCATGAAGGGCTCGATCCGTGGCTCGTCCCGCAGGAATATTATTATTACGTAACGCAGAAGGAAGCGAATTATTGGGTGAACATCGATAGCGTGGTGGAGAAAAAGCTGGATGCCGCCATGGCGCACGTCAGCCAATGGGAGCCATCCATCCACCACTACCGGGCGGACTGGGACGCGGCAACGCTGGATAAGACAAAAACCCATTTACGCGGCCGCATCCAGAAGAAAGACGGCCACTACGTGGAAGCATTCCGTAACGCCGCCGGATTCAATCAGCAGTGAGCGGGCTCCCTTACTCCACCGTGAGGCGCGCGGGCGTTTCGATCAGCGTCGGCACTTCGCCGACCAGCAGCACCATCAGGTTGTAGCGGCCGGCGGCGGTGTTCTCCGGGACTCTGAATTTGAGCAAGCCGGAAGCCTGCTCGATGATTTCCACTTTGACGTCGACTTTGCCATCGGTCAGGTAGACTTCGGCCACGCGCGATTTGTCGAGGAACTCGCCGCTCACAGTGGCCACGGCGCCAACTTTTACGGTTTCGGGATTGACGGTCCGCATGACCGGCGTGGGCAGCGGCTGGCGATCTTCAGTGGCAGCGCCGCGGCTAGGTGACTGCATGGCAAACAGGAAAATGAAAACGAATACGAATAGGTGGAGGGTGCGCATCACGGTTCTCCTTCAGGAACCATGAGGGCACGCGGGCTGCCATGCGTGAGGTGAACAAAACACGACGCTTGCCCGGTCGTCGTGTGGGGCAAAACACGCAAGGTGGCGCGAGGTGCGCGAACCTCCCCAGCGCCGGCGTTGGAATCGCGCGAACGCGAAGGCTGGCAATCTTGATTTGCGCGTGCGTCCCTGGGCTCTCACCTTACGCCCAGGCGCTCGATCTCAGAGGCGCCGTGGTCACGACTTCCATTCCTCTGCAAGGCCCGGAGCAGAAAGCCGTTGCCATGCTGGTGGAGGAAGTTGAGAAGCGCACCGGCATTCATTGGCCCGTGCACCAGACGACGTCTGGAGGCACCGGTTCCGAAGGAACCCGTGTGGAGGTATTGTTGCGGAAAGCCTCACCGAGTGAGGGCTACCGCGTCGAGGTCAGGGGCAACGTTGTGCGCGTCAGCGGCAATGACGCGCGCGGCGTAATGTTCGGCGTGGGTCGCCTGCTGCGGGAACTGCGCATGGATCGCGGCGCGGTCAGCATTCCCGATAGCTGGAGCGAAACCAGCGCACCCCGGTATCCGTTGCGCGGGCACCAACTCGGTTACCGGCCGAAGACCAATTCCTACGATGGCTGGAGCGTGCCGGTTTGGGAGCAATACATTCGCGACCTTGCGGTCTTCGGCACCAATGCCATCGAGCTGATCCCGCCGCGGTCGGACGATGACGCCGATAGCCCGCACTTTCCGCTGCCGCCGATGCGCATGATGACTGAGATGTCGCGCCTGGCGAATAAATACGGCCTCGACGTGTGGATCTGGTATCCGGCGATGGATCTGGATTACGCCGATCCGAAGACCGTCGCCGCGGCGCTCCATGAGTGGGGCGAGATTTTCCGCAAGCTGCCGCGCGTGGACGCCGTTTTCGTTCCTGGCGGCGATCCCGGGCATACCGAGCCCAAGGTGCTGATGGCGTTTCTTGAAAAAGAGACGACGGTGCTTCACCGCCATCATCCACATGCACAGATGTGGGTCTCGCCGCAGAGCTTCAACCAGCAGTGGCTCGACCAGTTCTACGGCATTCTGCGCGGCGAGCCTGCGTGGTTGAGCGGCGTGGTCTACGGCCCGCAGGTGCGCGTAAGCCTGGCGCAATTACGCGCGGCGGTGCCGAAACGCTATCCGATTCGGCATTACCCGGACATCACGCACAGCCGCCAGTGCCAGTATCCGGTGCCGGATTGGGACGTCGCCTATGCCGTAACGGAGGGACGCGAGGTAATCAATCCGCGTCCGTTTAGCGAAGCTGAAATTTTCCGCCGGACGGCTCCGTATACCGTCGGCTTCCTCGCGTATTCGGAAGGCTGCAACGATGACGTCAACAAAATCGTGTGGAGCGCGCTCGGATGGAATCCGGATGCCAAGGTGGAAGACATTCTGCGCGAGTACGGCCGCTACTTTATCGGCGAGCGCTATGGCGAGAGCTTCGCGCGCGGCCTGGTCGAACTGGAACACGACTGGCAAGGGCCGCTTGCCGCTAACCAGAGTGTCGAAGGGACGCTGAGATATTTTCAGGAACTGGAGCGCGCGGCCACGCCGCAGATGCTCGTCAACTGGCGCTTCCAGCAAGGGCTGTACCGCGCGTATTACGATGCTTACACGCGCGCGCGCCTTATCTACGAAACGGAGTTGGAGCAACGTGCCATGGAGCCGTTGCGCGCGGCTGGGGAAAACAGCTCCGAGCTGGCAATGTCCAAAGCGGAATCTATTCTCAATGACGCCGTGATCAAGCGAGTTGCCGAGAACTGGCGCGCGCGGATTTTTGAGCTGGCGGAAGCGTTGTTCCAGAGCATCCGCATGCAATTGAGCGTGCCGCGCTACAAGGCGATCTCGGTCGACCGGGGAGCGAATCTCGATACCGTTGATGCACCGCTGAACAACCGCCTCTGGCTCAGGCAGCGTTTCAAAGAACTGCGCGAGACTTCCGATGAAGCCGCGCGCGTGGCGGGCATTCACGAAATCTTGCACTGGACCGATCCAGGTGCGGGCGGCTTCTACGACGACTTGGGCGACATCACGCGCCAGCTGCATCTGGTTCGCGGCGAGGGCACGATAATGGGCTTCGGCCCGGCAGGCACGCGGCGCCGCTCCTGGTGGGACCACGCCGAAGCGCTCTATGACGCACCGCTGCGCATGCACTACTCCGGTCTGGACACCGCGTCGCGCTACAAGATCCGGGTGGTGTATGCGGGCGAAAACCCGCGGCGGAAGATGCGGTTGATCGCGGGCGGCAAATGGGAGATCCATCCGCTGATGGAAAAGCCGTCACCTTTGCGGCCGCTCGAATTCGACATTCCCCATGACGCCACCGAGCATGGTGAACTGGATCTGGCGTGGTGGGGCGAGGCGGGCCTCGGTGGAAGCGGCCGCGCCTGCCAGGTATCCGAAGTGTGGCTAATCAAAAAATGAGCGAAGCAAATCAAACCAAAACAAATCAAGTATGGGAAAGCCCGGTCAAGAAGCGCCTACGCGAGGGCGAGCCGGTGATTGCCGTGACGATCACGACGGCGAACGTGGACGTGGCGGCGCACGCGGCCAGCATGGGCTTCGATTTTCTGTGGATCGAGACCGAGCACTCGCCCATCACGCTCGAAACACTGCGCAATATGGTGCTGGCTACGCGCGGCATGAAGGCGCTGCCGTTCGCCCGCGTGCCCGTCAATGAGCTCTGGATGGCGAAGCGCGTGCTCGATGCCGGCGTGTGCGGCGTGATTTTTCCTTTCACCAGCACACCGGAGCTGGCGGCGCAAGCCGTGGCAGCGTGCCGTTATCCGCCCGCCGGACGCAGAGGCTCGGGGGCAAATCTAGCGCGGTTCACGTGGCCGGGCGGCTCGGACGGCTATCCGGACTCGGCGGACCGCAATGTGGTCGTGATCGTGATCATCGAAGAAGCCCGCGCCGTCGAGAACGTGGACGCCATCGCCGCCACGCCGGGCATCGATGTCATGTTCATCGGCACGAGCGATCTTTCCTTTTCGCTGGGCCTGCGCGGGAATCAGGAACATCCGCGGCTGCAAGAGGCGCTGGATAAAGTCGTAGCCGCGGGCCAGAAACACGGCAAGGTTGTGGGCCGCCCGGCGGCGAATGCAGAGCAGGTGCAGAAATTTCTGGCGCAGGGCTTCCGTTTCTTTCAAGCCCCTACCGACCTGGGATTCATGACCGCCGGCGCGAACGAATATCTTGGACCGCTGGGGCGCACGGCGGCGCCAGTGAAACCGAAGACGATCTATTAGAAAAGTAGGACAGAGCCATGCTGTCCGACCCGTCACGCATGCCTGCTCGTCGTTACAAGTGGTACGTGGTCGGCATGTTGTGGTGGATCTGTTTTTTCAACTATGCCGACCGACAGGCGATCTTCTCCGTTTTCCCGCTGCTCGAAAAGGAATTTGGGCTGACACTTGAGCAGTTGGGCTGGCTTGGCTCTTCATTTGGATTGGTCTATGGGCTGTGCGCGCCGTTCGCCGGGCGAGCAGTAGATCGCGTGCGCCGCAAGAGCGCCATTCTGGGCGGGCTGCATGCGTGGAGCGCCATTTGCATGGCCACGGCACTCTCGCGTGGTTTCGGCCAGCTTCTGTTTTTCCGCGCGGCCGAGGGACTGGGCGAGACATTCTACTTTCCGGCCTCGATGTCGCTGGTTAGCGATTACCACGGCAAGGCGACGCGCTCGCGCGCCCTCGGGCTGCATCAGACCAGCGTCTACATTGGAACTATCGCGGGCGGATATTTCGCCGGGATGATCGGACAACGTTACGGATGGCGGTGGAGCTTCGTGGTTTTCGGCGGGCTGGGAATTTTGCTGGGCCTGGTCCTGCGGCGATACCTGATCGAGCCCGAAAGAGGAGCGGCCGACGTGCTGCTTGCCGATGCACGCGGCTCGGAGACGAAAAACGGCCCTCGACTGCCAGGGAGCGGCCCCCGCGGATGGCTGACGCCAACCCTTGTCATCCTCCTTGCGGCTTTTCTCTGCGCCAACTTCGTGGCTGTGGTCGTGCTTACGTGGATGCCCAAATTTCTCTACGACAAATTTCATCTGAGTCTTGCGGCTGCCGGGCTGACGGCCACGGTTTTCATTCAGCTCGCGAGCATGGTGGGAGCGCCCGCCGGCGGATGGCTGGCCGACCGGATGCGCGCGCGGCGTCCGGACGGCCGCATTATGGTGCAAGCCGCTGGCCTCGCGTGCGGCGCGCCCTTTGTGGTGCTGTGCGGGCTGACACAATCAATCGCATGGCTCATCGTCGCGCTTACCGCGTGGGGCTTCTTCAAAGGCCTTTACGATGCGAACATTTTCGCCGCCATGTTCGACGTGGTGCCGCCGGAATCGCGTGGCACGGCAACGGGGCTCATGAACATGGTCGGCTGGCTGGGTGGTGGCGGCGCGGCGCCGGTGGTGGTCGGCTACATCGCCGAGCGGCACGGCCTGGGACCGGCCATCGCGCTCGCGTCGGCTGTGTATGTAGCGGGGGCGGCGCTGCTCGTCGCCGGCATCTTACTCTTCATCCGGCGTGACGTGGCGCGAATGGAACCGGCGCGGTAGCGCGCAGCACCGCGTATGCCGCGAACGATGTCACCGACGCGATGGCGCACACTGGCGTGTATCCGTAGCGATCGATGATCGCGCCGAGGGCCGGCGAAACCACCGCCTGCATCGCTCCGTAGGCCGAGACCAAGAGCGAGATGGCGAACGCGGCGAGCGCGCCTTCGTACACGTCCAGCGGCATAGTGTAAAGATTCACGCTGAACGCAGAAACCGCCAGAATGCTCAGCGAAATTCCCCCGGCGGACCACGCAGCGCTGGGCGCGAGCGGAATCAGGATCGCGAACAGCCCCACCACCGCGCACACGAAGCACACGCGGAGACGCGCGGCCACAGGCTCGAGGCCGCACCAGGACCAGTGGAACGAAAGCCATCCGCCGGCGAATCCTCCGAGCATGGCGGCGAGCGGCGGCAGCCAGGCAAAGTACGCGGCCTCGACGAACGACAGCCGGTTGACTTCCACCAGATATAACGTCGTCCAATTACTCCACAGCGAGTAAGTCACCATACTCAGCGCGTTGGCCACCATGAATCCCCACATGCGAGGATCGCGCAGAATCGCCAGGCTGCGAGCCAGTGGTTCGGTCTTGGACGGTTGTGCCGGCGGCGTGGAACGCGCCACGAAATTCCACAGCGGAATCCACAGAAGCCCGGCAATACCCGTGGCCACAAACGCCGCGCGCCATTGGTAGCGCACCGCGAACCATGTGGCTACCGGCGGCGCCAGAATCGCACCCACGAATACCGCCGCCTGATTCAGGCCGTTGCCCAGCGCGCGCTCTTCCTTGGCGAGGCGCTCATGCATGGCTTTGCCCGCCGCGGGAATGCCGCCGGCCTCGGCGAGTCCCAGCCACGCGCGGCACGCTACCAGGCCACTCAAGCCGCGCGTGAAGCCTGTCGCGATTCCGGCGAGCGACCACAACCCGATGGCGAGACTGATGCCACGGTTCAGCCCAATGCGATCGATAGCGAGGCCCGCGAAAGGAGCGGCCGCCGCATACGTCAGCGAAAATGCCGCCACGATCCAGCCGTAGTCGGCGTTGGTCAAATGAAATTCCGCGCGAAACAGCGGCGCGAGCGTGGCCAGCGATTGCCGGTCCAGATAATTGATGCTCGAGGAAAGAAAGAAAATCGAAATGACGAACCAGCGGCCGGGCAGAGGGGCTCGCGGCGCGGTCGTCATTCCTGAAATTGGATCGTGGCCACTTCCCCCACGGTTACGGACTTTGCGTCGCGCTTGACGAAATATTCGACCACTACCTGCCGCGGCTGCTGCGCGCCACACCCGAGCTTTTGCTCCCCGCCGCCTTGAATCGGAACCGACGACGGATCGCGCATCAGCAGCCGTGTGAGCTTGTGGTCCTCGCCTTCAAGCACCAGGCGGATCTGCCGCCCGACACATTCGACCCTCGTCAGATTGCCGGCTACGCGGCCATCGGGCTTCGGGCCATCCCACCACGGCACGACTTTTTCGGGCGCGGCGCCTTTGCCCGCGTTGGCCTTGGCCTCGGCGGCGCGCAAGTTCGCAATCGCGTCCTCTTTCAAGCGCTGGACCTCCCGGGCATTTTCCTCGGCCTTGCGCTTTCGCCCGGCTTCCTCCCAATCGAGCCGCTGCTGGTCGATCGAACGTCGCCCGGCTTCCATGTGGGCGCGTTCCTCGGGTGTGGTGGCGGCTTGCACGGCATTACGCCACGCCTCCGCGGCTTTCTCGAACGCCTTTTCGTCGAGACACGCCTTGGCCATCTCTTCCCACCGGCCGGCATCGCGCGGCGCAAGTTGCGCGGCTTTTTCCAGATACTGGATGCGCTTGACGCCGTCGGTCTGCCGCCGCCCCATGAGCGCGTAGGTCTCGGCGAGCTTGGGGTTCAGCTTCAGTGCTTTGTCGAGCGCGGCAAGCGCCTTGGCGTTGTCCGGTTCGAGCCTGGCATATTCAAGATAAGAGCGCGGCGACGGCGTTCCTGCGGTGATGGCTTCGGCGAAGTTGCGGCGCGCTTCGTCCTGCTGCTTGTCTTGGAGCGCCATCATCGCCAGCCCCTCGTACGCCGCGGCCAGATTCTCCCTGCGCTGGATCATCTCCTGGTATGCTGTGCGCGACCGGTTGTCGAGCAGCAGGTCCGCGAGCGCCAGTTTCACCTCCGCCGAGGTTAGCGGCAGCTCGTCGTGATAATCGCGTTCCACGCTCAGCGCCTTGCCGTCGACTGCCGCGGTTGTGAAATTTCCGGCGGCCATGTGCTGGTCGACCTCTTTCTCGATCTCGGCGCGCGGCTTTCCGAAAGCGTTGCCGTAAGCGGCGTCTTCGTCCACGCCCTTCTGCAAGTTGAAAAGCAGGATGCGCAGCTTGGCGTAATAGTCAGCGTCGGTGACGAACAGTTGCATGCGCGCCCAATCCCGATTGCGTTTCGCGGCCGCGAGCGGCGCGCCGAGCGTCACGTGCGTGCCATTCACCTGTATGGTGGAAAGCACATCGGCGATGCCCTGCTCGATGGCCGCCGGCATGCGCCCCGCATTATTCTCAAGAAACAACCGCGCGCATTCGCGAAAAACCTCGGCCGGGATCGGTGCGTCGGCCGAGAGCAGGACGTCCCACCGGTCGCGCCCGTCGATGACCGCCGGCGCAAAAGGATACTCGACCCGCTCGTTGTTGGTTTTGAAAAGCAGAATGCGCACCGGCCGCGCCGTTTGCAAATCCTGATTGCGGAGCATATACCCCAGCACGTACTTGAACTGATCAAACCAGCCGAGCGTCTCGCGCCCCCGTTTCGCGCCGGCGTCGGTGTAGAGCTCAAATGGGCCGGAGCGGTACTCAATCCAGCGGCTCTGGGCGGCGAGGACGCAGGGGAGAAGAGCGAGGAGGAAAAACCTGTGCATCTGAGATTATTATCGCGCAGGGGCGAGGTTGAGCAGCCGCGCGTGACATCACGGGCGACGAAGTTAAGCTCGCCTCACTTCCCCAGCGTTTTCTAAGTACTCGACGATCGCCTTCACCTCCGCGTCGGACGCCTGCGGACCGCGGGCCACCATGCCCTGCACCACGGCATTCCGCCGCGCGGACAGGGGGCGTCACCGCACCGGCAGACTTACGATATTGCTGTTCGTGACAAACGTTGGTGTGCCGGATTCAAAAGGTGCCATCGGGGAGATAATTTGCAAGGGCTGCAATCCTCCAGAAATCTGTTTACTGGTCCGGCAATTGATTTGGTCCAGTCCCACATAACCCGGCGCCGGCCCAGCGTAAAGCAAGGTGCAACTTGTACCTCCCAGCGAGACCGCCGGCGGCAGAAGGTAAACCAGTGGCTCCGGGCCGGTGGCCGGAATACCGCTCGTTCCTGGCGTGTAAGCTCCGACACCGGTCGCGTAAATCGTCACGATCTCTCCCGGCACAACCGGGTGCGCCCGAGTGACCGGCGTAAAGTCCGCGGCGTGCTGTACCGCAGGGAGCCGTCAGCAAGGGTGAAAATACCGGGCGCCACCGGCAGCGCGCCGGTAAAGGTCGCGATGCCGTTCGCGTCAATTTCCAATGCGGGAAATTGACGTATTGCCGCCACGTAGGCTATGGGGTCAGTCTCGCCATCACTTCCCCAGCGTTTTCACTAAATACTCGACGATCGCCTTCACTTCCGCGTCGGACGCCTGCGCACCCCGGGCGACCATGCCTTGCACCACGGTATTCCATTCCTTTTCATTCATCCGCTGGCTGGTCACTACCTCCACCGAATGGCAGCCTGTGCCGCAGGTTTTCTCGACTAACGCCTTTTCGCCACCCTTCGGCAGTTCGACCGGGGCAAACGCGCCGACTTTGGGCAGCCCGCGCCTTGCCGTGGCGGCTTCGGCCACCGCCTTCGCAACCGACGGCGGCAGCGCTTTCCGGCGAACATCCGGTAGCGCGAAGGCAACCAGGGTATTGCTCAGCCCTCCACCCAGAAACGCTCCGCCCCCCGCGGCCATGAGGGCAACGTATTGCCGTCCGTCGCGGCCCATATAAGTAATCGGTATGGTGTGCCCGCTCGCCTCCAGTTTCTCTTCCCAAAGCAGCTTGCCGGTCTTCGAATCAAATGCGCGGAACCGCGAATCATTCGTCGCCCCGATAAACACGAGTCCTCCCGCCGTCGCTATGCTGCCACCAAGGTTCACCGCCCCCGTATTGCGTACCCCGATCGCCTCGAGCGCCTCGATCCTCCCCAGCACGGACCGCCACGCAATGTTCCCCGAAGCCAAATCGACCGCGATCAACTCTCCAAACGGCGGATTCTGGCACGGTATGTATGCATCTCGATTCCAGAACCGCGCATAGGTGCCGTAGGCCGCCTTACGCACATACTCCGAGCCCTTCTTTTCCATGTGGCCCCACTGCGCCACGTGCATCACGTTCACAAACAACAAACCACGGGAAGGATCAACCGACACGCCGCCCCAATTTCCGCCGCCCAGCGTGCTCGGAAAAAACAGCGCGTTCCCGTCGAGGGGCAATGGTGTGTAGGGTCCGCCAATCTTCATCTGATTTGTTTCAAACAATTCCTTGCAAAAGCGTGCGTGCTCGGGCGAGCGGTCATACATCTCCTCTATGCGAAACGTATTCTTCCCCAGCGGCGGAGGCTTGACTGGAAACGGCTGCGTCTTCGCCGTCACTTCGCCAGGTATCTCCGTTTGCGGCACGGGGCGTTCCTCCATGCCGTAAACCGGCTCACCCGTTACGCGGTCAAAAACGAACAACAGGCCCATCTTGGTGATCTGCGCGACGGCCGGGATGACACGCCCTCCGCGATGAATATCAAACAGCGCCGGCGGCGCGGCCAAGTCATAGTCCCAAATATCGTGATGCACCAGTTGCTGGTGCCACTTCTTCTCGCCCGTGCGCGCATCGAGCGCCACGAGCGAGTTCCCATATAGGCCGTCGCCGACGCGGTCCGCACCGTAAAAATCGGAGGTCGGCGCACCCAGCGGAGCGTACACAATCCCACGCTTCACATCGACCGTGAAGAACCCCCACGTATTGGTCCCCGATCGGTTTTTCCAGCCATCCGGAGGCCATGTCTCCGACCCGGCTTCACCCGGCCGCGGCACAGTGTGGAAGGTCCATAGCAGCTTGCCCGTCTTCGCATCCCAGCCGCGAATGTCCCCATACGCTCCCTGGCTGGGCGAGCCCTCGCCATTGGCGCATCCGGTGATCACGACATCGCCAAACACCGCTGGCGGCGAATCCAACGCATACCGCCCATCCTTCAAATCCCCCAATACACCCTGCTTCAAATCCACGCGGCCTTCATTACCAAAACCCGGCGCGGGTTTTCCCGTGGTCACATCCAGCGCCAAGAGAAATTGCCCATTGCCTGCGAAGAGGCGCGAATGCAGACCGCCCGCTCCCGGCCAATACGCGAGGCCACGCAGAGCCACCGGCTTCGCATCGTACTTCCAGAGGAGCTCGCCCGTTTCTGGGACCAGCGCATACACGCCGTCGGGAGACGTCACATACATCACCCCGTCCACAACAACCGGTACAGCCTCCGATCCCGGCTTTTCCGTTCGAAACATCCACGCGAGCTTGAGCCGTTCCACGTTGCCGGCATGGATCTGCCGCAGTGTGGAATACCGCATCGCACCCGGATCATTTCCATAGGAAGGCCAGTCTGTCTGCGCGAACCCGGCGGTCGAGAGCAACAGCAGTGCAATAAATCGAGTCACATCACTACTGTAGCCGATTCGTGCTTTCCGGCAGCATGGGTTAGCCCTCGAAGAGGTAGCCTAGCCGCGAAATCCCAACATGGCGATGGACAGGCGCGAATGGCTGTCCTACCTTTAAACATATGTGGACCCACATGTTCGCGCTCAATCTGCCGCTGGTGGAGAAGATTCTGCGCCCGGCCATCGTCTACGCCTTCCTGGTGATCATGCTTCGTGTCTTCGGCAAACGCGAGCTGGCGCAACTCAATCCGTTCGATCTGGTAGTGCTGCTATCGGTGTCGAATACCGTGCAGAACGCCATCATCGGCGACGATAACTCGGTGACCGGCGGGCTCGTTGGCGCTTTCACGCTATTTGCCGTCAACTATCTCGTAGTCCGGTTCCTGTTCAAGCACCGCCGTCTGGACGAGATCCTCGAGGGCACTCCCACCTCCCTCGTTGAGGATGGAAAGCTATGCCATGCCGGGCTTGCCAAGGAGCTGCTGAGCGAGTCCGAGCTGCTGACCGTCGCGCATCGCCAGGGCTTCACGAATCTCGACGAGGTCCAGCACTGCACGCTGGAGCCCGGTGGCGCGTTCTACTTCGAAGCCAAAGAGCCGCGCCCGCACGAGCGCCATCACGCCGAATTGATGAAGCATCTGCACGAGCTGCGCGGGCAGATCGACGATCTCCGCCAATTAGTCAGAGCCCGCTGAGCGGGCCGTTTCCACGCGCCATACCCCGGTGAAATCGGCGAAGAAGCATTCTACTTCGACCTCGGGGATGGCGGAGCGAACGCACGCCGCCGCACGCGCCAGTTCACTGCGATGATGCTCCGCTTCGGCGATGGCATCGTGGTTGAACCTCGCCAGGCCGCCACAAGCGCCGCAGTCCGAGTGCGCTATAAGGATCACTCGTCCGGTGTCATGCAACTTGCGAGAGAGGCGGAGCTGGTCGAGCAGGAAGTTGTTCTCCGAGTCGCCGCCCGGCGAGGCGAGCGCTCTGGCTCCGCCCGCCACCCGGATAGTATCCACACGCTCCAGCCTCAGCCGCTTGAGAAACTTCTGCACGACCAGCGTGAAGCGATCGTCGAAGCAGTATACAGCCACGGCATCGCTTCGATATGCGCCGATTACAGAATCAAACTGGAAATGGAATACCTTATCCATGACTATTTTTCATACGTTGACGCCACGGCGCGCCTTCAACTCGGCGAGCAGCTTGTCGATCTGGTCTTCTTTTTCGAGCGCGGCCAACCGGTCTTCGACGTCGCTCCCGGCCAGCTCGGATTTAGCCTGGCTGGCGGCTTCCGCGTGCATCACCTTGCGCTTCATGCGGTCGAAAGCCGCGGCTTTGGAACCATCACCTATGGCGATGCGCGCGTCGCTGGCTTTGCCCAGCGCGTGTGAGCGATGGTGCTGCGCGATCAGCATGTCACTTTTTGCCTCCGCTTCGGCCAGTTTCTGCTCCAGCTTGTGCAGGGCCGATTTCAAATTCTCCACCTGCAACTTCTGGTCCGCAATCTGTTGATCGAAACCGTCGCTCATTTGCTGATAGCTCATCGACCGCTCGAGTGCCGCGCGCGCCAGATCGTCCTGTTTCTTGTCGACGGCCAGTTCCGCTTTGCGCATCCACTCGGCTTGTTTGTCTTGGTTTTCCTTCTTCTTTTTCTCCAGCAGGTGCTCGTCCGCAATGGCGATCGCCACCTGCGTCTTGACCTGCATCAATTGGTTCTGCATGTCGAGAATGATCTGCTTGATCATTTTCTCGGGCTCTTCCGCCTTATCGATCAGGTCGTTCAAATTCGCCCGAACCAATGTTGAGACTCGTTCCAATAGTGCCATAAAAATTCTCCTTTCTATTGACCTGCGCTATTGACTTACGCAGCGCTGAGACGCAAGAACCCGTTCCCAATCTCTGCGCCTTAGCGTCTCTACGGTCCCTCATTGCAGCCTAGGACTTGCCATCTGCCGGCGGTTTGGAAGGCTTGTCTCCTATGGACCGCACCTTGCTGAGCAGCTCCGACATCTGCATGCCCGACAGCGTTTCGAACAGCGCCGGAATCTGCGCCGCCATCTTGGTGATGTCGCCGGTGATCTTACTCATTCCCGCGGAATCACCATTGCCGGTCGAGACAATCGTGATCTTGTCGATGTTGGCCAGCGGCGCCGCCAGCGCGCGCACCACCTCCGGCATGTTAGTGAACAGCTTGTCGACCACCGCGGCCTGGTTGTACTCCTGGTATGCCTCAGCCTTCACGTTCATGGCCTTGGCTTCGGCTTCACCCTTTTTGAAGATGATTTCGGCTTCGGCCTCGCCCTGCGTGCGCGTGCCGCTGGCATGACCTTCTGCTTCGGCGATGAGCCGCTGTTTCTCGGCGGCGGCCAGCGTTTCGATGCGCTGCCGCTCAATTTCAGCCGGCTTCAACACGGTAGCAACCAGCTCGCGCTCGCGTCGCAGAATCTCGGCATCCTGCACTTTGATCTGCTGCTCCTTCTCCACCTGCTGGACTTTGACCGACTCGGCCACCACCTGCTGCTGCATCACGTTGGTCTGGATCTCGTAAGCTTTGTCCGCCTGCGCCTGCTGCTTCTTGACGGTTTCCTGGTAGGTGGCCTTCTTGATTTCGAGATCGCGCTGCGCCTCGGCCTGCTTGGCCTGCGAAGCCGTCTGCGCCTCGATGCGTTTCTGATCGGCCTCGGCCGTCGCTACTGCCGCGGCCAGCTGCGCGGATGCGGTGGCGACTGCCGTATCGCGCGACGCTTCCGCTGTGGCCACGTCGGCGTCACGCTTGATGCGCGCCACGTCCGGCTTACCCATGTTGGTGATGTATTCGTTCTTGTCGCGGACTTCCTTAATAGTGAACGAAATCACCTCGAGCCCCATCTTGTTCATATCGGCGGCGCAGGTGGAGCGCATGCGGTCTCCCACCATCTCCGGCTGCTTGACGATCTCCTCCACGGTCAACTGGCCGATGATGCCGCGCAGATGGCCTTCCATCACCAGACGAATCAGGCCTTCGCGCTCCTGGTCCGTCTTGGTCAGGAATTGCTCGGCCGCCGTCTGGATCGATTCCGGATCGCTCTTCACCTTGATCTGCGCCACGGCTTCAACCGTCACCGCCACGCCCTGCTTGGTATACAGGTCCTGTTGCGGCGCGACGTCGAACGACATGAGTTCGAGCGACAGCCCGCGACAGCTCTCGATCATCGGAAAGATGACCGTGCCCTTGCCCTTCACGATGCGCGTGCCGCGAAAACCGTAGACCACCAGCGCCTCGTGCGGGCCGGCTTTGCGGAACAGCTTGGCGAACATGCTCATCAGAAAAATCACGCTGAGCACCAGCAACCCTGCGATTACCCAAACACCCGCTGTAATGTGCATAGACGTCTCCTGTGGCAGGCACTTACGCCTGCGCGCTCTTTTCCTTATCCGGTAACTCTTCCGCGGCGCCGGTCAATTCCGTCCAGCGCTGGACGTACCCAATCCCTTTTTCGTAGCGCGTCACCACAACTTCTGTGTTCGTGGGAATAGCGCTCCCGTCTTCGCTGCGTACTGCCGCGCTGCGCCGGGCGCCTTCCTGCGAAAAAATCATCTCGCCGGTGCCACCGGGCCGGATGCGGCTGCTCACACGGCCCAGGACGCCAACCATGCGGTAATCAGCGGGGTCGAGCGGCTGCTCATGCGCGACCAGTTTGGCTAGAAACCAGAACACTAGGGCAGCACCAGCCATGCCGCTCGCTACCGATGCACCGAGCGCGCCGAGGAACCATAGCGCCGAGTACTCGGTCAGCAAATAACCGGTCCCGCCGAACCACGCCAGAAACGCCACGACGGTGCCGAAGTTGAGGATGGACACTCCTGGCTGCCCGCCGCCATGCGCGTGGCTCACATGCACGTGAGGCATGCCGTGGTGCATATCGAGATGGGGCAGATGCACGTGCAAGCTGCCCGCCACCACCGACAGCAGGCTCAGAATAAATCCCACGAGAAAGCAAACCAGATAAAAGTTGGCCCACGTCATAACGATGGCCTCCCGTTGCGGCCCGGTTTTAGGACCTCAAACAGCCGCTCAACCAGCTCTGGTGTTTCGAGAATCCCGTCCAGCAACACCAGACACTTGCGCGAGTCCGCGTGGCGCGCCAGGTGCAGCAGGGCCTGGCTGACTTCCGGATCGCGCCGGAACCGCTCCGCGCCATCGATCAGCCACAGGTCGAGCTTATCTTCCAGCGCGCCGACATCGGAAATCAGCCCGGTCTGAAATCCTTCCGGATCGTCCACCAGATATCCGGGATGCACCTTAAAAAACTTGGCCAGCAACATGCGCGTGGCATTGGTCAGGTGAGGCCTGGCGCCGCTTTCGATCTGCGAGAGATACGACTGGCTGATGGGCTTGCGCTGCTCCTTCTTGATAGCGCGCACAACCTCCTGCTGCGTCATGTCGCGATCGAGCCCGCGCAACGCACCTTCCATTTCCCGCAAATAGCGTATTTTCTGCCCTAGTTTCATAATTGCAATCTGCTATATTGATATAGCATTTTGCGATAAGATTCAAGAATTATATCGGCTGTGTTTTCAGCATTTTGCGGCAAGCGGCTACCCGTCAGCACTGGGCAGGCCCGTTTACTTCGCCGGTGTTCCCGCCATGCGGTAGATCAGATCGCGGACGCGCAGGAGCCATTCGGTATCCAGCTCGCCCGTGGCCAGCGGCGATTGGCACCAGCGGGCGCGGTCGCCTAGGCCGACGCGCCCCACGATCGCCGCGCGCACATCGCCCTGGTGCGCGGCGTCAAGCGACCGCGCCAGCGCCACATCCTGCAGCGCGTTGCGGCGAATGAGCCGGCGCGTGCTCAACCGCTCCTCGCGGCCGGACTCGCGCGCGTTGCACATCAAATTGCGGAACGGACCCCATACGGGCGCATCGGATCGCGCGGTAATCGGAGGCAACGCCGCGTGATGTTCCTGAACAGTAGGCGCGACGGACGGCAGCACGCGCACTTCCATGGGATACATCACCCACCCGCTCCCGATCTTCATGAGCACCTCCAGGCGCACGCGCTGGACCGGAGCGTCTGCCGGGACCCAGAGATCAAGCCAATAGCTCAACGTATTCTGCTTCGGAATCGGTGAAGGCAGGTAGGGCAGCGCGCCAAATGTGGGTACCTTGGCGGGCTCGAGCGCATCGGGAATCCAGCCCGCGTCCGTCTTGACGTACAACTCTTCATAGAGCGAGATGTGAAAGATCTCCGGCGGATTGGTTTGCACGAAAAGGAAAAAGGGGTTGCGTTCCGGCACTGTGGCCGCGATTTGAAAGGAGGCAAACGCATTGCGCGCGACCCCGGGAGAGAGGATCTCGCGCGGCTGTCGCATGCGATCGGCGGCTACAACTTCGCCGAACGGATCGACGCGCTGGAATTCAGAAAGGACGCGCAGCGATTGAGCAGCCACGGGTCCGGCCAGCAGGAGGAGAACTGTGGCACGGCAAACGCTCACCGGCCCATCCTGCCGGCCGGCCGGACAACCCGGAGCCACGTGCGCATCCTAAGGCGCGTTGAATTGCGTAAATCCTCGATAGAGCCAGACTCCTGCTATCACCACCCCCAGCGCAGCGGAGGCCCAACCGAACCCCTTGGTGTACGGCGTTACGCTGGCGATGCGATGGCGAATCTCCGTCTGCTCGGCTTCGAGGAGCGACTCGCCTGGATTGAGGAACAACTGATCATCCTCACGCATCGAAAATAGGGATCGGTAGATCATCAGAACAACAAATACAGTGGTCACCGCTCCCCACACAAAGAGCATCCACATAAACGGAGAAATACCGGACATAGGTTTTCCTCCCTCTCTATGCTCTATGTAGAGAAAAACGGAGCCGGAGTCAAGGGGGGTCGTGGTGCGGGTGTCGTGCGTGCGCCGGTAGCCCGGTTAGGCCAGCAGCTTCTTCACTACTTCGCCGCTCACGTCCGTCAGGCGGAAGTGCCGGCCCTGGAATTTGAACGTCAGGCGCTTGTGATCCACGCCCAGGCGGTTGAGAATCGTCGCCTGCAGGTCGTGGATGTGGACCGGATCGGAAACGATGTTGTAGCAGTAGTCATCGGTCTCGCCGAGCACCGTGCCGGGTTTGACGCCGCCGCCGGCCATCCACATGGTGAAGCAGCGCGGATGGTGATCGCGACCGTAGTTGGTCTCCATCAGCTTGCCCTGACAATAGACCGTGCGCCCGAACTCTCCGCCCCAGATCACGAGCGTGTCTTCGAGCAGGCCGCGCTGCTTCAGATCTTGAACGAGCGCCGCGGACGGCTGGTCAACACTTTTGGCTTGCAGCGCCAGATCGCGGGGCAGGTCGTTGTGCTGGTCCCAGCCGCGCTTGTAAATCTGGATGAAACGCACGTTGCGCTCGGCTAGGCGCCGCGCTAACAAACACTGCCACGCGTAGGTGCCGGGCTTGCGGGAATCCGGACCGTAGAGCTCAAAAATATGATCGGGCTCTTTCGAGAGATCCACCAGCTCGGGCACGGAAGTCTGCATGCGGAAGGCCATCTCGTACTGCTGGATGCGCGTCTCGATTTCCGGATCGCCGTAAGCCTCGGCGTGCATGCCGTTCAATTTCGCCAGACCGTCCAACATGCGGCGTCGCGTGCCCTTATCTACGCCGGGAGGATCGGAGAGATACAGCACCGGGTCACTGCCTCCACGGAACGTTACGCCCTGATATTTCGAGGGCAGGAATCCAGGGCCCCACAGCCGAGAAAACAGAGGCTGATCGACGTTCAAGCCGCTGGCCTGTGACACCATGACGACGAACGACGGCAGGTTCTGATTCTCGCTCCCCAGCCCGTAGCTCACCCACGCGCCCATGCTGGGCCGGCCGGGCTGCTGGCTGCCGCTCTGGATGAAGGTGATGGCCGGGTCGTGATTGATGGCGTCGGTGTTCATGGTCTTGACGATGGCGAGATCGTCAACGATGCCAGCGGTGTGCGGCAGCAGTTCGCTCACCCATGCGCCCGACTGCCCATGCTGCTGGAACCTGAAAATCGAGGGCGCGACAGGTAGCGTCGACTGGCCGGAGGTCATGCCGGTGATGCGCTGTCCCATGCGGACCGACCCCGGTAAATCCTGCCCGCGCATTTTTTCAAGCTGCGGCTTGTAGTCGAACAGGTCCATTTGCGCGGGGCCGCCGGATTGGTGCAGGAAGATCACGCGCTTGGCGGTAGGCGGGAAATGCGGCAGCCCGGGCAGACCGCCGGTCTTGGGGTTGACGTCCATGGGGCCGGCAAACAGCGCAGGGCTGAGCAGGGACGCCAGCGCCGCCGTCCCGATGCCTGCACTGCCGAGGCCGAAGAAGTGGCGCCGCGTGAGAGCCAGCCGGTATCCGTCGTCAAAATGCACTTTATTCCCTCGTCATCGTTTCGTCGAGATTCAGCATGGTGCTCGCAACCGTAGTCCAGGCCGCCAGTTCACTCGCATCGACCGCCGCATCCAGTTTCGATTCGCCGACGCTATCGAGCTTCAGCGCGGCGTCCTTATGCTGCTGGTAGTTCAAGAGCGAGCCGCGCGCCATGTCGCGTAGCACCTGCACTTCTTTCGGCTGGGGATCACGCGTGGTGGCCAGGCGGAAACCGTAACGGATGCGCTTTACGGGATCCGGGCCGCCCTCGCGAATCATCCTTTGCGCCAGCACACGCGCCGCTTCCACATACGTCGGATCGTTCATCAGGACCAGCGCCTGCAGCGGAGTGTTAGTCACCGCGCGCCGTGCCGTGCACTTCTCGCGGTCGGGCGCGTCGAAAGTAATCAGCGATGGCGGCGGGCTGGTACGTTTCCAGAACGAGTACATGCTGCGGCGGTAGAGGTCGCCGCCATGACTCGGCGAGTAGGTTTGGGCGGAGTACACATCACCGTATGCGATTTCCTCCCAGAGGCCCTTCGGCTGATATGGGAAAACGCTGGGGCCGCCCACCTTCTCGACCAGGAGCCCGCTCGCGGCCAGCGCGTTATCACGCACCATTTCGGCCGGCAGCCGGAAGCGCGGACCGCGCGCCAGCAGCCGGTTCTCCGGATCGCGTTCGTGCTGCTCCGGCGTCACGCGCGAGGATTGGCGGTACGCCGCCGAAGTCACCATCAGCCGATTCATGGCTTTGACATCCCACTGGGTGCGGATGAACTCGGTAGCCAGCCAATCGAGCAATTGTGGATGACTGGGAGGATCGCCCTGCGAGCCGAAATCCTCCGCGGTTTTGACAATGCCCGTGCCGAAATGCACTTGCCAGTACCGGTTCACGGCCACGCGCGCCGTGAGCGGATGCCCAGGATCGACCAGCCATTTCGCCAGGCCCAGACGGTTTGCCGGAAGATCTTTCGAGAGCGCGGGTAGGACGGCCGGCACGCCGGGCGTGACCACTTCGCCGCGATTGCGGTAATCGCCGCGGCCCAGCACTGCGGTCTCGCGGGGCTCCTCCATTTCCTGCATCACCATGCTGGTGGGGACCACCCATGCCAGCTCTTCCTGCTCGTGGCGCAGATCTTTCAACTCGGCGTACGATTTGCTGATCTCGGCAGGCACTCCGCGAACGAGGAAGTAATCACGCAGCGCCTCGTTTTGCGCTTTCGAGCGCTTTCGGGGAATCAACGCAATCGTGGCGCGCGCCGGCTGATGAAGGGCGAGCTGCTCGATCTCAGCGCCCGAAAGAGCGCGCCCGTAAAAACGGAGATCGTCGAGCCCGCCGCGGTAGGGCTTGCCGAGAGCCGGATCGCCAATCGAAAGCGGCGCCGCGGAGCGGATCGAACCGGTGAGATGATCTTCCACGGTCTCGATCTCCGCTCTTTTCCCGTTCAAATAAAGCTGAATGCCCGAAGCCGAGCCGGAGCCATCGTAGTTGATGGCCACATGATTCCAATCGTTCAGTACGAGCGGTTCGCGCGTGCGCGCCTGCACGGCATCATCGGGCCAGTGATGAATCAGCCGGACGTAAAGCCGCGATCCGCGCTCAAGGTGCGGCAATACCTGTGATTCTTCGAAGGACAGCTCGTAGCCCTGCCGGGCGACGCCATCCAGCTTTTGCAGCACTGCCATTTCTTTGCTACCGCCCGATCTGAGCCATAGCGCCATGGCGAATGGCTCGGTGCGATCGAAGGCCGCGGTATCGCCCCATGCGACGTGCGCTTCTCCGTCAAAATCCGCCGCGCGGCCCACCGGTCCAGCGGAGTAGCCCAGGTCACCACGCAGCAGCGAACCGTGGCGGTAGTGCCCCGACGTGTCGGCCACGCTGCCATCCATCTCGTAGTGCGCTATGAGGCCGTCACGCGGCGGCGCGGGAATCGCCGCGAGCGCGGTCTTTTCCCACGCAGTCTGCATCGCATCGAGATCGTCTTTATTGGGAAGGGCGGTTTCGTGCTCGCAGATGGCGTTCTTGAGGGCCTGCATCTTGTCGAGCTCGGGCGACGGTAGCTCGAGCACCGGCTGGGCATTGCCTCTCCGGCCGTCGAGGCCTTTCTCCGAAATCGTATTGAAGAAGGCGTAGAAGCGATAGAAATCCTTCTGCTTGATGGGGTCGTATTTATGATCGTGGCAACGCGCGCAGCCCATGGTGGTGCCGAGCCAAACTACCGATGTCGCCTCCAGACGGTCCACCACGTACTCGTTCTGGTACTCCTCCGGAATCGCGCCACCCTCAAAATTGATCATGTGGTTGCGATTGAAGCCGGTGGCGATCCGCTGCGCGAGCGTGGGCTGCGGCAGCAGGTCGCCGGCAAGCTGTTCGACAGTGAACTCATCAAACGGCATATTGCGATTGAACGCGTCGATCACCCAGTCGCGCCAGTGCCACATCTCGCGATGACTGTCGATGTGATAGCCGTGGGTATCGGCGTAGCGTGCCAGATCCAGCCAGTGCATGGCCATGCGCTCGCCGTAGCGCGGCGAGGCCAGCAGGCGGTCCACGACTTTTTCGTATGCGTCGGGCGATAGGTCGCGCTGGAACGCTTCCGCTTCCGCGGGCGTGGGTGGCAGCCCCGTCAGATCGAACGTCACACGGCGGATGAGCGTGGCTTTATCGGCTTCGCTCGAGGGCTGCAGTCCTTCGCTCTCGAGGCGCGCCAGGATGAAGTTGTCGATGGGATTGCGCGGCCACGCCGTGTTCTTCACGGCAGGCGGATCGGGCTGCTGCGGCGGCACATATGCCCAGTGCATCTCCCACCTGGCGCCTTCGTCAATCCAACGGCGAATGAGTTCGACTTGCTTTTCGTTCACCGTCCGCTCCGCGTATGGCGGCGGCATGCGTTTGGCCTTGTCGATCGCGCTGACGCGCTGGTAGATCTTGCTCTCCGCAGCCTTGCCTGGCACGATCACCTGGTAGCCGCCGCGATCCGCGAAAATTCCATCCTTCGTGTCCAGGCGCAGCTTGGCCATGCGCTGTTTTTCGTCGGGACCGTGGCATGCGAAGCAGGTATCCGAGAGAATCGGCCGGATTTCGCGATCGAAATTGATGGGTTTGGCGGCAGCTTCAGCCGGTGCGGCAGCAATGGTCCGCACGAACGCAAGCAAGCCGAGCACAAGAAACGGGGCGCCGACAGTCACATGGTGGGCTGGTTTCACTGTCTGTCATTATAGTGCCGCAGCAGCCAGGCAGCCCTGCTCGCGCGATTTCAATTCGGGAAGAGCGCACAGGCGGGCATGCCCGTGCCACTTACTTCTTGGGCTTATACGCGATACAGTCGATTTCTACCCTCATCTTCGGGTCGGCGAACTTGGCTTCGACGGTCGTGCGCGCGGGCTTGGCGTTGCCAAAGAACTGCGCATAGACCTCATTCATGGCGGCAAAATCTTTGCCGTCGCCAAGGAAGACCGAGCACTTCACCACGTCCGCCATGGTGGCGCCGCATCCTTCGAGAATCTTCTGGATGTTGGTCAGCACCAGGCGGGTCTCGTGCTTGATATCGCCGTACGACATCTTGTCGGTTGCGGCATCGATGGGTCCTTGACCCGCGACGTAAATGAAGTCGCCCGCGCGAACTGCCGGCGAGTAAGGGCCCCGGGGCACGGGAACGCCCGGCGGCGTGATTCGTTCGATCATCAATGTCCCTCCGCTTCGAGAAATCTTTCCGCTTCCATGGCCGCCATACACCCCATGCCGGCCGCCGTGATGGCCTGCTTGTAAACGCGGTCCTGCACGTCACCTGCGTGAAACACACCGGGAATATTGGTGCGCGCGCCGCCTTTCGACAGAATGTAGCCATCGGCGTCGGTGTCGATCTGGCCGCGAAACACGGACGTGTTGGGAATGTGGCCGATGGCGACAAAGAAGCCGTCCACTTCCTGCTCCCACACCGCGCCGGTCACGGTGTTTCGCAGGCGCACGCTCGTGACCAGCTTTTTTTCAGGATCGGAAATGTCGTCGACCTCGGTGCTGGTCAGAAACTTGACCTTGGGATTGTTCTGCGCGCGGGCGAGCATGATCTTCGATGCACGGAACTGATCGCGCCGGTGCACCACCGTGACCTCGCTGCCGAAACGGGTCAGGAAATTGGCTTCTTCCATGGCCGAGTCACCGCCACCGATTACCATGATTTTCTTTCCACGATAAAAGAAACCGTCGCAGGTGGCGCAGGAACTGACGCCGTGTCCAATGAGCTTCTGTTCGTTCGGAAGGCCGAGCCATCGCGCGGATGCGCCCGAAGCGATGATCACCGTGAGGGTTTCGATCCATTCGCCGTCGACGTACAAACGAAACGGACGCCTGGAGAAATCGGCCTCCGTCACCACGCCGTGCAGGTATTGGGCGCCAAAATTCTCCGCTTGCTTCTTGATATTTTCCACCAGGTCCGGCCCGTTGATGCCTTCCGGAAACCCTGGGAAGTTCTCCACTAGCGTGGTCAGCGACAGTTGTCCGCCGGGGTGGTGCCCCTGGATGACCAGCGGCTTGAGATTGGCGCGCGCGGCATACACCGCCGCCGTATTTCCGGCACAGCCCGACCCGACGATCACGACATCCAGCATCCCGGCTTCCTTTTTTGACTTGGGTACTTAGAAACTCTCAATGTAGCATGAGCGCCGAGCGGAGTTGCCGAGCGCGACATGGGCGCGACGCGCTGCATCACTGCTCGGACCGCGACGGAACAGGCTGCGCGGCGCTGCTGTGCGCCCCGTTGCCGCAACAATCGCCGGGTGGAATGGGGCTGCCGTGCGGACACGTTTTTGGGTGACCCAGGAAAGTGCAGATGCGATCCGTCACTTCGGGGCTCAGGATGTGCTCGAAAGTGCAAGCGTTCGATTCTACGGCCGCGTCGTCGCGGATGAAAAGCACGTCCATGAATAGGCGCTCGGCGAGGCGATGGCGGCGGATAACGCTGCGGGCGCGCGTTTCACCCTGATCCGTGAAGCCCACCTCGCCGCCGGCGACGCGCAACAAACCGATGCGCGACATGGTGGCGAACAGGCGCTGGCGCTGCACGTCGGTGAAGTGGGTGCCCTCGTAGTGCATGGCGCTTTCGCGCCGCATCCAAAGCTCTTCCAGGATCTCGTCGAAGTCTTCGTTCTCCTCGGCTGTGAAAACCAGAGTTTCCACGATACGGCCATGGTCGAGGTTGATGCGGCGATCCGCGCACCGGCCCACACGTTCATCGTGCGTGACAAGAAGAATCGTGCGGCCCTGCGCATGCAGTCCATTGAGAAGATCGAGCACGATTTGCTGGTTGGCCGCGTCCAGGTTTCCGGTCGGCTCATCGGCCAGAATGATTTTCGGATCGTTCACCAGGGCGCGTGCGATAGCCACGCGCTGCTGCTCGCCGCCCGAAAGCTGGGAAGGCAGGTGCCGCGCGCGATCCGCTAGGCCCACGTGCTCGAGCGCCCGCCGAGCCTCGGATTCATCGGTCATGCTGTGGAAATACTGGGCGAGCATGATATTTTCGATGGCGGTGAGGTGCGGGATCAGGTGATACTGCTGGAAAATCAGCCCGACGGTCTCGGCGCGGAAGCGTACCAGATCGGCACGGCTGAGCTGGGCGATGTCGGTAGCGGCGATGCGCACCGCCCCGGCGGTTGGCTGATCGAGGCACCCGAGGATGTTCAGCAACGTGGTCTTGCCGGAGCCCGACGGGCCCATGATGGCAATCCATTCGCCGGAATTCGCCGTGAAGCTGACGTCGTCGAGCGCCTTCAATGGCTCGCCGCCGCTGACACGGTAGTGCTTCGAGACGCGATCAACTTCGAGAAACGACATGCCCTCGTCTACTCTCCACGCAAAATCATGGCAGGTTCGATACGCCAGATGCGCGACGCCGCCAGCACCGTGGCAATGACGGCCACAAGCAGCGTGACCGCCATCACCGGGATGAACACGCCAAAATCTACCCCAACCGCAGCATCCGAAAAAATCTTCCGGCCGATCCCATAGGCTATCGCAAGGCCCAGGACGTAACCGGTAAGGGCCGAGGCCACCGCGAGCACCAGGGACTCGGAAAGGAACAGGCTGGCGATCTTGCTTTCGGCGGCGCCGATCGCCTTGAGTAGGCCGATCTCCTTGCTGCGCTCGATCACCAGCGCGCTGAAGTTTCCTGTCACGCACAGCGTGGTGATGCCGAAGATCACGAGCGCCAGAAAGAAAACGGCCGACTTCACTTTCAAGACAACATTGGCTTCCGTCTCGGCAACCGCATAGAGGACGCGCACGTCCGCGCCGGGAACCGCAAGGGCCAATGCAGCGCGAACCTCCTCCACGCGGGTCTGCCCCGTGATTTTCCCGGGCCCCTCGGCGCGCACTTCGACCAGGCTGGCGGTGTTCTGAAAGCCGGCGTCGGCCGCGGCCCGCTCGAATGGGACCATCAGGCGATTGTCTTCAGGGCCGCCGGTGCTCACGATGCCGCGCACGATGCATGGCCCCGATGCGAGCGGCACGCTCTGCTCAAGGCTCACGGTGAAATGGGCTGCCAGTGCGCTTCCGGCGAGGCACTCGCCGCGGCCGGCGGCCCGTGCGCCGTTTACTTGCCAATAGGAAGTGAGAGGCGCGGCTCGGCGAAAATCGACGCCGGCAACCACGACGCGCTCTTCTCCAACGCGCCCGACGGCATACAGGAATGGCGCCGCCACGGCTCCCAGCCGCTCGGCCTCGACGACCGCCGCGAGCGGCACGGTTTGCGAATTGGGCGCGGGCGCGATGACGAGGTTGGCGCCGTAGCCGCGGAACTCGTGGCGCATTTTTCGATCCAGGTCAGAGTAAACGCTGAGTAAAGTGGTGGCGAGGGTGGCTGCTACAGCCAGGCCGGAGAAGGCCAGGAGCAGACGCCGGCGGCGGAATTTCACCGCGCTCAGCACGAACCGCCAGAACACTAGATACCCTCCCTCAGAATTACAGCCGGCTCGCGCATCAGCGCGTTGCGTAGCGGCTGGGCGGCACCGGCCAGGGCGACCACGGTAGCCACGATGACCACCACCGGCACCAACAGCGTGGGGGCTTCGCCATGCACGCCAAAAACGGACTGGCTTACGGCGCCGGAGAGCTGCGCCCCTACCAGCGCGCCGATCAGCCCGCCGAGGGCACCTTGAATCGCGACTTCGGCTCCTAGGAGCGCGGCGGTCATCGCGCGGCCTGCTCCGGTGGCCTGCATGATGGCAATCTCGTAGCGGCGCTCAAGAACTGTGGTGGCCATCACGCTCCACACGGTGAGTGCCGCGGTGGCCAGCGCCGCGAGCGCAATCAGCAGCATCAGCCCGCGTACTTTGTTGAGCACCTGTCCTTCGTTGTCGGCCACGCGCCGGATGGGACGCGCCAAAGCCATGGGCAGGACCTGTTCGATCTGCAGTGCGATGGAGCTGATGTAAGGCGTGCAGTACCAACGCTCGTACTCGGCCGGTTTCATTTTCGCGGGATCCTTTCGCGCGAACGCGTCTTCGGGTTTCGTCAGCGCGCCGACTTCGATAGCATCCACCTGCCCCGCGCGGTCCGTGAGGCGCTCTAAGACCTCCAGCCGCACGTAAATGCGATCCTCTTCCTCGCCGCCGGTCGAAAGAATTCCAGCTACGTTGAACGTTTCGCCAAACAGATTGAGCCGCGATCCTGGCTGAAGGTTCAGTCTGCGCGCCAGCGCGGCCCCCAGCATGCATTCGCCGGAGCGGTCGTCGGGTGTGCGATCGTCAATCCAGCGGCCTTCCACTTTCCATGTGCTGTTGAGCGCTCGCAAGCCGGTTTGCGTGTTCGTGCCATCCGGCGCGCGCAGGTCCCGCCGGAACCAGACGCCTTCCACCGGGACGTCGCGTCCGTTGATGGCCGTCTGCGCATTGAGCGCCGGCGCCAGGGCGGTGATATTCAACGACCAGAAGATGGACTTGATCTTGGGCACGGATGCCACGGGAATGAATTCGTCCTTGGCCGCGGGCTGGTAGCGGATGCCGCCGATCACGACGGGCAACGACGCTGACTTCGGCGTAACCAGCAGGTTCGCGCCCAAGCTGCGCAGCTCGCGGTTCACGCGGTCGCCCACGTCCAGCATGGCGCCCAGCATGGCCGTGGCTACTGCGGATCCCAGCGCCACCGCTCCGATGGCCATGGCTTTGCGGCGCGGCGCGCGGCGAATCGACTGGCCAACAAATCGCAGGAACAACTCAACGACTCCCGCCGAAAAGCTTGAAGCCTTCTGCCAGCAGGTTGTCGGCGGCGATTACGATCTGCTCGCCTTGGACGCTCGATTCCAGAGGAATCGGATTGCAGCCGCCCTGCTGGCCGACGGTCGGAATGTTGATGGCGGAGGCGCAGTTCTTGCACATCACGTTGCGGCCACTTTGATAGTAACCCTGGCTCCCGCATATCCGGCAGGCGTCGAAAGCGATGGCGATGGACTGATCAGGCCGTTGGATGGCGATGATGCGAACTGTTGTGCCGTCCGATTGAATCGAAAAACGGTGCAGCATGCCGTCGTTCACCGTGCTGACCGGTATGCGGATTACGCCCTGCGTCATCGTGAGCGGCACGGCTGCCGAAAGCTCGGTCGCGGACTTGGCGTAGATGAACTCAGCTGTGATAGTCAGCATGAATAGGGCCGCCGCCGAGCAGGACGCCAGCATCCACATCCGCTCGCGCCGCGCCGACCATTTCGCTTTGCGCAGCGCCGCGCCTTCCAGGTTGTCAACATCCGGTGCGCGGCGGCGGCGCCACTCCATCAGCAACATGGTCGCGGCCAGCGCTAGTATCGTGACGAAGAAAAATGCTTCATTACGTACGATGGGACCGACCAGCGCCATCTCCGCGCTGCTGCCGGGCAGGATCTGGGCCTCGGACAGCTCGTGCAGCCCGGTGATCGTGAGTTGCAGGACCACCACCATCAGGATCACAGTAGTGATGCGGAAAAAACTGCCCAGGTCGATGCGAATCGTGCCCCGCACGAAGCTCACGCCGAACAGAATCGCGAGGCCGAGGCCCAACACGGTGCCCAGCGTTTGCATGAGCGCGTCGGAGTTATCGAAGCGCAGTGCTGACAGCATGAGCACGGTCTCCACGCCCTCGCGGAAAACCATCAGGAAAACGAACAGAAAAATCCCCCAGCGGGAGGCCGGGCCCGAGGCTCCTTGTTGCAACCGAGTTTCAATTTGACCCTTCAGGCCCCGGGCGTGGTGGTTCATCCAAAGGACCATACTGAAGACGAAAATCGCACTGGCAAGGAGTAGCGGACCCTCGTAACGCTCTTCGGTCACGTCGAAGCGCGTAAGCAACGCAGCCACCAGGATGCTTGCAAACACAGCAACTCCGAAGGCCTTGTAGACGGAAGGCAGGAGGTCGCCTCGTCCAATCTTGCGGAGATATGCGATCGCGATGGCGATGACCAGCGCTGCTTCAGCACCCTCGCGCAAGGCAATAACGAGTGTCGCTAGCATACGCAACTCGTTTGCATGTAGACATTGTACTGCATCGGACGAAATGTTGGGAAATCGAAGGAAGGGGCGGCAAACAGACGCGGCGGAACACGCGCCCGGCCATGAGAGGAGGCTACCAGGCAACGCTAAGGATTGTCCTCCCGCGCCGGGATTGCGGCATCCGGTTCACGACCGCTTACCGCTCCTGAACCATTAGTGGCGCAGCGTCAGAAAACGTTTCATGCTGCTGAAGGAAGCTGCTGAAGATGGAGCGTGGACCGCCTTTGGCCCGAAGGCACAGCCGCACGCGCAGGGAGTTCACCCCAGGCATGAGGCAGTGACCCGAAGATGCTGCGTGCGAGCGCGTCCTCCGAAGCATCCGGACCAGGCGGTTCCCGCTCCACACATATAGTGAACGGGCGAACCGAAGCGTTTCACGAACCCGGCATCAGTGGCGGGTCGCCAGCAACACGCCGAACCATACCGCCAGATATCCCAACGCCACGCTGGCCACGATGTTGATCAGCCCGATCCATGGGCCGCCATCGCGGACAGCGCTGTAGGTTTCGTATTCGAAAGCCGAAAATGTGGTGTAGCCACCGAGGAAGCCGACCACCAGAAGCAATCGCCAGTGTGGGTGCGGCTGGAAGCGCTCCGTGAATAACGCCATCAGCAGGCCGATGAGAAACGAACCCGTGACGTTGATAACCAGCGTGCCCAATGGAAAGCGCCCGCCGAAGCGGTTCATGATGGCGCCGCCAGCGACATAACGCGCGAGCGAACCTGTCGCGCCGCCCAACATTACAAGGAAATATTTTTCAAGCAAGCCTTGCGCTCCCGACCTTGCAAGAATAGTGAAGTTGCAAGAATAGCATTGCCACAAACCAGCGCTGATTGACGTTCTTGAGGGAATCACTGCGGAGAGTTACACAGCTCCTACAGCGATTTCCACTGTAGGAGTCATTGGCCGTTCAATTCCGGCGGTTGTGGCGGACTCCACCACCTGCTCCAATCATATATCAGGAACCGCAGCGCGCAAGAGAGCTTCGAGCTGCTGCTAGAGCCCTCGCTCGCGCAGCAGCAGGAACAACACCGGCGTAATCAGCAGGGAGAGCACCATCGAAACCGACACGCCGCCGATCACCCCGATCGCCAGCGGCTGAAGCAACTGCGCGCCCGACCCGATGCCCAGTGCCAGCGGAAGCATGCCGAAGATGGTAGCCAGCGCCGTCATTAGGATAGGCCGCAGGCGGCGGCGGCCCGCCTGGAAAATGGCCTCGCGAAGAGCTAATCCGCGCTCCGAGAAATATCTTTCGGCGTCGAGCATGAGGATGCCATTCTTGTGCACGATACCCACTACCATGATGGCGCCCATGAATGAGGAGATATTGAGCGTCGAACGGGTGATAAACAGCGCCACAAGCGCGCCAAACCCGCACAGGATAGTTGCCGCCAGAATGGCAATGGGATGGGAGAACGAACGGAACTCGAACACCAGGATGATGAAGATGAGCAGGATCGACATCAGCAGCACCTGGGTCAGGCCGAGGAACGATTCGCGCTGCACTTGATACAGCCCGCCGAACTCGATCTCGGTGCCTGGCGGAATCTCCACTTCTTTGAACAGCCTGTTCTGGATCTCATGGATAGCCGAGCCGAGATCGCGGCCTTCGAGGCGTGCCGTGACCGCCGCCAGGTTGCGCAGATTTTCGCGATGGATCTCGGTCTGGCCCTCTTCCATTTCCACGTGCGCGATGCTGGATAGCGGCACGGTCTGGCCGGTGGGTGACGTCAGCAGCAAGGACTGCAATTTCTCTGTCGAAGAGCGGTACGCCGCCGGGTAGCGCACGCGGATGCCGATCAACCGGTCGCCGCGAATCATGTCGGAGGCCTTTTCGCCGTCGAGAATAGCGGTCTCGATGTTGGCCACTTCCGTGACGCCAAACCCGGCGCGCTGCGCTTTTTCGACATCCACGCGAAAGTTCACCGCGGGGCCGACGACGAAGTTTTGATTCACGATATCCACCACTCCCTTGACTTTGGGCAGCCACTCCTCGACGGCGTGCGATACGCGCTTATACACCGCGGCGTCCTGATGGTAGACCTTGATTTCGATGGGCTGCGGCGAGTACGCGAGATCGCCGATCAGGTCCTCCAGGATGTGTGGAAATTCGATATCGATGGCCGGCTCCGCCTGCACGATCTTGTGCCGCAGCTCAGTGGTGACCTCTTCGAGCGAGCGGTCGCGCTTAGGCTTGAGCTTCACCAGAAAATCGCCCGTGTTCGGCTCTGCGATGGACAGGCCGAGCTGCGCGCCCGTGCGCCGCGAATAGCCCTCCACTTCAGGCGTTTCACGCAGGAACTTCTCAATGTCCATGAGCATGCGGTTGGATTCCTGGAGTGATGTGCCGGCCGGGGTGATGTAGTCCAGCACGAAAGCACCCTCGTCCATTTCCGGCAGGAATCCGCTGCCCAGTTGGTAGTAGATCGCCACCGAGCCAGCCAGGATCAGCACCACCGCCACCAGAATGAGACCCGTGTGTTCAAGCGACCAGTGCAGCGAGCGCTCGTAGACGGAGGTCAACCCGCGCAGAAAGCGCCCGGCTTCGGCCTGCTCAGCTTTCTGTAAGTCCGTCTCCGCCGGACCAGCGTGCGGACGAAGAAACAGCCGGGCCAGCACTGGTGTGAAAAAGATGGCGAGAAACAGCGAGGCAAACAGAGCGGTGACCAACGACAGCGCCAGCGCCCGGAAGAACACCGCAGTAACCCCGCCCAAAAACACCAGCGGAGCGAAAACCATGATGGGGGTGAGGGTCGAACCGATCAGGGCCGGCGTCAGCTCCGTGATGGCACTTTTGGCCGCCTCGCCGGGCGATTGCCCGAGCGAAAGGTGCAGCACGATGTTTTCCACCATGACGATGGCGTCGTCAATCACTACGCCGACCGCCGCCGCCAGTCCGCCCAGCGTCATCAGGTTGAAGCTCATGTTGAATAGCTTCAGAAACACGATGGCGATCAGCATGGCTACGGGGATCACCAGCGCCGCCACGATCGTGGTGCGCCACCGCTTGAGGAAGCCCATCAACACAGCCACTGACAGCGCCAGGCCGATGAGGATGCTTTCCGTGACGCTCGAAATCGAATCGCGAACCAGGATGGACTGGTCGTAGAAAGTCGCCAGTTCAATATCCGGCGGCAGCGTCTTGCGGATCTCGCGCATCTCGTTGTTGACCGCCGCGGCAATTTGCACGGCGTTGCCATCCGGCTGCTGCATCACATTCACCAGAACCGCGGGCCGTCCGTTGGCCGTCACGATGTTGTACACGGGCTCTTCGCCTGGTTCCACGCTGGCCAGATTTTTTACGAATATTGGCGTGCCCTTCACCACGTCTACCACCGCGTTTTCGATCTGCTGTTTCTCGCGCATCAGTCCGGTGACCGTCGTGAGATAGAGATGATAGTTCTCCTGCATCATGCCGGCGGCGGTAATGGTGTTGTTGTTGCGGATCGCGTCCACGACTTTCGTGAGCGGCAGGCCATAGGCGTTCAGCCTTTCGGGGTCGACCAGAATGTGATATTCCGGCTGGCGACCGCCGACGATGCGCGCCTCCGCCACTCCCGGCAGGCGGTAGAGACGTGGCGCCAGATCGTAGTACGCGCGCTCCCATAGCTCCGTCAGCGACCGCTTGGGCGAAGTGATGCTGAAACCGATCATCGGGAAAACGGAGAACGTGAGCCGCCGGATGGTGAAGCGCGTCGAGGCCGGGAGCGACGGCTCGATCTGCGCGATCTGGCCCTGCACCAGGTGCAGCGCGTTGAGGATGTCGACATCCCATCGAAAGAAAACGTTGATCTCGGTCGAGCCGCGTCCGGTGGTGGATCGCACATCGGTGATGCCCGGCACTACGCGGATGGTCTGCTCGAGCGGGCGCGTCACGGTGAGCATTTGGATATCGATGGGCGTGATGCCGTTGTCGGCGCGGATCGAAATGCGGGGAAAATCCGTCTGCGGGAAGATGGCGATGGGCAGACGGAAAATGAAAATGATTCCAGCGAGCGCGAAGCTCAGCGCGATCAGCAACAGCGCCCGGCCATGCGCCTCGACGAAATCCGCCAGGCGACCGGTCATGGCTCCTTCTCCGCCTTCTCGCCCTTGCCTGCACCTTTTTTGCCGGCTTCACCGGTCTTGACCTGGGTACCATCCGGCAGGCTATAGCTCCCCTCGGTTACCACCGTTTCACCGGGCTTCACGCCTTCGAGGATGCGGACGACATCGCCCATCGTTTCGCCGGCCTGCACCTCGCGCTGGTGAGCGATTTTCTTGGCATCCACCACCATCACGGTTCCGCTGCGCGTGCCTTCCTTAAGCTGCAACGCAGCCAGCGGCACGACGACAGCAGCGGGAACCTTTCCAGTAATGAATGTCGCCTGACCGAACACGCCACCGCGCACAGCGGAGGATTGATTTTGGATCTCGCACCAGACTTCAACGGTGCGCCGCGTAGCATCGACGGCCTTGTTGACCACCGTCACGCGGCCTAATCCGGTGGACACGCTGGCGTCGGACGACGTAAACGAGCAGGCTTGGCCAATCCTTACTTGTCCAACCTGAGATTCCGGCACTTGCGCCCGCGCCGTGACCACCGAAAGGTCCATCACGGTGAAGGTTGGAGTACCGGGCTGTCCCATGTCACCCGGGTACTGAAACTGGTCAGTGACGGTGCCGGAGAGCGGGCTGCGCAAGTCTGTGAACGCGAGCTGCGCGTCGGCTTGCGCCAAGTGCGCTTTCGCCTGGTCGACATGCGCGCGAGCGATGGCGATGTCTCTTTCACCCGATTGCGTTTTGAGGAGCTCGAGCGATTTCTTAGCGACGTCGTAGTCGGCCTGCGCCTTGGCGAGATCGGTCTGGCTGGTTAACAGATCGCGGCCCGGGATCGCGCCGAGTTTGAAGAGCTCGCTGCGTCGGTCATAGATCTTCTGCGCCTGATTGAGCCCCGCTTCGGCCGAGGCCAGTTGCCCGCGCCCGCGTTCGATGTCGGTGGGCAGGGTCCCGGCGGACATCTTCTGCAAATTGGCCTGGGCATCGGCGAGCGCTGCCGCGGCTTCTCCACGCGCGGCAACCACGTCACGGCTCTCGAGCGTTGCGAGCACCTCGCCCGCTTTCACGCTGTCTCCCTTATGGACCTTGAGGCTTCGGATGGGAGCAGTGACCCGCGCCGCGATGCTGGCCTGCTCGCGCGGGAAGATGGTGGCGGGCGCCGTAATGGAGACCTGCACATCCGCGGTCTGCACGGGCGCGACCTTGACCACAACCACCGGCTTCGGCGGCGCTTCCTCGGAATGCGAACAACCCATCATCACGGCGCAAAGCGCCAGCAGCCACTTTTGCCTCTTGCCTTGCGCCGTTTGCCGATTGCCTTGCACCATCGTCACCGTCCTGACGCAACTTCCAGATCCGCGCGCGCATTGAGATAATTCGCACGGGCCGCATAGTAATTGCTGCGCGCCTGCGCCAGTTGAGTCTGCGCGGTCACCACATCCAGCGCCGTCCCCTCGCCGCCTTCATAGCGCACGCGGCTTAGCCGCAGGTTGTCCTCGGAAAGCTTGACCTGCGTCTCGGTCTGAGCGATCTGCGCGTACACCTTCTCCACGCGCGCCAGAGCGTCGCGGTAGTCGCGCGAAAACGTACGCTCGGCCATGCGGCTGTTGACGTCGACCTGCTGAGACTGGATCTGGAACTGGCGCATGGCGCTGTGCGCGCGGAACCAGTCCCACAGAGGAATGTCGAGATGAATGATCGAGGCATAGCCGCGATCGGCGAAGGTAAAGCGCGTGGAATCGATACCATACTGAAACAACACGCTGGTCTGCGGCAGCAGATCGGCGCGAGCGCGCTTGGCGTCTGCCCGAAATCCGCGCTTCTGGGCATCGAACACACGAAACTCCAGCCGGCCCAGAAATGGCGTAGTCGCCGCGCCAATTTCAGGCGGCGCCGGCTTGTCATCCAGCACATCCACAATGGATAGAGGCGTATCGACATCAGTCGTCCAGAATGAAGCCAGATCGTGGTTCGCCAGCTTCTCTTCGAGCTCCGCCGCGTTGAGCGCCTGCTCGAGGAAAGCGGCTTCGGCTCCTGCCTTGATCACGTCGGCCTGCGCCACCTCGCCGTGCTCTGCCAGCACCCTGCTGCGCTTCTCGAAACTCTGCGACTCAGCCAGCACATCGCGATCCACCTGCACCAGATGGCGCGCCAGCAGCAGACGGTAATATGACGCCGTCACTGTGCGCTTGAGGTCGCGGCCTGCAATCCCCAGACCCGCGCGAGCAGCGTCCTGATCCGCGCGCGCCCGTTCCAGAGCCGCGCGTAGCCGCCCGGAGGTGTCAATCTGCAGGCCACTCATCAGGAAGGCCTGGTATTCGCGTATTCCATTGAGCGCGACGAAACTGAAATTGTCCCGGCCATTCGGGTTATTGATCGGGCTGTTGTAGGTGTAGGCGTTGCCGAGCGAGGCCGACGGAAGAAACTCTGCGCGCGCCTGCTTGATCCCGAAGCGCGCAATTTCCGTCTGCTGCCTGGCGATCGCCACGCTCGAAGGCGCAGCCTGCGCCCGGCGCACGCAATCCTCCAGAGACAGCGGACCGGATGGTGGCGTCTGGCTTTGGGCGGCAGCATGCACCATCGCCATCATCGACAACACCACGGCGTCCGCCATGGTTCTCCTGATAGGCACGGACGTCAGACGGGCAATCATAACTAAGAAGCGTGTTGAAATTAATCGGACGAAGTTACCGGCGATGGTTACATCCGCAATACAGGGCGCTCAACTGAGCCGCCCTTTGCAGTGTAACGATTCCGAGATGAACACACCATTAATTATCGCTCCAGCAAAATCGTGAAGGTGGTGCCCACACCGGGTTTAGTGCTCAGTTCGACCGTCCCTTTGTGCGATTCGGTAATCCATTTCACAATTGAGAGGCCCAGACCGAAACCGCCATTTTGCCGGGAGCGCGCCTGGTCGCCCCGGTAAAAGCGCTCGAAGATATGCGGCGCGGCTTCAGGCGGTATGCCCACTCCGTTGTCAGCGACCTGGAGGCGCAGGTTCCCGTTGGCCAGTTCCAGATTGGCCGATACTGCCCCGCCCGGCGGCGTATAGCGGATCGCGTTATCCAGCAGGTTCAACACCAGCCGGCGCAGTAGTTCCTGATCGCCCCGGTAGGCCACATCTCCCGGACTGTGGCACGCGAGACCGATATTTTTCGCGGCAGCGGTGCCCTGCACCGACCGGCAGCATTCAGCCAGCAAATCGTTCAGATAAAATTCTTCGACGCGCAGGTTCACGTGTCCGGCATCCGCGCGCGCGAGATTCAGCAGGTCGTCGATCAACCGGGTCAGGCGGCGCGCTTCGTCCTGGATGATGGCGAGCGATTCCTTGTATTCCTTGGGGTTGCGGTCGTGATCCAGCGCCACATCGGCTTCGCCGCGGATGACGGCGAGCGGTGTGCGCAGCTCGTGCGACGCATCGGCCACAAATCTCCGCATGGTTTCGAACGATTGGTCCAGCCGCGAAAGCAGTTCGTTGAAGGAATCCGACAGCCCTCGCAGTTCCTCGTGAGCGGCACCGATATCGAGCCTGCTGTGCAGGCTCTGGTCGGTGATGTGTCGGGCCTGCTCCGCCATCCAGCGCAGCGGCGCCAGGCTCTTTGTGGCTAGAAGAAATCCACCTAGGCCGGCCACGAGCAACACCAGTGGCAGCGCCAAATAGAGCACTCGCCGCACCACCTGGAGGTCGCCCTGGATCGAGTGGAGAGATTCTGCCGCGAGCAGGACATACGGCTGGCCGTAGACCACGAACCGGTGCGCTGCCATCCGTGATCCACCCTTCCCAAAGCGCCGAACCGTAGTCAAAATCTCCGGTTTGTCGCTGGTGCTTGCCTGAGCGGCGACGGCAACCAGATCGGGACTGTCGAACGGCACGTTAGACGCCAGCAGCTTGTTGCCCACGAAGACGGCAACCAGCACGCCGCGAATACTTATTTCCGACATGGCCTCCGCCGCGGCGCTAGGAGCATCGCCGTGAAACTCCGCCAGTTCACCGCGGAAGAGCCCGATTGCCGTGCTGACTTCTGACGAGAGCGTCTCGTCCAGGCGTTGATAAAGGGCCCGCGATAGCACCCCGTAAAGAAAAACGCTAAACAACAGAAACAGTAGCGTGAAGAACAGCAGATACCAGGCCGTGAGTTGCAGCCGGAAGCTCTTAATCATCGGACGCCACCGGCTCTGCCGTCAGAATGTATCCCGCGCCGCGCCGCGTATGGATCAGCGGCCGCCGGAAGCCGAAATCGATTTTCGCGCGCAATCGGCGAATGTAGACGTCGATGATGTTGGAGAACGGGTCGAAGTTCTCGTCCCATACGTGCTCCGCAATCTGCTGCCGGTTGACAACGCGGTTTTGATTCAGGAGCAGGAACTCGAGCAGGGCATATTCTTTACCGGTAAGACTGATGGGCTTGCCGGCGCGGGCGCCAGTGTGGTTCGCGGTGTTCAAAATGAGATCCGCCACCCGGATCACTTCGGGCCGAATCTCTGCCGTGCGGCGCGCAAGCGCACGCAGCCGCGCCAGCAGTTCCTTGAAGTCAAACGGCTTGGTCAGGTAGTCGTCCGCTCCGCAGTCCAGACCTCGCACGCGGTCATCAACCGCATCGCGCGCGGTCAGCATCAGAATCGGTGTGCGAACGCCCGAGCCGCGCATCTCGCGGCAAACGGCATAACCGTCTTTGACCGGCAACATCACGTCCAAGATCACCAGGTCGTAGTCGTTAACCCCGGCGGAGTAGAGGGCCTCCGGGCCGTCACGGGCCACGTCGACCGCGTAGGTCTGCTCACGCAGGCCCTTGGCAATGAATCCCGCCACGCGCGGTTCGTCTTCTACCAGTAAAACCCTCACGGCTCTTTCGCCGGGGAGCCGTCCGGGTTGACTCTGACCTCGGACGTCTTCCCCGCCGTCTTGATTTTAGCTTCGTAGGCTACAATCGAGTCGTGTATGCTCACCGCTTCGACGAGCACGATCCTTCCCTTTGCGGCGCGCTTTTGGATCGCACCTTTCGCGGTGGCAGGAAGCGAGTCGAGCGCAACTTCTTCCTCGACCTCCACCACCAACCCAGCAGGATCGATCAACACATCTTTGTTATGACCGTTGATCTTCAATTCGGCCTCGTAGAACGTTTTTCCGTCTTCGATTTCCTTGGAGAGGCCGCGGATCGTGGCCCCTTTGGCTTGCTCCTCGATAGTCTTCTGAACGGCTGTCGGAAGGGTCTCCATCGTCACCCGCTTCTCGGCCGCTGAAACACCACTCGCCACGAGCAATTCGGCAAGCGCGAGGCAGAAGATGTTGGTACTCATCGCCGTTCTCCTTCCCTTTACACCTATTGTGACCTACACCAGATGAACGCACGATGAACCCTCCGGCGAAATTCGAGTAATACGCCTTTGGGCATTTTCCTTCCCGTTTTCATGCGCGCATGCTAAAATTTTCGCGTGCTCGATTCTGCGCCGAAAGAAGAGTATTCGCGTCAGGACGTGCGCCGCATGCTGGGACTTTCCGAGCAGCAGCTCCGCAGTTGGGCGCGGCACGGTCTGATTCACGAAGTCTCGACATTTTCTTTTTCCGACCTGATTGCGCTCAAGGCGCTGCAAAAACTCCGCGAAAACCGCATTCCGCCACGCAAAATTGGCCGTGCGCTGACCGCATTGAAGAAGAAGCTGTCCCACGTCGAGCGGCCACTCTCCGAGTTGAAGATCTTCTCAGACGGACAGACCATCGCAGTGCAGATCGCCGGCCAGAAGATGGAAGCCTTGACCGGCCAGATGCTGTTCAACTTCGACACCTCCGAGTTGGGAGGCCTCAAGTCTTTCGCTCCGAAGCAGGCCCAGGATCGTGGGGGCGCCGAGCGGCAGGCCGAGGCTTATTTCCAACAGGGTCTGGCCCTCGAGGAGACCGGCGCGCCGATCGAGAAAGCCATCGAGGCTTATCAGCGGGCAGCCGAGCTCAATCCGTCGGCTGCGGGCGCGCTGGTGAATCTGGGAACCATTTATTATCGCCAGCGCAAGTACGCGGAAGCGGAACGGCATTACGAAAGAGCCATTGCGGTTGATTCCAACTATCCGCTGGCGCACTACAATCTGGGTAATCTCTACGATGAGCAGGGCGACCTCTCGCGCGCCGAACAGCACTACACTACCGCGCTTCGCCTCAACCCGAATTATGCCGATGCGCACTTCAATCTGGCGCTTCTGGCCGAGCGCCGCGGTGATTTCCTGAACGCCGTGCGTCACTGGAAGAGCTATCTCAAGCTGGATAACAGCGGCACATGGGCCAACATTGCGCGCCGCCAGCTTGAAAAACTGCGCGAGGCGACCGTGATCCGGCCACGGCCCAGCGCTTAGTACGGGTATCGCGCGCATACATCTGCCTTTCCGAACACCATGAGCGATAAACTGGTAATTGCCCTGCTGTTCTCGCTCCATGCGCCGTTTTCGATTCGCCGCCATCTTCCTGGCGCTCGTCACAATTGGATGTAAGTCGCAGAGTGATCGTGCGCTGGCTATCGGCGTGGCTTACGCGGGCCCGGCAACCCTCACGCTGCGCCAGGAGATTAATCCACGGTCGGCGGCAGCGGGGATGGCGCATCACGGCGAGCGCCTCGAGCTTATCCAGCAGCGCCGCCGCTTCTTCAAGGTGCGCAACACCAAAGGTGAGGAGGGCTGGACCGACGAGCGCCTGCTGCTGACCACCGAAGAAGTCGCGCGGCTCCAGCGCTTCAACCAGCAGGCCCGCACGATGCCTTCGCAGGGCTTGGCCACGTCGTATCAGGCGCTGAACATCCACACCGAACCCTCGCGTTTTTCACCCAGTTTCGTGCAGGTGAAGGCAGGTGAAAAATTCGACGTGTTGAGCCACGAGGCAGCGCCGCGAAAGGCTCCCCCGCGCAAACCCCTGGTCGCGGCCGCGCCCAAGATCGCGACGCCCAAAAAACCCGCCAAAGCGCCGAAGATCCCGCCCCCCGCGGCGCCTCCGCCGCCCAAGCCGCCGGAAGACTGGGTGGCCCTATCCAAAACAAATCTGCCGCCGGAAGAAGAGAAAGAAATCAAGGAAGCTGAGCCGATGGACGATTGGTCGCTGGTTCGCACCGCCAGCGGTCAGAGCGGATGGGTCCTCACGCGTCTCCTGTTCATGGCCATTCCCGACGAGGTGGCACAGTATGCCGAAGGTCGCCGCATCACCTCGTATTTTCCGCTGGGCGAAATACACGACGGCGGCGAAGTGAAGAAGATCTGGTTGTGGACCACGATCGAGCAATCGCTCCAGCCCTACGATTTCGACAGCTACCGCGTGTTCGTGTGGAGCCTGCGCCATCATCGTTACGAGACAGCGTATATCCAGCGGCGCGTGACAGGTTATTTTCCGGTACTGGCGGAGCCGCCCGGTTTTTCGGTCTGCGTGAATGCCGCAGGGGGCCGGCGTGTACGGCGCATGTATTCGATGACTGGAGTTGCGGTCCGTCCCGCCGGCGAAAAGCCGTGCGAGGCGCAGACTATCGAGAAATTGCCGGCTGACGCACACGCTGCGCTCATCGCCCGCGCGCAAGAATCGGAGTCGCGTTCGCTTTTCACGCGCGCGAAGGACCGATTGCGGTCTCTCCGCAAGCGCTGGTTCAACCGGTAGACAGGACGTCGTGACCGTCCGCGACGTCTACCGGGAACTGCCGGCTGAAATCCCCACAGCCAGGTCGCGGTACGTCACAGTGCGCTCCACGGCACTCAGCGGCTTGCCGTCCGCTTCCGCGTAGGGGTATACAAAGTAGTTCAGTGGTTCACCGGCCTGCGTCGGGTTGAGCACCAGGTCGCGGCCACGCGAAAATTCGACGCGGTTTTCGTCGTGCGCGCCAAAAAAATATTCGCGGCGCGATGGATCTTTGGCCGCCTCGGAGGCGTCGACGGGAACCCAGCCGATGCCCTTGGCATAGAATTCCGCCCAACAGTGATAGCCGGCGATCTGGCCCGACCCCCGGTCAGCCGGCACCGGAAATCCAATGACGAAACGCGCCGGAATGCCGAGCGCCCGGGCATAGCCGATAAAAATCGCGTGGAAATCGGTGCAGTTTCCGCGGCGGTTTTCGCAGGCATAATAGATGTCGCCGCGGCCCCAGCCCTTGCCGCTTTTGTCGTACTTCACGGTCGCGACTACGTGGTTGTAAATGGCGCGCGCCATTTCCAGATCGCTTTTCGCGTGCGCCGCGTCCACCACTTCACGGGCCCATGCGCGGATCTGTTCGTCGAGCGGTACCAGACGGTCCGGTTTGAGCCAGCGCTCGACATCGCGGGTGTTCAGTTCGACTGAACCCGCTGCCACGTGCAGAAGATCCTGACGGTGCTCGCGGCGGATGGCGTTGAAGCGCAGCGTGACTTGTAGTTTGCCGGCTTGCGGATGGTCGAGACGCAAATGAAGAATCCGGTTCCCGAGCGCGTCGGCGCTAATCTGGTATGGCTTCGGCGATTCAACCTCCAGGTTCGTGATCTGCTGATAGGGGTCGTCGTGCGGCACGGGCATCCAGAAATCGAGCTGCCATGTTCCGGCAGCGATCTCCTGCACTATCGCCGTATATTCCAGCGCCAGTGACCGGTTCTTCGGAGGAGCGGCAGTAAGTACCGGTCCGGAAAGAGCGATGACGGCGAGCGCGTATCTCACGATGAAATGCACGGTCGTGCAATGCATGATCTTGTGATTATAGCGGTGCATGGACGCATCTGCGCCACAACAATTGCACACGCCCAGAAGTGCAAGTTACATTTGTGTTACAGGACATCGGCGCCGCTACTGCCTTCTTCGATCACGCCGTGTTTCGTTATACCCTGTTAGTTTGCGTCTCATCCGCTAATCCAAGGAGATCTGCCCGTGAAGTGGTTCGATTTCGCTACGCCTGCATCGGTGGCCGAAGCCGTAGGTCTATTGACGGCCCATCCCGGCGCGCGCCTACTTGCGGGAGGTACCGACTTGCTCGTGCAGCTCCGGGCAGGCCGCAAGGAGACCGATCTGGTGGTCGACCTCAAGCGTATCCCGGAACTGAATGCCCTCGAATACGACTCGGCCCGCGGCCTCACCATCGGTGCGGCGGTTCCATGCTACCGGATCTATCGCGATCCAACGGTTGCGCGCGCGTATCCGGCGCTCGTGGAACTGGCGTCGCTGATCGGCGGCACACAGATTCAAGGACGCGCCTCGCTGGGAGGCAACCTCTGCAACGCCGCACCCAGCGCGGATTCCGTGCCGCTTCTCATCGCGCTCGGCGCCACCTGCCGGATTTCCGGTCCTCGCGGCGCGCGTGAAATCGCCGTGGAAGACTTTTGCACCGCTCCGGGCCGCAACGTTCTGCAACCCGCCGAACTGCTGGTTTCTTTGCATCTCCCGCCGCCCGCGCCGCATTCCGGTGCGCGCTATCTCCGATTTATCCCGCGCAATGAAATGGATATTGCGGTGGCCGGAGTAGGCGTCGAAGTGGTGCTGGACAACGGCAAGTTTCGTTCGGCGCGTATCGCCCTGGCTGCCGTCGCACCGACGCCGTTATTTGTGCGCGAGGCCGGGGACGCGCTGGCCGGTCAGCCGGTAAATGAAACCAGCATCGCTCGCGCTGCTGATATCGCTCGCGCGAGCGTCAAGCCGATTACCGATATGCGCGGCACGGCGGATTATCGCCGGCATCTTTGTGGAGTGCTCACGCGGCGCGCGCTCGAAGCCGCGGTTCAAAGAGCCAGGGAAGGGAAACGCTGATGCACAACAAAGTTCGTGTTCAGACCACGATCAATGGCGAGCCGCAGGAGTTCCTGTGCGAGCCGCGCCAGAGCCTGCTCGAATGCCTGCGTGATATTCTCGGCCTGACCGGCACCAAGGAAGGCTGCAACGACGGAAACTGCGGCGCATGCACGGTGTTGATGGACGACCGCGTCGTAACGTCCTGCCTGGTGCTGGGCGTCGAGGCCGAGGGATGCCAGATCACCACGATCGAAGGCATCGCACGGGGCAGCGACCTGCATCCGTTGCAGCGCGCATTTTTGGAGAACGCCGCGCTGCAATGCGGAGTCTGCACTCCGGGATTTATCGTAACCGCCAAGGCGCTGCTTGACCGGGAACCGAATCCCAGCGAGGAGCAGATTCGCTTGTGGCTGGCCAACAATCTTTGCCGCTGCACCGGCTATGACAAGATCATTCGCGCGGTCGAACAGGCGGCCCAGGAGGCAAGAGCATGAAGACTCAGGAATACACTGTCATCGGTACACGCCCCATCCGGCACGATGGCGCCGACAAAGTCACAGGTCGCGCGCTCTACGGCGCGGATTTTCAAATGGCCGGGCTGCTCCACGGCTTCATTCTGCGTAGCCCCCACGCGCATGCGCGCATTCGCCGCATCGATACCAGCAAGGCCGCGGCCTTCCCCGGCGTCAAAGCGGTCGTTACGGCGGACGATTTTCCGCAGGTGCCGGAACGCCTGGTCGACTTGGGCGAAGGCGACACGCCCCTCAGCTACGCGCGCGGCAACGTGCTCGCCCAGGGGAAGGTGCTCTATCGGGGGCACGCGGTTGCCGCTATTGCCGCTACCAGCGTCCACGTTGCCGAAGAAGCCGCCGGCCTGATCGAAGTCGATTACGAAGTGCTGCCCTGCGCACTCACGGCTCCCGACGCCATGCGAGAGGGCGCGCCCATTCTGCACGAGGATCTCAAGACCAAGGAGTTTGGCGAACAGACCAGCCGCGTGAGCAACGTCGCTGAGCATTTCCGTCACGTGATGGGCGATATCGAGGCGGGCTTCGCCGAGGCGGACATTACCGTCGAGCGCGAATTCAACACTGCCACCGTGCATCAAGGCTACATCGAGCCGCACAACGCCACCGCGCTTTGGAACAACGACGGGCGCATTCTCGTCTGGTGCAGCACGCAAGGCGCGTTCGTGGTGCGCGACGTGACGGCATGCATCCTGGATGTCCCAGTGTCGCGCGTGAAAGTAACGCCTATGGAAATCGGCGGCGGATTCGGCGGAAAAATTCCCGTCTATCTCGAACCCGTGGCTGCGCTTCTTTCGAAGAAGACCGGCAAACCGGTGAGGATCGTGATGTCCCGCAAGGACGTTTTCGAAGCCACCGGGCCGACACCGGGTTCCAACATCAAAGTGAAAATCGGCGCGCGCAAAGACGGCCGCATTACAGCCGCTCAGGCCTATCTGGCGTACGAAGCTGGTGCGTACCCGGGCGCCATGGTGGCTTCCGGCGCGATGTGTGTTTTCGCCGCATACGATATTGCCAACGTAGTGATCGACGGGTTCGATGTGGTGGTCAACAAGCCGAGCACCGCCGCCTATCGCGCTCCCGGCGCCACCAACGCCGCTTTCGCCACCGAGACCGTAGTGGACGAGATCGCGGAAAAACTCGGCATGGACCCTCTCGATTTCCGTCTGAAGAATGCCGCCAAGGAAGGTACCCGCCGCGCCGACGGTCCGAAGTACCGGCGCATCGGCTGTGTCGAAGTGATCGAAGCCATGAAGAAGCATCCGCACTACACAGCGCCGCTCGGCGGACCGAATCGCGGGCGCGGAGTGGCCGTGGGCTTCTGGTTCAATGTCGGGCTTCCTTCGAGCTGCACCATCAGTGTGAGCGCGGACGGCACGGTCAACCTGGTCGAAGGCTCGACCGACATCGGCGGCACGCGCACCTCAATCGCCATGCAGGCGGCGGAAGTCCTGGGCATTCCGGCGGAATCGGTGCGCCCTACGGTTGTGGACACAGATTCTGTCGGCTTCACCGCGGTGACCGGCGGCAGTCGCACGACATTCGCCACCGGCTGGGCCGCGTACGAAGCGGCGCAGGATATCGTCCGGCAAATGAAAGAGCGCGCCGCCAAGTTATGGGAGACCGACGCGGCGTCCGTCACCATGGAGCGCGGTGTTTTTCGCGCCGCCGACAAATCGATGACCTTCCAAGAACTTGCCGCCAAACTCGATCAGACCGGCGGGCCGGTCGTGGGCCGCGGCGCCGTCAATCCGCGTGGCGTGGGCGGCTCGTTCTCCGGCAATATCGCGGACGTCGAGGTCGATCCCGATACGGGCAAAGTGACCATCCTGCGTTTCACGGCAGTGCAGGATGCGGGCAAGGCCATTCATCCCAGTTACGTCGAAGGGCAGATGCAGGGCGGCAGCGCGCAGGGCATAGGCTGGGCTCTCAATGAAGAGTACTGGATGAACGGCTCTGGCACGATGATGAACTCGAGCCTGCTGGATTACCGCATGCCTACCGCGCTCGATCTGCCCATGATCGACACGGTAATCGTCGAGGTGCCCAACCCGGGCCATCCGTTCGGCGCACGCGGCGTGGGTGAAGCTAACATCATTCCGCCGCCTGCCGCCATTGCGAATGCCATCTACCACGCCGCCGGCGTGCGCATGGACCGTCTGCCCATGAATCCGCCGGCCATCATGGAAGCCATCTGGAAACAGCGCGATTGACCGTGCCGACGGTCTATATTCCAACGCTGCTGCAAGCCGTCACCGGCGGCAAGTCCGCCATTGAGGTGGCTGGCGCAACCGTGCGCCAGGTGATCGACAATCTCGAACAGCTCTACCCCGGCATTCGCGAGCGGCTGATGGATCAAGGCAAACTGCGCCCGAACATTTCCGTGGCGGTGGATGGCGAGGTAACGCCGATGGGCCTGCTCGAGGCCGTCGGCCCCCAGAGCGAAGTGCACTTCGTGGCCGCGATCAAGGGTGGATAAGGGCTCCTTGCCGGTCTGGATTTCTTCTTGATTTGCCGCCGTGCAAACGATAGCATAAGCCCTCATGACAGGAGAGCGGAAATAAATGATGCAACGACGCATGTGGATCCTGAGTTCGTTTGTGGCCTTGGCTGCGCTGGCGTTGTTTCAAGCCGCCACCGACGCGCAGCCCGGCACAGTGAAGCAGATTGTTCCGGGTGTGTGGTTCCGCGAAGGCGAAATCGACACCTTGGGTCACTGCAATAACGCCATCATCGAGATGAAGGATTATCTGATCGTCGTGGATGCCAATTTTCCAAGCGGCGCGCGCCTCGCCATGGAAGCCGCCAAGAAGGTTTCGAACAAGCCCGTGAAATATGTATTCGACACGCACCACCACGGCGATCACGCGTATGGCAATCCCGTGTGGACGCAGGCCGGCGCCACGACCCTGGCCTACAAAGGTGTCGCCGAAGAGTTGAAGCGGTACGAGCCGAAACGCTGGCAGGCCGAAGCCAAAGTGCGAAAGGACGTCGCCGAGTTGAAGCTGGACGCGCCGGAACCTCCCAAACAAACCTTCGACAAGAGCCCGTTTATCCTCAAAGACGACACGCGCGAGGTGCGGTTCTATTTCTTCGGCTGGGCGCACACGCGCGGTGATGGTTTCGTCTATTTGCCCAAGGAAAAAGTGCTGTGTTCCGGCGATGCGGCCGTAAACGGTCCTTTCAACTACACGGCTGACGCGAACGTCGCCAACTGGCCCAAGGTGGTCGCAGCCGCGCAAAAGCTCGATGTGGCGCACGTTCTTCCAGGCCACGGTGGCCCCGGCGGCAAAGAAATTCTCGAAGGACAGGCGCGCTTCATGACCGAGCTGCACAGCGCCGTCGAAGCCGCCATCAAACAGGGGAAGAAGCTGGATGACATCGTGAAGAAGCAGGGCGATAAGCTGGTATCGACCAGCATCCAGTTGTCCGCCGACGTGAAGAACTGGGTGGGCGACGGGCTTCCCGATCAGGTGCGCGACACTTACGACGAGATCACGCAGCATAAGCCGCACGGAGAGATCCCGCACTAGAGAGTGCCCGCCAGGCCGGTGTTACCTGCTGGCGCGCATCCGTGACGACGCCTCAATTCAGTTTTTCGATGAGAAGGGACGCGTTTACGTTTGCTTGTGAGCCTCCGGCCAAAGCCTGAAGGCCAACCGCCGCGGCAGAAGAGTAATTTCGAAGAGTGAGGACATCTGTCGCTGCTATTGCAACTATGACCTGGCCATTGTTTTGTTGAGTGCCTGCGCCTGAACCGTATGTGGATCCATTAAGTGGGACGCCATTCAAAAACAGTGTAAATTGGCTGGACTCTGTGGCCGATGTGTTGAAAGTAACCTTGTAGTCGCCGTCGAAACTGAATGTAATCGGGGCAAGTCCGGCACTATGCGCAATTCCGCCGGTAAGAATACCATTTGTGTCAAAGAGGACGGCGGCACCTACAGCGACCGTTTGAGCGGCTGTATTGTAAACGTAACCGTATTGGGATAACCCACCTGGCCCGGCGGGCCCAGTGGGCCCAGCTGGGCCGGTGGGACCTGTTGGACCAGGAACAACGGATGCAGCCCCTGCCGGGCCCGTTGGACCGGCAGGACCTGTCGGCCCCGCAACCGTGGAAGCAGCGCCGGCGGGGCCGGTCGGACCCTCTGGGCCCGTTGGACCCGTTGGGCCAGGAACAGTAGACGCCGTTCCCCTTAGACCCGTCGCGCCAGTGGGGCCCGCCGGGCCCGGGACCGTAGAGGCAGCACCAGGTGCTCCGGTCGGGCCTGCCGTACCCGCTTGCCCTGCTGGGCCCTGGGCTCCTTGTGATCCGGTATATCCAGGAGGGCCGGCACCGGCACGGAATGACACGTTTAACTCTGGCTCATGACTCGTGGATACGCTTTCCTTACTGTCGAAAAATACTGCCGTGGCTGGCGACTGTGGTGCGCCGGATAGGACAAACCCTTGATTCGATTGCGGGCTCTGCAGCCACCTCTGCACCGTGGCCGTCACATCAACTGTCACGAACTGCGACGCCTGCGAAACTAAGAACATGGCGATGAAAGGGCCTGACGCAGGCGCTAGGGTGTAGGTCAACGTGGATTCATCCCACGGCCCTGCCGCCTCCGAAACCTGGACCTCGCCCGCGCCGGCCACGCGGCCAACCCACAAGACAAGGCTGGCTCTGGATAAATCCGAAGGACTTAGATGAGGCGGCAGCCCCGACAGGTCGAACTTCACAAATGTTCGAGTGTTTCCGCCTGCCTGCAAGAAAGGCAGTGCGCCAAAGCTCACATCCGGATAGAGACTATTCACGTGCGCGTCCCCGCTAACTGGCAGCTCTTGGGCTAAACCCGCAATCGTCATCAGCAGCGCGAACATTATCCTGGCGTTCACGCCTAACTAGTGGATAGCTATTGAAGAAAGTATCAACTTTGGAGAGAAAGATTCGAGTGAATCGACTAAGAAGCAGGAAGCGAAATGCGCTACGCGGTCACCCTCTTATGCGCCATCGTCGCTCTCATTGTCCCCGCCTTTGGAGCGGACTACTCTTTCATTGGAGCGTTCGCCCAAGATGACGAGCGGAGGCAGTTCACTTTTACTCTCGTCCAGCCGGGGACCGTCCTCGTACGTACCTGGTCCTACGCGGGCGGTGTCAATTCGGCGGGAGCGCGAATTGAAGGTGGCGGATTTGACCCTTCGCTCTCGCTTTTCGATTCTACCGGCCTGTTGCTGGCCACCAATCACGATGGAGGCTGCAACAAAGTCGCCGCGGATCGCGTCACCAACTGGTGTTGGGATGCCTTCATCGCCGCGCCGCTTCCGGGGGGTACCTACCAGGTCGTCTTGACGGAATCGGAGAACACGCCGCACGGACCGTACCTGGCTGATCCATTCGTGTATGACGGCGCGGGAAACTTCACGGCAGCCCCGGGCATCACCGCACCGGCTGGCTTCTGGGACTTGTCGCCTAACCGCCGCAATAATTCTTATGCCTTGGATATCAGCCGCGTCGATTCCGCCCAATTGCCGCTCACGCTTGCAGACGGCGCTCTCGTCAATGGCGCGAGCTGGCAATCTGGCCCAGCCGGCCCGAACACGATTCTGACTCTTTTCTACCGCAGTCCTCCGGGCGCACAGCCCCTGCGTGTTCTGATCGACGGACAGAACGTGGAGGTCCTTTATAACGGTCCTACGCAGCTGAACTTCGTGGTCCCGCCAACCATGATGCCCAAAGCAAACGCCCTGTTGCAGATTTCGAGCGGTGGCAATCTCTTAGTGGCAATGCCGCTGCAGATTGTAGACTCGTCGCCGGCGCTGTTCACGGTCGACGAATCGGGAGCCGGGCAGGCCAGCGTCCTCAATCAAAACTACACCTCCAACGGAGCCGCTGCCCCAGCCGCGCGCGGCTCGACCCTGATGGTTTACGGAACCGGCTTCGGCATCGCACATCCTCCAGGGCACGACGGGCTTTCGTGGCTCGCCGCGGCGGTCAGCGCAACCATCGGTGGACTCCCGGCCGAGGTGACCTTCGCCGGGCTGGCGCCTGGATATACTCCAGGCCTCCAGCAGATCAACATTCGTATTCCAGATGACTGTCCGACCGGAGCCGCAGTGCCGGTACGGCTACAACTCGGCGGGCACAGCTCTCAGCAAGGGACTACCGTCGCCGTGGAATAGTTCCAGCCAGCGCTGTCGCCGTCCAGAGTGCTCTAGCGGCAGCAGGCGCGAGCCCGCGCGATCGGAGCAGGTGCCGGAGCTGCCGGTTACTTCTCGTGGGGTTTCTCGTCCAGGTTCTGCGCGAGATCTTCCGGCCTGATCACACACTTGGCGCCGTCAGCCGGCACGTCGACTTTCGCGCTCCACAGGATGGCGTTCACCACCATGCGGCGAAAATCCGGAATGCCCCAGTTCTTGTGATAGTGTCCCCCGGTAAACCCGAAGCCGCGACCACCATCGGCACGCTCGCAGGCCCAGGCGATCACCTCGCGCTGCGGCGCGTCCTTCGGCAGCATAGTGGTGAGGATGGGCGTGACACGCTGGTCGCCCGGCCGGAAGCGCATTCTGTAATACCACTCGTCCCGGCCCGCGAAGCTTTTCCAGCCGCGTGAAATCACATGTTCAGGCGACGCCTGCGTGACCGCCACATCATTCACCGGGTTGGTTGAATACGGGCGCTCATAGTAGCCGCCGATCCAATCGAGAAACTCCGCACCGCCGCGATCTTTCGGCACTTCGACAGCGTAGTGAAGGCACACCAGGCCCACGCCCTTCTCCATGAGAGCACCAATTTTCGCCAAATGGTCACCCTGGATCATAGGATGCCCCTCGCCGCCGTCCATGTAGAACACGAGCGCGCTGGCGCCATCGAAGACCGACTCGTCCTCGGGCCATCCTCCTGTCACCACGACCGGCTCGACGCCCGCATTTTGCCGCAGGCATTTCTCGAGCAGCAGCGTCCCGGCAATGAACTCGTGCTCCGCATGCCCGTGGCTGGGTTTTCCGGCGACCAGCACGATCTTGGCGGGACTCGCAGCGAACATGCTCGCGGCGAACATGGACGCGACCGCCAGCCACAGCGCGACAACAGTCTTGAACATAGGTGCCATTATAGTGAGCCGCGGGCCTCTGGTACGATGCTGAATCGTGCGCATTGGAATCGATACCGGCGGCACCTTCACCGACTTCGTCATTCTGCGTGATGATGGCGCGATCGAGAGCTTCAAGCTGCGGTCGAATCCCGCTTCGCCGGCCAGCGTAATCCTCGCAGGTCTGCGACGTATCGCTGCTCCCACTCGAACCGACGTTGTTCACGGCTCGACCGTCGCCACTAACGCCTTGCTCGAACGTAAAGGCGCGCGCACGGCGTTCGTCACCACCGAAGGTTTTATCGATCTGGTGCGTATCGGGCGCCAGAACCGGGCGCAGCTGTACAATCTAACGCCGCCGCTGAAGCGCCTGCTGGTGCCTCCGTCATTGTGTTTCGGGGTTGCGGAGCGCGTTTACTTCGACGGATCGATCGGCAAGCGCCCCGCAGGCGCGGAACTCGCGAGATTGAAAAGTCGCCTGCGTCGCGCGAGAGCTGAGTCGATCGCGATCTGCTTCCTGCATGCCTATGCGAATCCTGAAAACGAGCAGATCGCCGCGCGCGCGCTCGCCGGCGAGCACTACCTTTGCTGCTCGCACGAAGTTTCGCCCGAATTCCGCGAATATGAGCGCGCCTCGACCACGCTCATCAACGCTTACGTTGGCCCGCTCATGGACGCCTATCTTTCCGAGTTAGGCCGCGGCACCCGGCACCGCATCTCGATTCTGCAATCGAACGGCGGATTTATCACCATGGCGGAGGCGCGGCGTAACGCGGTGCGCACCATTCTTTCCGGTCCCGCGGGTGGCGTAGTCGGCGCGGCGGAAGCGGCCCGCTCGAGTGGTTTCGAGCGTGCGCTCACGTTCGATATGGGTGGGACTTCCACCGATGTGAGCCTGTGGGACGGCCAGCTCCGCCTGACAACCGAGGCCTCGGTGGATGGATTTCCGGTGCGCGTGCCGATGCTCGATATTCACACCGTCGGCGCGGGCGGAGGGTCCATTGCGCGCGTCGATGAGGGCGGTCTCCTGCGCGTCGGCCCGGAAAGCGCAGGCGCCGACCCCGGCCCGGCCTGCTATGGCACAGGCGACCTGGCGACGGTGACCGACGCGCATGTGGTGCTGGGCCGTATCGCATCCGATCAGTTTTTGGCGGGCGAGATGCCCATCGATGTGGCGCGCGCCGCGGCGGCCGTCGACCGGATGGCGCGCGCGCTGCGGCTCGATCGCGTTTCGGCCGCGCAGGGCATCGTACGCGTGGCCAACGCCAACATGGAGCGCGCCATTCGCGTGGTCTCCGTCGAACGCGGGCGCGATCCGCGCGATTTTCCACTGGTTGCCTTCGGCGGCTGTGGCGGCCTGCACGCCTGCGAGATGGCGGAGGAGCTTGGCGTCGGGACGGTGATCGTGCCCAGGTTCGCGGGTGCGCTATCGGCGCTCGGCATGCTGCTGGCCGACCGCATGCGCGACTATTCAGCGGGTGTGCTCGACGCGACCCAGCTCGAAAGTCGGTTCCGTCAGCTCGAGCGCACGGCACGGAGTGATATGCGCGGCGCGAAGTTGGTTCGCATGGCCGATGTCCGCTACGTGGGGCAAAGTTACGAGCTAACCATCCCCTGGGGCGCGTCGTTCCACGAAGAGCACCAGCGGATCTACGGCTATGCCGATCCCGAACGCCCGACGGAAATCGTTACGGTGAGAGTGCGATCCACTATCGCCGCCAGGAAGCCTGTGCCGGCACGCGTGTCGCGATCCGTGCGGCGCGCCGCGCCGGAACTCCGCCGCGTCTTCACCGGCGGCAAATTCCGCAAACTGCCTGTGCTATCCAGGGAACAGGTAAGCGCGCGCGGAGAGAAAGGCCCCGCGCTCATCGCGGATTACGGCGCCACCACGCTGATTCCCGCCGGCTGGCGATTCACCGTGGACCGCGTGGGAAACCTGGTGGCGCGGAGATAGCGCAGTGGCATGGACTCACTGTCTCAATACCAGTACTTCGTCTTCCGCGCCCATTCAGAATCCGGATACCGGCTGTGCAGCAGTTGGAACGCAGGCTTGGACGTACCCGCCTTCGCACTGCAGCCGTAGCGCGCGGCGCGCACGGCGAGATGCAGCGCCTCCGCCGCGCGCGAATCGCCTGGGTGTTTGTTGACCCAGTCGATCGTTTGCGCGGTAAGATATTCCGGCGCCCGCGGCATCGCTGTCAACCGCGACCACTCACCGTCCCCGCGCGCCCGCTGGTCCGGCGAGAGGAATTGTGCCTTGGGTCCACCGTCGGGATAGAGCACAAGCATCGGCCCCGTCAGCACCGACGATACACGATAGTAGTCCGGCGGACCGTTTGGTACCGGCCCGAACGGACACCACCAGTTATCACGATACTGGTCGAGCTCGCCCGGCGGCGTGAGCCGGCCGAAGCCTGACTGTACGTACGGCCGCATTCCCGGAAACCGGAGCATGAGGAAGACGGCGGCGAACTTTCGTGATCCGGGATCGTTTGCCTCTAAGTAGGTCTGCAACGGCGCCTTCAGATCCGGAGCCAGTTCCTGCAGAAGCATCGCCAGAATCTTCGCTGTGCTTTCGTCGCCGAGCAGAACGGATCTCACCCATGCCGCTGACGCGATTTCGCGTCGCAGGGGCTTGGGCAATGCATCCCGGCGTGCGGCATCCAAAAGCAGCTCGATCGGTATCTGCTCGTTCAGAATCTTGCCGCCATCTGCGTCAAAAGCTGGCTGGCGCGGCTTGACGCCCGTTGGATATGCCGCATCCTCGCCATCGATGTCTGCATTACCGTACTGCTGAAAGCCCGTAAATGTTCCAGCGGGAATGCGCACAGCGTACTTGAGAAACTCATCCCAATTGCCCGCGATCTTCATGCGCTCGGCGCGAAACATGTTCACCGATGACGTGGGCAATGCGGCCTCATCGGCAGCGAGCACCTGGTCCAGCCACTGCCGCGCCTCGCCCGCGCGTTTGGAGTCGATCAGCAGTCGGATGGCATGAAATATGACGGTGGCGTACGCGGGCGAATCCCGCTTTATCTTGCGAGCGGCCGCGATCAGATCACTCGCACCCATCTGCCCGCTACCGGCCGATGCCAGCGCCGCAACCAGCCACGGCTGCGTTCCCTTGGCCCGCCACTCCGCGACCGCCTTGTTCGCGCCGTCAGCGTCCTGCCCTTGAAAGATGCTGATCCAATTCGTCAGCTCATCATCCGAAGGAAGCGCCTGCCAGCCGCCAAACCTGCCCTCTTCAAATTGATCGTAAAGATAACGATAATCGACGGAGTTCTGGACGATGGTCGCCTGCGCATCTTTCTGGATGAGCGCCCGAGCCAGTTCGCGCACCCGTTCGGCGGGATGAAGCCGCACGCGCACGTAGTCGAGCAGCCGCTGCGCCGCCGAGTGCACAGCCCGACGGGCCGGATCATTCAAAATACTCTCTAAATATGCCTCGGCCGCAACAAGCTTTTCCCGGTCCGCGCCCTGGCCCTTCACGCCGAGGGTGGCTTTGCGGATGAGCGTACGCGCCACCAGGTAAGGCGCGCCGGCGCTCCAAGGCGAGCTGCGGTCATCGCCGATCGCGCGAAACCTCTGCTCGGCGGCGTCCAGATTACCCGCATAGAAGTTCGCCGCCGCAATCTGATACGCGCGATCGGCTTGCGCGAGCGGTGTGGCCTCGCCACCGAGCGGAGCAGGAATTGCAGGACCACCGGAGCAGCTGGTGAAGACCTGATCCTGCGCTGTCAGCCAGTCCCTCACCGCCGCGCTCTGCGCACCTGACTGGAGGATCCGGTCTTCCAGAGTTTTCGTCGCGTTGACGAACGCGTCGTCGTTGCAATTCACAAACGCCATGTAGTAGTTGTTACCCGTAATGGTCTTGTAGGGGTCAATGCCAGGCGAAGCGACGGCTGCGATCACGCGGCCTCTCGCCTTCTGCCACTGCGCCAGTCCGGGGAGTTGCGCGGAGAACGGACCTTGTGCCACCGGTTGCGGACCGAAGAGCGCCGCGCGCTCTTCCGCATTCAACCCGATGCCCGCCAGATAGCGGTAGGCGATGATCAGGTAGAACCGTGGAAATCTCGGTTGAATGATGCCGAGCTCGCCGCGCGCAAACCGGCCGGCTGCGTCCTCCGGCATTTTCCAGAACGTGAAGGCCGCCGTGGGTACAAACGGCCCGCAACTCGAGAGATCGGGTGGATTCGAGAGCAGCCCGGTAAAGATCACTCCGACGAGCGCCGTTTTGCAGAGCCTCATTGCCATCGCTTCACCTCCCGGAGCGCCGCGCGCAATTCGCTGGCCGACCAGCTTCGCGGATGGAAGATGTAAATACGCCGCCCGCGCGGAATTTCCCTCCGCGGTTCATCGGTCGAGATACCCACGCTTGTGCGGCACGCGCCCACACGGAAATCACTGCCGGCGCGATACGATTCCGCGCCCATGCGAAATAACATCGGTACCGCCTCTGTCACCGGAATGCCCGAAATCCAGCCGTCGTACCCGCACCAAGAAGCCAAAGCGGTGATAGACAGCGGCATGGATGCCGGCAGCACGCGGCGCAGGTCCAGTAAGACCGCGCGATAGAATTCGCGCTCCGACGCCCTGGCGTCGAAATCGATCTGCAAAGCGCGCATTCCATGAAGCTCGGTGGCATCCAGAATGGCGTGTTCCACTGCGATGCGCGGCGCGGGCTCACCGATATGGGCAGCGTCCGGCTGCGATTCAATCCGAACCACTGCCATCATCGCTGTCCCGGGCGCGACCACGAGCGGTTGCAATCTCGGGCGCACCGTCACCGTTCCCCCGCGCAAATAAACCGTCCGCGCCAGAAACGCCACGCCGGCCTCGCGAGGATCGATGAAATCGAGTTTCTCCGGCCGCTCCCATGCCCAAAGCATGACGCGCGGGAATTCGGGCATCGGATCGCGTGGCGGCCACCAGTGCGCCGGCGCCACAAGCGCGGTCAACATTAGAACCACTGCGGCAGTGCGCATGACGGCTCTCCTATCTTTTGTAAATCTCGATCCATTGGCCGTGGAGTGTCCACCGTGCCACAAGTTGTGCCTCCAGCAACACGCGCAACCCGCTCGCGTTGACCGGCGGCTGATACTCGTAATAGCGCCGCAGAAACGCCGCCCACTGCGGATTTCGCATTAAGCCCAGCGGGTCCCATGCCTCGGAGTAGAGCACGAGCACTGCCACTTTTTCACGCGCAAGTGGCGCCACGTTGGCCACGCTGAAATTGTGAATTTCGCGAACCTGGAGCGGTCGCTTTACATAGCCGAAATCCGGACGGCGCAACGCCGATGCCAGTGGGAACATCGTGGCGATTTTCGCGTCCGGAAAGCGGGCTTCCAGGTATCGCGCGGCCTCGGCGTGAAGCCCAACGAAGTCGGTGAACGCCAGGTTGTTCTCCAGCGGAAACGGATACGGCGGATTCACGAAGTTGGCCATGAGCAAGGAGGCTAACATCGCGGCCGCACCCGCCACGCGCCATCGCACGCTCGCCTGCCACAGCGCTGCCGCGAAGCCCATATACACAATGGGGAGCACGGGCAATAGATATCGCTCGAGCACCGCGCCGCCCAGAACGCTCACCAGTACGACATGCGCCGCTACCAATGCCCACGCAACATGCCGTGCGCGCGTGCCAAATACCTTCGCGCGGCGCATCGCAAGAATCACGGCGGCAGCTCCGATGCAATGACCGCTGCCGGCGAATAGATAGTACAGACGCCGGACCAGCGCAAGAATCAGGCGCACAGGGTTCAGCGGATACCAGAGGTTGTACGCGGTGAACGCCGCATTGCCGAGCAGGTGCCCGGTACTGTGCTCGAGTGCAATCAGCCAGATCAGCAGCGGCGGAACCGGCAGCAGGAACCACAGAGCTTCTCGCCACCGGCGCTCCATCCACAGCCACGCGCCGAACAGCGCCGGTGCCACCACACCGGTCTCCTTCACCAGAACCAGCGCGGTGCAAGCGAGAGCCGCTGGAATAATCCGATCGTCCAAAAACAGCAGCAGCGCCAGCGAAAAAAAAGCCATCGCGGGCATGTCGAGCTGCGCCATCATCGCCTGCGCGAAAAACAGCGGCGAGATACTCAGAAACCCCGCAGCCAGCACGGCCGCGCCCCACGGAAGTCCCAGGCGCACGCCGAGCCGGAGCGCGATCACGACGCCCGCGGCCGCGAGAGCTAGCATCGCCACACGCGTGGCGGCGATCGAATAACCACCCGCTACCGTCCACACTCCCGCTAGGTAAGCCATCACCCCTGGCGGATGCACGTTGGGTACGGTCGAATACGAAATCCAGGCGCCAGTCCGGAAGATGTCGAGCGCCGCCGGAACAAACTGTCCCAGTTCGTCCCAAAAGAACGGCAATTTCAGGAGTGCTACGTGGCTCAGCAGTACGAACAGCGCGAATCCGGCGCCAACGAACACCTGCGTTCGCGCGCGGACCCCATCGCCCGCCGGTGCCGCAATCATTGCCAGGTCATTGCACGAACGCAGCGCCGGCGTGCGGCTCCAGCTTGATTTCGCCGAACGCGCTCTCGTACTGGCTGACATTCTGCTGCAGCACGTTCAACAGCGCCTTGGCCTGCTGCGGACTGAGGTAGACGCCCTGGAAATTGTGGATGTTCACATTGTCCGGCGCTGTCTGGTTCACCAGCCCGAACAGCAGAAAAAAATCCCAGAGGTTGACGCGAATCTGCACGCTGTTGGCGTAGCCTTCACGATACTCGGGCGCATTGATCAGATGAATCTTGGGCTGCTGGGGCGGCTGGCTCATAGACCTAACATGGTGAATCACGCGTCGTCGCTCGTCAACCGGCGGCGTTACGGCAAAGTGCGGAAACCGAGATGGACTTTGGCGAAGTGAGCGTCTGCGGTGAGAACGTGACGAATGCTTAGTTCCTGCATGACCACAAAACTGGTCAGGTCGGTGAAAGAGATTTGCGGCTTATCCCGGTATCGCAGGCGGAGTTTCCAGGCACGCCCAAACCGTTCCGGTGTGACGGTCTCAAGTGCGATCATGCCCACTTCGCGAGCCTCGAAAATACGGTCGCAGAAGAGCTGCGCCGAGCCGAAGGGCGAACGGGCAAACAGGCGTGTGATAGTTTCATCGAGGATGTAGTCTGTGGTCACAAGGGAACGGGGCGCCGTATGTGAACGGCGTATCTGCACGGCTTTCTGGTGGGCGGGATCTTTGGCGTCGGCGAGTGCCAGCCAGCCCCAGGTATCGACGAAGAGTCGCGCCGATTCAATTGCCATAAAGTGCTTCGTCAATTCGATGACTTAGTTTTCCATCATGCACAATGCCTTCCACCTCGGCCAGCGGGTCAACTCCGGCGCGCCGGCGCTTCGAGCGGCGATGGGTTCGCGCCAACCGCGAGCGAATCAGTTCCGCCATGCTGGTGCGTGCGCGGAAAGCTTCTTCTCGAAGGCGCTCGTGTAAGTCGTCTGGAAGGAAGACCGTCGTACGTTTCATACAGACCATCATAGCATATATATGTATCGATGCCTGCTGTACGTAGGCGGTTACCATCAACGCCTCCCTACCTGCTCCTGTATCCTGAAACAGAATGTCCCGCATGTTGGAAGAGATCCGGCACCAGCCGGAGGCGCTCGAGCGCACGCTGCGCTCCGAACTGAAAGTCGCGGAGCGCTTCAAGAGGCTCATCGGGAAGCGGCGGCCGCGCCTGGTGGTGCTGGTGGCGCGCGGCACATCCGACAACGCGGCCATGTTCGGGCGCTATTTGCTGGAGATCACCACCGGGATTCCAGTGTCGCTTGCGGCCCCCTCCATCTACACCCTCTATCACGCCCGTGTCGATTTTCGCGATGCGCTCGTCGTGGCTGTTTCCCAATCCGGCGAATCCACCGACACCAACCTCGTCCTCTCGCATGCGCGTAAGCAAGGCGCCATGACCATGGGCATCACCAACGAGGCCGGGAGTTCACTCGCCAAGCTGGCCGAGCATGTGTTCCTGGTGCGCGCCGGCCGGGAAAAGAGCGTCGCCGCGACGAAGACCTACACCGGCCAGGTCCTGATGCTTTACCTGCTGGCCTATGCGCTGGGAGCGAAAATCCGGCCGGATGATCTGGCGCGGCTGCCCGAGCGCGCACACCTGGCGCTGCGCCTCGAGCCCGAAATCGACGCGCTTTCCGAGCGCTACCGCTTCATGGATCACGCGGTGGTGATGGGCCGCGGCCTGAACTATGCGAATGCCTATGAGTTCGCACTCAAGCTGATGGAGAGCTGTTACGTGGTAGCTGAGCGCTTCTCTTCAGCCGATTTCCTGCACGGTCCGATCGCTCTGGTGGAAGCGAATTTTCCGGTGTTCGTGTTCGCACCCTCCGGCGTCACCTGGCCGGGCATTCGCGAGGCTATCGAAAAGCTGAAGCCGTTGAAAGCCGAAACCGTGATCATCACCGACGCGGGAAATCATGCCGCCGCCGAAGTCGGTGCCCGGGTGATTAAGCTGCCGCAACGCGTCGGCGAGCTCTACACGCCCATTCCTTACATCATTCCCGCGCAGATGTTCGTCGCATGCCTGGCGGCGCAGAAAGGCCTCGACCCCGACCGGCCCCGCACGCTCACGAAAGTAACGCGCACCATGTAAGCCACGCACGTTTTTCGGCGGCGAGCGAGCTATGTTGCCCGCGCCAAGTCCGACGCCAGCCGTCCTAGCGTCACCAGGGCCCGATCAATGGCATCTGACCAGCGGTATCCGCAACTGATGCGGATGCAGTTGCGGAACCGCCCCGTGGTGGAAAAGATGGTGCCCGGCACGATCGTGATATGGGCTGCGATGGCCGCGCGGAACAGCTTGACAGCGTCCACTCTTTTGGGCAGTTCGACCCAAAGCAGGTACCCAGCGTCCGGCCTCGTGATGCGCGTGCCTTCGGGAAAATACTTCGCCGCCGCCTGGCTCACCATGCGCACCTGCTCGGCGAACGCGATCCGCAACCGCGCGAGATAACGGTCGTACCCGCCCGATTCGAGATACTCCGCCAGCACCAGTTGCGGCAGATGCGGCGTGGCCACAGTGTTTAGGAATTTGAGCCGCTCCACTTCCGCCTGATACCGCCCCGCGTGCACCCAGCCCACGCGAAACCCCGGCGCCAGCACTTTCGAAAACGACGAGCACAGCAGCACCATGCCTTTACGGTCGAACGCTTTGGCCACCATCGGCGGGGACGCGCCGAACGCCAGATCGCCGTAGATGTTGTCTTCGATCAGCGCCACATTGTTTTTCGCGGTCAGCTCTGTGATGCGCTTCTTGTAATCGTCGGGCAGCACGTAACCCAGAGGATTGTGGCCGTTGGTCATGCTCACGCAGGCTTTTATCCGGTACTTGTGGATGGCGTCCGCCAGGAACTCGAGGCTCATCCCTTCCCTCGGATGCGTGGGAATTTCGATGCAGCGCATCCCCAACGCCTCAATCGCCTCGATCACGCCGAAATACGTGGGGCTCTCTAGCGCGATCGCGTCGCCCGCGCGAGCCACCGCGCGCAGGCAGAGATTCAACGCTTCCATGGCGCCGGTGGTTACGACGATGTCCGCGGAAGAAAAATTGCAGCCGTATCCGAGCGAGCGCCGGGCGATCTGACGGCGTAGCGCCTCCACTCCCTGCGTGGGTCCATATATGCTGCTGTGCAGGCTGTTGCGCCGCGCGATGCCGCGCAAAATCGCATTGAGCTTGTGATGCGGCAGCAGCTCCGGATCGGGACAGGCCGTGCCCAGCGGAATGCTCGCCGGATCCGTGGCGGACCGCAGCACTTCTGCCACAATGGCGCCTGCTCCGAAAACCGCCGGTCGGGGTGCGGGCGTTTGAAACCGCGGTTCGGGAACGGACTTGGCGAACGGGACGCGCACGAAGAAACCGGACTGGGGCCGCGATTCGATGGCGCCCCGGTTCTCCAGCCACATGAAGGCTTCGAGCACCGTCGAAATACTCACGCCCTGCTGTCGGCTGAACGACCGGACCGAGGGGATGCGTTCGCCCGGCCTCAATACGCCCCGGCTGATCTGCTCTTCGAGCGCGCGCGCCAGCTTCAGGTAAAGCGGCGTCTTGACTGCCGAAAGAGTAGACATCAGATTACAAATCGTACAACTGTACTGGTTACATTGCAAACAATCTGCATCTGTACTTATTCGATTTCCCGCCTTAATATCGAATCTCGATGTGGGGAAGCTCAAGATCTTCAAGGATCACGCACACCCAGCGAGTTTGTGCCGGTCCGCAACATATTTGATTGCGCCCTGGTCTAAGCGCTCACCGCCGTCAAGGTTCTGAGCGCGCATTCCGGGCGAAGGAGTCACCTGAAGGAGGAACGATGATGGCCGTCAAACTAGCTGCTAAATCAATTTCCGTTCTCCAGTTCACTTGCCGGCTGAGCTGCCCGCAAATCGAGCAGCTATGGCACATGTACCAGGCCGAATGGTGGAGCCGCGGCCGCAAAATGGAAGACGTCCGGCGCGCCGTACAGCATTCCGATCTGATCTTCGCGTTCGGCGACCCCGAGACCGGCCGTCTCGCCGCGTTTGCGCGCGTGCTCACCGACTATGTTTACAAAGCCGCGATCTTCGACGTTATCGTCGACCGCGCGCACCGCGATACCGGAGTCGGCCGCCTGTTGCTTGAGGCCATCACCTCCCATCCTGCGCTCCTTTTCGTCGAGCACATGGAGCTATACTGCCGCCCGGAACTGGTTGGCTTCTACGGGAAATGGGGATTCACGGCGGATCTCGACCAACTCTGCTTCATGCGGAAGAAGCAGAAGCCGTTCATTAGGATGGGCCAGGTCGCACTAAGGCAGTCATCCCAGGATTTCAAACCCGGCCGCGCGAAAGTGCTCATCGAACGTGAAAGCTTGCTTGATATTCAGACTGCGCATAACGGCGAAACTCGTGCAATCGATCGCGTTGGCACCCGATCCCGCGTAGCGGTGAAATAAGCTCCAGCCTTCCACTTGGAGCGCTGCGTCCACGTAAATGATCAGCATTTTCGGATCGGCGCGAATCCCGCTCAGCCAGGCGAGAGCAGTCGAGAGTAAGCCTCTGGCTTGCAAGAGTGACACCGTCTCGTTGACGACCAAAGACGAGGTGACCGCGCGGAAATCCGTGCGGGCGGCGTGCACCGCTTTTTGGAACCATTGGTCGCGCGGAACAAGGTATGCAACGAAGTAACCGGTATCGACGAAGACGGTCACTTATACAGAATTTCGTCGACGCGGAAGGCGAGATTGGTGTCCGGAATATCGACGCGCAGTTTCTCCATCCACGCGAGCGGCCGGTCTTGGCCATCTTGAGCCTTCAGCTCCCGCAGCTTGTCCTCGACGGTTTCGCGGATGAACTGAGCCAATGGAATCTTCAGCCTCGCCGCAGTGGTGCGCATCTCGTCGGCCAAGGGCTCCGGCAGTGTAATCTGGTACTTAATACTCACAGGATCATTATACATATATACGTATCATCATGCAAAACAAAATCAATTGGATTGCACAAGGCCATCCAAAATGGTATGCTGCTTTGCAAAGTGATTCCCACGCCGCAACTTGATCCTCAGTCCGAATTGCCGCTCTACCAGCAGTTGCACAGGCATTTTACTCAATTGATTCGCTCTCACGCCTTGAAGAGAGGCGAACGCTTACCACCCACTCGAGAATTGGCTGGCTTGCTTGGACTGAACCGCACGACCATCTCAGCGGCTTACGAGTTGCTGGAGTCCGACGGGCTCATCAGCGGGCAAGTGGGCCGCGGAAGTTACGTTACAGGTGGTGACCCGCCACACACGAGCGAAGGCCTTAACTGGAGCGCCATTTTGGACGCGAGCCATATCTCGCCGGCACAGCCCATTCCGGCCGCCGCTCCGGACGCCATCAGTTTCGCCGTCTCACGGCCCTCGGAAGACCTTTTTCCGGTGGATGATTTTCGCGCGAGCTGCGAAGAGGTCATGGCTGGTGCGGATTTTGGTTCTGTCCTGCAGCTGGGTTCGCCGGGTGGCTATGAGCCATTGCGGCAATATCTGCTCGAAGCCGCGCGCCATGAGGGAGTGTTGCGCCCTGGCGACGACCTCATGATTACGAGCGGCTGCCAGCAGGCGCTCGATTTGGTACGCCGCGTCCTGATCCGGCCCGGAGACAAAGTCCTGCTCGAGGATCCGGTTTACCCGGGGCTGAAGAATCTTTTTCTGGAGGCGGGCGCGGACCTGACCGGTATTCCGGTTCAAGCGGATGGGGTGGAAACGGCCCAGATCGAACGCGCCATAGCCCGGGGCCGGTTCAAGGCATTGGTGGTCACGTCCAATTTTCAGAATCCGACGGGGGCCACATTGTCCCGCGAAGTCCGCGAGTCCATTCTGCGCCAAGCCGGCAGCGCTGGAGCCGTGATCATTGAGAACGACATATACGGCCAGTTGCGATACGAGGGCGCGCCGCTGCCCACGATCAAGCAGATGGACGGCACCGGCGACACTATTTTGCTGCGCAGCTTTTCCAAAATTTCATTCCCCGGGCTGCGTGTGGGCTGGGTCACGGGTCCCCGCGCTGTCATTGCTCGCATGACGGAGGCCAAGCATCTCTCGGACCTGCACAGCGATCAGCTTTCGCAGGCGGTGCTGCTGCGCTTCGCCGTGTCCGGCCGTTTGGAAGCTCATCACAGGCGCATCCTGAAAGCCGGCGCCGAGCGTCTGCAGGCAGTTCTGGCCGCATGCGACCATTACTTGCCGCGCGGCAGTCGCTTTACACGCCCGCAAGGCGGAATGAACCTGTGGGTGCGCCTGCCGGAACCGCTCGATACCAGCGAACTGCTGGGCCGCGCGCAGCGCGAAGGAGTCACGTACTTACCTGGAAAATATTTCGCTGTTGGCCGGCCCGATCCCAGTTCGCTGCGGTTGAGTTTCGCGGGCCTTGATCCCGCGCACATTGAGAAGGGTGTCAAAATTCTGGGAGAGATATTTTCAAGTGAGCTGCAAAGGCTGCGCGATTCGTCGAACCGCGAGCCCGCACCGGCCATGGTCTGAAACTTCAAGAGGAGATCGTTATGTATCTGGACGACACGTTTCGCGTAAAAGTCGGTTTGGCGGAGATGTTGAAGGGCGGCGTCATCATGGACGTCACGAATGCAGAGCAAGCGCTGATTGCCGAAAAGGCCGGCGCCACCGCGGTCATGGCGCTCGAGCGCGTGCCCGCCGACATCCGCAAGGAGGGCGGCGTGGCCCGCATGGCGCCCATCAGCAAGATCCGCGAGATCATGCAGACCGTCAGTATTCCCGTGATGGCCAAGGCGCGCATCGGCCACTTCATGGAAGCCCGCATCCTCGAAGCGCTGGGCGTCGATTATATCGATGAGAGCGAAGTGCTCACCCCCGCTGATGAAGAGCACCACATCGACAAGCGCAACTACAAAGTGCCATTCGTCTGCGGCGCGCGCAATCTGGGCGAAGCCCTGCGGCGCATCGCCGAAGGCGCAGCCATGATCCGCACTAAAGGCGAGGCGGGGTCGGGCAACATCGTCGAAGCGGTGCGGCACATGCGGACGATTCAGAAAGAAATGAAGCAGCTCACGGTGCTGGGCAAGGAAGAGTTGGTGGCGGAATCCAAGAAGCTGCAGGCGCCGCTCGAACTGGTCGAAAACGTAGCCCAGTACGGCAAGTTGCCGGTTCCCAACTTTTCGGCCGGCGGCATCGCCACCCCCGCCGATGCCGCGCTGGTCATGCAGCTCGGCGCGCAAGCCGTGTTCGTGGGCTCGGGCATTTTCAAATCGCAGGATCCCGAAGCACGCGCACGAGCCATCGTGAAAGCCGCCACTTACTTCAACGATCCCGAAAAACTGCTGGAAGCGAGCGAAGAACTGGGAATCGGCATGCATGGCATCGATGTTTCGAAGTTGCAGGAATCGGAGCTGATGCAAACCCGAGGCTGGTGATGAAAAAGGTCGGGGTGCTGGCTTTGCAGGGCGATTTCGAAGCGCACGTTCGGTCTGTGGCCCGCGCCGGCGCCGAGCCTGTGCTTGCCCGCACCGCGTCCGACCTCGCAGATCTGGATGGCCTTGTGATTCCCGGCGGCGAAAGCACGACCATGCTCAAGTTGCTGAACGCCGGGGGCATGGTCGAGCCCCTTATCGAGTTCGGCCGCACGCGGCCCATCTTTGGTACCTGCGCCGGCGCAATCCTGCTGGCATCAGAGGTCACGCATCCGGCCCAGCAAAGTCTGGCCCTCATGGACCTGACGGTGGAGCGTAACGCATACGGCCGCCAAATCGATAGCCGTGTTGCCCAACTCACGCCCGAGCCCGACTTCGCTCAACGGACGCACGCCGGCGATCTCGAAGCCGTTTTCATTCGCGCGCCCATTATCCGCCACATGGGGCCCGACGCCCGCGTGCTGGCTACTTATCAGGGTGATCCCGTTCTGGTTGAGCAGGGGCGCCACCTGGTCGCCACTTTTCATCCCGAGCTGAGTTCGGATGCCCGGGTCCACGAATTGTTCCTCTCCAAATTGTGACTTCCGGCAGAAGAAAAAGAGTCCTCTTCGTTTGCGTGGGCAACTGCTGCCGCAGCCAGATGGCCGAAGGCTTCGCGGCGCATCACGGCGGCGACGTGCTCATGGCTGAAAGCGCCGGACTGGTTCCGGCGGGCGTCGTGGTGGACGAGACGGTCCGCTCGATGGCGGAAAAGAACATCGACATTTCGGGCCAGTATTCCAAGGGGATGCGTCTAGAGCAGACTGTTGACTACGACCTGATCGTCAACATCAGCGGCTTCAGCCTCCCTGAAGCCGTGCACACGCCCTCGGTCGCCTGGACGGTTCCCGACCCGATCGGTCAATCCGACCAGGTATACACTCTGGTGCGCGATCAGATCGAAGCGCTGGTTTTACAACTCATTTCCGATTTTCGACAGGGACGCCCACAAGCATAACCGCGGCCGCTACGTAACCCAGGATTTCCAGGCCGAACGGTCACCGGGCAAAAAGCCGGCTGCTTCGCGGAGCCAAAACAGGCCAGGGCTTGCGCTCGGAGAGAATTCGAGATATTGTGATGCAGGTTTTGATGAGGCCACGGATCACGTGGACATGGAACTACCGCGGCTTCTTGTTACGAAAAAATAAGCGGGCGCATTATTGGGTGATAGGGGTGAGTGCGCCCGCCGTCGTAACGGGGATTTAATTATGAGACGCCATACCTGCGGTTTTTGTTACGACGATTTTTAGAAATTTTGTTTTTCCTCGAATTTGTAACAAGAGTACCAGTCACTGTCCCTCCCGTCCCAAAACCGCACAACCCCCCTGCGCGTGGGTGCCCTCAACACCCAGCGCTGTGTTTCAACTCAGTTAAAACCCACGCCCCGCAGGCGCGCAGTTTGCGTCACGAGCTGAGCTAAAATCGTTCACAGCATGAAACGTGTAGTGGTCGCAGCTCTGTTCTCTGCGTGGGCCGTTTGCGCGCAAGAGCCCGTGGCCGCGCCTGCTAATGTGGCGCCAAAGGAGGAACCATCTAAGACCGAGTCCGGCCAACCACCGCTGCTCGAAAATAACGGCAAGCCCATGCACGTTCCGTTTCAGTGCACCGATGACGATATGCAATGGGCCGGCATGAGCTGCTCGGAAGAGGAGCCTTGTCCGGTTTATCTGGAGGTCTCAGCCATGGAGCCGGTGGGGAATCGCCTCATTGTTCTGGCGAATATTCACACCGAATCCATCACTCTGTACTCGGTTCTGTTGGCGAGCGAGGATGCAGGCGCCACGTGGCGTGAGCCGTACGAACGCACGCGTGGCGTGGGGCTCGACCACGTCCAGTTCATCGATTTTCAAAACGGCTGGATCAGCGGTCAGACCCAGGTGCCGGTTGCGCACGATCCGTTTCTGCTGATTACCAACGACGGCGGCGTGAGCTGGAGGCTGCGCCCGGTATTCAGCGAGGGAGCGGGCGGGGCCATCCAGCAGTTCTGGTTCGAATCCGCGAAGATCGGCGATCTCGTGATTGATCGCAGGGAGTCAGCCGACTCGGCGCGGTACGAGTTATACGGAACGCCCAACGGCGGCGAGACGTGGATGATCCGCCGCACGAGTGACACGCCCATCCCCATCAAGCGGCCGGCGTCCGACCCGGCGGGCGCGGGATGGAGGATTCGCGCCGATGCGCGGACCAAGTCGTTCGCCATCGAAAAGAAGCAAGGAGAACGCTGGAATACGGCCGCGAGTTTTTTGGTGCAGATCGGCGTCTGCAAGCCCGCACCGCATGCGGCACCCTCGCCGCCAGAACCAGATGAGAACGCGCCTCCCGCGTTGCCCGCGCCGTCCAAGCCGCCAAGCCTGAAGCGGCGGCCGCCGAAACCATGAGCCCCCGGCGATGAAGACCAACGCTATCGAGATCGAGCTGTTCCACCATCTCTTCGTGTCAATTGCGGAGGAAATGGGCGTGACACTGCGCAAGACCGCTTACTCGGCCAATATCAAAGAGCGGCGCGATTATTCGTGTGCCGTTTACGATGCCGCGGGCGAGACCGTCGCCATGGGCGATCACATGCCTGTGCATCTGGGCGCGATGCCGCTTTCGGTGCGGCATGCCATTGATGCGTTCGAGCTTGCTGAAGGCGACCTGGTCGTAGTGAATGACCCATTCCAGGGCGGGACGCATTTGCCGGATATCACCGCGGTTTCCGCCGTGTTCATCACGGGGCGCAGACGACCGACATTTTATGTCGCAAACCGCGCACACCATGCCGATGTGGGCGGCATGAGCCCAGGGTCGATGCCGCTGGCGCGCGAAATCTATCAGGAAGGCATTCGCATTCCGCCGGTCATGCTTGTGCGCGGCGGGGTTGTGGACCGCGGCCTGATGCGGCTGATCCTCGCCAACGTGCGCACGCCCGGCGAGCGCGAAGGCGACCTACTGGCACAGATGATGTCCAACCGGCGTGGAGATGCCCGGCTGCGCGAGATCGTAGGCAAGTACGGCATGCCGCGCGTGAAGCTTAACATGCGCGAGCTGCAGGATTACAGCGAGCGTATGACGCGCGCCGCGATCCGCAATTTACCGGACGGCACTCACTGCTTCAAAGATTTTCTCGACAGCGATGGGGTGAGTGACCGTCCAGTGAAGATTCAGGTAGCGGTCACGATTCACGGGGATTCCGCAGAGGTGGATTTCACCGGCTCCGATGCGCAGGTCGCTGGCTCCGTCAACGCCAATTACGCCGTAGCGCTCTCGGCCACGATGTACGCGTTCCGGTGCCTGATGGAGGAAGACGTGCCATACAACGCGGGGCTGCTGCGGCCCATTCGCGTAGTGGCGCCGGAGCGGACCGTCATCAATGCCGGGCCACCGGCGGCGATGGCGGCCGGGAATGTCGAAACCTCGCAGCGCATCACCGATGTGCTGCTGGGCGCGCTGGCGCAGGCGGCGCCTGATCGGATTCCGGCCGCGAGTTCGGGCACTATGAACAACCTCTCCTTCGGCGGATGGGACGCGCGCCATCAACAGCAGTTTGCCTATTACGAGACTATCGCTGGCGGCATGGGCGCGTCGGCCAAGGGACCGGGCGAGAGCGCCATCCACACGCACATGACCAACAGTTGGACCACGCCGATTGAAGCGTTCGAGCGGCAGTACCCGCTGCGCGTGAATCGCTACCAGGTGCGGCGCGGCTCGGGCGGCCTCGGCAAGCACGCGGGTGGCGATGGCATTGTGCGCGAGATCGAATTTCTGACGCCGTGCGATGTGACGATTCTCTCCGACCGTCGCTCGCGCGGGCCGTACGGACTGGCGGGCGGCCGCGCGGGAACACCGGGCGGCAACACGCTGCTGCGCGCGGGCAAGCGCCTGCCGGTTCGCGCGAAAGCGAATTTTGTGGTGCGCGCGGGCGACATCCTGCGCATCGAGACACCCGGCGGGGGTGGGTGGGGACGGCGCGAAAGGTGACGATCCGCACGGCGCCGGCTTATTCACACAATGTTCATCTTCGCATCCGTACAGTGGCACCGGGAGGACTCACATGAACTGGCCAACAATGTTCTACATGATGGCTTCGGGTGTGGCGCTTTGCGCTGCCCCGAATCGTGGACAGGCGGAAATCATCAATTTCGACGCGACTCCGGCGGGCGCGCTGGCGCCTGGCTGGACTTCGGCCATGACCCACACCGGCGGCGCGCCCAAGTGGGAAGTGGTGGCCGATAGCACGGCACCAAGCAAGCCCAACGTGCTGGCGCAGCTTTCGAACGATCCCACCGACGGACGATTTCCGCTCGCCATTCTGGAGAAAGCCAATTTCAAAGATGGCGAGCTCAGCGTGCGAACGAAGGCCATTTCCGGCCACGTGGATCAGGGCGCAGGCCTCGTGTGGCGATATCGCGATCCCAACAACTATTACCTGGTGCGGGCCAACGCGCTCGAAGACAACGTCGTGCTGTACAAAGTCGAGCGGGACCGGCGCAGCTCCATCGCGCCCAAAGGCACGCCGCGCGGAACATATGGAGTGAAACACAAGGTGCCCTCCCAGGTGTGGAACACGTTGCGCGTCACTTTCCAGGGGCCGCAATTCGCGGTCTATTTCAATGGGCAGAAATTGTTTGACGTGGAAGACGCGACCTTCACCGAGCCGGGCAAAGTTGGCCTTTGGACCAAAGCCGATAGCGTGATTCACTTCGATGATTTCGAAGTCACGGAGAAGTGAGCACATGAAGTGGATCACGCGTGAAAAGGTGAAGGTGGACCGCGTCGCGTGTCCATGGTTGATCCGGAAGTTCATCGACCCCAAAGCCGAGTTTGTGTTTCTGCCGCCGGACACGGACTGGTCGAAGATCACTGAAGGGGTCGTTTACGACGTTCCGGATTGTGAACTCGGGCACCATGGCGAGGATGTCTCCTTCGATTCCATCCTGAAGAAGTATCGGCTCACTGATCCGGCATTGAATCTGCTGGGAGAAATCGTGCGCGCGGCCGACTCTCACCCCGGCAAACCTCATCCGGCCGGCGAGGGCTTGCGCTGGATCGCACATGGGTTTGCCTCGCTGGGATGGACTGATTACGAAATCCTGGACCGCGAATTTATTGTTTACGATGCTCTCTATGCGGAATGCAGGCGTCGCGTTCAAGCGCCGGAGTGACTCGTGGTTTTCGCCAGCTCTTCAGAGTTGTTACATTCTGACAATTCATCCTGGAGATTAGCGTCATGAAAAAGACGATTCTGCTCGTAATGGCCGTTGCGCTGGTGGCGCCGGCATGGACAGCGACCGACTCGCCGGAAATGCCGGCGGACTATCAGAAAGTGCTGGAATCGCTTGGCAAGAAAGGCGACTACAAGGACTCCGTACTGAAAATCAATATCCCGCGCAACGATCTGCACGTGAGCGTGGCGGGCGTCACGACACCTACTCCATTTGGCTTCGGGGGATGGCTAGCGATGACCAAGGGCGATGGCGGCATGGATGTGATGATGGGGGATCTGGTGCTGCTCGAAAACGAAGTGAACCCGGTGATGTCCGCGCTGCTGGATAATGGCCTCGAAGCTACGGCGCTGCACAATCACTTCTTCTTCGAAGAACCGCGCATCTTCTACATGCACGTGCACGGGCACGGTAAGGCCGAAGACCTGGCACGCCGGGCCAAGCCTGCTGTGGACCTGATCGGACATGCAGCCGGACCGGCGCAGACGTCTGTCACAGGATCGGAGTTGAGCGGCTCCATCGACGCCGCCAGGATCGCCCAGATCGTGGGCCATGCAGGTGAGCAGAACGGACCGGTCTATAAGATCACGATTGGCCGCGACGACCTGCACATTCGCGAGATGGGCGCGGCCATCAACGCGCGCATGGGCTTGAACACCTGGGCGGCGTTTATCGGCTCGGATCAGGATGCGGCGGTCGCGGGTGACGTGGCGATGCTGGCGCACGAAATCACACCGGTGCTGAAGGCGCTGCGCGCGAACGGCATCGACGTGGTTGCCATCCATCAGCACATGACCACCACGCAGCCCACGATTTTCTTCCTGCACTACTGGGGGCGCGGGCCGGCCGAAAAACTCGCCGCGGGTTTTAAAGCCGCGCTCGATGAGCTGGGGAAGAAGGCCCATCATTAGCTTGGGAAGCCACCGGCTCCGGGAGTCTCTCGGTCTCAAGCACAACCTCGTTCTGCTGCTGGCGGCGATCATCGTCATTGGCGCCGGCGAAGAAACGTGGATGCGCTTTGTCCCGAAATATCTCGAGTCGCTCGGTGCGGCGGCGCTGGTAATCGGGCTGTACGACGGGCTGAAGACTCTGCTGGGCGCAGTCTATGCCTACCCGGGCGGCGTGGTGACGGACCGCTGGGGTCATCGCAATGGGCTGATGGCGTTCACGTGCCTCTCGATCGCCGGTTACGTGCTGGTACTCTTCGTCCCACGTTGGCCCGCGGTGATCGGCGGAACTTTTTTATTCCTGGCGTGGAGCACGCTCTCGCTTCCGGCCATGTTTTCACTCGTGGCTACGAGCCTCTCGTCCGCCAAACACACCATGGGGATCGGGATACAGTCGCTGATCAAGCGCGTGCCGATCGTCATCGGACCGCTCGTCGGAGGGGTTCTCATCGATCGTTACGGGGTGGTGGGCGGCGTGCGCGCAGGCCTCGTCATCTCGATTGCGATGGGCCTGATCGCTCTGCTGGTCGTGCGGCGGATCCAGGACGACGCGGTCCAGGTCGAAAACGCGCCGGCGGGTTTCTTCCACGTGGTGAAGAGCTTCGACCCGCCACTGCGCCGCCTCTTGTTCAGCGACATTCTGGTGCGGTTCTGCGAGCGTATTCCTTACGCCTGGGTGGTGATCTACGCGATCGATAACGTGGGCATCAGCGCCACCAAGGTTGGTGTGCTCACGGCTACAGAAATGATTGTCGCCTCCGCCTGCTACATTCCGGTGGCGTACCTGGCGGAGCGCTACGGCAGAGAACCATTCGTCATCGCGACTTTCTTCTTCTTCACCGTGTTTCCGCTGACGTTGTTGATGGCGCACAGCTTCGCGCTGCTGCTGGTGGCCTTCGCTGTCCGCGGGCTCAAGGAATTCGGCGATTCTCCGCGCAAGGCGCTGATCGTGGGTTATGCACGCCCGGAGGCGCGCGGCCGCACCGTGGGGGCGTACTATCTGATCCGCGACACGTTCGTCAGCGCTGGTTCGCTGTTGGGCGCGTGGCTATGGCAGTTCGGCCCGCGCGTGAATTTCTGGACCGCGGCGGCGCTGGGTGCGGCCGGAACGGCGGTTTATTGCGCCACACTCTCCGGACGGCGGGCGATAGCGCGATAGGCTGGCGACCGGGTGGTGCGCCGCGTGAGCGACGAGCTACGCGAGGGGGTTGCACCTGAATCGTCGCCCGCATCCGTCGTAGAATTTCGTAGGGCAGGCGCGGATGCCTGTCCCTTGGCGGACAGCTGCAGCGAGCCGGCAAGACCGGCACGAACGCCTGTCTCACAGGAGTCCCCATATGGCCGATACCGTTTCCACACCCAAGACTTCTCCCGGCGGATCCGACACCGAGCATACTTTCGGATTCGCCACGCGCGCGCTGCACGCCGGCCAGCGGCCCGATTCCGACACCGGTGCACGCGCCGTGCCCATCTACCAGACCACATCTTACGTTTTTGAGGACACCGAGCACGCCGCCGCGCTGTTCAACCTGCAGCGCTTTGGCAACATCTACACGCGCATCATGAATCCCACGACCGCGGTTTTCGAGGAGCGCATGGCGTCGCTCGAGCGCGGGGTGGGCGCGCTGGCTCTGGCTAGCGGGCAGGCGGCGCAGTTCATCGCCATCACCAGCCTGTGCCAGGCGGGGGACGAGATCGTGGCGGCCTGCACACTCTACGGCGGCACTTACACGCAGTTCGACGTCAGTTTCCGCAAGATCGGGATCAACACCACCTTTATCGATCCCGAAGATCCGGAGAACTTCCGCCGCGCCATCACGCCGCGGACCCGGCTGCTCTATGCCGAGACCATCGGAAATCCGCGGACCAACGTGCTGGATATCGCCGCGGTGGCGCAGATTGCGCATGCAGCCAACATCCCGCTGGTCATCGATAACACCTTCGCATCGCCATATCTGTGCCGGCCCATCGAGCACGGCGCGGACATCGTGCTGCATTCGGCCACCAAGTTCATCGGCGGCCACGGCACCTCCATCGGCGGCGTCATGGTGGATAGCGGCAAGTTCCCGTGGGACCGCGGCCCGTTTCCGCAACTGCTCGAACCGAGCAAGGGTTACCACGGCATCCGCTTCTTCGAGACATTTGGAGATCTCGCGTTCATCGTGAAAGCGCGCGTGGAGGGCCTGCGTGATTTCGGCCCCGCGCTGAGCCCGTTCAACTCGTTTCTGTTTCTGCAAGGGCTTGAAACGCTACCGCTCCGTATGGAGCGCCATTCGCGCAACGCGTTGGCCGTGGCCGAACATTTGAGCCGGCACCCCCACGTGAGCTGGGTGAACTACCCGGGCCTCGCATCGAGCCCGTATCACAACCTGGCGCAGACGTATCTGCCCCTTGGCGCGGGCGCCATCATGACGTTCGGGATTGGCGGCGGTTTAGAAGCCGGCCGCCGGTTCATTGATTCCCTGAAACTCTTTTCGCACCTGGCGAACGTGGGCGACGCCAAGAGCCTCGTCATCCATCCCGCTTCCACTACTCACCAGCAGTTGAGTGACGAGGAGAAAGTCGCGGCCGGCGTTACCAACGATCTGGTCCGCCTCTCGGTGGGCATCGAAGACATCGATGACATCGTGTGGGACCTCGATCAGGCGCTCGCCGCGGCCCACCACTCGTAATGCCGGATCAGTGCAAATTCGATCTTTTCGATGGCGTGGGTGCCGGCTCGCCGGTGAACCGCAGCCGCTTCGCCACGACCGCGGCCGGCCGGCTGCGCATTCTCGAGACGTACAAGCGGATCGCCATGGTGGGTTTGTCGGCGAACCCGTTCCGCCCGAGTCATTTCGCGGCCATGTATCTGCTGGCCGCCGGTTACGATGTGGTCCCGGTCAATCCCCGCGACAAGGAAGTGCTGGGCCGCTCGTCGTACGCTTCGCTCCGTGAGGTGCCCGGACCGGTCGAGGTAGTCGATATTTTCCGCGAGCCCTCAGCCGTGCCCGGTATCGTGGAAGACGCCATCGCCATCGGCGCCAAGGTGATCTGGATGCAACTGGGCGTGATCCACGAAGCCGCCGCCGAGCGCGCCCGCGCAGCCGGACTCGAAGTGGTCATGGACCGCTGCATGAAAATTGAGCACGCACGCTTCTTTGGCGGTCTGAATACTCTCGGGTTGAACACCGGGTTGATTTCGGCGAGAAAGCGCTAGGCAGCTCAAAGAAGGCCGTTGTCTTAGTCAGAACGAGTTCCCGCAATCTTTCTGACGGTTTATTGGCTGAAGTACAGGCATCTCAACCCTTGCAGGCTCAACAAATAAGCGGGAGCGCACCGAAAAACCGGGCTTTCGCTTATAATGAAGCTTTAAGGAGTATTGTGTCCCTACGTAGCTTTCTGCGCCTAGCCGCGCATATTCAGATGTTGCCTGTACTTGAGAGCGGTGAGGAGACCCTCGTCGGCGGGCAGGCAGTGATTGAAGGCGTCATGATGCGTGCGCCTCACAGCTATTGCGTGGCCGTGCGCAAACCATCGGGTGAAGTAGTCACCCATGAGATGCCGGTGCCGCGCATGTCGGAGAAGTACGCGCTATTCAAGTACCCGGTCATCCGCGGGCTGGGCGTGCTGGGCCAGGCGATGTCGCTGGGCATTAAGGCGCTTCGTTTCTCGGCGAATTCGGCGCTTGACGATGGCTCGGGCGAACACAAACCCAAGGAGCTTTCGACTGCGGCCATGACGTTTCAGCTCGTTTTCTCGCTCGGGTTCTTTATCATCCTCTATAAGCTCGTGCCTCTCTACCTCGCCACCTGGCTCGGTCAATGGAACCCCGCGCTCAATGGCCGCATCGCGTTTAATGCCGTGGATGGATTCATCCGGCTCGGCATTTTTCTGGCTTTCCTGTTTCTGGTATCGCGTTCCAAAGATATCCGGCGCGTGTTCCAGTACCACGGCGCGGAGCACAAAGTGGTGTTCAACTTCGAGTCCGGCAAGCCGGTGACGGTGGAAAACGCCCAGGCGTTCACGACGTTTCATCCGCGCTGCGGCACCAGTTTTTTGCTGGTGGTGATGGTCATCTCGATGATCATTTACACGCTGATTCCGTTCCAGGGTTTCGGCATGAAGCTGCTGTCCCGCATCGTTCTGCTGCCCGTGATCACGGGCTTGAGTTATGAGTTGATCCGCTTCGCCGCCAAGCGCCGTGGATCTTTCCTGGCGCTGCTGACCGCCCCTGGACTCTGGCTGCAGCGCATCACCACGCAGCCCCCATCCAACGACCAGACTGAAGTCGCCATCTGCGCTCTCGACCACGCCATGGCGCTCGAGACGTCGCAGGGCGGCGAGCTGATCATCGCGTAAATCTGCATGCAATTCCTTGGCAGGCTGGACCAGACAGAAGTGCGTTTCGAGGAGCTGACGCGCCAACTGGCCGATCCCGCCGTCATCAGCGATGCCGACCAGTATCGCAAAGCCGCCAAGGCCCACAGCGAGTTGGCCGACGTAGTCGCCAAGTATCGCGAGTGGAAAGAGGCCTCGAGCCAGCTCGCGCAAGCGCGCCTCATGGTCTCCGACGCCGATGCCGAAATGCGGCAAATGGCGCAGGAGGAGATCGTGCGGATCGAGCCCACTCTAGTGCAGATGGAGGAGGACCTGAAGGTCCTGCTGCTGCCCAAAGATCCCAACGACGAGAAGAACGTGGTGCTCGAAATCCGCGCCGGCACGGGCGGTGACGAGGCCACGCTGTTTGCCTCCGAGATTTTTCGCATGTACTCGCGCTTTGCCGAGTCGCAACGGTGGCGCGTGGAACTCACGTCCATGAGCGAGTCTTCCGTCGGCGGGCTCAAGGAAGTGATCGCGCTCGTGAGTGGCGAGCGTGTCTACAGCAAGCTGAAATACGAGAGCGGTGTGCACCGCGTGCAGCGCGTGCCGCAGACGGAGCAGCAGGGCCGCGTGCACACCTCCGCCATTACGGTTGCGGTGTTGCCGGAGGCCGACGAAGTCGAAGTTGATATCGAAGCCAAAGATATTCGCATCGATACGTTTTGTTCTTCCGGGCCGGGTGGGCAGTCGGTCAACACCACCTACTCCGCCGTCCGCATCACCCACCTGCCGACGGGTTTGATCGTTTCCTGCCAGGACGAGAAATCGCAAATCAAGAACAAGGCCAAGGCGCTGCGCGTGCTGCGGTCGCGCCTCTACGAGATCGAGCTGGAAAAACAGCGCGAGCAGCTCGGCGCCGAGCGGCGCAGCATGGTGGGCACCGGCGACCGCAGCGAAAAGATCCGCACTTACAATTTTCCGCAAAACCGCGTCACCGATCACCGCATCGGCCTGACGCTGCACCAGCTCGACATCGTGATGGACGGCCGTCTCGATCCCATCATCGAAGCCCTCACCGCCTATTACCAAACCGAAAAACTGAAACAAGAAGGCGTGACGGCGTAAGCAGCGCCATGACGCTCCAGCAGGCTCTGCTCCAGGGAACCAGTCTCCTGGAAGATGCCGGCATTGCGGTTCCGCGGTTGACGGCGGAGGTGCTGCTCGGCCACGCACTCGGCCAGGAGCGCACGTTTCTTTACGCCCATCCCGAGCGCGAGTTGCGCGAGGTCGAGTGGATCCACTATGGCCGCTATCTCCACGAGCGGCTGAATGGGAAGCCGACGCAATACATCACCGGACGCCAGGAGTTCTACGGCCGTGAATTTCGTGTGACGCCTGACGTTTTGATTCCACGCCCCGAGACCGAGTTTGTAGTTGAGACCGCGCTCGATGTGGGCCGCGGCGCGCGGCGCATTGTGGACGCCGGCTGCGGATCGGGCGCGATTGCAATCACGCTGCAACTGGAAACGGGCGCGCTCGTCGCCGGTAGCGATATTTCGGCGGCCGCTCTGGCCGTAGCCACGGAGAACGGGCGTAGGCTGGGCGCCCGTGTCGATTGGGTGCGGTGCGATTTGATCTCCGCCATCTCTGCCGCGTCGGTGGACATGATCGTCTCCAATCCGCCGTACGTGCCGCTAGGCGATCGCGCGGGTTTGCAGCGCGAGGTGCGCGATTACGAGCCCGAAGTCGCACTTTTCGCCGGGCCGACGGGTTTTGAAATTTACGAAAAGCTGGAGGCGGATGCCGCGCGCGTGCTGCGCCCCGGCGGCTGGCTAGTGCTCGAACTGGGCTACACGAGTAAGGACCGCGTGACGGCGATGCTGGGCGCAGGCTGGCGCGACGTGCGCGTTGTGCCCGATCTGGCAGGCATCCCGCGCGTGCTGGCAGCTCGACTGCTCCAGGAGTGATAATAAACACATGAAGCGGCGCCAGATCCTTTTGGATGAAGAGAGCGATCGCATATTGGCCGAACTGGCCGAGTTTCACTCCGGGGATCGAAGCTTGGCGGTTCGCGAAGTTCTTAGAACGCACAAGACCCTGAATCCATGCTCGACGATCTCGAGCGCGCCCAGGCGCCTGAGTTGCTCCGGCAAAAGCTGCAGTCCGAAAAGAGCTTTCAGGAGAGAACAGCCGTACCCTGGGAACAGGTAAAGCGGCGCAGTTAAGTTGTGAGAGTATTCTTCGGGGAGGGCCACCCTGACCACTGGGACGAACCTACGCCCAAACGCACAACTTTAATGCGATCCCCATCGCCGCTAAGCTCTCCATAAACTCAGGGTAGAGGTCGAGTTCAAACAGTTTGAATTTTGTCTTGTCCTCTTCACCATCCTTGAAATCTGTGGCCGTAGAGATCTCGACGAAGTGGTTTAGCGTGATGTGGATTTCGCCGCCAGAGGCCGTGAAATCGTCGAAATATTTCCGATGGCGAGTTAGGACTGAAACTGTCCTGTTCAATGCTTCAGAAAATTCCACATCGTCTGAACCGCCAGCTACGACGCTCTGCCAAAGAGAAGCACGGTTGTCCCGTTCGCCAGCCTTTACAGAGAGCGATGGCTGCATGGAGAGAGAACTGGAAATCTCGTCAGGTCGAAGGACTCGTGCGTCAATGTGAGGTCAATCGAGAACTCATCCGATTTGTGTTTTGCCGAACTCGCACGAATGCGCATCTTTGTTTGTGGCAGTTACGCTCCAGCGAATTTCTTCCATGTTAGCGCCGATTCCAAGCAGACTGGTCAGAGTATCCTAAGACTGAGCGACCACGGCAAATGCGCACCATTTTCCACGTCGATATGGACGCCTTCTTCGTCTCGGTGGAGGAGTTATTCGACCCCTCGCTCAAAGGCAAAGCCGTGGTTGTCGGCGGGCAGCCCAACGAGCGCGGCGTGGTTTCCGCTGCGTCGTATGAAGCACGCAAGTTCGGCGTGCATTCGGCTATGCCCCTGCGCACCGCGTACAAAATGTGCCCGCATGCTATCTTTGTCGACGGCCATCCCGAGCGCTACCGCGATTGCTCGGAGAAAGTCTTCGAAGTACTGAACCACTTCACGCCGCAGGTGGAGATGGCGTCGATCGACGAAGCCTATCTGGACATGACGGGTACCGAGCGGCTGCATGGACCGCCATTGCGCGCGGCGCATTTGCTGCATGAAGCCATGCGCGAGGCGACGCGGCTCAACTGCTCGATCGGAGTGGCTACCTCGCGCCTGGTCGCGAAAATTTCGTCCGACCAGGCCAAGCCCAACGGCGTGCTGCGCGTCATTCCCGGCCAGGAAGCGCGCTTCCTCGCGCCGCTCGATGTGCGCAAGGTTCCCGGCGTCGGCAAAGTGACGGAGAAAAGTCTGCACGCGCTGGGCATCCACAAAATCGGCGACCTGGCGCGGTTCGACGAAGCGTTTCTCGAAAGCCGCTTCGGTAAGTGGGGTCTGGCACTGGCAGGCAAAGCGCGCGGGCTTGACGCCGGTGGCTGGTTCGATAGCGAAGTGGGCGCCGATACCGATCCCAAGTCCATCAGCCACGAGCACACCTACAACGAGGACACGGCCGACGTAGGTACGCTCGAAGCGACACTGGCGCGCCTCTCGGAGATGGTGGGCCGCCGGCTGCGGGAGAACAAGCTGTACGCCCGCACCGTTCAGCTCAAGCTGCGCTACAAAGATTTCTCGACCATCACGCGCGCGCACTCGCTCGAGCACGCCACGCAGATCGATACCGAGATTTTCGAACAGGCGCGTGCCCTGTTTCGCAAGAACTGGAAGCCGCGTCAGCAGGTCCGGCTGCTTGGCGTTCACGTGTCATCGTTCGAAACCGCCGAGCCGCAACTCGGGCTGCTCTGTGAGGAGCAGCACGGGCGCTGGGAACAGGCGCTGGCCGCGGCCGACCGGCTACGCGATAAGTACGGTGAGTCGGCCGTCTCGCTCGCGTCGGGGATGCGCGGCCGCTTCCGCGAGCGCACCCACGAGAATCCCGCCGGCCTGCCGGGGAAGCCCAAGTAGCCGATGCCCGAGGGCCTTTATCGCTACTGCGACGTCAGTCTGCCGGTGCCGCTCGACCGGCCGTTCACTTATTCGCTTCCCGAAACGCTGCGCCATCGCGTCAAGCCCGGCTGCCGTCTGATCGTTCCTTTCGGTGTACGCAAGATGACCGGCGTGGCCTTGCGCTGCCACGACGAAGCGCCGTCGATGGCGGCTCGCGATGCCCTGCGCCTCATCGATGCCGAGCCCGTGCTCGACCCGGAGCTGCTGTCGCTGGCGCGCTGGATCGCCGTCTATTACTGCGCTCCGCTCGGTGAAGTGCTGCGTTCCATGCTGCCCCTCGCGAGCGAAGTCCGCTCCGGGAAAGTTTATTCGTTGACCGACACCGGTCTCGACGCCGCGCGCCAGTTGCTGCTGGATGCCGGTCCGGAGGATCCCGTGGCGGCGGTGCTCCGCATGCTGGAGAAGCGCCCTCTGTCGGCCGCATACCTGGCGAAGAAGCTTCCGCTGGCCGACAAGGCCATCCGATCCCTGGAGCGAAAAGGTTTCATCGCCGCCGAGCAGTTTCATGCCGAACGCGATCCGCTGCGCTCCCCCTCCGACCGGTTGCGCGTCGAACTGGAATACGAGCCGGTAGACGTGAAGCTCCCCAAAGCCGAGCGCGAGCTGATCGCTTTTCTCACTTTGCATCCCGGCTCGCATAACCTCAAGGATCTGGAGACACAGGTGCGTCATGCAGGCGGCGCGGCGCGATCGCTCGGCCGCAGGCGAATTCTGAAACTCACCCGCGAGCCGCTGGGGGCAATGACGTCGGGCCCGGTACGCGCGCGCCATACGCTCAATGCCGCGCAGCAGAAGGCTTTCGCCACCATTCGAGGGGCCATCGAGTCGAAACAATTCCAGACGTTCCTGTTGCACGGGATTACCGGCTCCGGCAAGACCGAGGTCTATCTCAGCGCCATCGAAGCCACGCTGGCCGGGGCGCGTAGCGCCCTGCTGCTGGTGCCCGAGATTGCCCTGACACCGGCCATGGCAGGCCAGTTCTTCGCCCGCTTTGGCGACCGCGTGGCCATCCTGCACAGCGCCTTCACCGATAGCGAGCGCAGCGAGCAGTGGCGCCGCATCCGTTCAGGGTCAGCGGGCGTAGTCGTCGGCACGCGCTCGGGCGTGTTCGCGCCTGTACGTAATCTGGGTCTCATTGTGGTCGATGAGGAGCACGATCAGAGTTACAAGCAGGAGGAAACGCCGCGCTATAACGGCCGCGACGTGGCTATAGTGCGCGCGCAAGCCGCCGGCGCGTGCGTGATTCTGGGGTCCGCTACGCCCAGCCTCGAAAGCCGGTATAACGTGCAGCGCGGTAAGTACACGCTGCTCGAACTGCCCGGGCGCATCGAGGACCGGCCGCTGCCGAAAGTCGAACTCATCGATATGCGCGAGGAGTTCCTGGAAACGCGCAAGCAGGCCACATTCTCACGGCGCCTTGTCGACGCCATCGGCCAGCGGCTGGATTGCGGCGAACAGACCATGCTCCTGCTCAACCGTCGCGGTTTCTCGAGCTTCGTGGCCTGCCGCGCGTGCGGCGAGCGCATCCAGTGCCAAAATTGCTCCCTCACACTGACCTATCACCGCCGCGACCGCCGCCTGCTGTGCCACTACTGCGGATATGCCGAGCGCGTCCCGTCGATCTGCCCGAAATGCCGGAGCGAGCACATCTATTTTCTGGGCGTGGGTTCGGAGAAGGTCGAGGAAGAATTGCACCGCGAATTTCCGCGCGCCCGTGTTACGCGCCTCGATCGCGACACCGTCACCGGCAAGCGCCAGTATGAGCTGATCCTGCAAGGCTTCCGCGACGGCGATTTCGATATTCTGGTCGGCACGCAAATGATCGCTAAAGGTCACGACATTCCTAATGTCACCTTGGTGGGCGTGGTGTCGGCCGACGTGGGCCTCGGCATGCCGGATTTTCGCGCGGCCGAGCGCACGTTTCAGCTACTTACGCAGGTGGCCGGGCGCGCGGGCCGCGGCGATCTGCCAGGCATCGTGCTGGTGCAAACCATTAACCCCGATCACTACGCCGTTCGCATGGCCGCCGCGCAGGACTATCAGGCGTTCTATGAAAAGGAGCTGAACTTCCGGCGCCTGATGCACTACCCGCCATTCACCGCCATGGCCAACTTGCTGGTGCGCAGCGAAAAGCAGGAGGAAGCCATGCGCCTAAGCGGCGAGCTGGGCCGTCTGCTCGCGCCTGCGCCCGAAAAGATCAAAATCATGGGCCCGGCGGAAGCGCCCGTGCCGCGCCTGAAGAACGAGTTTCGTTATCAGTTGCTAATCAAGTCAGCCAGCCGCAAGGCGCTGAACGAATTGCTGGTCCACGCGCGAGAATTCGCATTGCACAGCAAATGGCCGGCGACCGCGCTGGTGATCGACGTGGATCCGCTGACGCTGATGTAATTGCGAGGCTAGGTGGTGGGCTTCTTAAACAGCGCGTCGAAAGCGTTGCGCGCATCGCTCTGATTGCGCGGCACCTGTCCGTTCGGCGAGGGAGCCGCTGGCGGAGGCGCCGGCGAGGCATCGCGCGCTACTGTCACACGCGGTTCGAACAAAGTGCATTCGTTGGCTTTGTCCTTCAGCGGAATCCGTACGGGAATCGGTTTCAGGCACTGGAAACGCGTAGAGGGCTCGAAGTGGGCGCACTGCTTGCAGCAGTGCAACGCGGCGCCGCATTTCGGGCAGTTGCCGCTGAAATCGGTGCCGGGAGGAAGTTGCGTGGTGCAGTTGTAGCAACGTGAGGCCGTGACTGCCTGCACGAGGCGTGGCAGCCTGGGACCAGTGACGTCAATGGGTGGACGCGGGCCCGGTTGTCTGGGCCGTTCGTCGCCGTTTCGCTCGGGTTTGAAATCCGGGCGATCGGTATCCATATAGCCCCGCTGTTTGTACTTGCGATCGCTATCCATGGGGAAATTGAGTTTACTCCTTGAAGCAGTTTGGCGCGAGTCTTTCTCTGTTAGATCAGTTCACCGGGGTTCTTGAGATACCTTTGGATCACTGCATCGGCCGCACGATATGTGAGAGCTACCGCTGTCAGCGTCGGGTTACCGGAGGGGTTCTGCGGGAAGGCCGCAGCACCTAGCAAAAACAGGTTCGGGACCCGCCAATGCTGCAAGTACCTATTTACCACAGAATCGGTATGGTTTGCACCTATAATCGTACCGCCCTGTACATGGGTGCCCTGGTACCTGGTAGCCTCATAGCGCCCCAAACCCGGAAACGGGCGGATTTCCACAGCCCCCATGGCACGGCCGATCTCGACAGCCCGCGCGGTCATGAATTGGACCATGTTGCCCTCATTATCGCGCCAATCGAGCGTCATGCGTATCAGGGGATCACCGTATCGATCCTTATAAACGGGGTCTAGATCCATATAGTTACCGCGGTAGGCCAGGTGTTCGCCGTAGAAACGGACCAGGCCCGTGCGATCGTAATAGTGCAGGGCGGCCTTCTTCCATTCCGGGCCCCACCGGGCCGTTACGCTGGGAGGAACGAACCCAAAATTGGCGATCGGCCGGGTTCCGTAGCACACCGTATATAAAGCGCCGCCTGAACAAAAGTTAACGTGGGAGTGGTCCATGGCATCGAAATCGCCGATAGCGACACCGGCCGAACCAGCGCCCATGAACCCGTTCAGCGGCTTTTCAAAGAAGACCGTGGCGGCTGGAACGCTGACCTGGTGAGTCAGATTCCTGCCCACCACGCCCTTGCCGGTTTTCGGATCATAAGGCTCGCCGACGCCCGAAAGCAACAGCAGTCGCGTATTGTTCAGCGTCCAGGACGCCAGAAAGACGAGATCGGCGGGCTGGAAAATCTCCTCTCCCTGCGGATCCATGTAACGGACACCACGCACGCGCCCGCCTTCCACGATGACCCGTCGCACCCAGGCGCCGGTGCGAAGCTCGAAATTGGTTTGATGCGCCAGCACCGGAATGAGCGTATTGGTGGGCTGCGCTTTGGCGCCGATCATGCACCCGAAGCGCTCGCAGTATCCGCAATAGGAACAGCCGGCGCGCGCCACGCCGTCGGGATTGGTGTATGCCACGCTCGTGGTGGCCGCCGGCAAAGGAAACGGATGATAACCGAGCGAGTGCGCGCCATCGCGAAATAAGGCCGCGAGATGAGGCATCTTCATGGGCGGCGTCGGGTATTCCGACCCTCGCGGGCCTTCGAAAATGTTGCCCCCCTCGATTTTGCTGCCGCGGAGGTTGCCGGCCTTGCCCGAAATGCCCATCAGGCGTTCGGCGCGATCGTAATCCGGCTCGAGTTCGTCATAGGTGATGGGCCAGTCGCGCACGTCGCAGTCTTCCGGCAACCTCTCGCGCCCGTACTTTTCGACGAAGTGCGAGAGACGGCGGAAATCGTGCGGATAATAGCGGTACGAGATGCCGCTCCAGTGCTCGCCCGAGCCGCCAACGCCAGTGCCGGGAAGAAACGAACCATATTGCCGGATGGGTAGAGCGCGGTCGCGCATGGAATGGCGGAAGGTTACCGTTTCATCGCGAATAGGCTGCATCATGCGCAAGCGGACGGCATAATCCAGCTCGTCCATGCTGTCGAAGTAATCCCGGGTTTTGCGCGGCCCGCCGCGCTCGAGGACCAGGATCTTGAGTGCGGTGCGCGTGGCCAGTTCCTTGGCCATGGTTAAACCGGTCCAGCCGCCGCCGACGATGACAACATCCACCGGGCGAAGCGTCTTCACGGCTCAGTCTCCTCACTCGGCAGAACGGGGCGGCCGAGGATCTGCGCCAAACTGGCGGGTTTGGGGCGGAACGTCGTGCCGTAGTGCTGGTCAACGTCGTCAAAATAGCCCATGCGCGGGCCCGGGAAGCCGACGAGTTGCCAGCCGATCAGGTCCGCGTTGCCGCCATGCATGGGATCGCAGAACATGCCTTCAATCGTGTGGGTGCGAAGCAGCGAAAAAAACAGTGTGTTCTCCATCTGTTTCAGGCGGGCATCCTGCTCGACGGCGCTCAGCAGATGGAAACGGCCCAGCTTCTTGAGGCACGCGCGGTAGATCTCACGCGGCGTTTCTTTGCCCTGATAGCCCTGCTCGGAAACGCCATCCGCGAAAGGCCCCTGCGTGTAACGATAATGATCGCGGCCGTAGGCGGCGGCGAGCTGCCGGTCGATGTAGATGACGACCCCGGCCTCGTTCGCTCCCGGACCAGATTCGTCACTTGGGAAAATGCGCGCCGCCGCGGCGGCAATGGCGAGAGCTTCCTCTTCGGTGAAAAAGCGCAGGGGAATTTTGACGGCGCCGGCTTGCGCGCCTTGCGCATGAACACGGCCAGGCTTGCGATCGAACGTGTATACGAGCGCGCCGCCGAGGGTGGTAGCCGAGACAGTCAGGAAATGGCGGCGCGAGCGGCGCATGGAACAGATATTCTAGCTGGTCAGCGGAGCGCGCGTTCCGTCAAGTCGGCTAGGCCCAGATAGGGAACCCATTGGCGCAAGTACAGCAGGTGCAAGTGAGCTCGCTGGATCTCAACAACATGCCGCTTTGCCGCAACGGTTACGCGGTTGAAATCTGCTCGGCTTTCTTGAACAGGTCTCTGGGATGGACCGAGTAGTACCGGCCTTCCCACTGAACGCCAACCATACCCATCAGAGTTGTGGAGTGCGGGGCAGATTCAATCAGCATGGCCCCCACGGGAAGCGCTACGCGAATTTGACCACCTTCCCCCGTATCGTGTATCGCTGGAATGGAAGCTTTCAGGCGATATCTCTCCATTACCACACCACCAGTCCCGTGGCGCGGTACGCCTTAATTTTATCCCGAACGGGCGGCCGGTCCGCGATAGAAATTACTGATTGTTGACCCGTGCTTGTGACTTGGTTCACAGTGGGACAAACCCAGTCGACGGCATGAACAGGATTTGACGCGCCGTCCAACTAGTATCTGCATGGACCGGGGTTCACTCCAGCTTGGATGTTGGTCTTGGTTTTCATGATGATGATTTCCTCTCAATGATGAAGAAATGCAATCCGCATCCCATGATCCAAACCCAGTTCGCCGGCGAACCGATTCGCATCGATTCTGCAGGTCCGATTGGCATACGGCGACGGGGCTTGATCGCCTCCGCCCACGGGGCACCGCCGGACGCTATCCGTTCTGCATTCGGCCTATCCATTCAGATAGGCGCTGCCGGCTTGCTAGCTTGAATGCAGCAGGTTTCACTGGTGGAGTCCCAGGCGGTTCCCATGAGACGCAATGGTTTACGGCGACAAGGCGAGAGCGTGAGGGCGGCGTTGCCGATTGGCATCACGCTTGCCTATTCCACCATCGAGGAGAACGGCAATGAACAGCATAGTGATTGACCACGCGATTCCAGTTCCGACTGATAAGATCGTGCGTCGGCTGGATGATTTTCCAGAGCTTCTCGCCGCTCTGCGGGATAGCGATTTCCTCACGGCCCGATCGTTTTGCGCCCAGATGTTCAATCTAGATGCACGGACAAGTCTTGAACAGCCCCGGCCGACGGGCGTAGTGCAAACCGCGATGAAAGCTTTAGGATAAAGATCCGCGTCGCCTCCGAATTTCCGCGCTTGACGCCGCTATCCACGAGTTCGAGAGTTCCCTGAATCTTCAGATTTTGTGACCGGACTTCCGCGCCGTCCACATTCTGCCCGGCCAGACAAATGAAGAACCTTACTGGCCGCTGCAATCCTTGACAATGTGCCTCGTCCGCGGTCATCTTCAATGCATGATGCACCAAGGGAAAACGGCGCTGGTGACCGGCGCGTCGCGTGGAATCGGGAAGGCTATCGCGCTGCGGCTGGCACGCGAAGGCGCCGCTGTGGGGATCAATTACCGCGAGCGCGCGGCGGGCGCCGAATCGCTGGCCGCGGAAATTCGGAGCGCGGGCGGGAAAGCCGTGCCGCTGGTGGCGCATGTAGGTGACGCTGGCGCCGTACGGGCGATGGTCGAGAAGCTGGAGCGCGAGCTTGGCCCGATCGACATTTTAGTAAATAATGCGGGCGCCTTCCGGCGCGGCGATCTCGCGGATTTCGACTACAGCCAGATGGAGGCCATGCGGCACACCAACGTCGATGGCCTGGTCACGGTTACGCGCGCAGTCGTACCCGGGATGCAGGCGCGGCGGTACGGCCGGATCGTGAATCTTACCTCGATTGCGGCGCACGGCACGGCCATGGCGGGCACCACTTTTTATGCGGCGACGAAAGCGGCGGTATCGGTGCTCACGCGGCGATTCGCCATGGAACTCGGGCCACACGGCGTCACCGTCAATGCCGTCGCGCCGGGGTTCATCGCGACCGAAATGGCCGTCGATGGCCGCACGCCCGAACAGTTTGCCGCGGCCACGGAACAAATCGCCGCCAAGGCCATGGTGCGGCGCGTGGGCACGCCGGAAGATATCGCCAACGCCGTGGCGTTTCTGGTCTCACCCGAGTCCGGCTTCGTCACCGGCCAAGTCCTCACCGTCGATGGCGGGCGCATGGACTATATCGGCCACAGCTGATCCCGCCGGGCACAGGCCATGAAAATACGGGCAGCGCCGGCAGTGCTCGCCTTCATGCAGCGGAAAGCTGACCGTGGACTGTGCTTCGCGAAACGCGCGAAGCAGCATCTCCGGATCGTCGAGCAGCGTACGCTCGAGCGCGATGGACACAGCCACACCCGGGCGCAGGAAATAGACATAGGCTCTGTCCGGGAAGCGGCCCGTGATCCGCTCGAGCGCCATCGCGTAGAGTCGTAACTGCGGCGCGTAGAAATCGGCACGCTTGGCCGCGTCGCGGGCTTTGACTTCGTCCGTTTTGTAATCCGCGAGCACGAGTTCCCCGTCTTCTTCAAACCATAAATCGATTTGCCCGCGCAGCACGACGTCCTCTACGGCCATCAGAAAATCGGCCTCCCGCTCGATGCGTGAAGCTCGCACCGCGCGCCGGCCCAACTCGCTTGCGTGGAACGCGTCGGCGAGCTTGCGTGCCTCGGCCGTTGCATCTGCCACGGGTTGCCCTGCCAGCAGCGCATGCACCTGGAGGCCGAAACCGGTGGCGTCGAGTTCGTCATCCGGTTCATCATCCGGCTCATCATCCGGCTCATCATCTTCAGCTTCTTTGAAGCGAAGATGGCGAGGGCTGTTACCGGGCCAGCCCAGGTAGCGCTTCAGATAATAGCGGCGCGGGCAGTGCGCGAACAACGCCACCGACGTAACGCTCGCGGCAAAATCGTGCTGGCCGTGAATGGCCGGCCGGGTGACCATCTGGATCTGTACCGGAGCGGTGGCCTGTGCTACCGGCTCGCCCGGCGGGGGCGGAGTGTTCACCGCAAAGATGCGCAGCGGGAACCGCTCGCCATCCGGCGCGTCAATCAGCTCGACCTTCTGCTGAGGAAAGCTCAGGTCGAGGCCCAGCGCTTGCTCCAGCTGAGCCGCCCATTCTTTCCTCTTGCCGAAACTGGAATAGGAAAATACCAGATGTTCTTCGGCGCGCGTCATCGCCACATAGAACAGCCGGTTGGCTTCGTGAGTTTCGCGGTCGCCGGACGCTTTACGAATCTTGGCGTGATACCAGTCGCCTTTATCTTCGCCGGACGCAGGATTCATCCACTTCGCGCCTAAACCGAACATCGGGGAAAAAGCCAGCGGTCCAACACCGGACTGGATGCCCTTATGCAGCGCCGCGAGAATTACTACTGGAAACTCCAGGCCTTTGGCGGCGTGCACGGTCATAATACGCACCGCGTTGACGGCGTCCTCTGGCGGCGCATCGGCGTCGCGCGCGTCGGCATCGCGCATCAGATCAAGTTCTTCGACGAATTCCGCGAGCGTCAGCCGGGATGACGCCTCGCGCGCCATCGACAAAAACTTTTCGATATTGGCCGCGACGCGGCTGCCGGGATCGGCGCCGTATCCGGTCTCGTCCATGGCGCGCATGAGGAGCCGGTCGAAGCCCACGACATCGCGCGCTTCGCGCCAGGCAAGCAACTGTTCGCGGAACAGGCGCAGCTTGCGCAGATCCTCGGAGTCAAAGGGCAGTTCCAGATAATCGAGCCGCAGCAGCGCGCCGCCCAGATTGCCGCCCAACTTCAGCCGCATGAGAGCTTCGTCGGAGATGCCGGCGACGGGCGAGCGCAGCACGGCCGCCATGCTGATTTCGTCGCGTGGGTTGGAAATCGCGCGCAGCAAATGCGAAAGATCCAGCACTTCGCGCGTCTCGAAAAATCCTTTGCCCTGATTGAGCAGATAAGGAATGCCTGCCTGTTCAAAGGCGCGCGTGAACGCCGGCAGCACTTCCGAGTTGCGCACCAGGACGGCGATGTCGCCAAATCCGGCGCGGCCGTTTTCCAGTTGCAGCGATGCCGTGAATTCGACGATGCGGCGCGCCACCCACGCCGCCTCCAGATTGAGCGCAGCATCCTGCGTCTCGGCAATGGCCGCGATCACCTCCACTGCCGCGTCCAGCTTCTCCGGAAATTGTTTGGCGGCCACGAGCGTACGCGGTTCGATCCCGGGCGCCTGGTGCAGGATGGTTTTGACGGCACACAGGATTCCTGCCCGGCTGCGCCAGTTCTCCACCAGTTCCACCAGATGCTTGCCGTCGCTCTCCACCTGATCGCGATAGCTCCGGAAGACTTCAGGATCAGCGTGGCGGAAGCCGTAGATGGACTGGTTGATATCGCCAACGGCGTAGAAACGGTCCGGCCCGCGCAACAGATCGACCAGCTTCGACTGCTGTCCGTTGGTGTCCTGAAACTCGTCCATCAGGACGTGCTGAAATTCATCGCGCACGTGGCGGCGAATCTCCGGATTTTCCTGGAGCAGGCGGACCGCGAACGCTTCGAGATCGGCGTAATCGAGTGTTCCCATGCGGCGTTTACGCTCGCTGTAGAGCTTGTCGAAGAACTCGATCACCGCGATGAGAGTTTCGTGCTCGCGGGCATAGTACGCAGTGATGAAGCTTCGATAGACGTCCGGCAGCAGATCGTCTTTGATCGTCATCAGACACTTGTGGCTGTTGGTCTTCTTTTTCAAGCCGTTCAGGTTTGTCGGAAATTCGTCTAGGACGCGGAAGTGCTCGATCGTAATCGGTCCATCGGGCAGCCCGGTCACGCGCAACGTCACTGCCAGAACTTCGCGCAGACGCTCGATCTGGCTGGCGTTCCAGCCGGACAAATTCTCATCCCCGAGACCGGCCACTGCGCGGCGCAACTCCGCCAGACCGGTTGCGCCGCGCATTTCGAATCCCCGCAGCTCGCTCGCGGAAACGCCGGCGGCCCGCATGGCATCGTACACGTCGGGAATCGCACCTTCCAGATCGGGCGACAAGAGACCGAGCATCAGGCGGCGCATGGCTTCGGGATCGGCATCGAACCGGGCGTCAAGCGCATCGCTCGCGGCGAGGCTTTGCATGATGGTCGCCTGACGCGCGTCCAGGACGCGAAATTCCGGATCGATTCCGGCAGCGACTGAGTTTTCGCGCAGCAGGCGCGCGCAGAAGCCGTGAATGGTCGACACATTCGCCTGCTCGAGCTCACGCCGGCGCTCCGGCATCTCGCGAAACGATTCCGCCAGCCGCTCTTTCATGTTGCGTGCGGCTTTTTCTGTAAACGTGATGGCCAGGATACGCCGTGGCGGCACGCCGGATTCCACCAGGCGGCGGTAGCGCTCCACCAGCACGCGCGTCTTGCCTGACCCCGGCCCAGCGACCACGCACGTGTCCTGGCCGGCTTTCGCAATATCGATGGCGTCGAGCTGGCGCGGCGTGAAATCCACTTATGCGCCCTTCGCGACCACGGCCACCGCGACCTCATAGCGGCAGACGTCTTTGAAGTCGCACCACCGGCATTTCGTGAGATCGCTGGGACAAGGCGCTATCCGGCCGGCCATGATCTGTCGCGACGCATCCACGCTCCGCTCGATGGCCGATGCGAGCCACTCGGGCGAGAACGGCTGAATCGCCTTGCCCGCCAGCCATTCGGGCTGTTCGCCCCAGCCGGCATATTCCAAGCCTTCGCGCAGACTGCAATAGTACATCCCGCTTGGCTGCAGGCCGAATGCGCGTTCCACCGCGAGCCAGTAGAGCGGCCCTTGCAGCAGGTCTGCATTCGCGATCTTTTCCTTCGACGTCTTGCTGTACTTGTAATCGATGACGAACCCGCGCCCATCCGGCGCCCTCAAGAGCCGGTCTATGCGCGCGCGAATTCCCAGGCCAGACGCGAGTTCAAAGTTGCAGGAAATTTCAACTTCACTCTGGTAATGGGCGGGCCAGTACTCGTTTTTTGCGAACCGGCGCAAGTCTGTCAGCATCTCGGAGCGAAGCAGCTCGGTCTTATAGCTAGCGGGAATGCGCTCCGAGTTTGTCACCGCGCGAAACATGCGGTTGAAGATTTCGTCAATCGAGCCACGCGCCACCAGCCATTCGGCGATCACGCCATGCACAATTTTGCCGCGCGCCGGAAAATCGAGGCGCTGTTCCGGACGCAATGGCGCGCCGTTGAGCCGCAATGTGTGGCGTCCGAAAAATTGGAAGGGGCATTGCAAGTAGGATTCGAGGGCCGTCGGCCTGACCTCGGCCTGAGTTTGCGCGAGCACGCGCAGTAGATCGGCGGAATGGATGGCGCTGGCGGGCGTCACCGCGGCTTCAGGAGATTGCAAGCGCACCGGCCGGCTCGCAGCGGCAGGCTTCCTCGGATCAAAAAACGTCGCAGCAAGAAACAGCGAGGGCAGATTCTGTTCGCCGCGCGCGTCATTTTTCGGATAACTCAATACGAGCGCTGCCGTGGCACGGCTCAATGCGGAATCGAACAGGAATCGCTCCTCGCGTTCGGCGTCGTCGGCCGTACGGATACGCAGACCGCTTTCTTTCAGGCGGCGACGCGACGCTTCCGGCAGAAACGGATCGGGCGGATGATAGCGTGGAAACTGGCCTTCGACTAAACCGCACACGAACACCACCGGCAGTTCCCACTGCCGGGCCTCGTATGCACTCAGCACATGGACCACGTCGCGGCGCTGATCGGCTACGCGCAACGGCGTGAGCCGGAGCGCCGCTTTCACCGCCGGCCAAAATTCAGCTAGCGGAACCTTCGATTCCAGTTCGAACGAGCGCGCCGCCTCGGCTGTTGCGGCATCGAAAGCATCGAGCGCCTGTGACTGCGAACGAACCGCGATCGCCATTTCGTGCCTCACTCCGTCGTTCGGGCGCGCCGGACGGTAGAGCGCGCGCAGCTTACCGAGTTGCGCACACCATTCCGGCGGCTTCAGCGCGAGTGACTGCCAGCCCTCCAGCTCGCCGAGGCGCTCCAAGAGGCGCGCCAGCCGCTTGTCGACGGTCTCGATCGCGGCGGCAACTTCGCGTAACGGATCGAGCCCCGCGCCGGGCAGCCGTTCACGCACCAGGAATTCGAAGCGATCCATCGCGGCCGAAATACCCGCGCCCGGGGCCAGTTTCATGACGGCGAGCGTCCGCGCGTGCTCCCAGCCGCCGAGCATCGCGTCGACCGCGCCGGCCAGATAGCGCACCGCGGCCTGCTCTGTCAGCACTGAGTCGAAATAGAACCGCGCGGGAATGCCAAAGCGCTCGAGCGTCGCCCGCATCAGCGGCAGGTATACTTCCGGCGAGCGCACGATGATGCCAATCTCGCGAAACGAACGGCCGCCGGCCACTTCCTCCAGAATCCGCCGCGCGATCTCGTCGGCTTCGCGCTCGATTCCAGGTGCGACAAACAACTCGCGCTGAGGAGGAATGCGATCGCGTGCCAGCGTCTTTTCTTCGAACCCCATGGCCAGCAGGCGTGCGCGTGTAGCCGCCGCGATTTCGTCCGACGGCAGAGTCACTGTGACGTCCGCATGCTTCGCCATGGCTTTGACGAGCGCCAGTTCTGGATCGGTGAGCGAAAAAAATCCGTCGAGCCATATCGTTTTCGCCACACCAGCGCCGGTTTCTCCGATGCGCGCCGCCGCCAGCGCCAGACGTGTCGCGCGCAGCCCGAGCTTCCGGCCAACGATCGCGCCGCTGACTTCGTCGAACACTTCGGCCAGCGCACGGCCCAGTCCGGTCGCCGGAAGCCGATCCCGAAGCGCGCGGGCATCGCATCCGGCGGTGACACATTCCTCGATCACCGCGGCCAGCCTCGCGTGAAATCCCGTGAGATGCGCTACCTTGGCGAACTCGGCGCGGTTCGTCAGGTGCAGACACCGCGCCACCAACAATTCAAAGACTGGAGCGGAAACCTGCGGCAGGTCCTTCACCCATGGATCGATGAAGCGCGCGAGCGTCTGCAGCACGCTTGGGGAAAATACAAGGCCTTCGCGCGCCATTTCGTCGCGGAGGTGCTGGGCCATGGTGACGGTAGGCACCAGCAAGCGCACGCTCGCATCTTTCCGCCGGAGCGCCGCACGCAAACCCTCGAGAACCGTGAAGGTTTTGCCGGAACCCGCGGGACCGGTCAGCAATTGCATTTAAAGTCCAGCTTACAACGCCGCGCGAACCCGCTTATTGATTCGCTCCCGCGGCCGGACGCACGCCGCGATTCTTCCACTCACGCAGTTCCGCGAAGCCATGCGAGACCTCCGCATTGTTAATGGCGCAGTGGCCATCATGCTTCACGTACTGCTGGACGAACATACTCATCGTTCCCATGGTCTCGGTCAGCACGGAATAGGCATTGGGTATCCAGGGCGGCACCAGCGGATCGTAGGTCGTGTGAATGGCCAGCATCGGACGCGTGAGACGGCCAGTGGGCGTGTAGTAGGTGTGCAAATACTCGATGGCACGCGGGCTCGACGCGTAGCGCTTCACGCCATCGTTCAGCGCATTGTCGTCGGGCGTGCCCGAGTAAATGATGTTGCGGTTGTCGAACGGATTGCCGCCGCCGCGCTGCTCCAGATCCATGAGGATGTAAGTAAAGAACACGACTGTGCCGGCCAGTTCCTTGTTCGTGCGAATGCCGGACCAGCGCCGCAGAATATCTGCCTTGTCGGGCTTCGCGTCGAGCAACTGGGCAATCTGCTCGTTGACCTCCTTGCTCATCTTGAAGGTCGCCGGCACGCTGGACGGATCGGGAAGCGCGCCCGGAAAATAGTAATCGAAAACGATCCGCAAATCGAAGGGCTGGCGCTCCATAAACCAAGTAGCGGCGCCGAGTGGGCCGCACAACGGCATTCCAGCGTCGTAGATGCTGGGGGACGTTTCGACCAGCATCAGGGTGAGAAATCCACCCATCGAATGTCCAGTGACGTACGTCTCCTTCACCGCGCCGTGCTTGCGGATGAAGTAGCGGCGCAGCGCCTCGGTATCTTCGACTGCTTCCTGAATCGCCCAACCGCCGGAGGCGTAACCGGATTGGATAAACGCGTAGCCCTGGCTGGTGAAAATATCAATGAATGGGTTGGGCTTATTCTCGTAGGTTCCCGGACTGTCGCTGTAGCCGTGGCAATATACGACCAGGCCGCCGTTCCATTTTTCGGGCACGTCAATGCGAAACTTTGCACCGTTGATCTCGCCGATCTCGGTGCGCACAGCAGCGTGGAGCGGCGCGAGAAGCGCGAGCACAAGCAACAGGGTTTTCATGGCGGATTTCAATATACACCGCGACCGCCGCGGGTCTGGCGGCACTGTTTGTGCTAGCCCTTTAACATCGCCAGGAGCGCCAGCAGCAGCTCTCGCTGCTTTTCCCCGCCGAGCTTCCGCCCTTGCGCCTTTACATAAAACACATCGATGGCTTTGTGCGCTTCCGTATCGATGAGCACAACGTCTATGCTCGCCTGGTGCGTGGAGATCGTGGATGCGATGTCGTAGAGCAGCCCTGGCCGGTCCTCGGCCACCACTTGAATCAACGTAGCGGATTCGGAAGCCCCGTCGTCGACCGAAACCGACGGTATGATGCGCGCCTTGCGGCTGAGCGGCGCTGGACGCGGGCGGCTGCGCAGCAACTGCTTGACGTCGGCGCGGCCCAGCGCGGCGCGTTCCACCGTGGCTTTCAGCCGGTCCACCTCGGTCGGATTCAGCTCCAGCGTACGCACGGGATCGGCGAAAGAAAACGTGTCCAGCACCGTGCCGCGCCGGTTGGCGAACGCCTCAGCTTTCAAAATGTTCATGCCGAAACTGGAGAGCGTGCCGGCCACCGACGCGAACAGGAATGGGCGGTCGCCGGTGACCAGCGTGAGGCGGTATGCGCCGCCGGTTTTCTCGATCTCGACCGCGGCCCCCCGCTCGCGGCTCTCCAACTCGAGCTGCATGTGCCGCTCGATCTCCACCGCCGTATGCGTGTGCAGATAGCGCGTCGGAAACCCCTCCAGAAACCCGCTGCGCTCCGGCGAATCGGCCCGCTCGATGCGTTCGGTATCGAGTTCGCGCGTCAGCTCGTTATACGTGAGCAGATAGAGCTGCCACAACTGCTCGGCGCGCCACGAAGTCATGGCCGAGGGATTCACCGCGCTGATGTCCGCATAGGTCACGAGCGTGAGATGCTTCAGGCGCTCCACCGTTCCCACTTTGTGCGCCAGATACTCGGCTGTCGCGGGGTCGAACGGATCGCGCCCGTTCATTGTGGCCGACATTTCGAGATGGCAGCGAATCACGAAGCGCACCGTTTCGCGCTCCGCCTCGGGCATCTGGATGCGCTCCATGGCGCGCTCGGCAAAACGCAGCGACGCGTCGACGTGGCCTTCCTCGGGACTACTCTTACCCACATCGTGCAACAGCAGCGCGAAGACCAGCAGGCCCGGTTGCTCGATTTCCGACAGCAGACCGCCGTACGGCCGCGCGCTCTGGTCTTTCGTGTCCCGCAACTGGACGAGCGTCTGGATGGCCACCAGCGTGTGTTCGTCGACGGTGTAGCGGTGGTAGAAATCGCGAATCACCAGGCAGTCAATGTGTTCCATCTCTGGGAACAGCGCGGTGAGCGCTCCGGCCTCGTGCGCGGCGCGCAGCGCCAGGGGTGCGTGCGGCAGCGACAGAGCCTCCCGGACGGCGGGCCAGATGGGGCGCGGCGACGCAAAATACGCACGAAGCGCCGGCAGCCGCGCCGCGATGCGCTGCTCGGCTTCAAGCGATAGCCGAACCCCGTGCCGCGCCACGAACTGCATCAGGCGCAGCAAAAGCTCAGGCTCGGCATCGAGCTCCGCGGGCGATCGAAAAAATACCCGCTCGCGTGACACCGTGAAGTCGGCGTTCGAAACGCGCGCTCGACGGTCGCGAAACTGCGCGAACAGCGAACTGGCGCGCGCTTCTTCGGTTTCGAGCACGCGTAGTGCTGAACGGTGGACAGTGCGCGCGTTACGAAAATAGTCGCGCATCAGTGCATCTGGCTCGCGCATGCCGGTCTGCTCGGCCACCCACTCCTGCGCATCGAAAGTCAGGACGTTGGAATCGCGTTTGGCGAACCGGTGCAGATATCCGCGGAGCGCGAAGAGAAAATGCCGGGCTTCATCCAGGTCCGGAGTGGGAGCCGGCGCCGCGAGCGATTGTGGCTTCGTTCCCGCGATCTGCGCCAGCCACGAAACCAATTGCAGATCGCGCAGCCCGCCGGGAGATTCCTTGATGTTGGGCTCGAGATGGTAAAACGTGCCGTTAAAGCTGGCATGGCGTTCACGCGTCATCCGCGAGAGATGCCGCACCAGAGCGTCGCGCTGGCCGTGCACGAATCGGGGCAGCTTCGCGAGCAGCGCGCCGTACACCACCGCATCGCCTGCGAGATAACGTTGATCCAGCAGGCTGACGCTCAGCTCGATATTGTCGTCGTGCAGCTCCAGGCATTCGGCCGGCGTACGCACGGACTGGCTGACGCGCAGTCCGGCATCCCACAACTGCTGCAGAAAAGTCGAAATGGCGTCTTTCAGGCCGGCCGCTGTTTTGTCGCTGGCGAATAATAGCAGCAGGTCGATATCGGAATAGGGGAACAGTTGCCGCCGCCCGTAGCCACCAACGGCCAGCAGAGCGGCGCCCGCCCTAACCGCGACCGCCAGATGCTCCTGCCACGCTTTCCGGACCTGGATATCGACCGCCGAGCTGCGCTCTTCGAGCGCCGGCAAGGGGTCAAAGAGCTGCTTCTCCGCGATCGTCATTCCGGATCCGGATGGCCTCCGCGACGTCGTACACGAAAACCTTGCCGTCGCCAATTTTACCCGTTCGCGCCGCCGTAGTGAGGGTCCGCAGGACTTCCTCCAACCGCGCATCGCTCACCACCAGCTCGATTTTCATTTTAGGCAGCAGATCGACGTTGTACTCCTGGCCGCGGTAGACCTCTTTGTGGCCCTTCTGCCGGCCGTGTCCGCGCACTTCGGTGAGGGTCATGCCGTCGATGCCGATGGCCTTGAGCGCTTCCTTCACTGGCTCCATCTTGAATGGCTGAATGATGGCTTCGATTTTCTTCATCGCACGCTCCTCTGCCTTCGCCTGGCCTACGCTTCGAAGAAGTAGCCTTCCTCACCGTGCAGGCTCACGTCCATGCCCTGGATCTCAGCGTCGTTATCCATCCGCACGCCGACGAGCGCGTCACAGATCTTGAGAATGATCAGCGTGCCCACAATGGCCAGCACCCACGCCACGGCGACGCCGATCAACTGGTTCCCGACCTGAGCGGCATTGCCATCCGCCCATCCGAGCGCCAGCGTTTTGCCCGAGGCGTCCTTGAAACTATCGTTGATCAGATTGGTGGCGAAGATGCCTGTGAGGATCGCGCCCACCGTGCCGCCCGCGCCGTGCACCCCGAACGCATCGAGCGAATCGTCATAACCGAACTGACGCTTCACCAGCGTGACCATGAAATAGCATACGACGCCGGCGATAAATCCTATGAGCAGCGCGGGAAAGGGCTGCACGAAGCCGGACGCCGGCGTGATGGCCACCAGGCCCGCCACGCATCCCGAGATTGCACCCAGCACGCTTGGCTTGCCGGTGCGGATCCATTCCACGAACATCCATCCGAGCGCCGCCGCCGCCGCGCCAAAGTGCGTCGCCACAAACGCGCTGGTCGCCAGGCCGGACGCCGCGAGGGCGCTGCCGGCGTTGAAACCGAACCAGCCAAACCACAGCAGGCACGCGCCGATCACGCTGAGCACGATGCTGTGCGGCTTCATCGGCTCATGCGGATAGCCCACCCGTTTTCCCAGATAGAGCGCGCACACCAGCGCCGAAACTCCGGAGGTGATGTGCACCACCGTACCGCCTGCGAAATCAAAAGTGGCGATCTTGCCGCCCAGAGCCGCGTTCAGCAGCCCTCCCTTGCCCCACACCATGTGCGCCATGGGGAAGTAAACGATCAGCGCCCAGAGCACGGTGAATAGCAGCATGGCGCTGAACTTCATGCGCTCGGCGAAGGCTCCCGAAATCAGTGCAGGCGTGATGATGGCGAACATCAATTGATAGACCATGTAGGTCTGCTGCGGAATGGTGCCCGCGTAATCCGGATTGGGCGCGATGCCCACTCCGTGCAGAAACGCGTAGCGCAGATCCCCCAAAATCGGCGTTCCGTCGGCGAACACCAGGCTATAGCCGACAATGGCCCAGAGCACCGTAATGACCGCCATGAGGATGAAGCTCTGCATCATGGTGCCGAGGACGTTCTTGCGTCGCACCAAACCGCCGTAAAAAAGCGCGAGGCCGGGACCCGTCATCAGCAGTACCAGCGCCGCCGAGGTGAGCATCCAGGCGTTATCGCCCGCGCTTTGCGCCGATTTCACCGCGGCGTCGAGCGCGGCCAGCCGGGCATCCACGCTCTGTACTGTTTGCGCCATTGCCGCCGAGGAAAATAAGAGCAGACTGAAAAACTTCATTCCAATTTCCTTCTCCAGAGTACACAGAAAGCCAGTGTCCATTATTCCGCGAAGCCTGCGACCACCGGGAAAGAAGGTTTCTATGGCTCCGATTGAAAATTTCTATGGCCGCGGGGCAGTGGCGACCTCACAAGAATGCCTCTTCCTGTTGCGCGCCATCACCACCCGACAACCACCTTTGGGCAGGCGAACGGGCCCCTCCTACGCTATCCTAAATCCCATGCCAGCACGAAGAGAATTGTTTAAAATGGGCGCCGCGTCCGCTCTCGCCGTGGCCGCGCGCATGCGAGCGGCGCCCCTCAGGTTGCCCAGTACGGTGCTTGGTCCGGGCCAGACCACGGTGACGCATGAACCGTTCGGCGATCTCGCGATCTACTTCAGCGGCCCCACCGCTCAAGTGCCGTCCATGACCGCCGGGAGCCTGCGGCTCAAGCCCGGCATGTCGCCGCATCCGCCGCATCAGCATCCTGAGGAAGAATTTATGGTGATCACCGAAGGCGCGGGCGAGATTTCCGTAGATGGAAAGGTCACGAAAGTGTCGCCCGGCTCCATGATGTATTGCGCGGCGGGCACGCTCCATGGCATCGTGAACACCGGGAAGAATCCCCTCCTGTTTTATTTCTACAAGTGGAAGGTCTAGGGATTAACGGCCTTCCTCGACAAGGGATGGTCAGGCCAGTAACGCTACTTCAATTCCTTGCCTTCGACCAGCGTCAGGTACTGGTCGACCGCAACGCCGGTAAACTTCTGAACTTTGCCGCTCGGTTGAGGCCATTTCACTTCCAGCCATTCGAGTTTCGTGTTAGCGCCCAGTCCGAGCAACTCTCGCGGGTCGTGTGACGAGAGGTAACTGCCGCCGTTGTTCTTCAGTTTCGTCTTCTTGACGCCGCCGGCCGACCACGAAATCCGCGCGCCGATGGCATCGCGATTGCAATTGACGCCTTCAAGCTTCAGTCCCAACCAGTGATTGCCCGAGCCACACCGGTTGCGCAGCAGGACGGGCGCGCCGCCATTGGTGGCCACCAGAACATCGGGAAACCCGTCATTATCAAAATCGCCGACCGTCAATCCGCGCGCCGCCAAGGCTTTGGTGAATGCCGGCCCGGCTTCGGAGCTCATGTTGTGCAGCAGGCCCTTCTCCTGCCGGAACAGCAACAACGGCTCCTTGTACCTGACTTGCTGCGAGTACTGCTCGATCATGTCATCGGGATGGCCGTTGGAAAGAATCAGGTCGATCGAGCCGTCGTTATCGTAATCGAAGAACTTGAGCCCCCACCCGCTCAGCAGGCGCGTGGCCTGCGCCACTCCGTTCTTATGCGCCGCGTCGGAAAAGGATTCGTTCTTGTTGTTGGTGTACAGCGAAAACATTTCCTGATCGACATTGGCGACGAAGAGGTCTTCCCAGCCATCCGCGTTGATGTCAGCGGCGTCCACGCCCATACCCGAGCGCGCCTGGCCGTTCTCGCTGAAGCCTACTTCGGCCGCGAGCGCGATCTCTTCCCATTTTCCTTTGCCGCGGTTGACGAATAGAAAATTCTGCACTGTATCGTTGGCCACGAACAGGTCCATGAGCCCATCGTTATTGATGTCGGTAGCTACCACGCCGAGCCCCTTGCCCATGGCGCGCTCGATGTCGGTGCCGCGGGTGACATCGGTGAACGTGCCATCCCCGTTGTTATGGAAAAGAAAGCTGTGCGTGGGCTTGAAGACACGCGGGATGCAGTAATAATGACGTCCGAGCTTGTTGTCACCGCAGGAAAGCTTGCTCGAGTAGTCGACGAAGCTGCAGACGAACAGATCCAGGCGGCCGTCATTATCGTAATCGAACCACACGGCGCTGGTGGTCCAGCCGGGCAGCCCCAGGCCGGATTTATCGGTTACGTCCGCGAATGTGCCGTTGCCGTTGTTGTGATAGAGAATCGAGCGGCCGTAGGCGGTGACAAAGAGGTCCGGGTAACCGTCGTTATCGTAGTCGCCCACCGCCACGCCCATGCCAAACGTGGCCCCGGCGCCGACACCGGCTTTCTCGGTGACATCGGTGAACGTGCCGTCGCGATTGTTCTTGTAGAGGGCGTTGCGCAGCGGCTTCGCGGGTTTGTAGAAATCCGAAGGGCCGCTGTTGACCAGGTACAGGTCCATCCATCCGTCGTTGTCGTAATCCAAGAACGCGCAACCGGGACCGAGCGTTTCCGGCAGGTAGCGCTCGGGCGATATGGCGTTTTCGTGGACCCAGGCGATGCCGCTCGCCGCCGCCGGCACTTCTTCAAAAATGAGGCCGCTGGCTCGCGGGGCCGGCGCCGCACCCAGCATCCGGCCACTACGCATGCCTGGAATCGCCAGGACCGCGGCGCCGGTCAAAAGCTTTCTTCGTGAAAAACGATTTTGCATGACCCTGGATTCTAAGGATGAACCAAAAATGTAGTGCGCTCTTCGGCGATCGATGCTCCCTGTTTCACGGTGGTGCGCAATTCGTACTGACCGGGGCTGAAATTCGCCATCGGCAGTCCGGCGATGTACGGAATGCGCCCGTCCTTACCCGCCGCCGGCAGTTCCGGCGAGGCCTTGCCTATGGGCGCTCCATCCTTCAGAAATTCCATCGTTAATTGCGGCCTGTCGGCGCCCGAACTCTGCGGATAGATGACAAAATAGTATGACAGATCGCCCGCCGCGGAAGCCTGGAGAGCATCATCGAGCGTCGGCACCACGCGCCCGCCGTCAAAAAGGAACGGATCCTGAGGATCGTCGTCGCTGCCCGCCGGCCGTTCGACGCGGCGAATCAGCGCCAGGCTGCTGATCCCCAAGCCCGGAGCGGGCGGCTGGACCTTGATCGACGTCCGTTGAGCGCTGAGCTTTCCGGCTTCCCGATCCATTACCACAGAGTCCAGCGTGTAGGGGCCGGGGGCCAGGTTGACGTGATAGGTCTGAATAAAGTTTCCACGGCGCAGCACTTCCAACTTATCGGGTTCCGCGCTTACCGGGAGATCGCGGCTGAAGCTTTCCACGATCTCCCCGTGCTCATCCTTGAAGAGCGCCAGCAGCGACAGATGCGCCCGGAAGCGATGGTTCGCTTTGTCATCGGTAAGAGCGATGTCCTTCATGGGGACTTCGATCACCAGTCCAAACTCCAGTTTGCCGCTTTCCTGGCGGAAACGCAGCGCGGCCGAGCGGAACGGGAATGTCTGCGGGAGCGGCGTGGCGTTCAACGCGTGCCGCAGCGGCACCTCGTAGATGAATACTGAACTCTCTTTGGGAGGAAGCGCAAAGTAGCCGCTACGGGTTTGCACCGTCACGTCCGAGCGATCCGCCTTGACCGCGATCTTTCGGAATTTGCCGTCGTATTCGCTGATGAGGGGTACATAAGCTACTTCGTAATACGCCTGGACGTCCTCACTGACTTTGCGGAAGAGCGCACGGAAATCGCCGGTATTGGTGATCAGGAATCCGCCCGTATCGAGCGACAAAGTCTCGAGCGTCTGTTGCGTGTTGGCGTGCAGACTGTTGCGCGAGGTCTCGAAGACCTTCGCCTCGTCCGGCGTGAGTGATCCTTCGCCGCGATTTTCCTGCTTCTTGACCGGTGACGACGCCGCCAGTTGGGGCTTAGCAGCGGTCTGGCTCTGGGCGGCCTGGCCCTGGGCGGCCGGACCGCGCAAGTCCACGCCATAAACGCTGACGCCCGCGCGATTGGCCGCGCCAACCATACTGTTGAACGTCTCGATCATGGCGCCCGGCACCTGCATCCCCTCGGAAAAATAGATGAGCGTCTTGCGCCCGGGCACCGGTTGCTGCTCGCGCGCCAGCGAGAGCAAAGCAAGAATCGACGAGCGCGATTGCTGTGTGCGCGCCAGGTTCTCGTGGAACCGGAGAATGTTGAGAGTGACCTGCGCCATTTGCGCCGCGGCCGCCCCCGTCCCTGCCGGCGCGCTCGCGGCAGCCGATGCCTGCGCGCTCACGGCCGCCTCCAGTTGTTTTCGGATGGCCTCGGACTGGGCGCCGAATTGCGTATATTGCGTGGTCGTTGCTTCCTCGATGGCTTTGCGCAGCACGTCCCGGTCGTTGGTGAACTGCTGGACGACGTGCAGATTCTGGTCGATGATGAACACGGCAATATAAACGTTTTGCGCCAGCTCATCTTTGAGGAATTCGAGCGACGCTTGACGCGCCTGGTGCCGCGCATCGTTGCCCAGCCGCTCGAATACCAGACTGACCAGGCGCACTTGCGGCAGCGGATCGAGACTCCTCCCGCCGGACGCTGCGCTCCCGTTGGCTGCCGCTATGCCAGAGGAATCCGATGCAGTCACCAGGCGAAAGCCCGTGACCTTTACGCGCGCGCCCTCATCGAAGACTTCGATGTTCTTGGATTGCAGATTACGGACCAGTTTTCCCTTCCGATCCCGCACCACCACATCCAGCAAGGCCTCCTGGGTTCCGGCGCGAATCACCGGCTGTGGCGCGGCAGGCGCCGGCGTTTTGGGCGGCTCCTGGGCAGCCGAAGCGCACGCGCACGCCGCCATCAAGATCGTGATTGGGAGGCGCATGATGTCATATTGTCGCACTCGCTGAAGATCAACTGAGCGGCGATTCAGCAACAGGGGCGGCCGCAGGATACCTTTTCCACACGAAACCGAGCGCAGATCCCGGGCGCCCGTGTGACGTTTATAGTGGAAAGTGACATCGATGCTGCGCAGTCTTGTCCTTACTGTGATGGTTTGTGGTGTCGCCCTGACCCAACAGACGCCGGAGCGCGCCCTCGATCATGCCATCACAACGGACCCGCCGGGTGTCGCCCGCTGCGCGTCTTGCCATCGCGCCCAGGTGCTCGCGCAGCCCGCGACTTCCATGGCACGCGCACTCGAGACCATAGCCGAATGCCGGATTCTGCGTGAGCACCCGCAGCTCGAATTCCGCCAGGGCCCTTACGCTTACAAAATCACACGCAGTGGCGAGCGCAGTATCTATACCGTCAGTGACGGAAAGGAAACGCTCACCTTCCCGGTCGCCTGGGCGTTCGGCCTGGGTTCGGCAGGCCAGACTTATGTTTATCAGTGGAATGGAGAGTGGTACGAGAGCCGCGTAAGCTTCTACCGGGCGATTGGCGGGCTCGATCTCACCATGGGGGCCGCCAGTCAGCATCCCAAGACCCTGGAGGAGGCCGCGGGCCGGCGGATGACTGTTCGGGACGCCACGGACTGCTTCGGCTGCCACGCGACCAACGCCATTCATCAAGGCAAAGTGCAAGCGGACCGGTTGACGCCGGGCGTGTCGTGCGAGCGCTGCCACGGGGCGGCGGAGAAGCATGCCAACGCGGCGCAAACCGGTGATGTCCAAAACGCGGGCATGTCAAAGCTGGGCAAGCTGACCACCGAGGAGATCTCGGATTTCTGCGGCCAGTGCCACCGCACGTGGTCGCAAATTGCGACCGACGGCCCACATGACGTCAACAACGTCCGCTTCCAGCCCTACCGGCTGACCAACAGCAAGTGCTACGACTCGGCGGATGTTCGAATTCGCTGTACCGCCTGTCACGATCCGCATCACGAGGTGGAAAAGACGCCGGCGTTTTACGATGCTCGATGCCTCGCGTGCCACGCCGCGGGACGGCGCGCAAACACCGATGCCCGGCGGCCGAAGCCGTGCCCAAGAGCGACGAAGGACTGCGTGACCTGCCACATGCCCAAGTACGAGATCCCGGGATCCCACAATCTCTTCAGCGACCACCAGATCCGGGTGGTCAAGCCGGGCGAGCCGTATCCCGGCTGAGCGAGAGATCCGGCACGATGCCGGCCCGCGCCGTCTAAACCCCGAGGTGTCTTCCGCCGATAGTGTGGCTGAAGGCCCTGGTCCATGATCCAGCTCACACGACTGAACCACCTGCCGCTGGTATTAAACTCGGATCTCATTGAATACATTGAGATTACCCCGGATACTGTGATTACTCTCACCACTGGACAGAAGATCATGGTGGCAGAATCGGCGGCGGAGGTAGTAGAGCGCGTGGTGGCCTTCCGGCGCTCCATCCTGAACACCGGGCTGCGGAGTCCCATCCTGAGCCGCGATCAGCCGGAGGGTGCGTCGCTGGAATCGGAGTTGGCCTGAGCCTATGGCCGACCAGCCCCCCACACTTAGGCCCGTCGCTCTAAAGCCGATCATTTCGCGGCCTGATTTCGCATCCATCGGCGGCCTGATCATCTCCATAGGCGGCATTCTCGGGGGCTTGCTGCTCGAGGGCGGGAAAATCCGGGACGTCGCCCAGATCACGGCGGCGCTGATCGTGCTGGGGGGCACACTCGGCGCCGTAATGGTGACTACTCCGCTTCCGGTGCTCAGGCGGGCGTTACAGAAACTGAGCATCGTGTTCGTTGAAAAGAGCCAGCAGCCGCAGCAGGTGGTTGATGAAATCATCAGCTTCGCCACCAAGGCGCGCAAGCACGGCATCGTGTCCCTCGAACAGGACGCAGATCGCGTCCCGGACGAATTTCTGCGTAAGGCGCTGAACCTGGCAGTGGATGGGACCGATTTAGACGCCATCCGCAAGATGATGGAACTCGAGATGACGGTGGAGGAACACGGGGCCGAAGACGAGGCGAAAGTGTACGAAGCGGCCGGCGGGTATGCTCCCACGGTGGGCATTATTGGCGCCGTTCTGGGACTGATTCAGGTGATGAAGCATCTGGAGAATATCGACGAAGTGGGCCGGGGGATTGCCGTGGCGTTCGTGGCAACGGTCTATGGCGTGGGTTCGGCGAATCTTTTCTTCCTGCCGGCGGCCAACAAACTGCGCGCGCGCACGCATCATGCCATGCAGATCAAAGAACTGATGCTCGAGGGCGTGGTAGCCATCATCGAAGGCCTCAACCCCAAGCTCATTCGTACCAAGCTGGAGGCCTATACGCGCCATGCCGCGTCTACTTTGCCCAAACCAGCCACGCCGGTTAGAACCGGGGCTGCGCCGATCGCGGCGCCCCAGAGAGAAGCATCCTGATGAGCCGCCGGAAAGTCCAGCGCGGGCACGCCAACCACGACCGGTGGCTGGTATCCTACGCGGATTTCATCACCTTGATGTTTGCTTTCTTTGTGGTGATGTTTGCGTCCTCGCATGCAGATCGGTCGAAAGTGAAGCGCGTGTCGGAATCGGTTACCAAGGCGCTCGAGGATGGACCCGCGGCCCGGATACAGGCGGCGGTGGCGGAGATGCTGGGCGGCAAACCGGACCCCAAAAAGCAAACGGCGACAGTGTCCTTGAAGGGACCGGCCGCTTCCAAAGTCGAGACGTCCAAGCCGGCCGACGCCGCCCGGATGACCGGCGAACTGCTGCCGTCGCTGGCGTATCTTCAGGCACAGCTGCACAACGAAATCGAAAGCGGCAAGATGCGGATCAGCCTGGAGCCGCGCGGCCTGGTGGTGAGCTTACAGCAGGCTACGTTCTTTCCGTCGGGTGAGGATACGCTCGATCCGGCCACGTATTCCAGCCTGGAAAAAGTGGCCATCGCCATGCACAAGCTGCCCAATCCGGTGCGCCTCGAAGGACATACCGACGCGATTCCGATCCATACCGCCCGGTTCCGCAGTAACTGGGAGCTTTCGGCAGCGCGCGCCATCGCGGTTCTGGATCTGCTGACGGACCGCTTCGAAGTTCCTCGCGGGCGCCTTGCCATCGCCGGATACGCGGATACGGCGCCCTTGGCGGCGAATGATTCCGATGCCGGCCGGGCGCACAACCGGCGCGTGGACATCGTCATTTTGAATCGCCAGCAAGCGCTCACTGAACCCGTGCCGGTGGCGGCCGTGGCGGCCATCCCGCCCACGGCGCCATCTGGAGCGCCCAAAACCACAGGAGTTCCCCATGCCCCAATGTGAAACCAAGTATTTTGGAACCGTATCGTATGAAGCCAGCGCGGCCGTCGAGTTCCCCGCTGGACTTCCCGGCTTTGAAAATTGCCGGCGCTTCTTGCCCATCGAGGAGGCGGCGCGGCTGCCGCTGGTTTTCATGCAGAGCCTGGAACAACCGGCTCTGTGCTTCCTCACACTGCACGTCGCCGCTATCGATCCCGGATATCGGCTGAAGATGAGTGCCGAGGATATGGCGTCGGTCGGTTTCGATCAACCGCCGGGCACCGCCGTCGACATGGTGTGCCTGGCGGTACTGTCGATCGCTTATGCCGATGCGCCCACGGTGAATCTGCTGGCGCCCATCGTAGTCAATCCGCAGACCGGGCGAGCCGTGCAGTCGGTGCGCGACGACGCGGTCTATCGCTGCCGGCAACCGCTCATGGGTCCGCCGGAGATGGCGCCATGCTCGTAATCAGCCGGCGCGCCGGGGAATCCATTCTCATCGGGGAAGATGTCGAGATCGAGGTGCTCGAGACCGGATCGGGCCGTGTGAAGCTGGGAATCAAGGCGCCGCGGGCGGTTCCGGTGCTCCGTAATGAGGTGCGGCTGACCCGGGATCAAAACCGGACCGCGGCTCAGGAGATCCCCTTAGATCGGCTGGCGACGGCATTGGCGCAACTCCGCTCGAGACCTTAGTGGAAATCTGGCGCGGCTGAAACTTCCGATTTTTCTCAAGTTCCCTGATCTTTCCGTCGATGAGTTGTTTGCAAGCAAGCTCCGGGCGGATGAACTCTGCCAGCCGGGAATGACTCCTGGCTGTGAGCTTTCACTTCTAAGGAGAGAAGAAAAAAATGTCTTTCGACATCAACACAAACATTACATCGTTACAGGCACAGCAATATTTACGCGTCAATAGCGACTTTCAATCCAAAACCATCAACCGGGTCACCAGCGGCCTGCGTATTCTCAGTTCGGGCGACGACGCCGCGGGCTTGGCCATTGCCAACGGGTTCCGTTCCGATCAGGCGGTATTGAGCCAGGGTATTCGCAACGCCAACGACGGTCTGTCCACGTTGCAGACCATCGATGGTGGTATGAACAATATTTCGCAGTTGCTGGATCGCGCCCGCACCCTGGCCACGCAGTCGGCCTCGGGCACGTTTAACGGCGACCGTAGCCTGTTGAACTCCGAGTTCTCCAGCGTGCTGGGAGAAATCGATCGTCAGTCACAGGCCATCGGACTGGATCAGGGCGGCGCATTTGCCAAATCGCTTTCGGTGTTCATCGGTGGCGGACGCTCCAACAACGGCATCTCGCAGATCCAAAACGGCTCGGTAGCGGTGGACCTGAGCAAGTCTTCGGTCGATTCAAAGAGCCTGGGGCTTAAAGGTGTACAAGCCGCCGGCGTGAACGCCATTGATATCGGCACCAGCTCGAGCAGCACTAGCGTCTTTGCCATCCTGGGCAATGCCACCAACCTCGCCTCGGAAGCACTCGGCGGCAACACAGACTTCTATGTTCGCGGGCCGGGCTTCGCGGACGGCAACCGCGTCAAGGTCACCGTCAATCTGAGCGGTGTAACGGATGCCAACACATTGGTCGCGGCTCTCAACACGGCCATCACCAACTCGGGCAACGGCGCTACGCAGCAGGCTACGGCGTTCAAGAACGCCAACATCACGGCTTCGCTGGTTTCAGACGCCAACGGCACCCATCTGGGCTTCAATTCGAGCACCGCGGCGTTTCAGGTAGAGGCCGGTGATCTGACGTCCAACGCTCTGTTGGGCAATGTCACCTCCGCAAGCGACCCGACCGGGAAGAGTCTGACCAACACCGTGACCGCTGGCACAGCCGCCTCGGCAGCAGCTTATGTCGCGGCCAACGCGGGCACCATCACGGTACGGTTCCAGGGCGCCAGCTTAAAGTCGCCAGTGGATGTTGCGCTGGCGGTCACCGCCGGCGAAACGGCGCAGACGGCGCTTACGGCTCTCCAGACCGCCGTCGCCGGGAATGCTTCGCTACAAGCGGCTGGCATTACCCTGAGCACAGCCACGACCGGCAGCGCGCTGGTGTTTGGCAACACGCGCGGCGAGTCCTTTGACGTCTCGGCGTCGGGCGATATCGCCAACCAGCTCGGACTGGGATCCTTCAGAAATAACAGCGCCACCGGCGTCGGGGCAGCTGGCACTTTCGACTATTCCACCACCGTCGGCACAGGCGGCACCTTTGCCGCCGGCGCTGAATCCCTGGAAATTTCGGTGGGTGGCGGGGCCGCGCAAACGCTGGCCATCACCCTTGTCGCCGGCACTGTCGCCGAGGCGGCCACGTTGATCAATAACGCGATCGCCACCAATGCCACACTGGCAGCAGCGGGGTTGTCGGCCACGGTTGCCGGCGGTCAGCTCACCATCTCGTCGTCCAACGCCTCCAATTTCCGGCTGGCCTCGCTCGGCGCCACGAATAAACTTGGCTTCGGTACCGTCGCCGCTCCTGGAGTAGCTTCAGTCGCGGATGTCGTCACCGCAACCACAACACCCAATACCTTCGATACGGGTGGAGCGCAGCAATCGGCGCTCGTCACCTTCACTCCGATTCGCACCGGCGCCGACAACCAGACCATCACGCTCACCTCCGATAACAGCAACGGTGTGCAGCAATCCCTGGCCATCGTTCTGAAAAACAACGCCACTCCCAATGCCCGTTCTTTGGATGAGGCGATCAACACGATCAACAACCAGATCCTGCAGTCCAACAACACCACGATGCAGAAGATCGTGGCTGTCAAGGAACACTCCGCGATTACCGGCGCGGACGGTATCAAGTTCCTGAGCACCAGCGCCTTCCAGGTCACTGCCGGCACCAATGCCGGTAACTCCGGTCTGGCGGGTGGCTCTACCCAGGGAACCCTGGTGGCTTCGACAGCGTCCGCCGGCGGCTCCACCGCCGATATCAGCAACGCCGCAACCGCGGCATCTGCGGTAAATGCGCTGGCTAACTCGGTCAGTCTGCTCGGCGCGGCGCAAGCCGTAGTCGGCAAGGGCCAGAACCAGTTCAACTACGCCGTCAACCTGGCTCAGTCCCAGTTGACCAACCTGGCAGCTGCGGAATCGCGCATTCGCGATGCCGATCTGGCTGCTGAAGCGGCCAACCTGACCAAGGCCCAGATCCTGTCGCAGGCCGGTACTGCCGCGGTCGCGCAGGCCAACTCGTCTTCACAAGCCGTGCTAGCGCTGCTCCGTTAATAACCCTGTTCTCGCAGTAGCGATAGCAAGCAGTCACTCATGCTGCGGTTACCGGTCCATTAAGGGCCGGTAGCCGCGGCTCTTTTTTATGGCGTGACTTCCTCATCGCATGACTTCCCTATGGCATGTGTCGCGCCAGTGTAATAACGCCCAGCCGGCCCGATTGGCTCCCCGGAACCTGCCCTTTTCTCCCCGGACACCACCGTCTGTGTCCCCCCATCCCGCCGCCTGTCTCAAAATTCATTCATGGTGGCCGATAAGAGTAAGTAAGAAACAGAACTCTTATGAAGTTTTCGGCGGCAGTTCTGTTCATATCCCGCGCCCATGCCGCCATGGAACGCGGGGCGTGAATGAGGAGAACGTTTGAGGAGAACGTTTATGGATGTCACACCGCTAAACACAATGCAACCGCCGGCTGTGGGGCGCCGGTCCCAGCCGTCAACTCCGCCGACGAGCAAGCCAGCCACCGGCAATTGGTAAGAGCTGTCCGCGCCGTGAATACCGCCGAACTGTACGGGCAGGATCAGGTGGTGACCTTCGTTCCGGACGCGGCCGGGCAGGCGTTGCTCCGGGTGGTGAACCGCAAGACCAAGGAAGTTATCCGGCAGATCCCCGCCGAGGATGTGCTCAGCGCGGCGCGGTCGGTGGGCTTAAGCGGATGACCAAGCGAGATGGGTTGCTGGCTTTGTTAGTCGCAGGCGCGACGCTGGGCCCGTGGCAGACTGCGAACCGGCTCAGCCGGGTCATCGTGGTGATCGGCGCCTGCCCGGATCTGTGGCCCGCCAGGGGAGCGCTCGTTGGGGGCATCATGGCGCTGCATTACGAGGGGAGCACGGCCGTGCGGGCATTACGGGGCACCCTCACGGCGCCTTACGAAGAGAGCATCACCGCGCAATCCTGGCGACCACCAACGATTGGGAAAGCGATGCAATCGACCCGCCGGCCTGGTAACTAAATTCAATCCGCACCTGATCGCCGCTCGACACCTCGAACGGACTTTCGATGGGCACGATCAAATACTGGCTGTGCCATTCGATCGCCCGGTTCTCCTCAATCAGCACCGCCAGAATATTCTTCAAGATGAAGCGCACGGCGTTCAACTCGCCGGCCGTTTGAATCTCTACTGCGCCCTGGCCCACGCAATTCCGCGGCAAGGCGCTGGAATATTCCATCATCTGATAGAGACACGGCTCCGCCAGTTGCACCGTATTTTCCAAAGGTGCGGTGGCCTCTTGAAAGACCGGCATGGGGGCGTAATACCCGAAAAAATTGAAATCCTGCTGGATCGGCTGCACCCATTGAATGAATGCCTCGGGCAGGAAACGCGGGAGCGCCGCGCCGAAACGATTTTGATAGCGTTCCTTGAATGAAGAGATCACTTCGATCTGCTTTTCCCGCAGCATGCCCACGTGCAGCATCTCGCAAATCACGACGTCGACAGGCTGGGAAGGAAGAAAGTCCATAGCGTCCGCCTGGACCAGCTCGATGTTTGCCGGGCTTCCGTTGAGCGCCAGAATCTTGCGCGCGGCGGCCACCATTTCGGGATTTCTCTCCACGCACCACACCTTCGAAGCTGTCTGGCTTGCAAAGAACGACAGCACTGCGGAGCCGCCCCCTAGCTCCACAACCCTGGCGCCGGGCTTCACAACCGCCGCAATGGCTTCCTTAAGTGCCTGCATGCGTGTCGCGTTTTGCAGCATGAGGACGTGATAATGCAGCGGGATGAACTGGCCGAGCTGGCTTTCGCCGGTCATCGTGAACTTTCCGCTGGCGAGCCTGCCGGCGCCGGCTTCGCGGGGGCCGATTCCAAAGTCAATTTCGTGAATTTTTGCCGATTCGTCGTCATCGCATGCGTAGTCAGCGAGATGAATGCCCATCACTTCCTGGAGTCAGGCAGGCTTCATCGCTTTAGGGACTACAGCGACCAAGCCGAGCGCTGTCGCTCAATGTAAGAGAGCGTTGCGCGCGGTCTTTTTCTCACCGGCGGACAGAGGCGTACAGCTTTTGGCGCGAAGCGCCACAACTGGAACCACCGCACGTAGGAATGCTGATGGCAGTGGCCTGCGCGGCAGCTAAGGCAGGGAATATGTGCCCGTTGTGTAGCGAACGCTGGCAGTTGCCTAAAATTGCGGCAGGAAAGCAGGATGTGAACAAGGGCCTACCCGTCGCAGTCGAGCCCGCCGGAGGTGGCTCTGGAGAGCGCGTCCAGCAGGCGCTTGCCGCGACCTAGCCCGGCGATCTGGGCATGGACGTCGGCGCGGACGAGCGTGAGGCGTACGGCCAGCTGCGCGCCGGCTGCGAGAGTCTTCTCGATGCGCGCGGCCAGATCCGGACCAGGAGCGAATGGCGGTTGGCAGGCCGCGATCCAGGCTATGAAGCCTTCAATCGCCCGGGCGCGTTCGGCCAAGGCGTCGTGTACAAAGGCGGAATCGGCGGGATTGAGGCCGGACAGCCGCGCGGTGACACGTTCCAGCTCGTTCAGCAGGGCCTCACTGCCGGGTGGCACCTGGAAACTCACTGAGGCTCCCTAACTGCCGCCGCCCAGAGTGTTGCTGAAGCCGCTTGTGGCGGGCGATCCAAAGGCCGCGAAACTCGAGCCCTGGAGGGTCGCGGTGAGCATCTGCTGCTGGGAATTCAAGCTGGCGATCAGAACGTCGGCGGCCTGTAACTGAGCCGAGAGGCTCTTCTGCATGCTGTTGATACGGTCGGTGAGGGTACTCACTTGGGCGGTGATCCGGGTATCGGCTGCGTCGTACTGATCCTGCTGGACTTTAATGAGACCGGTTATCGGATCGCTGATCTGGGTGAGTTGGGAAGAGAGGCGGCCGAATCCCGTGGTGGCCGAGCCCAGAAACGAAAAGGCGGCGGTGATCTGTGCGCTGGAAAGCGAATTGAAAGCGATGTGACGGCTGGGATCGGCGGTGGTCTGGTTGAACGACATCTTGCCGCTTGCGTCCAGTTCGATGCCCATGGCGGCAAGGCTCTTGATGGCTCCCGAGCCGTTGTAATTGACCAGGCCACGCAACACGGACTGCGTCTGGTAAATCAGCGAATTTCCGCTAAGCAGGCCGGCGGCGGGGCCAATTTGCGCATTGACCTGCGTGCCTACTGCGTTGTACTTAGCGACGAAATCCTGGAGCGCGCTGGAAATCTGCGAGGGGTCCGCAGCCAGGTTCAGCGAAACCGCCTGGAGGGGCTGGAGCGGATCGGTCTTGGCAACGATGTTGAACGAAACGCCCGAAACCACGTTGTTGATCAGATTGCTGGGGCTGACGACATCGACCCCGTTCAACTGAAACACGGCATTGGCGCCCTGATTCGTGCTGGTGAGCAGCTGCACGGGCGTGCCATCCGGGTCATCGATCAATTGCAGGGCCGTCTGACCGGTGGTGTTGGACGAGACGGAAAGATAATTCGGCGTAAGGCCGGTACCGGTAGTGAGCACGGAAGCCGTGACGCCCAAGCCCGCTGCGTTGATGGCATCGCGTAGCCCGGCCAGGTTATTCTGGCCCGCGGCCAGCGTGAATTGTTTAAAATCGCCTCCCACTACCAACTTCACCGTACCGGTGCTCGAAACCGGCGTCGCCGTGGAGCTGGCGTATCCAATGGCGGAGGTTTCTGAAGCTGCCGCGGCGACCGAAGTGATGTTGGTGATCGAGTAGCTGGCCGGACTGGTCGCGCTGGTACTGGCGATGGTGACCTTCGACGTGTCGGAGCTGGTGGCGCCCATGGCCTGACTGGCGCCAAGTGCGCCCAGATTCGTCACACTGGCTGCGAGCGCACTTACGGCGCTTTCGAAGCTGGTGCTCAACTGCTTCTCCTGCAAAATGTTGGCCTGCCGATTCTGCAACGCCGTGACGGGAAGTTGAGCAATGGCGACAGCGCGGTTCAAAATGGTCTGAAAGTCATTCGAGAATTGGCTGATGCCGGTAAAACTCAACGGAGTTATGGCCACAGAGAGTCCCTCGATGTGCTTATCGGCAGGGCGGGTGGGAAAGTTTAGCGCGTCTATCTTTGGGGCGCGCCCTAAAGGCGATCTCCCGCCACCTCCTCCACCAATGCGCTGGCCTGGCTGGCCTTCCAGGTTCGAAATTTCTGCTGCAGCATCCGCCGGTAGGATTCGACTGTCGCGCCATGAGCCGCGGCTGCGCGAACCAGTTGCTCCTCGGCGGTCACCAGCCCTTGCCAAACACGGCCTCCGTTGGCTCGCAGGAACGCGGCATCGTAATCGAATCCGAACAAGGTAAGGGCGGCTACGGGCGTGTCATAACCGTCATCGAGCCCTACTTCGTGAAAAGGAAAATTGGCGGCCCAGTCGGTGTGAGAACCCAGGCGCATGGTTTGCGGGTTGATGGAAACCTGGGCATGGGTAACACAATTCGCCGCCGCGATGCCATACTGCGAGCGCAGCATCTCGGTGAGGACACGGGCCGCGTCGATCTGCGCGCGGGTGGCGATGTCGGCGGCTCCGGCGACTTCAGTCTGCGCTTCGAAAGCGATGCCAAAGAAGCTCTGATTGAGATTCCAGTAAATATGGCGTTCATCGGCCCAGATGGAGTGTCCGGCGTGATTGGCGTAATCGGTTTCGGCTACTGCGCGGAACACGCGGCCGAAGCGATCGATCACGAAATGATACAGCCGGTTTCTGGCGATGAACACCATCAGGGCGCGCCCGTTGCGCTGCAGGCGCGTGTTGGCGCTGGGATCGAATGGCGCCATGCGGCTTTCAGTGGTGTGGAAGACGATACCGGCGGGTTGCGTGGCCGCGCCGGACGGATGCCGGGACTGGCGGTCGAAAGCAGGATAGGAGCGCGGGAGCGTGTTCACCAGGAATTCGTTTTCGATGCGCAGGCCGTTGCTGTAAATATCCATGGCGGGCTTGTGCTCGACCAGCCAGACTTTAGGCGCGGTACGCGAGGAGGCCACCAGCTGTTGGCGAAGAACTGGCGGCGGACGGCGAGGCACGCTGGACTGTAATATCACCGCGAGGAGAGCCGCCGTGACCATGGCGCGGAATACCAGTCCCACACGGCGGCGGGAGGCGTGATGCGCGGCCATCGAGCGGCGCAGGAAACGCGCCCGGCGACGCGACGCGGCTGCGTGAGCGGCGAGCGACCGGCGAACGAACTGCAGCCGCTTGACATCATCGTCGATGACAGCCGCACGCTTCTGGACCATGCGTACGACAGCATCGGTGACGGGTTCGGGCCCTGGAGGTGGCGGAGTCAGCGGACTCCTCGCCGGCGGAAAAATGATAGAGCCGGATGCCGGCGCACGTAGCAGGAGTGGTTATAGGAGAGGAATAGTCTCAGCGGGCCAGAGAGAAGTGGGGAACGGGTCCGGCCAGCAGGCGGCGCGCAACGGCTTGCGGATTCTCCGTTTGCAGGCGGCAACGCGCAAGGCCCGAACGACCTTCGACGGTGATCCGGCCGCTCGCCTGGCTCACCCGATATAGCGTGCGGGCGCCATAGTGGGATTCCAGCGAGGCAAGCGGCCAATCGGATTCGGCAAGCATGTGGATGCCGCCTTCGGGGCCTATGAGGATGGTGAAATCAGTGGGGTTAGAGGTGGCGTCGGCAGCGCTCTGCGCGGCGTTCAGGATGGATTCGGCGTCCTGGAGGAATGGGCCCACACTGAGCTTATCGACCCGGCGGGGCGGATTTCCGGAAAACATTAACCAAAGGCTAACTATTGCACTACTTGGACTTGCACGGCTGATGGCGCGGTGCGGGAGCGATAGACGTGCTGTGTTGCCTTCTGGAAATCGGCGGCTCTCGCGTCATAGATGTCCACGAACTTCTGGGGATTGCGGTCGGCCAGGGGAAACCAGCTGCTTTCGACCTGCACCATGATGCGGTGGCCGCGCCGGAACGCGTGGCAGACATCGGGCATGGTGTAATCGACTTTCTCCATTTTGCCGGGCGTGAACGGCTCGGGTTTTTCGTAGCTATGGCGGAAGCGGCCGCGCATCAGCTCGCCGCGTACGAGTTGCTGGTAACCGCCCATCTTCACGCCCGCCGGGTTCGGATCGGGATCGGGAAAATTGTCCGGATACACATCGATGAGTTTCACGACCCAATCGGAATCGGTTCCCGTGGTCGAGACGAACAGGCGCGGGGCGAGCGGACCGGCCAGGATCACGTCGCTCGATAGCGGCTCGGTTTCATACACCAGGACGTCGGGGCGCGCCGAAGCGAAGCGCTGGTCTTCGACCATATGCTCAATGGTCATGTTGACCGACGTTGCGCTGATATAGGGCACGGGCTTGGCGGGATCGCTGATGTATTCGTCGAAAGCGTTCTCCTCAGCGGGCGGATCGAACGAGAGTTTCCCGCCGGGGTGGAAGTAAAGAGATTTCGGCGCGGAATTTCCCGGCGGCCAGGCATCATACCTGCGCCACTGGTTGGAGCCGGTCTCAAACACGTAGGCTTTGGGGAGATCGAACGCGGTGGGCTCTTTCAAATAGTATTTGAAAAACGGAAATTCGATGTGCTCGCGGAAGAACTCGCCAGTCTTGGCGCCGAAGCGGATCTGGCCGAGGTGATCGCCATCACCGGTCCAGCCGCCGTGATGCCATGGACCCATGACCAGAATGTTGTGCGTGACCCTGGGACTCTGCTTTTCGACCGACTGGTACGTGTTGAGAGCGCCGAACAGATCCTCGGCATCGAACCAGCCGCCCACGGTCATCACCGCGGGCCGGATGTCTTTGAGATGAGGCCGCAGATTCCGCGCCTGCCAGAACTCGTCGTAATTGGGGTGTTTGACCATCTCGCGCCAGAAGGCCACGTCGCCTTTGAAGACTTTTTCGTCCAGGTTGGCCAGCGGACCGAGTTGCATGAAATAGGTGTAGCCGTCCGGATTACGCGTGGCCGGGGGCAGCGGCGGAGCTTCGACGACGGGCTCGGGGCGCGGGCGGCCGAATCCATAGAAGAAGCGGAATGTGTGTGGCAGATAAAGCGCGCCATTGTGATGGAAGTCGTCGCCGATGAACCAGTCGGTGATGGGCGCTTGCGGTGAGACCGCCTTGAGCGCGGGATGCGCGTCGATCATGCCGGCGGCGGCGTAGAATCCCGGATACGAGATACCCCACATGCCCACGCGTCCGTTATTGTTCGGGATATGTTTCACTAACCAGTCGATCGAGTCCCAGGTGTCGGTGCTCTCGTCGATATCGGTGGGCACGCGTTTGGCGGGGTTGTGCGGGCGCACATTGACGAACTCGCCTTCCGACATCCAACGGCCGCGCACATCCTGATAGACGAAGATGTATCCGTCTTTGCCGAAGATTTCGCTCGGCCCGAGGTTGGTGCGGTAGTTGTCTTCGCCATACGGTCCCACGCTGTAGGGCGTGCGCAGGAACATGACGGGATACTCGTGCGCCGTGTCTTTGGGCACGTACACCGACGTGAACAGCTTCTTGCCGTCGCGCACGGCGATCTCGTATTCATACTTGGTGTAATGCGCTTTGACGTAATCGAGCCCTTGGGCCCAGGCAGTCGAGGCGCATAGCGCCAACGACAAAGTTGTTGTGAATTTCATCGGAAGCTAAACATGATACTGCAAGTGGGAAAGAGGGTCGCGAGCGCAGCGTGCTGGTCAGCGTTGCGGCAAGCTCTACAAAACATGATCATGAATGTTTGAACCAACGCATCGCTGGACAACAACGCTCAACGTCTGTTAGCATATTTATTCATTGACATGAATATTTAATCATGAAGCACCGGGCCGGTATTGTCGGATTTCGCGGGTATAGCGGGGCGGAACTGGCTTCGCTTCTTGGACGCCACCCGCACGTCGAGGCGCTGCTGATGGAGCATCGGAGCGACGCGGCGCACGAGAGCGTGCTGCGCCATCCGAAAGGCCCGCGGCAGGTTGCAGCGACCGCCGATGCCGTGCGCGCGGAGAAAATCGAGATCGTGTTTCTCGCCACGCCGGCGGAAGTTTCGATGGAGCTGGCGCCCGCGATGCTGGGTGCCGGAGCGCGGGTGGTCGATTTGAGCGGAGCATTCCGGCTGCGCACGGTCGAGAACTACGCACAGTGGTATAAAGAGCCGCACACGCAACCTGCGCTACTGGCCCAAGCGGTCTACGGGCTGCCGGAATTCTGCCGCGAGCGCATTCCAAGCGCGCGGCTGGTCGCGAATCCGGGCTGCTATCCGACGGCGGCCAATCTGGCGATCCGGCCGCTGGTCGAGGCCGGCGTCATCGATCGCGCGGCGGGCATTGTGTGCGATGCGAAGTCCGGCGTGAGCGGAGCGGGGCGCAAACCGTCGCTCAATACCAGTTTCTGCGAGGTCACGGAAAACTTTTCGGCGTACTCCATCCTGCGCCATCGTCATGTTCCAGAAGTGCTGATGGTTTCGGGTCTCGAAGAACGCGAGTTCAGTTTCACCGCGCAACTGCTGCCGCTCGACCGGGGTATTCTCGAGACCATCTATTTCCGCGCGGTGAACGGCGCAAGCGCCGCGAGCCTCCTCGCTATCTATGAGAAGCGTTACGCCGCCGAGCCGTTCATTCGCCTGTATCAACCCGGGCGCGTGCCCGACCTGCGCGGCGTGCGGCACACCAATTTTTGCGATATCGGCGTGACGCTGGATGCGGCCTCGGGGCGCGCGGTAGTGGTGAGCGCCATCGATAACCTCACCAAGGGTGCTGCCGGGCAAGCGGTGCAGAACATGAATCTGATGCTGGGCCTGGCCGAAACCGAGGGCCTGCTGTGAAGGTGCTGATCAAACTGGGCGGCACGCTGCTCGACGCGCCCGACCTGCGCGCCCGCCTGGCCGCTCAAATCGCGGAGCAGTCGCGGCGCGGCATCGAGATCACCGTGGTGCATGGAGGCGGCAAGCAGATGACGCGCTTTCTCGCGGAACGCGGCGTGGAAAGCCGTTTCGTGAACGGGCTGCGCGTTACAACCCCCGAGACTATGGATGCCGTGCTGAAAGTGCTCGCGGGGAGCGTGAATCAGGAACTTGCCGCCGCGCTGATCGCGGCGGGCCTCCGCGCGGTGGGGCTGACGGGCGTGGACGGCAATCTGGTGGAGGCCGAGCCGATGGATCCGGCCCTGGGCCTGGTGGGACGCATCCGGCGGTCGAATCCCGCGCTGCTCGATCTGCTGCTGTCTCGTGGTTTTCTACCGGTGGTGGCCTGCGTTGCCGGCGACGGCACAGGCCGCATGTACAACGTCAACGCCGACCAGATGGCAACGGCGTGCGCGGCGGGCTGGCGCGCGGATCGATTGATTTTTCTCACCGACATCGCGGGCGTACTCGATGCCGCGGGGAAAGTGCAGCCCATTTTGACGGCCGCGGCATGCGGCCAGCTGATTGCGGACGGCGTCGCCACCGGAGGCATGCAAGCCAAGCTGAATGCCGCCACAGCCGCGCTCGACCAAGGCGTCGCCGAAATTGACATCGCACCCGGCGCGCTGCCCGGTGTGCTGGCGTGTCTGTTGGATGGAGAGCCGGTGGGAACGCGCATCGCGCGCGCCCAGGAGCCGGTTGGGTCGCATGATTAGCGGGCTCACTGCCGACGCCATCGGCGAACACGCTTGTGCGCCCATGCCGATTGAGCTGCGCAAAGCGCGCATGTGCGACATCGCGCCGTTGCTCGAACTGATCAACGGCTACGCTTCGCGTGGCATCATGCTGCCCCGCACCGAGTTCGAGGTCTCGGAGAGCATCCGCGATTTTTCCGTGGCCTACGCCGGCGGCCAGCTTATCGGCTGCGGCGCGCTGCACTTTTACTCCCCCACCACGGGCGAGATTCGTTCCCTAGCGGTCGCGGAGTGCGCCAAAACGCACGGCGTTGGCCGCCGCATCGTCGAAACGCTCGTGACGGAGGCGTCCGATTACACGCTCGACGCCATCTTCGCTTTTACTTACGTTCCCGATTTTTTCCGCAAGCTGGCGTTCGAAGAAGTCGAGCGTGGGGCGCTCCCGCTCAAGGCCTGGAAAGATTGCTTGCGCTGCCCCAAGTTTCAATGTTGCGATGAGATCGCCATGATTCGCGTACTACGACCCTCACATTGGGCAGAGGCCTCCCGCCAACAGGGGTATCAACCCACCCTACATGAGGGTATCGAAACAGTTCTGTTTCCCATTGTTCCGAAACAGTAGCTCGCCGGATCGTAATTGCACTCAGGCGCCCCCCGCACTCGGGGACATCTCCATCCTCAAAAAAGGCGTAAAACCCTGAGAATTCTGCTTCTAACCCGCGACTACTCCCTTATAATTTAGACCACTTGATCGCCCGGCGCGCCCCGGTTCTGATCTCGGTGAGGAGTACGAGCAATGAAAGCGCAGACTGTTGACGTAAAGGTTTCCACCGGCAGAATCTTGTGCTGCACGGTCTTCCGCCCCGGCGGAAAAAAACTGCTGGCCAAAGGCCACGTCATCAGCGAAGACGACATCCGCATTCTCGAATCCGAAGGCATGGACAAAGTCTGGGTCACGGAGCTGGAAGACGGCGAAGTGAGTGAAGACGACGCTGTGTCGGCCGTGGCCGGAGAAATGGGTTGCGGCTGTTACGAAATCCATCTGGCCGCGGGCGGGCGCGCTAACCTGCACGCTACCGAGAATTGCTGCGTGCTGGTGGATGATGAGCTGCTGCGCCAGATTAATTGCACATCCAGTCTGGTGATTGCCACGGCGATGAATTTCAGCTTCGCTCTGGCAGGTCAGCGCATCGCCACCGTGAAGAGCGCGCCTTTCGCTGTCGCTAAAGATCAATTGGAAGCCATCACCACAATTCTGCGCGAGCGAGGACCGATCATTCAGGCGCGGCCCGTGCGGAATCCGACGATCGGCGTGCTGTTTACGGACCCGCTGAGCGGCGAGCGCGCGCGGCAGCTTTTTGAGAACATCACCAAGCAGCGCCTCGAGCGTTTTGGTCTGGCGCCGACGTTTGTGCTGTCGTGCGTGGAAGATGATTCGTCTGCGAGCCGCTGTCTGCAGCACCTGCTGCGCTCGCGGCCGTCGCTGATTCTGATTGCATCCACCACGGCGCCGGCCGGCCCTGAAGACGCGGTCGGCCGCGCGATGACGCGCATCGGCGGGCAGCTCGAACGTTTTTTGGCGCCGGTCGAGCCGGGCAACCTCCTGATGCTCGCCTATAAGGATGACGTGCCCATCGTCTCCGCCCCTGGTTGTTTCCGCTCGGCCAAGCCGAACGTGGTGGACCTGATTCTGCCGCCGCTGCTCGCGCGTTACCGGGTGACGAGCTGGGAAGTAGCCTGCCTGGGACACGGCGGACTGCTGGGTTAGATCGCAGCCGCCGGACGGAGCGAAAAAAGGACACGCGGGGATTCTGCGCGGGCGCGAAGCGCGCGGCTATTTACGCCAAAGCGGCTTTACAATACTCGAAACACTTCTTCACTTCCGCCACCGTATCTGCGCCCTTGTACTCATATTCGATATTCGCGGGGATGCGGTATTTCTTTGTCGAAAGTAGCTGCAGTACCGGCTTGATGGGCGTGTCACCCCGACCGAACGGCATGTTCTCACCGTCGTCTTTCTTACGATCTTTGATGTGCAGCGTGACGATGCGCTCGTGATGTTTGTTGATGAAATCGATGGGATCGAATCCGGCGGCGAAGAAGTGCCCGATATCCAGATTCACGTTGATGAACGGTGAATGGCCGGCCATGGCCTTCTCGAACGTCTCGGGCGATGAGAACTCGTTGGGATGTTTAGTATCCGAGTGACCGTGAAACCCCACGCGAATCTTGTTCTTGCTGGCCTCGCGGTCGACGCGGTCAACCACTGAGAGCGTCGACGATGCGGTGAGGATTTTCACACCCAGCGCGTGCGCCATTTCGAAGCCGCGCGCAATTTCTTCGTCGGTGTAGTCATCGCGGAAGCTGTAGTTGTACGCGTAGAGCAGAATGCCGGCATCGTCGAATTTCCTGCGGACCTTGCGGAATTCGTCCATGGAAACCGTGGTGCGCCATTTGCGCAGCTCCTCGCGATGCAGCTTAGGCTCGACATGCCCGTCGTAGAGCTCGCACTCGCCCAGACCCACCTCGGCCATGGCTTTAATAGCGTCGTCCAGCGAGCGGTCGCGAAAACTGTAGGACTGCACGCCGAGTTGCACGCCGTGAACGGTGGAGTCGATGCGCGCAAGAGCTGCGGCTGCCGGAAACGCGGCCAACGCCAGCTTCGAGAAATCTCTTCTGGAGTACATAAGCGAAGTGTATCTCACTCGGTATCTACCACGCAGCGGAATCCCACCGCCGCGGACCGGTCTTTTCCGCGCGACATCAGCAGATATTTTCCGTGCTCGCCAAGTTTGTACGCCTGCGGAAAATACCAGTGCGAACCCTGAGGCTGATAGTAACTGCCGCCGCGCGGGATGGCAGCGCGCGTGTGCGCGTCGATGAACTCATCGGTCCACTGCCAAACGTTGCCCACCAGGTCTTCGACACCAAACGGGCTGGCACCCCGCGGATGCGCGTTGACCTCATCGGGCCCGCGCATGACGCGTCGTGTTTCCGCCACCGGCACCGCCGCCGCATCCCACTGGCTGCCCCATGGGTACGCGCGGGCGTCACTTCCCTGGGCGGCATACTGCCACTCCCACTCGTGCGGCAGGCGCTTGCCGGCCCATTTGGCATAAGCGCGCGCATCTTCAAGCGACACCCACGTGACCGGCTTGTTGGCCCAGCTTTCGGGATAGGATCCACGCGCCCAGTCTTTCAAGAAACTGTGATCGTCAGCGGGATGGTAGTGAGTCGCGTCTAGAAATTTCTTAAACTCCGCGTTGGTTACCGGATAACGGTCGATGTAGAACGATTTCACGTCGAGCGTCTTCAAATGATGGCGGCGTGGCGAATCCTCCCAGGGATACTGAACGTCGACGCCGATATCATTGCTGCCTTCGATCTCGATGCCCGAGATGCGGAATTCGAAGCTGCCCGCAGGAATCCGGACCATCCCCGGTGGAGGAGCGGGCGCGGCGGCGGTCGGCGCGATCTCGACCATGTGTTGTGGCAGAAACGTCCACTCATGCGAATAAGCGGCGAGCGGCGTGCGCGCCAGCCTCTGCATCTCCGCCAGAAACGTTTCGAGCGCGGCATCGGACGGGGCGCTCATGGCCAGCACGCCACCGAAGCCATGCGCCTCCATCGCGAAGCTCAGCGTGGCGCGGTCGCCGTGCACCTCGGGCTCGATCGCCGCGCCGCTCCAGACATCGTAGTAGCGTGTTCCTGCGGTGTGCGGCATTTCGAGCTGGCGGCCAGCGAGTTGGTACTGGTTGCGATTCACCACGGTCCACAGCGTGCGGCCGGCGCGCGAGAATTTGCTGGCATAGGCGCCGTACTGCAAGGTGGGCGTGTGCGGCTCCCAGTCCGCGCTCACCAGCAGATCCGCAAACTGCCGCTCGATGCGCGCCACGCGCCGCAGGGCCTCGGCGTCGCGCGCCGTGATCTGGTTCCAGATGCCCCAGATGTTCTCCCAGCTTTCGTAACCCACGCCGTTGAAGAACGCGTACTGCAAATCGTCGGTCTTGTCACGGCCCCAGCGCCGGCACACATTCACCATATGGCGCGGCTCGAGCCACTTCAGCTTGCTGACGCTGGGGACAAACGGATACTCCCAGTAGCCCCACGATTGGTTGTTCCAGGCCAGGCGCTCTTCATCGGTGTTGTAGTGTTCAGGCTCGAACACCAGTGGATGCCCGGTGGCGTCGGAAGCGTCGCGAAATGCGCGCGGCATGCCGTTGAACGTGTCGCCATTCACGCCGTCGGCGCCGATCTCCGCCATCAGGCCCGCCGTCGCCACCCAGTTAGGGGCCCCTTCATCCCGCGTTCCCTGGTCCCAAGGCATCACTGGAAAGAGCACACGCACGCCGCGCCGATGAAAGTCCGCGATCATCTGACGCAGTCCGGGGATGCCACCGGGCATGTCGCGCGTGAGGTCGTATTGATTGCGGTTGTCGATCCCAATGTTCGGATATACCGGCCAAATCAGGACGCTGTCGATGCCGCCATAGCGTTTCTCGAGATCGTCGAGATAGCGGTCGACGGTGTACTTACTGGCGCCTGGATTGTAGAAGAAACGATCCTCGACCATCATCTGCGGTTGAATGAAATCGCGCTGCGACCACGCGAGCTCGGGCCGATCATACTCCTTGCCGCTATAGCCGGCGCGAATCAGCCGCTCGGCGCGCCAGTGGCGGATGTCATGCAGCCAGGTGGGAAATTCGACCGGCGTGGGTGGCCCGGGAATCTGATCGCCTTGAGGAGCGTAGCGGGCATCCTGGGCCCATAGGGCAAGGCAGAAGAGAACGACACAGGCGAGCCGCATAGGAGAACCATGATACCGGGACAAGAATGGGGGCGGAGGTCGGCCGCGCGTTTTATGGAGGGAGTTTCGGGGTGGTGGCCGCGGCAGCGAAAAAACCGCAGCCCCCAATTATCGGGGTGGTGGCCTGCGCTACACGGACTCCGCGGCCTTCGGCTCGAGCGCCAACTCCATCACTTCTTCCACGGTCCGCACATAGTGCAGTTTGATGTCGCCGATCTGCTCGCTTTTAAGATCTTCCTTCACGTTGACCTCGTTCTCGAAGGGCAGGATTACTTCGCGCACACCGCTGCGTTTGGCAGCCAGCACCTTCTCTTTGATGCCGCCGATCGGCAGCACCTGTCCGGTGAGCGTGATCTCGCCGGTCATGGCCAGGTTGGTCCGGATGCGGCGCTCGGTCAGCATGGAAACCAGCGCGGCCGCCATGGTGATGCCCGCCGAGGGCCCGTCCTTGGGGATCGCGCCCGCTGGAACGTGGACGTGAATATCACTCGACTTAAACAGTTCCGGGTCGATGCCGTAGCGTGCCGCATTGGCGCGCACCCAGGTAAGCGCGGCCTGCACCGATTCCTGCATCACCGAGCCGAGCTGTCCGGTCATGATCAGTCCTTTACTGCCGCCCGGCATGCGGCCCGCCTCAATGAACAGCACGTCGCCGCCCACCGGTGTCCAAGCCAGACCAACGGCAACGCCGGGCCTCCTTGTGCGCTCCGCCACTTCGACGTCGGGCCGGAACCGCGGCGCGCCCAGAAACTCCTCCACGCGCTCGGGTGTGATTTCCGCGCCTTCGGTCTTGCCCTCGGCGATGCGCCGCGCGCGCTTGCGGCAGATGCTGCCTATTTCCCGTTCCAGGCTGCGCACGCCGGCTTCGCGCGTATAGCGGCGAATCAGATGTCGAACGGCTTCATCGGTAAAGTGAATGCTCTCGCCTTCGAGCCCGTTTTCTTCCACTTGCCGGGGAATCAGATACCGGAAAGTGATGATCGATTTTTCCTGCTCGGTGTAGCCTTGCAGCTCGATAATCTCCATGCGGTCGCGAAGCGCGTCGGGAATAGTATCGAGGACGTTGGCCGTGGTAATAAACAAGACTTTGGACAGATCGAAAGCCACGTCGAGGTAGTTGTCACGGAAAGTTGCGTTCTGTTCCGGATCCAGAACTTCCAGCAGCGCCGAGGAGGGATCGCCGCGAAAGTCTCGCCCTAATTTGTCGACCTCGTCCAGCATGAATACGGGATCCCTGGTACCGGCGCGCCGGATTCCCTGGATGATTTGTCCGGGCATTGCGCCGATATAGGTACGGCGGTGGCCACGAATTTCAGCCTCATCGTGCATACCGCCCATCGAAATGCGGGCGAATTTTCTCCCTACGGCGCGCGCGATGGATTTTCCGAGCGATGTCTTGCCGACTCCAGGGGGTCCAACGAAACAGAGAATGGGCCCTTTCAAGATGGGTTTGAGTTGCAGCACAGCCAGATAGTCGAGGATACGCTCCTTCACTTTTTCCAGATCGTAATGATCCTCATCCAGAATCTCGGCCGCGCGCTGCACATTTACCGGTTCGGCCGATGTGATTCCCCACGGCAGGCTAGCCATCCATTCCAGATAGTTTCGCGTGACGGTATACTCGGGCGACATCGGCGAGATGCGAGCGAGGCGGCCCAGCTCTTTTGCCACCTCGGCTTTCACTTCCTCCGTCATGCCTGCGACATCCAGTTTCTCGCGCAGCTCGTCTACTTCCTGCCGGCCTTCGTCGCCCTCACCAAGTTCCTTTTGGATGGCCTTCAACTGCTCGCGCAAATAAAACTCCCGCTGCGTCTGCGAGAGCTGGCCCTGCACCTGCGATTGAATCTTGTTGCGCAGCTCGATCAACTCGAGTTCGCGCGCCAGATGCTTGTGTACATATTCGAGCCGGGCGCGCACGTCCACTTCTTCGAGCACGGCCTGGCGCTCGGTGTGGCTCAGGCCGGGCAGAATCCCGGCCACCAGATCCGCCAGGCGCCCGAATTCGTTGGTGTTGTCCACGGCGGCGGCCAGATCGTCCGAGAGGTTCGGCGATGCCGCGACTATCTGCTGGAAAATGCCGGCCACGTCACGGCGTAATGCTTCGAGGGCGGGCGTTGGCTCGGGCTCCATCTCGGGCAGCCGCTCAATGCGCGCGCGCAGGTACGGATCGGTCGAGGTATACCCCGTGATGCGCATCCGCGACAGGCCCTCGCAAAACAACAGCGTGCCCTCTTTCATGCGCACCACCTTGTGGATCATGGCCACCGTGCCCACGTCATACAGGTCCTTCGGGCCGGGCGCATCTTCGCGGGGATCGCGCTGCGAAACGACGCCCAGCAGGCGGTTTTCTCCGAGCGATGAAACCAGAGCGATAGAACTAGGGCGGCCCACATTGATCGGCAAAAGCGCGTGCGGAAACAGCACCGTGTCGCGGACCGTTAAGATGGGCAGTTCTTCAAGCGGGTCGGCAATTTCAGCTGCGGGAGTCTTCTCTTCGATATTCTCTTCAACAGGCATAGGCACTCACCCAATTAGATGCTTGGAGGATACAGGAAGGTACCACCTGACCGGCCATGGTGCCGATACGATCGTGAACAACCGGGGTATCACACTGAAAAGGCAGCGCCAGCCCGGTACGGTTCAGTCGCCACGCGGGTAAGAACCAAGAACGCGGAGTGTATCGGCCAACTCCCGCAGATGGCCCAAGGCGTTCCGGCAGGCCGGTTCGTCCTCCCGGCCGAAAAAGTCTAGGTAAAACAGGTACTCCCAGGGCTTGCCGCGCAGCGGCCTGGATTCGATTTTGGCCAGGTTCAGATCGCGCAAGGTAAATGCGCTGAGCGACCGGAACAGGGCGCCAGGAACGTTTTTCGTCGAAAAAACCAGTGAAGTTTTCCAGGGCACGCCCTTTCGCGTCCGCTTTAGATTGCGGCGGACGTCCTGGGGCCGGCGCAGGAGAAAGAACCGAGTGAAGTTTTGACGATCATCTTCAATCGAGCGGCGGAGGATCGTCGCGCCGTAAGTCCCGGCGGCAACCGAAGAAGCGATGGCGCCGGCATCCTGGAGTCCCTCGGACATAACCATTTTAACGCTACCGGCGGTGTCGTAGAAGGGCACCTTTTCGAATTGCGGGTTTCGGGCGAAAAAATCCAGGCACTGATTTAGCGCCACAGGGTGCGAAAAGACCCGCTGGATCTTCCTGAAAGTCACGCCCGGCGGTGCGATCAGGTTGTGTACGATCCGCACGCTGGTTTCGGCGACGATGGGCAGATCGAAGTGCAGCAGGTGGTCATAGTTCTCATGTACCGAGCCGTGGAGCGTGTTCTCGATGGGAATCACGGCAGCCTGAACCTTATTCTGGGCAAGGGCGCGGAATACGTCTTCGAACCGCTGGCAGGGCAGAACCTCAATGCTCTTTCCGAGCAGTTTGCGAGCGGCCTCCTCGCTAAATGCGCCGAGTTCTCCCTGGAATGCGACTAGTTGGCGCGAGCGCCGCCGTTTCGCGTTCATTCCGGAGCCACCGCACCGTCCCACCGCCGGGCGTCCCGGCTGGGAAGGCCCAAGAGGTCCAGGACGCGATCCACGCTGTGATCCACTAAGTCCTGAACAGAAGCGGGCCGCTGATAGAACCCGGGGACAGGTGGCGCGATCACAGCACCCATTTCCGCCAGCGCCACCATGGTCCGCAGATGGCCGAGATGGAGCGGGCTCTCACGTACCATTAGGACCAGCGGCCGGCGTTCCTTTAAGGTGACGTCCGCTGCCCGGATCAGGAGGTTCGAGCTGATGCCGCCGGCGATGGCCGACATGGTATGAATGGAGCACGGCGCGACGACCATTCCGTCGGTACGGAACGAGCCGCTGGCGAGCCTTCCCGAAATATCCTCCAGCGCGTAGCTATACTGGGCCATAGCCTTTAATTCCTGCGCTTTTTTGCCTGTTTCCAGAAACAATGTCTTTTCGCCGGACCGCGTGAGGATCAAATGCACCTCGACTGCGGACTGAAGCCGGAGCTTTTCGAGCAGCCGGACACCGTAAATAGCGCCGCTTGCACCGGAGACTCCAACGACGATTTTCAATTTTGGCTCCTCTGCCGAAATCATGTTCTGAATTCAGAACAGAAACGCTATCTAAAGCTTGCCACGCAGGGTTGACCGCCGATATAATTCCCCCAAAGGATAGATGATCGATTCACTTGGGATCGAACCCCGGGACGCCCAGAGACGGAATCATAGCATGGAAGAAGCTGGACAGAAGCTCAAACGGGCGCGCGAACGGCTGAATCTCCGGTACAGGGATGTCGAGGAGGCGAGCAACCAGATCGCCACGCGGCACAGCAACGACGAGTTTGTCATTGCCCTGAGCCGGCTTTCCGACATCGAAAACAAGGGCACCGTTCCCACCATATATAGGCTTTATTCGCTCTGCACCATCTACCGTCTGGACGTCAACGAAGTGCTGGATTGGTACGGGGTCAACGTCGCCACGCTGGCGGCCGATGCCGCGTCCATCCAGATGCAGCGCACGCATTTGATCGGGTTCGGGGCCAATGGCTATGGCGATACGCAGATGCCGCTGGCCCTCGATCCGGGAATCGATCTGCGCCGAACTACCTTCTTAAGCCGCATGATCCAACGCTGGGGCAAGCTGCCACTAACGCTGCTGAACAGCCTGGATATGAAGAATTACCGCTATGCGTTCATCGGCTCGGAAGACTGGACCATGTATCCGCTCATTCAACCCGGCTCGCTGATTCTGATCGACGACACGCATCGAAAAATCATCAATTCAGGCTGGGGCAACGAATTCGAGCGGCCCATTTACTTCTTCGAGCACCGCAAAGGGTTCGCCTGCGCGTGGTGTACGCTGCAGGAGAACCAGCTTGTGCTGCAGCCGCATCCTGCTTCGATGTGTTATCCCGAGGTATTCAACTATCCAACGGATATCGACGTTCTGGGGCAAGTGGTCGGGGTGGCTATGCGTCTGGATCAGGGGAAGCGACGGCGTAATCGTACCTGAGCAGCTCTAACACCGTCTCCAAATCGGTCGTAAACAGGTTGCGCTCAACTTCGCGCGCGCTAGCCGGCACGAAATTCCTATAGGGCGCCAGGCGAATCCAGGTAGCCAGAATGGTCTTCTTGTCCTCGTGCAATTCTTCTAAATAACCTTCAAGATCGCCTTTTTGCTGTTCCAAATTGAAGCACAGCCACTCGGAAAACGTCTGGCTGTGGCTGTGACGCAACGTCTGGTCCGTCTCTTCATCGCCGAATAACTGCGCCAGGCCGTGATGCTGGTAAGAGCCTGTGTTCTGATCACGAAGCGACGACAGATAGATCAGGCGGCCAAAGGTTGTTGGGATCTGTGAGAGCGTGTTGCGCCAAAGATCGGCAGCGGCGCTGCGATCGAATGTCATTTCCGCCTGATTTTGCTCCGAACTTCTATAGTTTCCCAATTGTACAACAAGTCCGGCCGAATACCCGGCTAGGCAAAGTGTGTGCCTCCGCACGAACAAAACAGCAAGGTTTGTTCTGCTGGCGTAAAAAATCACCGAAAGCTGAACTTTTCTCAGGCTATTAACCTAGGATAGCGTTACCAGGCAACTAACACAATTCACTAAGGAGAAAGCAACTCATGATAAAGAAAATTTTGTTTATGGCTGCAATGGCAATTTCATTTTTTGCCGCTTCCAACCAGTCCCAGGCGCACGATCCGATTCCGCAATGCTGGCCGTGCCCGTTCGTGAAGTAACGGCTGCTATCTAGGGACCCAAGTTCGCGCTACGGTTCGGCTGCCTGGCAAGGCGCCGAACCGCACCGCCCACAACACCCGCCACCTCCGGGCAGTTGTGGGTAGCTATATTGTTGTGTCTTCAGCGGAAAATTCGTTTGCATTTCGAACGAAACTCGGTTATTCTCGATTCCGATGTGTTGGAGCGCACTTCATCCATGACTCTGATATTGCTGTCCAGCGTAGGTATATTTGTTTTCCTTGGGATGGCGTTTCTGGTTCTATTCCGGAAGTTATCTTCCGGCAGCCGGGCCACCGGGTTTTCAGCAGATCTGGAAAGCCTGTTTGCACCCTCACGCTACAAGCCCATGGAGCGGTTGCTTGATCCGGCGGATAGCTGTTTTTTGGCGTCTCAACCCGCCTGCAGCCGCGGCATGATGCGCCGCTTCCGCGCAGCGCGGTTGGGTATCTTTCGCGGTTATGCCCGCGGCTTGGGACGAGACTTCACCAAGGTTTCCAATGCGTTGAAGATGCTCATGATTCATGCTCCCGTTGACCGTTCCGCATTGGCGGGCATGCTGCTGAAACAGCGGCTGATGTTCAGTTTCGCGATGATGTCTCTCGAGTTTCGCCTGGTACTGCACAGCTTTGGCTGGAGCGCCCCCCAGGCGGACATCCGCAATCTGGTGGAATCTCTCGACTCCCTGCGCACGCAGTTGCGCGCACTGGCTCTGACGGTGCAACCGTCGGCTTTGGCAGCGTAGCCGTAATTGTTACCCTCCGGGACAGGGCGCCGGTTGGCCTGTCCCGCCTCCTCTTTTTTCCTTCAAAAGCCCTTTAATATTTCTTTAGCTTCGCAAAGTCGCGGGAATGTTTTCTCCGCGGCGCGAAATTCGCGGGTGTGTACCCGCCGCCGTACCCCATTGTGGTCGACCGGATAGCGCAGGTGCAGCATTTCATGGAACATCACGTACTCCAGCGCGAGGCGAGGCACCCTGGGCGTGTCGAAGATCCGGCTGATGATGATGGCGTTGTGCGAGGGATCGAAATGCCCCAGCATAAAGCGCGAAGCACGGCGGCTCCATCCGAGCAAGGGGCGGCCCATCAGCCCGTCGAAAAAACGCGCATTCAGTTCTTCAAAAACCTCCCCTAAATCACGATGAGCGCCGGCAGGGCCGGAGACGAATTTGCGCCCGCGGATCTGCCGGATCAGATGCATCTGCCGGCGCATGTCCCGCCGGTTGAGATAGAGCCGATAGCGGTGCGCATAGAGCCGGGGAACGGGACGGCGAAACAATTTGGCGAGCAGGATGTAGGCCAGAGCCTCCGTCACAGGGGCGGGAGCGCCCTCGAGCAGGTCCGTCACGCGAACATGAATGCCATCTGCGGTCAGGCGTACGAAACTATCCGCATTGGCGAAGGGGCAGAAGTCCACCCGGATCACGGGCGGCGCGGATCGCGGCTTCAGTTCGCTGAAGACACGGGCATACATCTCGACCGGTGTCTCGAAAAAGAGAGTACTCTGCACGGCGGAAATCAGCGGGTCTGTCGCAAGGCCCTTCCGATGCGCTTGCATTTCTTTCGAATTTAACATATTAAGGTCATTTGCACATTCTTTCACCCGCGAGGATCGGTGCGTAAAGTCAAAATAACGGCGTTGGGGTGCTACGTGCCCCCGCGCGTGCTTACCAACGACGACCTGGAGAAGATGGTCGATACCAATAATCAGTGGATTCTCGAGCGAACCGGTATTTCCGAGCGCCACATCGCTGATCCCGATGCCGCCACCTCGGATCTGGCGGTAGAGGCCGCACGCCAGGCGCTCGAGCAAGCGGGGACCGATGCCGCCGAGCTGGACGCCATCCTGGTGTGCACGGTGACGCCCGACATGCTCTTTCCATCGACCGCATGCCTGGTACAGAACCAAATCGGCGCCACGCGCGCCTGGGGCTTCGATCTGGTCGCAGCCTGCTCGGGCTTCCTGTACGGCTTGACCACGGCGGCGCACCTGGTAGCTGCCGGAACGCACAACAAGGTGCTGGTGATTGGCTCCGATACAATGAGCCGCATCATCGACTACACCGACCGGAGTACGTGTGTGTTGTTTGGTGACGGCGCCGGCGCCATGCTGATCGAGCCGCTCGCAGCGGATGAAGATCAGCGGCTTGGGTTTATCGATTTCATCGGCCAGATCGACGGTTCCGGTGGCGATTGTCTGAAAATGCCGGCCGGCGGAAGCCGTATGCCCGCGACCATACAAACCGTGGAAGACCGGATGCATTATGTGCATCAGGATGGCCAGCAGGTATTCAAGTATGCCGTCAAGAAAATGTTTGAAGTTTCGAGCGCGCTACTTACCCGCAACGGGCTTTCCCCAAAAGATGTAGACCTGATGATCCCCCACCAGGCCAACCGCCGCATCATTACGGCTACCGCCGACCGGCTGGGCCTGGCTTGCGACAAGGTCATCATCAATATTGACAAGTACGGCAATACCACGGCAGGCACTATTCCGCTGGCCACGCGAGATGCCATCGAGACCGGCCGGCTGAAAAAGGGTGACCTGGTGCTGTTCGCGGCGGTGGGCGCGGGATACACCGTGGGCGCGAGCCTTTGGCGTTGGGCGTACTGAAGCGGGACAGCCGTTTTAGCTCATCTACCCTGTCGTGCCGGTCCGCATTGTTGCCGGCCTGACTTGCTCAATGCACTGTAGCCATCACCGGCCCTGACATCGCGCTTTCGTTGCCGGCCTTGTCGAAAGCCGTCACGGCATACCGGTAGCTTTTCCCGGACTCGATTTTGGCGTCGCTGTAACTGGGCGCCTGGCTCGCCTCCCCAAGTTTCTCGAACGAGCCCGTACTCGCGGCGCGGTAAATCCTATAACCAGCAAGGTCGGGGGTGGCGGTCGGTTCCCACACCAGCTCGATGCTGGCAGTCGAAACCACGACGGCGAGGCCAGTGGGGACGGGCGGTGGGAACTTATCCTGCGGCGTGATCTCCACCTCCGCGGAACGCTGGCTCGTGGCGTGAATATCGCCGCCGGTTCGGTACCCTTCGACGGAGTAGTAATAGGCAGTTCCGTATTGGGTACCCGAGTCGGTAAACTCCCGGAGATCGATCTCGTGAATCGGGGAAGCGCTCGCGTCCTGGCCGGCCCGCCGGTAAATCCGATAGTGGGGCGATGCACCGTTCCATGTAATGCGGACACCTTCCGCAACGGCCTTGACCTGAAGATTGCCGGGTGCGGCCAGCGGCTCGACCACCGAGAGCGTAACCAGATTGGACCAGCCCGCGGTTCGTCCGTTCTCGCTGAATATCTTCACGCCAATCACTACGTCCCGGCCGATCCAGTCCGCCACGGGCAGTGAGTACTTCACCGCCGGACGATCGGTGGGGATATCGTCCAAGAGCTGCGCAGCGGCCTCCCACACTTCGGTTTGGAGGGGTGTGCCCCCCGGGCCCACCCGCAGCTCGATTCGGACCGGCTTGGTGATGCCGAGACGCTCGGTGGTGTGCGACGGCAGCGTAAACTGCGCGACGATCCGTGCGCCCTGCTGAGAAGCCGACAAATCCGTGACGCGCTCGGGAATGTGGAGCGCGGGCGGCAGCGGCTCGCCAATGTATCCGCAACCGGAAGAAAACAGCGCCGCGGCCAACAGAAGGAAGGAACGGAGCATCATCCTGCGTTGCGTTGCGAACAAGGGGAAGAGAAGCCAGACACGCTCATTAGGCTAACATGAGCGCCTCGTGAAAGGCCGTGTTAGTGGGTTAGAACAGGTTGCGGAGCGAAGACCTCGACACGGTTCCGGCCGTTGTGTTTGGCGGCGTATAAGGCTGCATCCGCCTCGTGGAGTAGGGCGGCAGCGTCGAAGCCGGCATCTCCCGACGAAGCTGTAACCCCGATGCTGCAAGTCACACTGAGCACGCCTTCAGGTATCTGAAAGGGCGCCGCTCCCACGGCGGACCGGATCTCTTCGGCGCGCATCGTCGCGCCCGTCAGATCGCATCCCGGCATCACAATGAGAAATTCCTCGCCGCCATAGCGGCAAGGCCAGTCATAGGGACGGACGCAAAGGCTCATCCTCCGGGCAGATTCCTGCAGCACCGCGTCGCCGGCAGAGTGTCCCAGGCGGTCGTTGACCGCCTTGAAATGATCGAGGTCGGCCATGACCACGGAAAGCGGGCTCGATTCGCGGCGGGCACGCTTCAGCTCGCGTTCCAGGATGTCGAACATGGCGGCGCGGTTCCAAAGCTCCGTGAGTGGATCCCGCGTCGCCTGACGGCGCAACGCCTCGCGGGCATTCACCAATTCTTCCTGCAGGTCGATAATTCGCCGGCCAGCGCGCAGCCGCACGCGAAGCTCGTGGCTGTTCACCGGTTTTCGCAGGTAATCGTCGGCGCCGGCCTCCATGCCTTCAACCAGCTCTTCGGGGGTATCTCTGGCGGTCACGAGGAGGATGTAGATATAAGGCTCGCGGCCCAATTCGCGCACACGCCGGCAGACTTCCACACCATCGAGACCTGGCATCATCCAGTCGAGTAGAGCAAGCCTTGGAGGATCAGTGGCTTGCAGCATTTGCCAAGCCTTTAACCCACTGTCCGCGGTGACGACATCATAACCCCACTTCGTGAGCATCCGCTCCAGAATCTTGCGGAACCCCGGGTTGTCTTCGGCGATCAGGGCTTTCAAAGGGACTACTCCCGTCGGCGGCTGCACAAAGCCGCCTGGCTCTATATCGGCGGAGGCTTAGGATTTGCTTAGGGATGGGCGACAAGCGGAGCCGTTGGCCGCCATGGGAGCGAGAACCCGGCGACGGGAGCCCGCTGGCAGGGGCCTGCGGTCAGTCCTTGGATTCGAGCTCGGCCTTCAACTGGCGGTAGGCGGTTTCTTCGAAGTTGAGCTTTAACCGTTCGCGGCCTTCGCTGCGCGGATCTCCCGCGCGCGCGCCGTCCTTCTTCAGGCATCTTCCAAGGAAAAGGACAGCCTCGGCATCGTCCGGATTGCGGTCGAGTAATGCCCGAAAGGTCTCGGCCGCCCTCGCGAAGTCGCCTCGCTGCCAGAGAGCATAGCCCAGGTTGAAGTGATAGTCAGTATCGGTGGAATCCCCATCGAGGGCACGGCGAAAATTGTCGAGAGCCGCCGGCGACCGCAAACGCAACTGGGCCGCACCCAGATCGTTCATGACTTCATTCAGAGGGACTGCTGCGGCCACGATTTCGAGATTCTTTTCGGCGCCCGCGAAATCGGCCATGTAATACCGGCATAAGCCGAGGAGGAACATGGCCTCGAAGAAATGCGAGTCGGTGCGATTAACTTTTTCCAGCCATCCGGACGCCAGGCTATAGTCTTTTTTCTCCCAAGCCATTTTGCCCAACTGGAAAGACGGTTCGGAAAAACGAGGGGCCAGGCGAATGGCCTGCGTATACAACCGGTGCTTCTGCTCGGGTGAAGTGGCCAGCAGACCGCGGATATAGTTCTCGAGGGCGTCCAGTCGAACGGGCGGCCGGTCGCGGCGGAACTGCTGCTCGGAAGGCGCGGACTTTGGAGTGAGAGAGTTCAGGCAGCGCCAGGCCAGGTGCGTTTCGAGCGACGCCAGATCCTCGAGCGCGCCCAGTTCCTCGAACTCGGGACCCTGGCGCGTGCGCTTCAGGTCCAGAATGCGCGCGCCCATATGCAACGAATCGCGGACCGACACCTCTGGTTGAGAGGCACCGGCGCCCGGCGGCGCAGTTGACGACGATCCGTCGCGTGGCTGCGGCGCGGTAATCTCGTAATGTCCGTAGATCACCTGGGAAGCATCGAGCGCCTCCCCCAATTTAATGATGGAAGCGCGGGTCAGCACGGCATTGGGCCGGATGGACAAGCGCCGGTAGGCCTCCAGGCGGTCCTCGCGCGAAAGCACCAGCACACCTTGCGAGGCAAGAGATTCGCGAATGGTCTCGGCGATGCCTTCGCCGATCCAGTCGATGTTTTGCGACGTCGACTCGTTGAAAAACGGCAGCACCAGAACGGTATCTGCCAGGGCCGCTGCGTTTCCACAAAGGAGCAGGCCCAGAACAAAAAACGGGAGCCGCTGCATCTGGTTTCAGTTTAGCAGCAGCCCCCGTGGGCGAAGAGAATTACGCGCCGCAACGCGATTAACGGCGGGCGAAGGTGGCCTCACCGATTCGCGTGAAGGCTTGGGAATCCCTCCGCATTTTGGCTAGTTGGCATTCACGACAAGCTTCATGTTGGTGCCGCCGAGGTGGATTTCCTGGATATGGTACTTGCCATCGCCATTGCGATAGCGCACCGTGGTCGAGGAGTACTTGCTGTCCGCGGTTTCCACCTTCACCGGGGCCTCGCCCGTGGTTTTGCCTTTCTTGATCACGACTCGCTCGTCCTTCAGCTCCAGTGTGTAGTCGCCGGGCTTCAGTTCCGCTCCGCCGATCACGGAAGGTTCGTACAGCGTGATGGAATATGACTTCGCGCTGGCCACGGCTGCCAGGCCGAGCACGGTAAAGAGAACCAAAATGTTTTTGATCATCGACGCAACGTCTCCTTTTTGTATTCGCGACTTTGTGTTCGCCATCCGCCCTCAGTAAGCGGCCGCGCATCGCGTAGACACACGTACGTCGCATGCGCTGCCGTTACAAAGTGACCCCCGAGAACCGATGGCGAATTTCTTGTTTCATGATACGAACCAGAAGTGGAAACGTTCCGCGCGACACGGTGATTTAACAGTAAGTTGCGCGTTGTTTCAGGACTCCGGAACCGAGCACTGTCCAGTTGTGGGACGTGGGCTTAACGGACATGAGGTTAACTATTAGTTGGTTGAGAAATCAGTTCAGAAAGCTGCGCACGCGATCGATGATGACCTGCTGCAGTTGCAGTTCGTCGCCAAAGCCCGTGAACCATTCGACGCCGGGCTCCTGGCGGAACCAGGTCATCTGGCGCTTGGCGTAGCGGCGCGTGTTACGCTGCGCGTAAAAGACAGCTTGGGCCTGGTTCAACTCGCCGTTTAAAAACTGCACGGCCTGGCGGTATCCGTGGGATTCGAACGGCTTGGCCGAAACAGCAAACCCGCGCGCTAGAATGCCGCGCACTTCATCGATCAGGCCCGTCTGAAACATGTGTTCCGCGCGCTGGTCGAGCCGCTCATAGAGTTGTTCCCGTGGCGGAGACAGGCCGATTTTGAGGGTTTCGTAACCGCGCAGTTCATCGCGCCCTTCCTGATAGATCTCCGTAACCGGACGGCGCGTCAGCAGGCACACTTCGAGCGCGCGCATCATTTTGGGAAGATCGTTCGGGTGGATGCGCCCGGCGGCTTGCGGATCGAAACGTCCCAGCAACCGGTGAATGGACCCCGGCCGGCGGCGTTCGCGCTCCGCCAGCCGGTCGCGCAACGCCTGGTCGCGTGCCGGTCCGGGAAACAGGCCATCGAGCAGCGCACGCAAGTAGAAGCCCGTGCCACCGGCCACCACTGGAAGCCGCCCGCGGGTGGAGATTTCCGCCAGGACTTCACGCGCCAGGCGCGCATACTCGCCCGCCGTGAACAACTGGTCGGGGTCGAGAATGTCGATCAGATGATGCGGAATGCCGTGGCGCTGATCGAAGGGGAGCTTGGCGGTACCAATGTCAAAATACCGGAATATCTGTAAAGAATCGCAGTTCACGACCTCGCCAGAGAACTCCGCGGCCACGCGGAGCGCCAGATCGCTCTTCCCTGAGCCAGTAGGGCCTAAGATCACAATAACCTTGGGGGCGGGCACTCCGTCTTAGTTTAAGTGGTCTCAGGTTACATGCCCCGGCGTTATACAATAAGTAAGAAGGGCTTCGACTTGCCAGGCACAGCCACAGGTGGGCGGAAGAGAGTCGTCTTGATGAATAATCCGGAAAAATCTTTGGTGGTGGCCTTGTGCCTCTCTGTGGTCTGTCCCGGTCTGGCATTTAGCCAGCCTGCTGCTCCGGCCGCGCCGGCTCAAAGCGCCACCGATACCAAAAGCGCTGAGAAGGCTGCCGCCTATTACAACTTCGCGATGGGCCACCTGTATTCCGAACTGGCGGGCGCGTTCGGCAATCGCAGCGACTACACCAATAAAGCGATCGATCACTATCGCCAGGCCATGAAGCTGGACCCTTCGGCCTCATTCCTCTCCGAAGAATTGACCGACCTTTACATCCAGGCAGGGCGCATCAAGGATGCGGTGACCGAAGCCGAGGACCTGCTCAAGCAGAACCCCAATAATATGGACGCGCGGCGGCTGTTGGGCCGCATCTACGCACGGCTGATCGGCGATCCGCAGGAGAAAAAGGTCAACGAGGACATGCTGCGGCGGGCGATCGAGCAGTTCCAGAAGGTCACCGAGCAGGATCCGAAAGATCTGGAAAGCTGGCTGATGCTGGGGCGCCTCGAACGCGTAAGCCGCGACTCGGTGGCAGCCGAGAAAGCCTTCAAGAAGGCACTCGACCTGGATGCGAGCAACGAAGAGGCGCTGACGGGCCTGGCCATGGTGTATTCCGAGCTGGGCGACACCAAGAACGCCATTGAAATGCTGCGTCAGGTGACCAGCAAGAACCCTAATCCGCGGACGCTCTCCGCGCTGGCCAGCTTTTATGAACGCACGCGCGATTTCGCGAGCGCGACGGAGGCCTGGCGGCAGGCGCTGCAGATGGATCCGGAAAATAGCCGGATCAAGCGCGCGCTGGCGGATGACATGCTGCGCAGCGAGCATTTCGACGACGCGCTGAAGCTCTATGGCGAGATCGCGGCAGCCGATCCGCGGGATGCGCAGATCCAGTTGCGGCTCTCCGAAATTTACCGGCAGAAGGGCGACTTCGCCAAGGCCCGGGCGGCGTTCAACAAGGCGCATGAGATCGATCCCGACAGCCTCGAAGTCCGCTACGAGGAAGTCAATCTGCTCGAGTCCGAGGGCAAGAATGACGACGCAATAGCAACACTACGAAAGATGTTGAGCGAAACGGTCAAGAAAAGCTACACCGAATCCGAGAAGGGTAGCCGCATTCTGCTGCTCGAGGAACTGGGAAGGTTGTACCGGGAGGCGGGAAAATACACCGAAGCCGTAGACGCGTTCCGGCAGATCGCGCAGATCGACCCGGAGGTAGCGCCGCGAGCGTCGGTTCAGGTGATCGACACCTGGCGCATGGCCAAGGATCTGAACAGGGCCCAGGAAGAAGCCGCGGCTGCCGTGAAGAAGTTTCCCAAAGACCGCACGGTAAAGCTGGCGCACGCCTCGCTGCTGTCCGATCTTGGCAAAACCGATGAAGCGGTGGCGGAATTACGCGCTTTGATGGACGGGGAAAAGGATCGCGAGATACAACTGGCCATTGCGCAGGTCTACGAAAAGGGCAAGCGGTTCGCGGAAATGGCGAAAGCGCTCGACGCTGCTGAGAAGCTTTCTGCATCGAAACAGGACAAACAGGCGGTGCTGTTCATGCGCGGCGCCATGCTCGAGAGGACCAAGCAGTTCGAGGCCGCCGAGACCGAATTTCGCAAGGTGCTGGATATGGACCCGGACAACCCGGGCGCGCTGAACTACCTTGGTTATATGCTGGCCGACCGCAACGTGCGGCTGGATGAAGCGCACAAGCTGGTCAGCAAGGCCGTGGAACTGGAGCCGCAGAACGGCGCGTATCTGGACAGCCTGGGCTGGGTTTACTATCGCCAAAACCGGCTCGACGAAGCCGCGGATTATCTGCAGCGCGCATTGCAGAAAATCGGCAAGGACCCGACGGTCCACGACCACTTGGGCGACGTTTACTTCAAGCAGGGTAAGATCCGCGAAGCTATCGCGCAGTGGCAAAGCTCGCTCAAAGAGTACGAGGCCAACAATTCGCAAACCGACGCGGATCCCGGCGAAATGGCCAAGGTCAGCAAGAAACTGGAAAACGCGCGCGTGCGCGTCGCCAAAGAAGGTTCGATAGAGAAAGAAAAACAGCGGTAGAACCGGCGCCTCCTGCCGGTTCCCGGTGGAGGTGAAAATGACTCGCCTCGGTTTGGTTTGCTTGCTCTTTGTGGCCGCTGCGGCAGCTCAGTCGCAGCGGTCGGACTTCGCCCAGTCGAGGCGTGAGGCTACTTTCCCTCCCGACATCTTCGACACCCGCCCCGTGGCCCTCGATCCGAACCACTTCCGCATGGTTCTCGAAAACGATCACGTTAAGGTAATCCGCGTGCGGCTCGGACCGCGCGAGAAATCTATGGTGATGGAGATTCCCGCGCACGTCATGACCTGCGTCACCGACCAGCGCGTGCGCGTGAACTACGCCCATACGAAGCCCGCGGAACGCTCACAGAAAGCCGGGTACACCGTGTGGGTGGAGCGCGACGAATACGGTCTCGAAAACCTGGAAGACAAGCCGGTGGAATGGATACTGGTGGTTCCAAACGGTGGCGAGAAGCCGGGCTGACGGCGCGAGTTGACGCGACTCGGGTAAACCCGATATCCTGATCTTTTCTGATAGAGGCGCGGAGGCCATGAGTATCCGGGCGCGCAATTCCGACGAGCTTCGGACGCCCGCGAAAAAGGGGCCTGTTGCCGAAATCGCCGGGAGCGCTCGCAATCCGGGCGGTTGGGGGGTGCGGTTAACACCGGCCCACTGTCATTCGTTTTAGAGACGGATGGAGCGCTATCGGAAGGCGCTAACCGCGCGGCCTGGCATTCTGGCGCGGTAGCCGGGCGGGAACTTTTTCCGCTCCGGAAGACTGGCTTCCGCTCCCGCGGCCGGCCTGATTTTCCCCTTTCCCAGCGCACATCTGTAAAGATTGAGAAGGCTTTGGCCGAGTCAAGGTTTTCGGACTCGCTCGACGAGGGCGCGGTGTGGCTTGCTCTACGGCAAGCAGCGGAACGATTTGCATGAACCTTTGTGAGCTGACGCGAGCGCTGGTCGATATCGAATCCATCACCGGGAACGAGGAACGGGTGGGGAATTTTCTGTTCGACCATCTATCGGCGATGGCCTCGGGCACGAGCGGGCACGTAGAGCGGATGGAGGTGGCGCCGCGCCGCTTCAACGTGCTGGCGCGGTGGGGCAATCCTGTGGTTACGCTCTCCACGCACATGGACACGGTGCCGCCGTTCTTCGCCTCGCGCGAAGACGACGAATTCATCTGGGGGCGCGCGGCGTGCGATACCAAAGGCATCATCGCGAGCATGATGCACGCCGCGGAAGCGCTGCTGAAAGAGGGCGGCCGCGATTTCGCGCTCCTGTTCGTGGTGGGCGAGGAACGCAATAGCGCCGGGGCTTACCGGGCGGCCGAGCAATCGTGCGGATCGAAGTTTCTAATCAACGGCGAGCCCACCGAGAACAAACTGGCGTTGGGATCGAAGGGCGCGCTGCGGTATGAGATCGTGGCGGAGGGCCGCATGGCGCACTCGGCGTATCCGGAGTTGGGCGAGTCGGCCATCGATAAGCTGCTCAGTGCGCTCGATCGCATTCGGCATGTCGAACTGCCGGCCGACGATTTACTTGGACCCAGCACGCTCAACATTGGAACGCTCAGCGGCGGGCGGGCGCCGAATATCATCGCCGATCAGGCGCGCGCGGAAATCATGATCCGGCTGGTGGGCGATTCACGCGTCACAAGGGAAGCCATCGTCAAGGCGGTGGCCGGCTGCGCCGAAGCGCGCGACGTGCTGGAAATCCCGGCCGTGCGGCTGGGGCGTCTGGATGGCCTAGAGACAACGGTAGTGGCCTATACCACGGACATTCCGGCGTTTGGTGGCGCGTGGGGGCAGCCGTTTCTGATCGGCCCGGGAACGATTCACGTGGCGCATACGCTCGAAGAGCGCGTGCCCAAACGGCAGCTAGTGGAAGCGGTAGAAATCTATCAACGCATGGTGAAACAGTTATGGACGCAAGAATCGAAATCGGCATCTTAGGCGCGACCGGCATGGTCGGCCAGCATTTCATCAAGTTTCTGCAGGGCCACCCGTGGTTCGACGTGCGGTGGCTGGGCGCGAGCGACCGTTCGGCGGGCAAGAAATACCGCGACGCAACCAAGTGGCACCTGGCCGGTGTGATGCCGGACGCGGTGGCTGATCTCACGGTAGAGGAGTGCAAGCCGAACAATGCGCCGCGCCTGCTGTTTTCGTCCATGGATTCGGGGGTAGCGACGGAGATCGAGCGCGCGTTCGCCGAGGCCGGGCACATCGTGGTGTCGAATTCGAAAAATCACCGCATGGACCGGGATGTGCCGCTGCTGGTGCCAGAGGTAAATCCGGATCATCTGAAGCTGGTGGCGTTGCAGCAGCGGCATCGCCCGTGGAAGGGGCAGATCGTAACCAATCCGAATTGCGCCACGATTTCGCTGGTGATGGGCCTGGCGGCGCTGAAGCCGTTCGGCATCACGCAGGTGATTACGACGACCATGCAGGCGATCTCGGGCGCCGGGTACCCGGGCGTGCCGTCGATGGATATCAACGCCAACGTGATTCCGTTCATCGGCGGTGAAGAAGAAAAAATGGAGCAGGAGACGCAGAAGATCATGGGAGATTTCGCCGGCGATCACGTGCGGCCGCTGGCGGCAAAAGTCAGCGCGCACTGCAATCGCGTGCCGGTGGTGGACGGGCACCTGGTGACGGTGTCCGTGAAGCTGTCTGCGCAGCCCTCGCTAACCGATCTGATGTGCGCGTTCGACGAGTTCACAGCCGTTCCGCAGCAGCGCGGATTACCCAGCGCGCCGGCCAGACCCGTGAGCTACATGCCGCAGCATGACCGGCCGCAGCCGCGCCAGGATGCCGAGCGCGACCGCGGCATGGCGGCGTTCGTCGGCCGGCTGCGCGCGTGCCCGGTGCTTGACTACAAATTCGTGGCGCTTACGCACAACACCATCCGCGGCGCAGCGGGTGCCGCCGTGCTCAATGCCGAGCTGATGCACTCGGAGGGGATGCTGGATTGACGGAACGACTGAACAGAGGCGAGGCGTGATCCCATGATCGTGATGAAGTTCGGCGGGACTTCCGTCGAATCCGCCACGGCCATCGAGCGCGTGGCAGCAATCGTGCGCGGGCTCGCGGCGCGCAAACCGGTCGTGGTCGTCTCGGCGATGGGGAAGACGACGAACAAGCTGCTGGCCATCGCCAACGCAGCCATCGGCGGCAACCGCGCCGATTACATCGCGCAGATTCACGATCTTCGTGATTTCCACTCGCGCGAGGCGCGCCTGGTGGTGCCGCTATCGGAACGCGCCGATCTCGACCGCACGCTCGACGAGCATTTCCAGGAGCTGACGGAACTGGCAAAAGGCCTGGCCGTGCTGGGCGAACTGACGCCGCGTTCGATCGACGCCATTTCGAGCTACGGCGAGCGCCTGTCGAGCTACATCGTCACGCTGGCGTTTGCGCACTTCGGGATGAGGACGGCGCACGTGGATGCACGCCGCGTCATTGTGACGGATCATCGCCACACGCAGGCCGCGCCGTTGTTTGCGCAAACATATAAGCAGCTGGCCGCCGTGATCCCGCCGCTGGCGAAGGAAGGCATTGTGGTGATGGGCGGATTCATCGGCGCCACCGCGGACGGCGTTACCACCACGCTCGGCCGGGGCGGGTCGGATTTCACGGCTTCCATCGTGGGCGCGGGTATCGGCGCCGAAGAGATTCAGATCTGGACCGACGTGGACGGCATGCTGACGGCTGATCCGACCATCCTGCCGGGCGGGCATCGCGTCAAGATCATCTCCTTCGCCGAGGCCGCGGAACTGGCGTACTTCGGTGCCAAGGTGCTGCATCCGGCCACGGTAATCCCGGCGGTGGAGAAGAACATTCCAGTGTTGATCCTGAATTCGCGGCGGCCCGAAGTTGAGGGCACGCGCATCGTATCGGAAGCGGTGCCCTGCTCCAACGCGGTGAAGTCGATCGCCTGCAAGCGCAAAATCACGCTGGTCAACATCCACTCCACGCGCATGCTGATGGCGCACGGATTTCTGAAGCGCATTTTCGACGTTTTCGAACGATTTGAAACGCCCGTGGATATGGTCGCGACTTCAGAGGTGAGCGTGTCGCTGACGATCGACAATCCGCAGCGGCTGGTGGAAGTCTGCGCCGAGCTGCGCCAGTTTTCCGAAGTGTCGATCGAGGAAGGCCAGGCCATTGTGTGCCTCGTGGGCGACAATATCCGCCACACGCCGGGTGTTGCAGCGCGCGTGTTCCGGGCGCTCGAATCGGTGAATATCCGGATGATTTCGCAGGGAGCATCGCTATTGAACTTGAGCTGCGTAGTGGCGGAAACGGATTTGAAGCGCGCTGTGCAGTCGCTGCACCGCGAGTTTTTTGCGCAGCTCGATCCGGCCGTGTTCGAGAGGAACGGAGCAGCCGATGCCGCAGCCTGACCGCCGTCTCGCGATCATCGGCTTCGGTAAAATGGGCCGGCTGATCGAAGAGCTTGCCCCCGGGTACGGATTCACCGTGGCGCTCAAGCTCGACGAGTTCAATAACACCAGCTACGAAGGCGTCACAGCGGAGAACTTTCGAGGGATCGATGTGGCGGTGGACTTCTCCATTCCGGGAGCGGTGGTCGAGAATGTCGAGCGTATCTCCGCGCTGGGCGTGAACATCGTGGTCGGCACTACGGGGTGGACCGAACATGTGGGCCGTGTCAAAGCGGCAGTGCAGAAAAACGCCATTGGTCTCGTCTGGAGCCCGAACTACTCGATCGGTGTGAATGTTTTCGCGCGCGTGGTGGCGGAGATCGCGCGCCTGCTGGCGAACGAGCCGGAGTATGGCGCGTGGGCTTGGGAGATTCACCACGCGACCAAGAAAGATGCGCCGTCGGGCACGCTGCTGAAGCTGATCGATGAAATGACGCGCGCTGGCTACTCGCGACCGATCGACGTGGGCTCGAATCGCGCGGGCGCGCATCCGGGAACGCATGAAATCGGGTTCGATTCAGCGGCGGATACGATTACGCTGCGGCATGTGGCGCGCGGGCGCGAAGGATTTGCCCGCGGGGCGTTGAAGGCCGCGCAATGGGTTGTGGGGAAGAAGGGCTTTCACGAATTTCGTGAGATATTGTTTTCGTAGGCAGGAGGTGGGACATGTTCACCGGATGCGGAACCGCGCTGGTCACTCCATTCCGGCGTGATCTTACGCTCGACGAAGCCACGCTGCGCAAGCTGGTGCGGCGCCAGATTCAGGCGGGCATCAATTTTCTGGTGCCTTGCGGGACTACGGGCGAGAATCCGACGCTCAACCGCGCCGAGCACCTCCGCGTTGTCGAGATTACGCTCGAGGAAGCCAAGGGCAAGGTCCCGGTTCTCGCGGGAGCTGGCGGCTACAACACACAGGAAGTGATCGAGCTGGCGCGCGAAGTCGAGCGACTGGGCGCGGACGGCATCCTCTCGGTCACACCGTACTACAACAAGCCGACCCAGGAGGGCCTGTATCAGCACTTCAAAGTCATCGCGGATGCAGTTCGCATTCCAATCGTAGTCTACAGCGTACAAGGACGGACCGGTGTGAACGTCGAGCCCGCTACGCTGGCGCGCCTGGCGCAGATCGGCAATATTGTGGGTGTGAAGGAAGCGTCGGGTAATATCACGCAGATGGCGAATGTCGTTCAACAGGTCCCCGAGACGTTCCACGTACTTTCGGGCGATGACGCAATCACACTGCCGTTGATTGCACTCGGCGGCCGCGGCATCATCTCGGTCGCGTCCAATGAGATTCCAAGCGAAATGACCGAGCTCGCGCGGCTGTGTCTCGCAGGCGATTTCGCGGGCGCGCGCAAGGTGCAGCGCAAATACTTGCCGCTCATGGAAATCAATTTCATCGAATCGAATCCCATTCCGGTGAAGGCCGCCATGGGGTTGATGGGCCTTCTCGAGCCGGTCTACCGGCTGCCCATGTGTCCTCCCAAACCCGAAAGCCTGACGAAAATCGAAACGGTGCTCGAATCGCTCGGCCTACTGGCGGACCGGAGAGTGCGCGTTGCAGGCTGAGATCGAGAACCTTTTTGACGAGAAACCCGCAACCTACACGGAAGATCACTTCCGCCTGTTTCAAGAATTCAAAGCGGCGTTGAACGCGGGCGCGGTGCGCGCAGCCGAACCGGATGCCAACGCCAAAAGCGGCTGGCGGGTGAATGGATGGGTCAAGAAAGGCCTTCTGCTCGGATTCCGCATGGGCGCGGTGGTCGACATGTCGATCGATTCCACGCGGCAGCCTTTTTACGATAAGTCCACGTATCCAGTGAAGCATTTCACCGTTGAGAGCGGCGTGCGCATCGTGCCGGGCGGCTCGAGCTTTCGCGACGGCTGCTTCGTCGGCAAAGGCGTGACCTGCATGCCGCCGATGTACATCAACGCGGGGTCGTATGTCGGCGATGGGACCATGGTCGATTCGCACGCGCTCGTGGGAAGCTGCGCGCAGGTGGGGCGCAACTGCCACATTTCGGCGGGCTCGCAGATCGGCGGCGTGCTGGAGCCTGTGGGCGCGCTGCCAGTCATCATCGAAGACGAAGTGCTGGTGGGCGGGAACTGCGGCGTGTATGAAGGTACCGTAGTGAAGCGCCGCGCGGTGCTGGGTACGGGCACGATTCTGAACCGCTCGACGCCCGTGTACGACGTGGTGCGCAACACGGTGCATCGCGCCACCGATGACGAGCCGCTTGTGATTCCCGAAGAAGCCGTGGTCGTGGCAGGCTCGCGCGCCATCACCAGCGGCCCTGGAAAAGATTGGGGCATTTCGCTGTATACGCCGGTGATCGTGAAATACCGCGATCAGAAGACTAACGCCAAAATCCAACTCGAAGACCTGCTCAGGTAGAATAGACATTCCTGCCTGTTCATTGAGCCTGCTCATCCCCTCGGCAGAGGCAGACAGGAGCGTCCACATCACGTGCACATTGATCTGAGATCCAAAGCGGCGCTTGTCACCGGCTCCGGACGCGGCATCGGTCGCGCCGTTGCGGAACAACTCTCGGCCGCTGGCGCCATGGTGATGATCAACGACCTTGACGCCGGTCCCGCCACTGAAGCGCGCGACGCCATTCGAGCCGCGGGCGGGCGCGCAGAGCACCTGTCGGGCGATATCACCCAACCCGATTTCCCGCAGAAACTCGTGGACGCGACGATCGCCGTGTTCGGCTCCATCGACATCATCGTGAATAATGCGGGCTACACCTGGGACAGCGTCATCCAGAAAACTACCGACGAGCAGTTTCATGCGATGCTCGACATCCACATCACAGCGCCGTTCCGCGTGCTGCGCGCCGCGTCCACATTTATCCGCGATGCCGCGAAACGCGAAACCGCGGAAGGCCGGCGCGTCATGCGAAAGGTAGTGAACATTACCTCGATCGCGGGTACCGACGGAAACCCCGGCCAGGCCGGTTACTCTTCAGGGAAAGCCGGCGTCATCGGGTTGACGCGCACCATGGCTAAGGAGTGGGGCCGGTACAACGTCAACGTCAACTGCGTCGGGTTCGGACTGATCGAAACGCGCCTCACGCAACCGCTCGCGGGCGCCGCGGCAAGCATCGAAGTCAAGGGCCATCAGATCGCGGTGGGTGTCCAGCCGAAAGTACTGGAATCTGTGAAGGCCGTCTGCCCGCTGGGGCGCGCCGGCACTGTCGCGGAAGCCGCCGCGCCGGTGCTGTTTTTCTGCTCGCCGCTTTCCGATTACGTCACCGCCGAAGTATTGATCTGCAGTGGCGGGTTGCACTTCTAGTTCGTTATGTCCAGCTTGCTTCTGGTGGACGACAATGCGCAGCTTCTGGATTTCTACAAGCTGGTGCTCGAGCAGGCAGGGCATCAAGTGCTGACCGCGGAGACGTGCGGACGGGCGGTTGCACTGCTCGCCGAAACCGACCCGGAGATTGTGATCATGGATCTGCGCGTGCCCGAGATGGCGGACGGCTTGGGTTTGATCCGGACACTCAAGGACCGCGTGCGCCCGCAAGGCCGGGATCGAGCCAAAGTAATCGTGATTTCCGGTTGGATCGAGGACTTGTTCGAGACTCCCGAAAAAGATTCCGTGGATTGCGTTCTGTCCAAGCCGGTGCGCATGGAAATATTGCTGCGATCGATCGCCCGGCTGGCCCTGATGGTGCTCCTATGCCTGGCGGGCGCACGGTCGCTGGCGGCCGAGACATTTCGCTTCAACGTGAAGAGCCGCGCGGAAGTGGTTGCGACTCTCGAAATGTCTTCGCCCGGATCGAACTGGGCGGAGACCGGCCGCGAGGCCGCGCTGGTGACGCTAGTGGTAGACCGGCACGCCCCGCAGCACGTGATGCTATACGCCGGCGATCAGAATTATTCTTACGCGGCGTTTTTGGGCAAACTTGCCCCGGGGGAACACGAGCTGCGCGTCGAGCGTGACACGCGTCATTCCGCTCTGAAATCGGGTGGAACATGGTCAAGGCAAGCTTCGCGGAAGTCGTGCCCGGAGATCCTGGCTGGGCCGCGCTGGCCCATGCTCCGATTCTCTACGCACGCGCCAATACGATCGGGCGCTTCGACGATATCCCGATGATCTCTTATTGCGAGCGCCTCGAAGAAGACGGTCGTCCGTTGCTCCAATACACCGTGAGTTTTTCGAATGAAGACGGAGGCACCTCGACGCGCGCTCTGATGGCCCGTTGGGGGCGCACCACCGACGTCGAGTACATTTACCGTACCTGGCTTGACGCCGCAGGAGAGGTCACGCGTGCCACGATACAGGCGGAGGACCACAAAGAAGTCGCGTTCCGCGGCCAGCGCGAAGGCTCATGACGCCCGTCGAAATCCCGGCCGGCCAACTCCGCACGTTTCGCAGGCCCCATTAATGCCGCGTCAAAACGTTACACCGCCGCACAGTCCGATTCCACCCTCCAACTCTTATAATGAAGTTAATGCCCAAAGCCAGAGAGCTTGAAGTACGCCTTGAGCGTACCGAACAGCAACTGCGCCTGTTCCAGAAAATCAGCCGCTTCATGGTGCGTGACATGAGCCTCCAGGAAGTCCTGCAGGGCATCGTTTCGCTCATTGTGGAGTTTATGGAGTGCGATTCCTGCTTGGTTTATTTGCTGGATCACGATGAACTGGTGCTCTGCGCCTCGAACACGCCGCACCCGTCGACCATCGGCAAGGTCCGTCTGCGTCTGAACGAAGGTCTAACCGGCTGGGTGGCGCGCGAACGGCGCCTGCTGGCTATCTCGCGCGAAGCTTACAAGGACCCGCGCTTCAAGTATTTCGGCGAGCTCCCGGAAGACACATTCGAGGCCTTTCTTTCGGCGCCGGTGATTGCGCGCAACCGCGTGGTGGGGGTGGTCAATATCCAGCACCGCGCGCCGCATCAGCATACCGGCAGCGAAATGGAAGTGCTCACTACCGTCGGCGAGCAGGTTGGCTGCGTGCTCGTGCTGGCGCGCATGGAGCCGACCGCCGTCGCCGAAGCCAATCACGCGGAACTGGTGCTCGCATCAGGGCCCATCCAGCCGAGGCCATAGGTGCTCAGTCGATTCTTAATGGCCGCTGGAATCCTCGCCGGTGCGGTCTGGACGCTAATAGCCGCGCCGGCCGAAACGACCGCGCGGTGGCGCGTCCTTTACTTCTACGATGAGCTGCAATCTTCCCTGGTCATCAACGATTTCAAGTTCATGACGGCCGAGCGCGGAATTGCCGCCGGCTTCCTGGTGGATCACAAGGGCAAGATCAAGGCCACAGCCATCACCAGTAACGATGGCGGCGCGCATTGGACGCTCGTGCCGTTGAAGGAAGTGCCGCTCTCGGTATTTTTCCTGGATGAAAACCGCGGTTGGATGGTGGGAGACAAGTTCGTCTGGTCGAGCGCCGATGGCGGTCGCACCTGGATTAAGCTCAGCCAGCTCGATGATGCGGTGCGCGTCTATTTCGCTAATCCGGACCACGGTTGGGCCGTGGGCGAGCAGAAGACCGTCTACGAGACCACCGACGGCGGTAAGGCGTGGAAGCCCGTGCCTGCCGCGGCGCAGCCCGATTCCACGGCCGAGCGCACCGTCTACAATTGGATTGATTTCGCAAACCCGAAAGTGGGCATCATCACCGGCTGGAACCAGCCGCCGGGCAGAACCTCGTCGGGGCTACCCGAGTGGATGAATCCGGACAGCACGCGTTTCCGGAAGGAGACCCCGCGCGTGTCTATCTTCCTGCAGACGCGCGACAGCGGAAAAACCTGGGACCCGACGACAGGATCGCTATTCGGCCACGTCACGTGCGTGCGACTTTCTCCCGCCGGTTTTGGACTCGGCCTGATCGAGTTCAGCGAAGCGTTCGAGTGGCCCTCGGAAGTGTTTCGTATCGATTGGACCACGGGAAAGAGCCAGCGCGTTTTCCGGGAAAAGGGCCGGCTGATTACCGACGCGGCGCTCCCGCCCACCGGCCCCGCCTATCTGGCGGGCATCGAGAAGATGGACAAGCTGAGCGACAGCCCCGTGCCCGGCAAGCTGAAAGTCATGAAGAGCGACGACTGGTCGAACTGGCAGGAAATGGAAGTGGATTACCGCGCCACAGCGCATCGCGCCCTGCTCTCCGCAGTGAGTGACCGCAATATCTGGGTGGCCACCGATACGGGCATGATCTTAAAGCTGGCGGCGCCGAAATAACTGCAAGCTCTTTTTTTAGCGCGAAATCTTACCGTTTGCACGCGCTCCAATCGCCATCGCTGCCTCGCTGCGGTCGTTGATGCTCGTGGTAAGGCGCACGCTAACAATGAAACGACTCACCCACCGAACTTCATTTACCATAACGGCGGCATTTCGCCATCGACCGTGACGACGAGCATCTTATGGGGTGCAAGCTGAACAGACCCGGTCTTTGTGAGCGGACAAGATTTCCGGCCTGGGCGTTTGGCACTTCGGTGATACATTTCTCAAACCGCTCCGAATGGAAGATCCAAGGCACTTGGTCCAACGTCGCTTACAGCGGAAGCTATGGATACCTCAACCGCACCGGACAGCCCGGCTGCTTTGATGGCCCGCAGTTACCCTGCCGCTGTCCCCATAAGCGGGCGAGAACAACTTTGCCAGGTTCTGGTTTTTCCACCGCGAATTCACCGCACCCAGTAGTTAAATGTATGAAACCAAACATTCACAAAATTGAGGAAATGTTTCTTTTGGGTTGAGATTTTATTTGACGAAAGTTAACACTGAGAGCATTATAGAGAAGGTTCCAAGAGGTTCATGGGACAGCAAACCTGGTGAGCGGTAGCGGACCTGGAACGTTGATCCTTCGGCAAACTTATAAAACGGAAAGCCGGCGGGGAGCGAAGGGAAATCGGGCCGAGCATCAAGGAGAGCTTTTCGGTTGGTAGTCGGGCTGAACGCTTCGAGCCAGAGGGGCCTAAGAACCCCAAAGGGGAGCGGAGGCCAGACGGCCAGACGAGAACGCAGAGTTGGGAACAGGACAACGGGTCTGTAACGTAGAGAGCGCCACGGCTGGGGCAAACCGAGCCGAGGCGAAGGAGTAGCAGACCAAACGGGTTCGGAGCCAAGCTTTGCGGGGCGGTGAAGAAGCAGGTCGGGAGCTTTGATCTCTCAATGGTGGCACGGTAACGGGCAGCCGTTGGGGGTGAGCGAAAGGCCGTTTCGAATTGCCGGCTCAGAGCAGGAAGGGCTTGCAGACGGGCTCTGGAGCGTTGATCCGCCGTTCTACAACAGGAGCGGTGGGGAGCGAAGGAGATGACGTACGGCCATCCTGGTCGCAGAACTCATGCCGTGCATGCCGGCGGGAGTTGGGCTGTTCAGTGAGTCACTTGGAACCATTTTTATTTCTGCCCGCCGATAGCTGGCGTATCAGGGCTTCAGACTTTCCGATACGTTTCCGAATCTCAATCCGGATGGGTTCTGCCCTTGCCGCACATGAACTGGCCGCGCCTGCACGATTCTGCTTCGGCAGATCGGCTGAAAGCCGCCCGTTCACACCCCCTTCGCGGACTTTACTTGGACGCTTTCGGGCGAGACTCTGCCGCCACGTACGAACCAGGTGACCTTCGAAATTGTTTTTGCAATCCGGCTGGCAGAAATAGTAAGTCTTTCCCCGGTATTCGGTCTTTAGCGCCGTTTAGGATCGACCGGCATATTGCACACCACGTCGACGACGCGCTCCTTAGCAACCGCCTCCGAGGTCTTGGCGTTGACCGCGGCCCTCACGACTAGCGTTCCCTTGTTTTTCGCTACTTCGAGCAGCGTGGGATAAAACTGGACAAAGGTATTATCCACGGCGCCGTGCTCGGCGTGGCAGGAATAGCACGAGGCGCTCTGCGGAATCATCTTGGCCTCGGAAGCCGTCTTGCCGAGTCCGAAGAACGCCCACTTGCCGGGAAAACGTTTCTCGTCTTTCACCTCTGCTTCGATGGTGACCATGCCGCCCTGATAGTGTCCGCCGTTGTTGATCGAGCCCTTGGATTCCGAGGCCCGGACTTCCAGCACAAAGATGGTCTTGTCGGGCCACTTGCCGGTTTCGAGGAACGACCGGTAAGCCGCGGGGTTGACGAACACGTTGTCGAAGGTGGGATTGTTGTCGCGCGCGGCTTCGGCGGCGGGGCCGTAGGTCATGCCCAGACCGGAGCTCAAGTAGATCCACTCGCGATAGTTTTTCGGACGCATCAGTTGGCCGTCGGCGGTGAACTGCGGTCCGTCATCCGTCGCGGGACGGTCCGCGGCCTCGAGCATCAGCACCGCCAGAATCATACTCGCGCCCGCCACCACTAAGAGAAGTCTCTTCATACGTGTCTCCCTAGACTAACGCGCTATTGATGACAACGCTACTGGTCAGCAGTGTCCGGACGTTGCGGCGCAATGCGCATCCCTCGTACGAAAATAACTTGCCGATCAGGCGGTGACCGGCGAGGTTGCGATGTCACTCGTACCTCAGTGCCACCATGGGGTCCACCCGCGAAGCTCGCCGCGCCGGGAGATAGCTGGCCACCAGACCGACACCAAGCAGGAGCAACGAGACAGCCAGGATGCTGGCCGGATCGCTCGAACGCACGCCGTAAAGTAGACTCGCGAGAGAACGAGCCACCGCAAGAGCGCCGGCGATGCCTAGAGCCAAGCCGATCGTCAATAGCGTGACGCCTTGCCGGACGACCATTCGCAGGACGTCGCCGCGGCTTGCGCCCAGCGCCATGCGCGTGCCGATCTCGTGCCGCCGCTGCGCGACCGAAAACGACACCATTCCATAAATCCCGATGGCACTGAGGGCCAGCGCCACGCCGGCAAAAATCGCGAGCAGCCACGCGTCGAAGCGGGAGTCCGCGGTGGCGGAGGCCACCATCTCCGTTAGCGGTTGCATGCGAATCACGCGCTGCGTCGAATCGATATCGGCAACTGCCCGGCGAAGTTGCTGGGCGAGTCCAGCCGAAAGGCCGGCGCGCACCACCCACGACAGGCCGTCGGAGCCGCGGGCCTGCGCAACCGGTATGTAGACGGTGGGACGCGCGGGCGCCTTCAGTTCGGGGCCTTTGGTGTCGGCGACCACGCCCACAATCTCCCTGGGGGGCTCGATGATATCGGGAAACTCCCGCTCCTCGAAGCGGCCGACGACAATACGGTTACCTATGGGGTGGGCCTGCGGCCACCAGCGGCGGACAAGAGTTTCGTTCACGAGGGCAACCGATGGAGCGGCGCCTCCATCATCAGCCGTAAAAAGCCGGCCGCGCCGTAACGGAATGCTCATCGTCTCAAAGTACGATGGCGTGATCATCCGGTACTCCATGCCGCCGATGCTCTGCTCCGGATGGCCCGCGCGTTGGACGGGAATGTTGTTTTGGCCATCCAGCGGTAAAACATTGATCGCCGCCACGGACTGGACGCCCGGCAGCGACTGAATCCGCTCCGACAGCGTGCGCACGAAACTCGCGAGCTCGGTGTCGCCCCGATGTCCGTCGGCCGCGAAAGGCGTGTCGAACATGATGAGGCCCTGCGGCGTAAAACCGAGCCGCTCTTGATGCATGCGGTAGAGGCTCTGCATCAGGAGCCCGGCAACCATCAGCAACGCCGCCGACAGCGCCACTTCGCCGGTAACCAAAATACTGCGCGCCCGCTGGCGAGCCGGCCCGGCGGTCGTAGAGCGGCCAACTGCCTTGAGCGCGGCCTGAATATCCAGGCGTACCGAGCTTAGAACGGGCAGGAGACTGAATGCCAGACCGGTACCGACCGCGATCGCGAGCGTGAAGATGAGCACGGGAAGATCCAGCCTGATGGGCGCCGAAGCCGGCAACTCGAACGGCATAAGGGCGACAAACGCTTGCAGCAACCAGAACGCGGCCAGCAGCCCTGCGAGTCCACCCATCAAGCTGACCAGGAGATTCTCCACCAGAAACTGCCCAAGCAAACGGCCGCGGCTGCAACCGAGCGCGAGCCGCAGGGCGATCTCTTTCTGCCGGGCTGAAAGACGCGCCAGCAGCAGGCTGGCCAGGTTCGAGCAGGCGATCAGCAGCAGCACGCCGACCGCGCCGAACAGGAACAACAAATTCAAGCGAACATTGCCCAAAAGCGAGTCCTGGTAAGGAACCAGCGCCACACCGCGCTCGCCCCCTGTCACCTGGTCAGGGTACCGGCGGCGATAGCTCTCGAACACTGCTGCCATCTCGGCTTGCGCTTGCCGCAGATTCAGTTCGGGCTTGATACGCGCGATCACCTGCGTGTTCATCCCGGTATCGCCGACACCGCCATTCGGGCGCAATGGCAAGAAGGCATCGCGCTTTTCAGGAAACCAGAACCCGGCCGGCAGCACGCCAACCAGGGTGTAGCTTTCACCATCCAGCTTCACCATGCGCCCCAACACTGTGGGGTCCGCGCCGAACTGCCGCCGCCACAAACCGTCACTGAGCACGATGGCCTGCGGGCCACCGAGGCGCGTTTCCTCAGCCCGGAACTCGCGCCCGATCACCGGACTCACGCCGAGCGCGCGGAAGAAATCGGTCGTAACCACCATCGTGCCGATCCACTCGCGCACGGCGCCGGAGACCAGATTTCGAGCTCCTCCGCCGCGGCAGCCTGCCAAAGCCTCAAAGGCCCGGCTGTTCTCCTTCCAGAACTCCATTTGCGGCACGCTGAGATAGCCGATGACGGCGCCCTCATGCGCGTACTGGCGGGACACGCGTACCAGCCGGCCCGGGTCCGGGTATGGCAGCGCGCGCAGCAGCACGGCATGGATCACGCTGAAGACCGCGGTATTGGCTCCAATGCCGAGCGCCAGCGAGAGCACGGCCACTGTAGTAAACCCGGAGCTTTTCCGGAGCATTCTGGTGGCATAATGCAGATCTTGCAAAATATTTTGGATGAGATTTACGCGTCGCATATCCCGGCACTCCTCTTGAATTTGTGCGAGGCCGCCGATGGTGCGTCGCGCTGCGTAGCGGGCTTGTTCGATCATCATGCCGGCCGCCAAGTTCTCCTCGATCTGTTGCTCGAGATGGAAACGCAGTTCGTCGTCCAGTTCGTGGTCAATGCGCTTGCGACGAAAGAGCGAGCGTACTCGCAACAGAAGCTTGTCCGCCCAGCGCATGATCTAGGCCTCGTTCGTTTGCACCACCAGGTTGATGGCCGTCGAGAGCCGGTCCCAGTTGGCCAGTTCCTTTTCCATCTGTGTGCGGCCGGCGCGGGTCAAAGAGTAGAGCTTGGCGTTGCGGCCCGCCTCCGTCTCGGCCCAATGAGCTTTGATCCAGCCCTGCTGCTCCAGACGGTGCAATGCCGGATAGAGCGAGCCTTGTTGCACCTGCAACTCTTCGTTCGAGATTTGCTGAATGCGCTTGGCGATAGCCCACCCGTGCTTGGGCTCGAGCGAAATTGTCTTCAGAATCAGGAGATCCAGAGTGCCCTGAACTAGGTCGCTTGGCTTTCCCATTTCAGATGATCTACAATACTGCGGCTATTGTAGATAGTCAAGGGGTGGGTCTTCCATTCCTAACCATGCCGGTGACCCACGGGGTCATAATTGATCGGACTAACTTTACGGGGCAGGATTCAGGGAGGTTTGCGCGCGATTACGCCGGTCGGGCAGATCGTCTAAGACTGTGTTCCAATGAGGTATGTCAGTTCGCAACGGAGACAAAGCTCGCCACGGAAGATTACGCAAGCAGAAGATAGCCCGCAGGGTCCTCACGCGGGGGTTGCGCAAGCAGCTCGCCAAGGCGCCGGCCAAGTAGTCCCACTGATTTTCAGCGTCAAAAGAGCATTAGCGCGCTTCCGCGCCGCTCTTCGACATGGCCGACATCAACCGCCGGTATTCGCCGTCCGACTGGATGGATTCGAGTGCCTTCTGAAAGGCCGTGCGTACCTGCGGATCAACCAGGGAGGCGCCAATCGCCTGCGCCAGAACACGGGTTTTAATCTCATCGGACGGGATTTTAGCTGCCGATCCGATCACGCGAATGACCACGTCTTTGCTTACGCCGCGCCTGATAAGCACGGCCGACAACACTTTACCGCGCTCGTCGTCTGAGCCGATGCTGTCCACTGCAGTGAAGAAAGCGTCGCGCAGCCGTTCTTCCTGAAAGCTCGATCCCGCCAGTTCCACGAGCACCGCCGCCTTGTCCTCATCCGGCCCCATGGCCTTGGCGGATTTCGCCATCTCGATCGCGGTCTCTGCACCGTTTCCGGCGTGACGCGCCACCGCGAGCAGTACCCGCTTGCGTTCGTCATCGGACCCGATCGTATTGACGGCTTCGAAAAAGGCCGCGCGCGCCGCCGGGCTTTGCAGACTCCCGGTAGCCATCTCCGCCAGGACGCCGGCCTTCTCTTCATCGGACCCCATGGCCTTGGCGCAGGTTGCCACGGCGGCCAGCGTGGCACCAGAAAGTCCGGAGCGTTTGAGAACGGCCGACAAGACATGCCGGCGCTGCTCGTCCGACCCAATTGTTCCCGCGGCGTCAAAAAATGGCCGGCGCGCCATGTCTGCATCCGCGAAGAGCGGCGCAGCCTGGAGGAGGACTGCGGCCTTCTCTTCGTCCGAGCCGATGCCCGCCGCCAGGCGCAGCGCTTCTACCGGGATCTCCCGATCGCTACCGCCGTTGGTCAGAACTGCAGACAACACATGACGTCGTTCTTCATCCGACCCAATGGTGCCGGCGCTGCTCAACAAGCTCCGACCGACCTCCCGGTCACCCTTGTAGCGCCCGGCGATATCCACCAGCACCTTGGCCTTCTCTTCATCCGAGCCAATGTGGCCCGCTGATTTGGCGGCAAGCCGCAGAGCCACCGTGCCGGCATCCCGCTTGATCAGCTCGAGCAGTGCGTGGCTGTGTTCCTCGTCGGAGCCGATGGTTCCCGCGGCTTGGAAGATCGCTTCGCGCAAATTGTCCTTCAGAAAATACGGCGCCACCGCCTCCAGCAGGCCGGCTTTCTCTTCGTCCGAGCCGATCTTGCGCGCCTGCAGCATGGCGCTCGACAACTGGTCCGGATTCAGGTTGGCGCGGGTGATGAACTCCTGGAGGTAGATACGCTTCGGCTCGTCGTCGCGGATTCTCGAGATTTCCGAAAGCACCGCCGATGGCCCGCCCTTTTTCAAGATGCGCTGCAACCGCGGGACCGCGCCCAGCCCGGTCTTGCGAATGACCTCGGGCATGATGCCCATCAGCCACGCCTGCCCCTGGCTGTCCAGCCGCTTCGCCCGGTCGTGATCGAAATAGGTGTGCGTCAACCGGCCCGTTGAGTCCGCCGTCACCTCATAACGCCGCCCGCTGAACAGCAGCAGATAATTCTCTTCGATCCGGAAATATCCGTCCGGCGATAGGCTTTTTACGTCCCGGTCATCGTCGGCGAATTCGACCGCGCCGCGGGCGGTGACCTCTAGCCGTCGAGCACCCTCGGTCCATTGAAACTGCATGTGCGACGAGCCCGGCAGTGTGACGGCCGAAAGCGTAAGCAGCAAAGAGACGCCAATTCCCTTCATGGTGTCGTGCCCTCCAGTCCAGTGGACCTCTATCACAATACGAGCGCAAGGGGCTTTTGTTCATAAAAAGAAAGGCCAGTTTTAGAATCGATTGGTGATCCCTGCTGCCCCGGCGTCGATCCATTAACGGCTCTGCGACTCGAGTGAGTGCCTGCGTCCTCTCACCGGGTGCCAAACTGCACTTCCTTTACCAGTACGGACATCTTGTCGAACCCAAAAAGGAGTAAGCTGTGCACAAGGTGAGTAGCACGTCGTGAAAACTTCCAAATTTGTGATTCTAGGCGGCGGCATGGTCGCCGGTTACGCCGCCAAGCAGTTGGCCGAACTGGGGCTCAAATCCGGTGACCTGACCATCATTTCGGCGGAGCATTCCGTGCCTTACGAACGCCCGCCTCTCTCCAAAGGCTTCCTTGCGGGCCGCGACAGCGAGGATAGTATCCGCATTGTTCCGAACGATTTTTACAGTGCGCATGGCATCGACCTGCGCCTCGCGACCGAAGTCACCGGTGTTGCGCCAGCCGCCAAGCGCGTCCACCTCCGTTCCGGCGAAGAACTGGCGTTCGACAAACTCATCCTCGCCACCGGCTCCCACGTCCGCACGCTCGATACACCCGGTGCCACTCTCGCAGGTATTTTCTATCTGCGCTCGATGGACGATTCCAAGCGCATTCGCGCCCAGGCGGAAACGGCGAAGCGGGCGGCCGTCATCGGCGGCGGATTCATCGGCATGGAAGTCGCTTCGGTGCTCGCTCAGAAAGGCATCGAGGTGGTGATGATCGTGCGCGAAGCCCGCGTCTTTCCACAACTCTTCTCGCCCGAGATGTCCGCTTTCTTCGAGGCCTACTACAAAGCCCGTGGCGTCCGGTTCGCCACGCAGGCTACTATTCGCGAGATCCGCGGCAAGGGCGTCGTCAGTTCTGTCGTGCTGGCGAATGGGCAGGAAATCGCCTGCGATATGGTAGTTGCGGGGATCGGCGTGCGCCCGGCCATCGATTACCTCGCGTCCAGCGGCATCGAAACCGGCAACGGCGTCATGGTGAATCGGTACCTCGAGGCCAATCAGCCGGGCATTTTCGCCGCCGGCGATATCGCCAATTACCAGGATGTGCTGTTCGGCAAGCGCCGCCGCGTGGAACATTGGGATAACGCGGTCTCCCAAGGCCAGCACTGTGCCCGCGCTCTCATGGGCGAGCGCGCTGAGTTCCGGCACGTGCCTTACTTTTTCTCCGACGTGTTCGATCTTTCCTACGAGTTCTGGGGCGATCCCGCGGACGCGGAACAGATCGTCCACCGCGGCGATATGACCGGCAACAGCTTCAGCACCTGGTGGGTTCGCGGGCAGCGGCTGGTCGCGGCATTCGCCATGAACCGCCCCGAGGAAGAGCGCGATGTTGCGCCCAAGTGGATTGAAGCCCGGCAGCGCGTCTCTACCGCCCGGTTGCGAGATGCCTCACAACCCATCACCGAAGCCGGTGAATTCGCCCAGACCAACGTGCCGTAGATTGGCAGGTTGCGGAAAAAAGGCTTAGCCGCGGACGAACGCGGGTAAAATCAGACAAAGTCGGGTTATTTTTGTTGCTACCGGCGTTCATGTGCGGTTCTCGCTCTGCGCGCGACTTTCCGCCGCCCGTTAAACCTTATCTGGTCTGCGCGGGAACGGCCTTGTGCTCGGCCACGTAGCGATCCACGTATTTCGAAAATTCAGCTTGGAGCGCGCGCCGCGTTCGGTCACCCTGCTTGAGCGGTTTGCGCTCGATCTCCAGCACCGGCAGCAGCTCGCGCGTGGTGGAAGTGATGAACACCTCGTCCGCATTGTGCAGATCCCCCGGTATCAGCGCCGTTTCGCGCACGGCGAATCCCGGCGCGCGAATTTCCGATAACAGCAGATCGCGTGTCACGCCTGGCAGGCAGCCGGAGCTAAGAGGCGGTGTCAATACTTGATTGCCGCGCGCGATGAAGATATTGGCCGACGTGCATTCAGCAACCTCGCCGCGCTCGTTCAGCAGGATCACTTCATCGAAGCCCTTCGCCTGCGCCTCCTCAACCAAAGTCAGATTGATGGCCCATGACAGAATCTTCGTGCCGGCAAATTTCGATGCCGCGTGACGCACCTGCGGCTCAAGGGCAAGCTTCACGCCTTTGCCCCAGTCCTTCAGATCAGTCGTCATGCCGATCAGATCGGTGCGGCGCTCGCACGCGCTGCCAAAAGCGCTGCCGTCGTTGCGCACCACATACGCCCGCAGCGACGAGTTATAGGCCCGGTTCGCCTCCACCAGATCGAGCAGCCGCCGGCGCCCCTCTTCGGCCGTGCATGGCATGGGAACATGGAACAGCGCGGCATCTTTCACCATGCGCGCCCAGTGGCGCTCGAAAGCGAAGAGCACGCCATCGGCGACGCGAATCGTGCTGAATACTCCCCAGCCGGCCATGAGCCCCACCTGCCCTGCCATGAGCAGTTTTTCAGACGAATCGTGTACCTGATCGTTGAACAAAACACGACGATGGATCACGGTTCCATTGTAGCGGACAGAGTTAGCACTGGCGTTCCAGCCTGCCTGTTGCCCAGGACCCCCGATATCCGCGACAGCCCTATGCCCCGAACGCCGCGCGCGGGTTCTCCCACATCAGCGTGGCAACCTCCGCGGGCTTGAGTCGCGGCAGAAAATCGCTATACAGGTACGTGTACCCACGGAACTCG